>Ga0255346_1000473_pt1 | contig 66604 bp, 53 predicted proteins | sample wastewater_treat_FD_194410 | JGI IMG/M metagenome (GOLD analysis project Ga0255346, IMG submission 194410) | Wastewater microbial communities from Lulu Island WWTP, Vancouver, Canada - plant22 | ecosystem: Engineered > WWTP > Wastewater > Unclassified | place: Canada: Vancouver, British Columbia...
CACACCTGGTTCGGACGGATTATTTTCAGATCCCTCAGAAGATAGGGTCTGATATACTTCGCCTGACCAAGCCGGCTCAGGTTCTTCTTTGGGTAAATTGCCATCAACCCCATTAACCTCAGTAATCGACGGACCCTCTTATGGTTGGCAAGTATACCAAGGGTAAGAAGAAAATCACGCATCCTTTCTACTCCTTCTGAAGGATGTTCAAGATAATGCTCATCCATCAGTCTCATAAGCTTCAGATTATCCTCGCTCTCTCCCAGGGGCTTGTAATAAAAACTGCCCCGGCTTACACTTACCAGGTTGCACTGGCAGCGGATGCTCAATGGCTCTTCACGGTTAACCATACCACGCCGCTCAGCTAAAGACCCAGTTTCTTCAAGTTTTTTTTTAAAAACTCTCGCTCCATCTCTAACTGACCGATCTTGGCATACAATTTCTCGAGATCAGCATCTTCCTTCTTATCATGTCCCGGTTTGTCAAATAGCTCCGGAGCACGGTCCAAAAACTCCTTCTTCCAACGTGATATCATGTTAGGATGGATACCATACTTCTGGGAAAGCTCGCTTAATGACTCCCGCTCCTGTAATGCCTCAATCGCTACTTTTGCCTTAAAGGCTGATGAATGTTTTTGTCTTTTCGATTTCATAATGCACTGGTTTAAAGTTATCAAATTTAACTTTAACCAGTGGTCTCAATTCAGGGGAGTATTATATAATAACCAGTTTTCATTAATAATTATCTTCTGAATAATGAAACTTGAAAAGGAATTTATCGTTTACTCTTTATCGCTTAACTTGAAATTCTCATGACAACCACTAAAATAACAACACTGATAGCCTTACTCATACTTTCCGGCTTCAAGGCATCAGCACAGCATACCCCTCTCACCCCAATCTCCAACCGGGTGTTCACCCCCTTCATCATCAACCCGGCAATTGCCGGAAGTAAAGATTTCATGGCCATTGACCTTGCTGCCACTATCCAGGGGGAAGATTATTCTCAACTACTCAGCAGCAACAGCCGCATTGCGAAAAAAGGCCCCCGGTACTTCGGGGCTCCCGTGGGAAAGAGTTTTACCAGTATCGGTGTAGGTGGTGCTCTGTTCAATGATCAATTTGGTCCCTCAAGGAATATTGGTGCCAGCGCAGCAGCAGCATACCATATTCCACTGAATGAAAAGAATATTTCATTTATTTCAGCCGGACTGGCGGTAAAAGGCATCTATAACATAATAGATTCCATTGCTGACGCCGGCGCACCCCGTAAGGAAAGCATCATCCCGAACGTTGATGCTGGCATATATCTCTACAGTCAGAATCTGTACGCAGGAGTGTCAGCAACCAACCTCCTGGGAAGCATGATCGACAACGCTGATATGGCTCTTTACAATATCCCTGTCTCAAGACAATATTTTTTCCTGGCGGGATACAAGATAGTGCTGAGCAGGTCCCTGAACATCATCCTGGAACCCTCCCTCATCATTAACCTCGATGATTCACTGAAATTTGACAGCAAGGAATCATACAACCCCATGCTCAAACTCTACATGGATGCTTTCTGCCTGGGAGCTTACATGCACGACTACAATAACCTGACCTTCTTTTTCCAGTATAAATTTCCGAAACTCTACATCGGGACACTGGTCGATTTCCCCCGGAATGTCCCCTTCTATAAGAGAGATCTGACCGTGGAGATCGCGGCAGGATTCAATTTCGGAGGTGTAACTAAAACCTCCGGAAGCAGGTATCACTGGTAAATCGACAAGAAGATGAAAGCTTTAATAATACTCATTACCATCCTGTGCAATTATTCATTGCCGGAAACAATTACTCCGGAGACCGCCTCTCTAAGAATGCCGGAAATACAGGCAGTCGACTCTGTAAACACGAATGGCCTTCGTATCAGGCCGTTCAATCTTGAGATAATCCCTCCGTCATCCGGAGTCCAGTTCTATCGCAATGGAATTATATTCCTCTCGCATTCGAAGCTGGAGGAAAAAGTCCCCGAACGTCATCTTTCCTTCGGGTCGGTCAGAACCTATGCATCTCTGGTTTCAGATACGATCCCGGGAAACTACATGCCATTCGATCTTAACAGTACTGCATTATTTCCGAGTGAGGCAACTACGTTTTCAGGCGATTTCAACACGATGTATCTCAGCCTTATACCTGAGAAATCAAGCAGCGAAAAGATCTTCAGGGCCGAAAACACATCCAATGGCTGGAAGATAGAAGAACACCCGCTGGCAATATGCAACGATAATTCCATTTATTCTCACCCCTGCCTGTCTGCAGATGAAACATTCATGGTATTCTCATCAGACCGGTCAGGCACCAGAGGAGGACTGGACCTCTGGATCATCAGAAAGGAAGGTGAAGGGTGGAGCAACCCGGAGAATCTCGGAAAACAGATCAACTCCACAGGCAACGAACTCTTTGCCGCTCTGGACACCAGAAATAATCTTTATTTTTCTTCTGACGGCCACCCTGGCGAAGGAGGTTTTGATATTTTCGTGGCCGGATATAACGGATCGACATGGGATGTGCCTCATATTCTCCCGGATGTCATAAATACGAATGATGACGAACTGGCATATACGATCAACAAATCCGACGGCTCGACTGCATTTTATACAACCAGAACCCGCTCAGGCAAATTGAGGACTCAACTTTATGTAGTTGACCTCAACCAGGATCTGTCTCAAAAAGGAAGTCACAATCTCTGCGACCATATCCTCGCCCTGGCAGACATAGGTACTTCAGTCAATCAAGACAAAGTGGTTCCGTCTCCTGAGACCGCTCTTGCAAAAAAGGAAACAGTCTCAGCAGACAAACCGGCTCAGCCCGCTCCGCCTGCACAGGCAAGCAAGGAAATGACTTCCGTGACAGAAAAGGTAGAGGGAAATCCGGTGTCTGAGGTGAAAAATGAAGTGGCTCCACAACCAAAGCCAGCAACTACAATCCCAACATCAGAACTAAAGAAGGAGACAACGGCCACTGCCAAATCAGCTCCTGCAACTCAATCATCCGAAACAAAGAAGGACCAGGTAGTCTACAGGGTCCAGATCATAGCCAATACAAAGCCGGTCGGCAGCCAGAACATCACCGTTGCCGGTAAGGGCTACAAGTCATTCGAGTACCTGTACAAAGGCGGATACAGAACCACCATCGGTGAGTTTGCCAACCTCCAGGAAGCAATGCGGTTACAGAATACATGCCGCCAGAATGGATACAGCCAGGCATTCGTAGTAGCCTTCAAAAACAACGTCCGTTCAACTGATCCGGAGTTGTTCAAATAGGCCGGCAAAACCGATTAAGAAAACATATATCAGTGCAGCAGGCGTTTTTTAGTCCCGCTTATTATATGTTTCGTCAAATCCGGTCTAAAGTAAATTTGAAGAATAATCTGGCAATTCAAGCCTGTTATTCTCTGTTTATCATTTACTTACATACATCCTCCTGATCATCCCGCCAGTGATGGTTCCAATCTTAATAAAAAAGTCATCGTTTTGACCAAAATGACCTGTCTGAATGCCAAATGGTCCACAAAAATGACCAACGGCATTATCCGGGCTTTTTTCAATCTGAAATCAGTCACTGCTCCACTCTATCTGAGCTTGCTCCCCTGCTGATTAAATGTACCTTTACCGTGAATTTCTGAAGCCTGTGAAACCGGCAAAACAATGTTTTTGCAGACAGAAGAACATTCCTGCTGTCATACAGACTAAAAGCCGATGCAACGCCGTTTAACAGTAAACCAGGTTTCAGAGGCTGACTAAAATTGAAGAACTGCTGATGGATATTTTCAGTACATTATATCGTTTGCACATTATTCCGTTTCTCAAGAAATGGAAACTCCTCAATTTAATACTTGGGGCACTCGATATTCTGGCCATTTTCGTGGCGTTCGAATGCGCATACCTGATTGTGTACTCCGGAGCCGACAGAGGTTACTTCTTTTTCCTTGACCAACGGTTTCTGCTTCTCTTCGCGGGCATTACACCACTCTGGCTGCTGGCCATGTACCTGCTCAAAGCGACGGAAATACCCCGAACCAAGCAATACACAGCCATATTCTGGGAATACTTCCTTTCTGCCGGAGCCATTTTCATGCTGCTCATATTGCTTTACTTCATCTTCAAGCTCTATACAGTCTCCAGAACATTCATCATTCTGATTCCGGTTTTCGGATTCCTTTTCCTGTTTACACTCCGAATGATGGAGTACACGGTGTTCAAGCGATACCGGTCAAAAGGGTTCAACTACCTGAATGTGGTACTTATTGCCGACACCTCTTCTCTTCCTTTTATAGAGAGCATGCTTGAACATAAGGAGTGGGGCTACAAGATTGTTGCACTCTTCACCAGCTCCGAGGCAATCCGAAAGAAGTATGAAGAGACAATCATCATCCTCCCCGAGGACTTCATCGAGGTTCTGAATGACCTTATGGAAGTGGATATGATAGACGAGGTACTATATACAAAAAGCAAAGTCCTTCCCTCTGAAATCAGGAAGATCGTCCGCTCCTGCGAGGAACTTGGCGTTGTCTTCAGCGTAATGTACCGGGATGAGAAACTCACCCTTTCAAATGCTGTAAAAAGGGAAATTGCCAACTACAAGTTTCTCACCTTTATTAACGTCCCGCATAACACATACGCCCTGGGAGTCAAGAAGATCATGGATATCTTTGGCTCATTGCTTGGTATAATTGTTTTGTCCCCACTGATGATCATGATGGCAATCCTGATCAAGCTCAGTTCTGCCGGTCCGGTGGTTTACAAACAGCCAAGGGTGGGACTCAGGGGAAGACAGTTTGAACTGTTCAAATTCCGTACAATGGTGGCTAACGCCGATGAGATGAGAAAAGAGCTTGAGGAACTGAACGAAGCAGACGGTCCGGCGTTTAAGATTGCAGATGATCCAAGGGTAACGAAAATTGGAAAATTTCTCAGGAAGACCGGACTGGATGAGCTCCCGCAGCTTTTCAACGTACTTAAAGGCGAGATGTCATTGATAGGTCCCCGTCCACCTCTGCCGGAGGAGACCACCCAGTACGAGCGCTGGCAGCTAAGGCGCCTTTCGGTCAAGCCGGGATTATCATGCTTCTGGCAGGTCAAACCTGACAGAAATAGTATTAAATTCGAAAAATGGATGGAACTTGACCTGGCCTATATTGACAATTGGTCACTGCGACTTGATTTCGTAATTTTGCTGAAAACAGTTAAAACCATATTCCATAAAACAGGACTTTAACAAATCAACCAGAATAAAATGGGAATAAATAAAAGTGCATTTCTGAGATCCTCGCTGATAACACTGGCCATCGCAATAATGGCAGTATCATGTGTTCCAACCACTCAACTGAGCTATTTCAATGATATGGAGGACCTTGATCAGCCCACAGTCAACCCCAGAACACAGAAACTGATCAAACCATTTGACAAACTATATGTCAGGGTACTTAGCATTGATCTTCAGACAAACCAGATCTTCAATGCATCCGACGAGCTCAGGATGGGCTCATATGGTAATATGGCCGGTCTTATCGGGTACCTGGTTGACGAGGAAGGAAATATCAATTTCCCCTTTGTCGGGAAAATCAACGTTGTTGACCTGACTACAGCCGAAGCCGCAGACAGGATCCAAAAAGCCCTCAGCGACTACGTGCCCCAGACATCAATCATAGTAAAATACGTAGATAACCAGGTGACTGTAATGGGCGAAGTTCAGAGGCAGGGAGTTTATTCATTCTCTCAGGATAAACTCAATATATATGAGGCTTTGGGTCTCGGAGGTGGCATAACACGCTACGGTGACCGTAAAAAGGTGATCCTCGTACGGAACGAGGACGGTAAGGTAATGCACTACAAGCTTAACCTTTCCGATTCAAAGATCTCCAACAAGAGCTATTATTATGTGATGCCAAACGATGTGCTAATTGTGGAGCCTCTGAATGCCATCTCAACCAGCTATTCCAATATAACTTATACGACAATCTTGTCAACTATATCCACTGCAATTGCAGTGCTTCTTTTCGCAGGTTTAAGATTCTAAACTATACCCTTCGGATGACAAATAATCAAAATGACTCCCAGAGCGAAGCCTTCAACATCAAGGAATTTATAACAGAGGCTTTATCATACAAGTATTTCTACATCGCCAGTTTCTTCATCTGCCTCCTGATTGCATTCCTGGTGAACAAGTTCTCTCCCACTGTCTACCAGGTAAATTCTGTGATAGGCCCGGTGGAAGATAAGCGCTCATCCATGCTTGGTTCAAATGACCTTTTCAGTGGTCTCGGAGCACTGGCTGAATCGCGAAACCTGGAAAATGACATCAACAGCCTGAACTCATTCAGCCTTGCTGCCACCACGATCAGGAACCTCAACCTTGAAATAGGATATTTCGCAGGGAAAAACAGTCTGTTCCGCAAACCGACACAGGTCTATCTGGGCAATCCCTATACAGTCAGCATCGACAAATCTCATATCCAGCCGATCAATGCCAGATTCGAAATAGACATCCTGGATGATCAGACTTACAGGCTGACTGCCTCGGAGGATGAAGTGGCCTATTACAATTATATTGACAATGCCGTTGTAAGTGACAAGAATATTTTCCACCTTGATACCATCTGCCGCTTCAACGAGACGATTTCTTCGTTCAATTTCAAGTTTTCAATCGCTCTTAACAAGGAAATTTATAACCAGCAACTGGCAAAGGAGACAGAGTTCTCTTTCGTGTTTTATCACCTCGACCAGCTTACCAAATCATACCTGAAGAGACTTAAGGTTGAGCCCGTAAGCATCAGGTCATCTCTCATCAACCTGCTTTTCACCGGAGAAAACAGGAGGCTGACCATCGACTTCCTTAACAACTTCATCCAGGCCTACCTTGATGACAATCTGTCCAAAAAGAATAAAATCGCGCTCAATACGATTGACTTCATTGACTCGCAGATTTCTGAGATATCCGATTCGCTTACCATTTCCGAATCAAAACTGCGCGATTACCGGTCAGCTCACCAGGTAACGGACTTAAGCTATCAGGGACAGCAGGCTCTTGAAGCGATGCGTGAAATAGAAAATGAACGAACCACACTGCAAGTTCAGGAAAGATATTACAATTATGTCCTGGATTATATGGAAAAGAATCAGGATATGTCGAGCCTGTCCCCGCCTTCTGCGGCAAATGTGGTAGACCCGATCATGAACTCCCTCGTCCTGGAATTGTTTGCTCTGAATTCAGAACGGGCAACAATTTTGAGTAATAATGCCGAGAAGAACCTGTTCCTGGGACAGATTGAAAACAAGATAAGACTCCAGAAACAGGCTATAATTGAGAATGTTAAAAACAGCCTCAACACCTTGAACCTGACCCAGAACGAGCTGGATTACCGGGAAGGCAAACTCTCAGGTGAAATTTCCAGGCTGCCCCGAACCGAGCTTAATATGGTCAGCATGCAAAGGCAATTTAACCTGACCGACCAGATCTATACCTTCCTCCTTGAGAAAAAGGCTGAGGCAGCCATCGCCATGGCATCTAACTATCCCGACTATGAAATACTTGAGCCGGCAAGAGACATTACCGCCTCGATAATTGCACCGCGCAGCAGTTTAAACTGGATAATTGCCCTGTTTATGGCATTCATGATTCCGACTCTCTACATCATACTGCGCAACTTCTTCAACGAGAAGATCACCTCTGTCAGGGATGTGGAGCGGATCATTGGCCAGCCGGTAATGAACCTGATTTATAAAAATTACTACAAGTCTGAGTCTGTTGTTAAGGACTACCCTGGTTCGTCCATTGCCGAATCATTCAGGAACCTGCGAAGCAGCCTGTTCCTGAAGTTCAGGTCTGAGCCGCACAAGGTTCTGATGGTAACTTCATCTCAACCGCAGGACGGCAAGAGCTTTGTGTCAAGTAACCTGGCTGCATCCATCGCCAGTGTCGGGCATAAGACAGTACTGATCGACGCAGACCTGCGCAGACCAACGCTGCACGAAAAGCTCAAAATTGTCAACTCCGTGGGTTTATCCAACTATATGGTGAGGAATGTTTCCAGCAAGGAAATCCTGCGAAAAACTGATATTGATAACCTCTGGTTCATCCCTGCAGGTCCGATCCTTCCGAACTCTTCAGAGCTCATAGAATCCGGCGTACTGGATGAACTCATCGAGGAACTGAAGGGGAATTTTGACTATGTGATAATTGACTCAACACCTGCCGGTCTTGTGGCAGATGCCTCACTGATGGTGAAATATGCTTCATTTATATTACTGGTCTGCAGGAATGAATACACCCGCAAGGATGTGTTCACAGATGTTCTGAACCTCTTCCAGACCAACAACATTAACAACTTTGACATCGTCTTTAATGACCTCAACCTGAAGAAGAGCAGGTACGGTCGTTACGATAACTATTACAAACAATAGAACATTACTTATTCCGCTTAAATATTATAAATCATTACTTTATCTATGACAACAGATGTAATCGCAACACAGGAGAAAATCAAGAACTATATCGTTCAAACCTCCCACGCCGATGCAAATAAGATCAAAAACGAATCCCTGATCTTTAAGGAGGGTTTTTTTGATTCGATGGGATTCATCATGCTGATTACTTTCCTCGAGGAAGAGTTTGGAATTAAAACTGTTGACTCTGACCTTATTGAGGAAAACTTCGAGTCAATCAATGCAATAACTGAATTCATCAAAAGGAAAGCAGCAGCTTAAAAAATGTGCGGAGTTGCAGGGATAATAGACTACAGGGGGAAGTCCGACAGCATACCTGCAGTGGAGGAGATGCTACGCTCCTTCAGCTACCGCGGTCCTGATGAAAGCGGTATTTATCACTCACCCGTTGCCACCATCGGCAACGTAAGACTGAGCATCATAGACCTTGTCTCCGGCCAGCAACCTCTGTCGGACATGACAGGCAGGTACTGGATCGTTTTCAACGGGGAGATATTCAATTATATCGAACTCCGGAAAGACCTGGAAGACAAGGGTGTTAAGCTTACAACCCAGTCGGATACCGAGGTTCTGGTTAACCTCTTTGCCCTGTACGGGGAAAAGTGTCTGGGACTGCTTAACGGGCAGTTTGCCGTCGCCATCTGGGACAAAAAAGAGGAGAAGCTGTTCATTGCACGCGACCGGGTGGGAATCAGACCACTATTCTACACTGTGGCAGACGGAGTGTTTTACTTCGCCTCGGAGATTAAAGCCCTTTTCCGGAACGCTGAAGTTAAACGCGAACTCAATCCGGAAAACCTGGCCCAGATCTATACCTTCTGGACGGCAATAACACCCTCTACGGCATTCAGGAATATCAGCGAGCTCTCCCCGGGACATTACCTGACCTTCGGCAAAGAAGGGCTCACCGTTCGCAAATTCTGGGAGTTGAGCTTTAGCGGCAGCGATTCAGCTGTCTCGCCGTCAGATGCCCTGGACGGATTCAACGAGCTGTTTACCAATGCAGTGCGGATTCGCCTCAGGGCTGATGTGGAAGTAGCGGCTTATCTAAGCGGAGGGATCGACTCCAGTACAACTGTTGCCTATATCAAGGATATTGAACCTGGAGTTCTCAATACATTTTCCATCGGTTTCGAGGATAAGGATTTTGACGAAAGTAAATTTCAGGAAGAGGCAGTAAGGTACCTCAATACCAACCACAGGGCAATAAGCTGTACGTCAAAGGAGATAGCTGAGGCATTCCCCAGAGTGGTCTGGCATTCCGAGACCCCGCTCACACGCACTGCCCCTACCCCGATGCTGATCCTGTCAAAGCTGGTCAGGGACAATAATATTAAAGTTGTTATCACCGGGGAAGGTTCGGATGAGATCCTTGCCGGTTATGATATTTTCAGGGAGGCAATCATCAGGAGATTCTGGGCTTCGCAGCCCTCATCATCATTGCGGCCGACGCTGCTCAAGAAGATCTACCCTGACATACCGCATCTGCGCAATACAAGTCCCAACATCCTGAAGATGTTCTTCGGATACAAGCTGGAGGACACTGCAAATCCGCTGTACTCCCACCTTCTGAGGTGGAACAACTCCAATCATATCAAGAAACACTTTTCGGAACATATAAGGGAATCGGTTAACGGATATGATCCTCTGGCAGATCTTGCCGGCAGGTTGCCGGAATCGTTCATGGAATGGTCGCCACTTGCCCGGGCACAATGGCTCGAGACCACTGTTTTCATGTCCGGGTACCTGTTATCATCACAGGGTGATCGCATGGCGATGGCCAACTCGGTTGAGGGACGTTATCCTTTCCTCGACTACAGGGTAATTGAGTACTGCTCATCTCTCCCGGACAAGCTTAAACTCAACGGACTGAATGAAAAGTATCTGTTAAAGAAGCTGATGACCGGTAGAATCCCTGAGAGTATCGTTAAACGGCCCAAGCAGCCCTATCGCGCTCCGATCAGCAGCGTATTCATGGGCAGGGAAAAACCGGATTATGTGGACGAGATGCTGTCCGAAAAGATGACCAGACTTGCCGGTATCTTCAGTCACGAGTCTGTTGCCGCATTGCTGGCGAAGATAGAAAAGGCGGGCACAGCCTCGGAAATGGACAACATGGTGCTTGCCGCGGTGATATCAACTCATCTGGTTCACAGTCAGTTTATTGAAAATAATAATTCAGAGTTCCGGAACGGACCTCTGAGGAACCTGAGAATTATAGAAGAAAAACAATAACAGGTTACTCCTTCCCTGCCGGGAAATCACTTGACACGAGAAAAGGATATCGGGTCCGGGAGGCTGTAATAATTTATAAACAGAAGCATTATGCCAGTAAGAAAACCATTCTCGAAAGACATCATCCTGCTTGAAAATGTCGGACAGGTAGTTGACAATATTGTTGAACAGCTTCGTGAGGACGTACTGCTGAGGTTTAAAAGGCATGGGGCAGTTGTGGGCATAAGCGGAGGGATAGACTCCTCCGTGTGCCTGGCGCTGGCCGCTAAAGCCTTCGGTCCCGACAAGGTTCTTGGCATCATGCTGCCCGAGAAGGATTCCAGTCCTGACAGCGAGATGCTTGCCCGGGAACTTGCCTCCCGGTTCGGCGTAAGAGCCATTAAAGAAGAAATAACCGGAGCACTGGCGGGATTCGGCTGCTACGAGAGGCGGGACGAAGCAGTGAAACGGGTTTTTCCCGAGTATGATCCGAAAACATGGAAGATGAAGATCGGCATCAGACAGAGCGGATTGTTCAACAATATCCCTCCCATTTTTTATCTTACCGTGATTGATCCTTCCGGTAACGCAAAAGACAAAATACTGCCGGCCAATGAGTATCTGCAGATAGTTGCAGCTTCAAACTTCAAGCAGCGCACCAGGATGTCAATGCTCTATTATCATGCTGAAGCACTTCATTATTGTGTTGTTGGCACTCCCAACAAGCATGAGCAGGAACAGGGATTCTTCGTCAAATACGGTGATGGTGCAGGTGATGTAATGCCGATAGGCAATCTTTACAAGACACAGGTGTACCAGCTTGCTGAATTCCTCGGGGTACCGAAAGGAATTATCGGACGCACTCCTACCACCGATACCTATTCGGCAGAGCAGACCCAGGAGGAGTTTTTCTACCAGTTACCCTTCCATCTGATGGACAGGTTCTGGTACGGCTTTGAAAACGGTTATCCGGCTGCAGAGGTAGCAGCTGTTATGGGTGAAACCACGGAACGGGTTGAAGCCCTGTTCCGCAACTTCGAGCGCAAGCGTAAAACAACGGAATACCTGCGTATGCCGCCGATAAGGGATTATTATCACGGATAAACCTATAATTATGAATGCAATAGATTATTTCTTCGAGAATACTTACAGGCTTGATAAACCGTTCCTGGTCGGTAAGGAGGAAATAAATTACAAGGATCTGTATTCTTCATCTCTTCAGCTTGCCGCATGGATCAACGAGATGGTCGGTACAGACAAACATATTATCCTTTTATCGGTCAATAACCTGTTCTTTCTTAAGGTGTATCTGGCTATCATCAAGTCTGGAAACATCTGCATCCCGCTCGATCCCGGGATTGAAAGGGAGAACTATAAGTATATTCATGACCTTACGGATCCCAAACTGGTTTTTTTAACACGAGAAGTGGAAAAAAGACTGGAGCTGAATTCAGACCAGGCGTGGTACCCTGACACCCTGCCTTCTTCAGCAGAGAAAAATATGGATGAGATACCCGGCGGCGAATTTGACAGGGAGAAATGTGCAGAAATCATCTTTACCTCCGGTTCCACAGGAAAGCCCAAGGGAGTAATGATATCCCACAAAAACCTGATTTCCAACACATCATCAATTGTAGAGTACCTGCAGCTGACTCTTGACGACAGAATGCTGGTAGTACTGCCGTTCTACTACTGTTATGGGTTGTCTCTGTTACACACACACCTAAGAGTTGGAGGATCAATAGTATTTAACAACTCCTTTATTTTCCTGGGAGGAGTGTTGAAAAGTCTGGTCGATTACAAATGCACAGGATTTGCGGGGGTACCAAGTCATTTTCAGATTCTTTTACGGAAATCAGACTCATTTAAACAGACCAAATTCCCCGATCTGAAGTATGTCACGCAGGCAGGAGGCAAACTGGCTCCTATTTTCATCGATGAATTCCGGGAAGCGCATCCTGAGGTCAGGTTTGTGGTAATGTACGGACAGACTGAAGCCACAGCGAGGCTTTCCTGGCTCCCGCCGGAGGTGTATGACAGAAGAAAGGGTTCGATGGGCAAAGGTATTCCCGGAGTGGAACTAAAGGTAGTAAATGAAAAGGGAGAACCAATCAAGCCAGGCGAGACCGGCGAAGTTATTGCCCGGGGCGATAATATAATGATGGGATATTTTGCTGATGAGGAGGGCACAAAAAATGCCATCCGCAACGGATGGCTTTACACAGGTGACCTCGGCACTGTTGATGAAGATGGTTATATCTACCTCACTGCGCGTTCAAAAGAGATCATTAAAGTCCGGGGCAAACGGATCAGTCCCAAGGAAATTGAAGCAGTTATTTTAGCATTACCCGAAGTGATTGATTGCACAATTGAGGGTGTTGAAGACGAGATTGAGGGTGAGATGCTGAAGGCAACAGTCACAGTCAGAAAAGACAGTATCGGGTCCTTGACCAAAGACAGGGTCATTCAGCACTGCTCACAGCATCTGTCTCTGTTCAAGGTACCGCAGGTTTATGAATTTAAAGACGACCTGACGATCAGTGCAACAGGCAAGAAAATAAAGAAGGTATAAGACAACCACGACCTTAAGTGAATTAGTCAAGACTTAATCTGACAGTTAGGGATTAAACTATATTTGAAATTACAACAAGACAAATAAATGTTTAACCCCAAAAACTGTCAGAAATGAATACAGAAGTAAAATTAATCAAAAGCAAATTAGGGTTACTAAATCTTGCCGAAGAACTTGGCAATGTGTCACAAGCCTGTAAAGTCATGGGCTACAGCAGAGACACATTTTATCGTTTCCGGGAACTTTATGATACAGGAGGAGAACTGGCCTTGAAAGAGATCAGCAGAAGAAAGCCAGTGCTCAGAAACCGTGTGGAAGAACATATTGAGGAGGCAGTTGTCAAGTTGGCAACTGACAATCCCGCAATGGGCCAGGTTCGCATATCCAATGAACTCAGAAAGAAAGGATTGTTCATCTCTCCCGGAGGTGTTCGAAGTGTCTGGGTACGTCATGACCTGGAGACTTTTAAAAAACGTTTGAAAGCTCTTGAGACCATTATTGCTCAAGACGGTATCATTCTCACCGAGAACCAGATTGCTGCTCTTGAAAGGAAAAAAGTGGAAGATGAAGTCAAAGGAGAAATTGAGACCTATCATCCGGGTTATCTGGGCGCACAGGATACTTACTATGTCGGATCCATCAAAGGTGTTGGCAGGATTTACCAGCAGACCTTTATCGATACATACTCAAAAACAGTCCATCTGAAGCTTTATGATCGAAAGAATGCTTTGGTAGCAGCCGATACCCTGAACGATAGAGTAATCCCGTTCTACGAAAAGTATGAGATACCATTGCTCAGGATATTAACCGACAGGGGAACTGAGTACTGCGGCGCCAGGGAGCATCATGAATATCAGCTCTACCTTGCCCTTGAGGATATCGATCATACCAAAACCAAGGCAAGGTCACCACAGACCAACGGAATCTGTGAACGCTTCCATAGGACTGTCCAGAATGAGTTCTATGCCATTGCCTTCAGAAAGAAGATTTACACTTCCATAGAGCAAATACAGGAAGATCTGGACCGGTGGGTTGTTGAGTATAACAACGAGCGGCCTCATACAGGAAAACATTGCTATGGGAAAACTCCCATGCAGACTTTCCTGGATAGTATACACCTGGCCAAAGAGAAAATGCTGGATCTTCAATATGAGAAAATGAACAATGAAAACCATTTATCCGCTGTAAGCAAACAAAATGCGTCCGATGAGATTACAGCAAGGCCGGATGATTTATCATCCGTTCATACCAGCCTTGCAGGAATCGAAGAGGAAGCTAACTTTGCTGAAGCGGTAAATGGTTACTGAAAATACCCCTACTGTCAGATCAAGTACTGACTATTACACCTTAAGCAAACAGCGCCAGGATGAATATCATTTCGATTGGCCATCCCAGCCGGCGATTCTTGCCAGCATCCACCACATAGCCTTGGCTATCCGTAAAGCACCTGCCTCCCCGATATGGTCATCACCCAAGGGATCTCCCTGGCCATCAGCCGGGATCATTTGCCACAAGGAATTGTAGTCTTTCAGATTATCAGGATGAATCTGTGAATGCGGGCGATAAGTTCCGCCATCATTCCAATTGACAATATGCTTCTGCCCTGAATTATTATAAACTAAAATATCAGCATAGTCGAAAAATATCGTCTCCGGATGATTCTTGACATATTCCCTGATGTAAGTGTGTTTCAATTCCCGCTGATAACCATTTTCCGTTCCTGAGTTATCATCAACGGGGCCAGTTGTATATATTGTAAACGTTTTGTAATTGTTGCTTCTGGCATGAGCGTTGTATGTTTCTATTGCCGATAAATAGCTATCCATACTAAAAGGAGTTCCGGTCAATGACTGATCTTCATTGTTCAAACCCCAGCGACCTCCTCCAGCCGAGCCAGCCCAATGAACATTGAACTCAGGATCCAAGCCCCCTCCGGGTGAATTTACCCATGTCATGTCCCAGCACCATGCATAAAGAAAAACATTGTACGGATTATTCAGATTTGATGCCTGGTCCTTCAATATACCACAATACGCGTTTACATCTGAAGTCCAGGTATTGTCTCCACTTTGAAAAATCCGGCCAAATCTCATTGCCTGTGATGTAACGGCTGGCGGAGGATCTCCAAGATATGTAATTACCTGGTATTTAGGATCGTACTGTTCCAACAGGATCAAACCATGCTGATATCCCAATGAATGAGACATTCCGGCTCCCCATACGAGCATCTTTTTTACCTCGTCAATATAAAACTGGGGTATATCGTTGTACCTGTCTACAATTGTATGATCAGCTATGATCTGATTAACAGAACTGCCATTTGAAATGGAAGTAGTGAAAGTAACTTCATCTCCAAAAGAAGTCCCGTATTTGTTCGAGGCATATGCTCTTACATAATACTTTGTTGCAGGTATTAATCCTGTCAGACTACTCGAATACTCTCCCATGCCTGTACCGTTAATAGTTCTATCCGAGGTTAGGGTTGGTGCAGTATTCGTGTTCCAGCATACTCCCCTTTCATCTATTTTGGAAGAGCCTTCATCCGAAATGTTTCCTCCGGTCAAAGCTGAATTTGAAGTGATTTCAGTAACCGCCAAAGTGGTTAATGAAGGGACTTCACCGGAACAGTTCAGAAACAAATAAGAGTTTATCAATAGACCTAAAACCAATAACCTGGCTTTCATACAAACACATATAATAGAACTCATCCACTTCAATTATTTCAAAACAAATTAAATTATATATTGTTAAGACTAGACCTATTATTTTCAACAATATAAAAGGCTCATCCTGCCACTTATCATTTTATAACGTATAATAGTCAAAAACTAATATACAGATATCACCAATTTTATAAATTTACATCAAAACACCTGCCTTATGAACTCATTTTTTGAATCATTAACATACCCTCTCCGGATGTCGCGAAGAATATTGATTATTCTTGCATTTCTGCTGACGGGCCATTCGCTTTACGGACAATTGAATCCCGGGACAATCGGGAATGATCAGTCGATCTGTTACGGATACTCCCCGGCAGGTTTGTATTTCATATCAGCCCCAACAGGAGGTTTGTTACCCTATTCATATCGCTGGCAAAGATCCAATGACTTAGGGAACACATGGGCAGATATCACCGGAACCACTGCCTCACGCCTGACTTACTCTCCTCCTGTTCTTGCCAGACCAACAATGTTCCGTTGCAGGGTAACTGATGCCACTCCTACAACACGTTATTCCAACGCGGTTACCATAAATGTGCTTACTGGCCTGAGTGCCGGAAGTATCGGAACTGAACAAACATTGAACTATGATGAATTGCCTGCACCTTTGACCCAGATCCAGGCACCATCAGGAGGAGACGGCAACTATTCTTTCATTTGGCAGAGCTCGGCCAATAACCTTCAGTGGTCAAATATTGAGGGCAGTAATTCACAGGGATTTGCGCCTCAGCAAATGTTTACCACCACCTGGTTCAGGAGAATTGTCAGTGACGGCACATGTGGTTCGGTTGCCGGCAACACCGTGCAGATCAGTGTTGATCCGATTACTCTTTTCACTACCGAAACCCCATCTTCCAATAGTAATGATAGCAGGTATAACCTGGGCACTGAGTTCAGTGTGCTGGCTGACGGTTTCATAACCCATGCAAGGATTTACAGTCACCTGAATGAGCAGGGTCTTCATTTAGTAAGGATATACCGGCAGATGGATGACACGAATTATGAACTCATGGCTGGTCCCTTCGAATGGAACTTTGCCTCAGGTTTTCAGGGCTGGCGCGACTTCAAACTTCCAGTTGCCGTTCAGGTTGAAGGTGGGAGTAACTATATGATCTGTGTTACGAACGGCCTGGGCAATAACTGGTATGTTCAGAGTAATTCAAACTTTAACACTATTGAAAGCAATCCATATATTGACTACCTTAATAGTTATTATGGTTCTGTTGATGAGGTCCCAAGAGGCAATTATAATAACGTCTCCTATTTCCGTGACATCGTTTTCATACCGTTTTCTCCGGGATCAATTGGTTCTTCACAGACTATCTGTTATGGCATTGTTCCTGCATCTCTTACTCAGACTGAATCACCTGATGGTGGTTCAGGAATGTTTAATTATCAATGGCAGTCCTCAACAGATAATTCTACATGGATAAATATTCAGGGGGCAAATTCTCCGGACTACGCACCTGGCACATTATCACAATCTATGTACTTCAGACGACTTGTATTCAGCGGTGGGCTGGAAGCAGCAAGTAGCCCGGTTTTTATTACGGTCAATCCACAGTTCGTTTCTGCCACCCTGGAGGGAACAGCCACCGTTCTGAAAAGCACATCAACTACATTCACACTGAACATTTCAGGGGGTACACCGCCTTATACAGTCGAATATACATGTAATAATTTGCTTCAACCCCAGATTTTAACAACAAATCAGATTAATCAAATCAGCACCGGTCAGCTGGTTACTGGAAGGTATGCAATCAACATCGTCTCAGTGACAGACTCAAGAGGTTGTGTTCCTGAAACTATTGGAGATGGAATCATAATCACTGCAGCTGACCCCGGATTTGGGACCAGGAGCAATAATGCATTGCTTATTGTCAATTCCTCGTCATCTTATTACCAGGACTTTACAAAATATGTACTGCCATATATCGAATGGTTCGGTATTCCTTTCGAAGTATGCAATGTAAACAGTATGCTGATACCTGAATTATCTGACTATGGAGTTATTGTCTTCGGTCACCGTAATGTCTTTTCAGATAATTACCCGGTTAATAATATCGAAGACGCCGTTTTTGCAGGATCAGGACTGTACAGTTTTGATCCTCATCTTTTTGACTTTTCAAGTGACTTCAATGTTTCAGGAAATACTCCTTCTGTCACATCGCATCAGATCGACATAATAACAAGCCCTGAACATTACATTACCAGGCTCCATGTGAATGACGCTTTCAATTCAACAAATGATGAAATACCTCTGATGGTTATAAATAACGTCGCGATAACAATAACCCTAAACCAATCAGATTATACCCTGGCAGGCGGAGTGACTCTGGCAACTATGAGCTCCGGGCCGGCAAGTTCACCTCTTCTTCAGGTTGCATCACATGGTGCCGGGCGAATTGTTAAATGGTCTTCATATGAATGGATGTTTGATGAGCCCAAAGTGCTTGGACCTGTTTTTGGAATGGATGATCTGATATGGAGAAGCATGGTATGGTCAGCGAGGAAACCATTCGTAATGCAGGGGCTTCCTCCTATGATAACCATGAGGGTTGACGATGTGGATGGCACCAGATCATATTATCTTGACAACCTCAGGTGGCTTGAAATAAGTAATGAATATGGTTTTATACCATGGTGCGGAACGTTCATAGACAATGTTGGCACTGGTTTCTTCACCAAGCTGAGCGAACTGGTCAATGCAGGAAGGGCTACTGCAATACCGCATGCACTTACATATGATAATTTTATTTATTGCAATCAGCAAAATCTCCAAGGTTTTGACCCTGTCGCAAATATCACCTATGCCTGGAATACATTTGCAGCGAATTCCATCCCGGTTTCTAACTATCTTGTGACCCATTGGTACTTATTTAGCGCTGATGCTGTTCCTGCGGTAAGTGCCAGGGGTGTTGAATTCATAGGCACTCATATACCAACCTATGACCTTGTTTTCCCTGATGGTTACCCTGGTAACTGGATTAACTGCGGTCCCTATAAAACCGATCGCAACGGATTTGGAGGGAGAGGCGACGCACCTTACTTTTTCGCAGGTGATATTACCTGGGAAATTGACAATCAACAGTATAATTTCTTTAATGTGCTTACAGAAATACAGGATGACGGAGGATATGAGTGGTTCCCTGAGTTCAATGTGACAGAAGCAATCAATCGCGGTGTAAGGCATCTCAGACGGGCTATCAACAGCATGGCCCTGCCCACATTGTTTACCCATGAAGACCGAATCTGGATGACAGAGCCTGAATGGAGACAAACAATGAGTGGCATTACCTCCGGATTATCAGCGTACTATCCCGAATACAATCTTCAGTACACCTCCATAGATGATGCATGCACCTATATCAAGGCTAAGGAGGGTATTGAAATTACAAGTGTCAGAGCCGAACCTGGTGTAACAAACATCTTTTTCTCAGGAGATAATGATCTGGGAACAAAATGCTATCTGTTCACCGAGGCAGAAGGACAGATAGGGTTTGAACTGGTTGACCTTCCGCAGGTAAATGCATCCTCAGGAACTTCGTTTGTTACCGTATACGAATAATCTCAATACTATGATTATGAGACCTATAAATAGATTTATAATCCTGATCCTGACCTTTACCGGTCTGACACTTAAAGCACAGGAAGCCTGGAAAGCGGAAGATTCTGTTATCTCGGAAGATTTGAATGCTATACATTTTTATGATAGCAGTACGGGGTGGATCGTTGGAAACAACGGCGCGATGCTATACAAATCAGGAGAAAAGTGGCTGCTTTACCCGAAAATTACCAATGAGGATCTTTACTCAGTATTTCTTACCGGTAAAGAATCCGGCTGGGCCGTCGGGTCAAAAGGCACAGTACTTAAGCTGGAAGGCAGAACCTGGTATAATATAAGCAGTCCTACCAGGGCAACTCTTTATGATATCTCCTTCCTGGATTCGTCTCACGGCATGGCTGTTGGCGCAAATGGCACCATTCTTTCATATGAGGGTGGAATCTGGTCAATATCTAATTATATTACAAAAGGTATACTTCATGCTGTATCATACGGTAAAGACTTCAATCTGGTCTCAGGGGGCATAGAGTGTGGATCCGTACCTATTTACAAACATCGGATGAATGAACCAGAATCTTTCAATACATTTGATCCGGGATACTATTTTATTAAAGATATAGCCGTGCAGGATGATGGTCAGGCCTGGGCAGTCGGCACTGCCGGCATTCTCTTACATTTCAATGGCATTGAATGGATTAGGAGTAACTTACACACGAAAGTGCCTACGCTGAACAGCATCAGCTTCTATGATTCCACAGATGGTATAGCAGCAGGTTTTGGCGGAGCACTTATTAGATATTATGAAAGCGGATGGGAGAAAGAAGATTCTCCTTCAAACGTAACTCTTAACGGAACAGCTATTTCCGAGAGTGCATATTATGCAGTAGGTAACATGGGCACGATCCTTTCAAAATCCAGAATATCCTATACAGACGATTCTCTTGAGGGTAATTCTAAAAGTCTGTTAAAGGTAGATTCCTACCCTAATCCTGCATCCGATTATATTGATATCGTTCTTCCTGAGACAGATGATTTAATTGCTTCAGACTTATCAGTACTTAGCGCAGATGGGAGAGTTATCCTTAAGATGAGTATCGAACCCGGTACTGCGGGTAGTACAGTCCGGATAAATACATCATCGATGAGTAACGGAATGTACCTTATTCATTTAAGGTACAAAGATAATGAATCAGCCTACGGCAAATTTATGATTGCAAATGAACGCTAAGAACTTGTTCTTTGTTTGATTGTTATTTGAATGGGTAAAATTGTTACTTCTTCGTATTGCCAATAGTTTACTAATGCCATAACCTGATACAAATGCGATATGTTATTCCTTTTCTGATACTTATATCAGTATCTTCCGGCCTGACAGCACAAATTGGAAGTGGCACTATCGGAAATAGTCAGACAATCTGTTACGGTTATGCACCGGCAGGACTATACTTTATTGAACCACCATCAGGAGGATTAGCTCCATACTCTTACAGATGGCAACGCTCAAATGACGGAACTACATGGAATGACATAACCGGCTCCACGGGTTCCCGGACAACATTTTCACCACCTGTTCTGGCCAGAACAACATTCTTCAGATGCCGTATATCAGATGCCTTAAGTAATCAGGTAACATCAAATATTGTTACAATCACGGTTGCACCAGGCCTTGATCCGGGTGCAATTCAGGGAAATCAGACTGTGTATTCAGGGACCACCCCTTCCACCCTACAAGAATTCAGACCTGCTTCAGGTGGTAGCGGATCGTATTCATTCCAATGGCAAAGTTCATCTGACGGTCAAACCTGGGCCGATATCGATGGCGCTGACGAGCATATTTATACTCCCTCAGCCTTAATCTCTGATCGCTGGTTCAGGAGAATGACCAGTGATGGTTTATGCGGTATATCAGCAAGTAATTCAATTAAAATTACCATCAATCAGATAACTCTTTTTACAACAGAGACGCCTTATGTTATAAATAATGAATCTGTTCATTATGATATGGGAACCGAGTTCCAGGTTCTTGCAGACGGCTTTATCACTAAAGCCAGGTTGTACACTGATGAAATGGAAGCCGGGTTTCATGTAATAAGACTGTGGATTGATAAAGGCAGTGGTTTTTCATTGTTGGCTGGTCCGTTTAATTGGACGTTCCAGGGAGGAATGGAAGGGTGGAGAGAATTTGAATTGCCAGTCCCGGTTAGAGTGGAAGGAAGTGAGGATTACCGATACATGATAAGTATTACAAATGTCCTCGGTAATTTTTATTATTCACAGAGCAATAATTATTTTACCCCGGCACTTTCAAACGGTTATATTAGATATACTATCGGCCGGCATATTACACCTGCTGATCAGATTCCTTTCTTTGACTACTACCAATCAATGTATTTCAGGGATGTTGTATTTATACCATTTAGCCCGGGTTCTGCAGGTGTCTCTCAGACTGTCTGTTATAATTCAACGCCAGCTACTTTATCTGAAACTGTTTCCCCTGAAGGAGGCACAGGGGAATACTTGTTTCAGTGGCAGAGTTCTGCGGATAGTATTACCTGGACTGATATTACAGGAGCAGCCAGTTCTGATTATACTCCGCCCGAAATTTTGGAGAATACTTATTTCCGAAGAGTGGTTTCAAGCGGGAACATGACTGTAGCCTGTTCACCTGTACTGATTTCAACATTCCCTCAGGTAGGTAATGCACAATTAACCGGTAATTTAACTATCTATGAAAATACGGCTACGAATTTCAGTGTAACTATTTCCGGAGGTAAGCCTCCTTATACTGTTACTTACTCGGTTAACGGAACTCCCCAAACACCGGTTACAGATTATTACAGCGGAGAGGGGATTTCTACCGGTATTCTTAACTCCGGAACATATACTTATACTCTTATCTCTGTTTCAGACTCACATGGTTGTCAGGCTGATGATCTGGGAAGCACCATTACAATTACCGCTTCAGGCACTTATACCCCAACAGCTGTTACAGGCAAAGCACTTGTGCTGATTAACGCCAATTCACCTAACTATCCCGACTATGCAAATTATATTAAACCATATCTGCTGAATTTCGGAATTCCGTTCGATGAGTTTGACAGCCCTGTACATTCAGGCCATCCTCCCTTTAATAATTATGCCTTGATAATATTCGGACATCCAAATGTTTATTCTTACTCCGGCTATCCTGTAACAGATCTCATTAATGCATTAATTGGCGGAATAGGACTTTATAGTTTTGACCCGGTTCTTTTCCTGAATACTACAGGGACTATATCCACAGACATAGCAGATATATACCTGTCTGCAAATCAAATAGATATCAATAATACAAGCCATTTTATAACTGAATATCATCAATCAGACTCGTATGACCTGCCCCTGATTAACGGGACCACTCCCTATAGTAATAATTATGAGATCATAACTCTTAGAGATTTAATGCCAGTTAATCAGACCACAACCCTTACAAATGGATCAAACCTTGCCATTATTGCTGACGGCGAGAATTATGCGGCAATCCTCGAGACTTCTGAATTCAGTACCGGCAGGGTAGTTAAGTGGAATACCTGTAACTGGATGTATGAGAACTATCTTGGACCTGTGTTCGGTATGGATGATATTCTCTGGAGAAGCATTGTATGGGCAGCCCGCAAACCGTTTGTCATGCAGGGTCTTCCTCCTATTATAACAATGAGGGTAGACGATGTTGACGGTGCCGGTTCTGATATAATTGACAACTTCATATGGATAGAAATCTCTAATGAATTTGATCTTATTCCCTGGTGCGGAACATTTAATGACAATATACCGGCTTCTTATGTCAGCACGTTTAAATCATTGCTGGATAATAATCGCGCAACTGCCTCCCCGCATGCATTTGATTACGAAACCTTTATATATTACAATCACTACGGAGAATCGGGTTTTAATCCAGCGTACAACGTCATCCGGGCCCGAGATTACTATCTCACAAATCAGCTTCCTATGTCGAAATATGTTGCATCTCATTACTATGAGCTGGATCTTGACGCGCTGGAGGAAATGCACAATATGGGTATTGAGTTTATAGCTACTCATATGCCCTTCAGCTCTCCTTACCATGATTGGTGGCTGGAAATTGGACCGTACAGGACAAACCGTGATATGTTTGAACGGTCCTCTTCACCTCTTCCGGTATACTATGCTGACTTCGTATCCGGAGGAGCCTTCGAATTCTTCAACTGTGTCACAGAAATACGTGATGATGACGGGTATGAGTGGGTTCCCCGCAATGATGATATAATCAATTCTGTTGCACAGGGTGTACGGCAGTTGACCAGGGCAATGACCAGCATGGTTCTTCCCACATTGTTCACTCACCAGCAGAACCTGAGCATTACCGAGTCTAACTGGCGGAATATCCTTTCGCAAATACATACAGCCATGGAAAGATTCGAACCTCAATATAAATCAATGGATTATGCAGTCCAATATATAAGAGCCAGGAATAATCTGACCATAACCAACGTAACTGATGAAACAAACATAGTCAATATTACTTTCACAGGACAAAATGACATGAACACCAAATGTTACCTTTTTACTGAATCCGGTTCCGGAATAACGCATAAACTGGTAACTCTCCCATCCATCAGTTCAGGTTCATTAACAGTAAGTACATCAAAATAGACTGCCCAAAGATGAAAACGTATGCCAGACTGATCTGTACTATCCTATTCTCAATTCTACTTTCAGGAAAAGCAGTACCACAGTGGATAGCCGAGAAGGCACCTGTTACAGTTAATCTGAATTCTGTAGCTCTCTTTTCCGAAACCAGGGGTTGGATTGTCGGGGATAATGGAGTTATCCTGACCAGGACTCATGAAGGATGGATAGTATCTGATAAGATAACCGATGAAAATCTTTACTCGGTTGTACTTACCGGGGAAGAAACAGGTTGGGCTGTTGGAGCCCGGGGGACCATTCTTCGTATGGAAGGTTCAGCCTGGAAATCGTATGCCAGCCCAACCAGAGAAAAACTGTACTCATTAAGCTTCAAAGATGATAATCACGGATATGCAGCCGGTGCCAACGGTACGCTCCTCGAATACCGGAGCGGAAGCTGGAATATAATGAAAACCAATGTCAGGGCTAACTTTTATTCAATAGCCTACCATGGAGATTTCTTCATTGTGGGAGGAGGACAGGAATGCCGCAATATCCCGGTTATGAAGATCAATGAAAATGGTAATCGTAAGCTTGAGAAAATATTTGATCCTGACTTTACTGAAATAAAAAGCATTTCCGTGACACCTGAAAAACATGCCTGGGCCGTGGGGCATACCGGAAAAATTTTCTTTTATGACGGTAAAAGATGGGAACGGGCAGATGCTCCGGACGGCATTGGTTCATTGAATTTTATTAGTTTCTCAAAAAAAGACATGGGGATAGCAGTGGGACACAACGGTAGTATTTTGACTTACAACGGAGACCAATGGGAATGCGAAGAGAGCAATACTGCAACCCGGTTCAATGGCGCCGCAGTGACAGGTAACACCCTTTATGCAATCGGAAATAACGGAACAATACTTAAGTCTTTAAGAGTTAAAACAGATGATCCTTCAAAAAATGCTGATACGGAGTATCTGAATATTTCACCCTATCCCAATCCCACAACTGAATCGATAAAGTTCACTAAACCCGAAAACACTAATAATAGTGAACGAATTATCATAACTGTTACAAATGCCCGTGGCCAGGTATTGCTCAGTAAAAGCATAAGTGGCCTCGCTGATGACCAGGAATATCAATTGGATTTACCTGAGCTTGCAAACGGCATTTATTTTATTCATTTAAAATCCCCTTCGTTCCAGGCTTCCGGAAGATTTCTGGTAAGTCGTTAGAGGATGCTGGTCAGGATGGTTTCCCGAATTTATTAAGAGATTTTACCGGGAACACGAAGAGATGAAATAAAAAGAGGCTGCCACGTTATGCCTTGAGACAGCCCCCTGATATTTGAATTGGATCACATGTCAATGAAGGAGGACTTTTTCTACGACTTTTATGTTGCCTGTAAGCACCTCAACAAGAACAAGGCCTGAAGTGCGGGCATCCATGTTAACCATTTTGGTGTCGTTAGGACCATGCCAATCAACATTTTTCTGTTGGTAAAGTTTTCGTCCTGTCATGTCATAGACTGTGATGGTCCCTTTGTCACTCACTGGAATATCAGAGACCATACGGATATTGATGATCTTCCCGGGTGATGAGTATATGGCAAAACTCCTGCCTGAAGAAGAAATATCTGCTACCGCAGTTGCGGACTTATTGATGACAAGCACATACCTGTCAGTTATGGAACCCGGTGATGAAGTGAATTCTGCATATTCTCCGTTTCGCAGGTTGATTAACTGATTAGTGTAGCTATCCTTCAACAGGATTGAGTAGTTCTCAAGTTTTTTCATTTCGCTTAAAAGTAGCCTGAAAGTGCCGTTAAGCTTTAAGTTAATCCCGACAGGCACCTCAATTCCTGTCTCAGGGAATGGCAATCCGTTAATACTGTAGTCAGTACCTGCGAAGGTTGTCCAGATATTAATATCACCGGATGTCTTGCTGAATTCATAGGCATCATACTTTGCATCAAAAGCATTAGTTGCATTCTTGTTGAAACGGACCACCAGGTCAGTACTGTCATTGCTACCTCGCATTTTCAACCTTACGAAAGAGATAGTATCAATTGCAGAATCACCTGCCGTGCTTTTCTTCTTGTACCGAAGTTGTTCGACATTATGAACACGAGCTCCTTCTCTCAAGGACATGGAGGTGTTGGCTGAGGTTTTAATAAAGAACCCCTGCAAAGGAGGTATAGTACCAGTTCCCCCTTCTGATCCAATACCATTTACATAGGATGCAACTTTACCGTTTTGAGTAAAATAGATCGCATTATTTACGAAGGCTGGCTTAGGATAATTGTTAAGTAGTATATCCCAGTCAAGGCAGGAAGCAAAGGGATTACCGATGAGATTATAACCCTGATAGTCTGGATAACCTGTTCCGCACGTTAGAGTTAGCGCCTTATTCTGAACATTAATCTCACCGGTATAAGTTATAACTGCGGCTGATGATGCGTAGTAATTATATCCTTTGCCCACAGAAAGTGTATTGAAAGTACTACCAAGAGTAGCTCCTGTTGAATATTGATATCCGTCATATGCGACCCATCCAAAAGAATTATCAGAACCTGTGACAAGGTTTTCCATGTATTGCGCAAGGTTAAGGGTGTTGTAAGTACTGACAGTTACACTGTTAACAGGAGAGGCAATGTAGTGCCACTTGTAGTCTTGGGAAGTGGTTTGTCCGCCAGATAAAAAATGCCTGATAATTGTAACTCCTCCTCCTGTGTTGGTGTAACCATAATGAATCAGTGAGGCAGCAGCCAATTCATTGGATGCAGATTCCAGGATCAGGGTACCACCATTATATATTTCATCAACGGTTAAGCCTGTACCTGGATTAATTGAAACTGTGCCCGTGGACTCTATTGTAAGAATTCCGCCTGAATTAAATTCAACGATCCCTCCATAATAGAGTCCTGGCTTAATCGATAATGTAGCCCCGGAAGCGATGGTAAGATTTAGTACATAAATTGTGCCTCCCGGGTATGTATTGGGATACCAGTCTACGGTCCCAGAAACAGTCCCATAGTAAGGACTTGTAGATGTTCCTGAGCCATTCAGTTGCGGAAGCACTTGGCTTGTACAAAATATCAATACGGCACTTATTAGGATCAGCTTCTTCATTTCCTAAAATTTATAAATTCTTAAATGTAAAGTTACTATAAAATAAAAACCAAATGTGCACTTGTTTGATTTTCTGTTTCAACTCCTGTAAAAACAAGACTCTTTAAGGAACCAGGTAAGCCGGACTGAAAACTAAATGCTACCTTGTTGTAACTTATTAGATGACTAAATGCGGTTCGATCAAAAATAAATCAATATGTGCTTTCCGGAAATCTGATAATAAGCTATATTCACTATATTTGGTCTGACCTTTATGCTAAAATTTAAAAGTCATGAATAAAAAGATGACCTGTTATCTCATCATAACTGCCTTAATTACAATGCTGACCCTACAGTCATGTAAGAATCAAGATGAGAAACCGAATATAAATATCCTGTTCCTGCACCACAGTACCGGTGAGGTGATCTATAACGGCCGGGCACCTTCAATAATTAAGAAGATAGCTGGAAAGATCAGTAAACCACTGGCAGATAAGCTTCCCCCGAGGGCTCAGTTACCAGCATTAATAAAAGAATACAACAAAGAACAAGGAAGAAACTACTCAATAACTGAGCAGGAATTTCCCAAGGCAGCCCCCTACGGATGGAATAACAATCCCTATGATTATTATAACATATGGGTTTATAATGCAGGAGACAAACTTTTCAAGGAGGAGCCAACTCTTGAGATGCTTACAAAAGATTATCAGGTTATTATTTTTAAGCATTGTTACCCGGTAAGTAATATCAAACCTGATCAGGATTCTGCAGATGTTAATTCTTATTATCGATCAATTGCCAATTATAAGCTTCAATACCAGGCCTTAAAGGACAAAATACACTCCTTCCCAGATACAAAATTCATCCTGTTCACTGGAGCAGCCCAGGTAGAGGCTAATATTCCTGAGGATGAAGCCAAAAGAGCAAGAGAGTTTTTTACCTGGGTTATAAATGAATGGGACACTCCGGGTGACAATATCCATATATGGGATCTTTACAATCTTGAGACAGACGGAGGACTGTATCTGAAAGAAGATTATGCCGCATCTGCCAATGATTCACACCCTAACGGATACTTTGCATCCGGTGCTGTCAGACTTCTTTTCAACAGGATCATTGATGTAATTGAAACAAACGGAAATAATACAACGCTAAAGGGAGATAAAATCGTTTCCACAGAATAACCCGGTTAAACCGCTAAAGTCTGATTTAAGTATTTTTGAGTCTTAATTCGCTGCTAATGAAGAATCCTGATTACTGAACACTGTTTTCAGTAACTCAGAGGTGAATTTCCTGGCACCATACATATTAAAATGAGATAACCCTGCCCAGTCAGAGTCATCATTTATTAAATCACAAAACTCCATGTTATTGAAATTGAATAATGTAGCAATGCCTCCCATATCGTATTTAATCTCATAAGGGCCTAACGGAGAAATGTTTTGAGTTTCATTTATGCCAGGCATTTCGATCAAAATAAGCCTAATTCCATTCACGGAACAAAGCCCGGAAATCTTTCCTATCCAGTGTGCAGTTTCGTATTTTTGCAGGTTGAGCAGCCTCTCATTATTTTGAGATAAATCTGGGACATTGTAAGAACACTTTTTTTGACCAAAGGACACATAGGTTTGCCTGTATTTACTCTTAAAGAACTTCTTAATCAGTTCCATCCCAGCCCAGTTGAATTTCGATATCGGCAAATCTTTAATTCCATATCGATGTCCTTTCATGGTAAATTCAACAACTGGTTGAATCCCATCGTTGTCGAACCTTTCAAGAAATGAATTCATTCCTAGCAAAACATAATCTGGTTTTACCTGGTATCTGGAAAGATATTCTTCCAACTGAATATAATTTGTTTTTATGGAACTGCCGACGAAAGACAAGTTGTATGATTCTAAATTATTAGCCGTAAGCAGCTCAGTATCTATCCCATACTCAGCCAGACTTGTACCCAGTACCAAAACTTTATAACCCGGTTCGTCAAAATTAAGGGACTCCCGCCTCTTTATAAAGTCCCAATCTGTAAAGGCAATTATGAAGAGAAACACGGTGTTGATTATCACAGTAAAAAGAAAAAAGAATAATAAGAAGAATAATATCTTCCTTATCAGGATTTTCATATCAGAAATTTGCATAAACGAACTGTTGTGATTTAAACCCGGATATGTAAATTATTGTTATCATAAGTGAATAGAAGGACCACCGTAAAAGCCTTCCATACCTGTTATCAGCAAACCAGATTCTCTCCAGTCTCCGGCCTGTTTCCGGATAATCATTTTTTAAAAGTTCCAGAAACAATACCAATGGAATGTAGATCAGTACCTGAAATGGCTTTACACTGATATCATTGAAGGGAGAAGGTCCGCTCATTGCTGCCAAATTATTCAGGAATCCAATTCCCGATTTAACATCAGGCGTAAAGAAGAAAACAAGAGAAAGGCAGTAGAATAAATATGTAACCATTCGACCAAACCAGACACTTATAACAGAAGGGATATTTGAAAAAAGTTTTGATCGAATTTTCTTTGTAAAGAATTCATAAATAATAGCCAGAGCCTGGAGAAAGCCTATCAGCATAAAGTTCCAACCCGCCCCATGCCAGATGCCAAACAAAATCCATGTTATGAAAACAGCATATACTGATGCGTAAACCCCCCATTTCCTGTATCTGAAACTTACCTGTCTGAAGATGTAGTCATTGAACCAGGAAGACAAAGACATGTGAAACCTTTTCCAGAATGTAGATACATTCTCAGCGAAGAACGGCCGTTGAAAATTTGGCAAGAGGTTTATGCCAAACATTTTGGAAACTCCCAGAGCAATATCTGTATATCCGGAAAAATCAAAATAGAGATATAAGGGTTGTATTATGAACAGTATCCATGAGATGGATCCGCCAGCATGTTCAAAGTCATAAACACTCAATGCATAAGGAGCCAGCTGATTAGCGATTGCTACTTTTTTGAAGAATCCAATCAGGGCTAATTTCATTCCTTCAGTTACCTGGGATGTATCAAATGTCAGGGGTGCCTTAATTTGTGGAAGAAAGTGATTTGATCTCTCTACCGGTCCTGACAGAAACTTTGGGAAATAGATAATGTATAATAAAAAATCTACGAAATTCCGTTCTGATTTCTCCCAACCCATTTTTACATTAATAAGGTAACCTATGCCCTGTAATGTAAAATAGGAAATACCAAGTGGGCCAATGACTTCGGCTATTCTGGTAAAATTTATGTCATTGTTCAGCAAATGAATGAAAGGGTCAATAGCAAAACTTGCATATCTCAATAGTATCAGCTGAAGAATATTAACTGCTATACCTGTACGAAAAACAGCTTTAACTGATTTATTCCTTGAAAGCAATAATCCAAAGCAGTAATTGAACAGAGAGAAAATTACTACATATACTAATCCTGTATAAGTGTAAGTAGCAATAAATAAGACACTCAGGAGAGCAAGAAAAACACTGCGATACCTGGGATTGATCAGATAGAACAATCCGAGACTCCCCAGTACAATAAGTACGAATTTTAATGAAACAACACTCATACCTTATCAATAGTTGTCTTCCGAGACATTTAATCAATATTACCTATTGTCTTTGAACCTGTAAAGAAAAAAATGATGAATACTCTTTTGCTGTTGACCAATACATATCCTGTTAAGATGACAAAATTGCCCTGAAGTGCTTCACAGACACACAAGGAGGTATAATTGTGCCTTTCTTATCACTCGAATTATAAAAAGAAGACTTTTTTTCACGGAATCTTAAACTTGAATTTGTAGGCATTCTGGTGATTATTACGTATCTTTTAGGAGTTGTCATTATGTTATGACAATAAAATTCCTGAAACAATTTTGATTTTTAATCGTAAAAATGGGTATGTTTGTCAACATTATTCCTTCATTCGTCAAATATTAACAGACACATGAAAAAGTTGCTTACCCTTCTGTTTCTTGCAACATACACATATGCTTTCTCCAAGACCTATTATGTGGCCCCCACAGGTGGCAGTGACCTGAATCCCGGGACAATAACTCAACCCTGGGCTACATGGCAGAGGGCATTTGATGTTGCTCAGGCAGGCGATACTGTATTTTTCCGGGGAGGTGTATGGTATCTTAAGCCTGGTCAGACTGTAGATCTCATGAACAAGGATGGGGCACCCGGCAAATACATACATTTTTTCAATTATCCGGGAGAAGTGCCGATTCTTGACGGTTCTCAGATTGTACCTCCGAAACCTGCCTCAGGACAATTTACTTATAGCGGAGGGCCTTATATTGACGGTTCTAATTATATCCACTGGAAAGGCCTTACAATCAGGAACTTTAAAATGGTTTATGACAGGGTATTTGTGCAGGGCATCGTTGCTACAAACAGTAACTTTCAAATTTTTGAAAACATTACTGTTCATAACATTGAAGGCAGGGGAATCTACTACTCACCATGGTATGCCCCTGATTCAACATATTTTATCAATGTGGACGTGCATGATTGCGGTGATGTCCTGCCTTTGAATGATGAACTGGGAGGTTGGGGTGACGGATGGAATGCAGGTGTTGAAAAAGGTTCCTACATGCTGTTTGATGGTTGCAGGGCCTGGAACAATTCTGATGATGGATTTAATATATGGGGAGCCGGATTAATTGAAATGAAAAACTGCTGGTCATTTGGAAACGGTTTATTGAATGGCGATGGCAGCGGGTATAAGCTTAATCCCACTGAAGATGCAACTTACATGGGGCTGACAAGGGTTCTCACCAACAATATTGCTGCATTTAACTCCGGTAATACAGGTTGCGGATTCAATGAAAACAATATTGGCGCTGTTGCGCTCGAGGGAAGAATATATAACAATACTTCTTTCCAAAACAAGATTGGCTACATGACGGGAGGATTCCTGTCAGGTAACAAGAAAAACAATGACTACAGAAACAATATTGCCTATGCGAATACCGTAAACATAGACGAAAATGAATGGTCCGGCGGAACGTTCGTTACAGACATAAATAATACATGGACCGATGGGGTTACTTTCTCGCCGGATAATAGTGATTTTATCCTTTTAGATAAAACTCAGGCGATAGCCCAGATGACTGCACCCCGGAAAGCAGACGGATCTTTGCCGGATATCACTTTCCTGAAACTTAAAACAGGCAGTGATCTGATTGATGCCGGAGTGGATGTTGGATTGCCTTATTCAGGGAAAGCTCCGGATATAGGTTACTCTGAATATATTGATGGAGTCGTTACTCCTTCATCACCTGTTTTCCTGAGTGCATCTGTTGAGAATGCCACTCCCGCCAGGCTGGAAATGACATACAGCCTTACACTTGCAAACGTGCTACCTGCAGCTTCGGCATTTACCGTAAAAGTAAACTCCGTAACCAGGACTGTCAGCTCAGTGGCAATCTCAGCAACTAAAGTACTGCTTACTCTTGCCAGCCCCGTCGTCAACGGCGACGCCGTAACCGTGGCATATACAAAACCTGCCACCAACCCGTTGCAGACCGCTGCCGGAGGACAGGCAGCATCACTGACGGCCCAAAGTGTGACAAACAATGTTGTCGCACCCAGCCCGGTTTATATTAGTTCTGTAATTGAGAATGCCACTCCCGCCAGGCTGGAAATGACATATAACCTTACACTGGCAAACGTGGTACCTGCAGCTTCGGCATTTACTGTAAAAGTAAACTCAGTAACCAGGACTGTCAGCTCAGTGGCAATCTCAGCAACTAAAGTACTGCTTACTCTTGCCAGCCCCGTCGTCAACGGCGACGCCGTAACCGTGGCATATACAAAACCTGCCACCAACCCGTTGCAGACTGCTGCCGGAGGACAGGCAGCATCAATAACCTCACAGAATGTGATTAACAACTGCTCTCCTGTAACAAACCAGCCGCCATTGGTTACAATTACCTCTCCGACAAAAAGCCTGACTTTTACTGAGCCTGCAACGATTACTGTGGAAGCTACTGCTTCTGACGCTGATGGATCAGTCGTCAAAGTAGAGTTCTACAGCAGTAATTCGAAATTTGGTGAGGCAACCTCACTCCCATACAGTTACGCATGGAAGAATGTAACTGCAGGAACGTACACTATATATGCTATTGCAACAGACAACTCAGGATCAAAGACTGTTTCTGAGGCTGTAACAGTAATTGTTGAGAAGTCTGCTCAGACAGTGAACAGATTGCCTGTGATTGATATCACATACACCACACCAGGAAAATCCGGAAAACCCAAGAAACACGATAATATTTTACTAAAAGCTTCTGTATATGATCCGGATGGCACTATTCTGAATGTGGAATTCAAAAGCGGCGATGTAACTCTGGCAGTTGTTGATGCTGCACCATACCTTTATACATTGCAGGACGTAGACACAGGGACGTATGTAATTACCGCGATTGCCACTGACAACTTGTATGCTTCAACCGTTTCATCACCAATTGTAATTGATGTTACCGAGAACGGCGAGTACCCTGCAATAATAAGTTTGTCTCCCAATCCGAACAACGGACAATTTGCCATTGATATTCAATCTGAAGAACCTGATGTTGAAAAGAGAATAAGAGTGGTTGATTTATCCGGAAAGACAATTTATGAAGATATTATGGCTGACTACGAGAACCATCGGGAATTTGATCTCTCATCTTCAGTATCCGGAACTTATATTCTATTAATATCTGACAACAAACGGATTGTTGGTACGAAGAAATTTATTAAAAGATAGTTCGATTCGCACCCTGTTTCCCTGGTTTTTGCATTACTAATTTATTTAGACCGGAGCAGGCAGATATTCTAAATATTATATCACAGTTCAGGATTCTTTGGGACAGCGAAAATCCGCTCTTTAAAACGGTAGAAGATAACACTGTCATCGCCGATATTTGTATCGATTATCATACCTGCACTTATTTTGTTGCGGTTACCAATCTTTATTCCGGGCAACGTTGCGGAATTTATTCCAAAAAGGTTTTCATCTCCAACAACGGTGAATCCGGACAGACAGGTATTCGGGCTGATAAAGTTGAAGTCCCCTACTATGGTATCGTGTCCCAGACTGCATCTTGAGTTGATAAGAGTAAAATTACCCACCTGAACGTTGGGGCCGATATTTGAATTTGGACCTACAATACTTCCCTCCCCTACCCTTGCAGAGTTTGATATGTACGCTCCATGATGTATGACTGAAACAAACTTTGCACCTCCGGTAAGGTAGCGCTCCACAAAAATCCTTCGGTACTTAATCCCGGCAATTCCCAGAATATAGTAATGATTCCTGATCACTTCATGATCAGAAGCATTGCCAATCAAGGGAGCTGAAAACTGATATCTTCTGTAATTTTCAGGATTATCGTCCAGAAAGCCAACAATATTAAGATCCTCCCCAACTGAATGCTTCTTATTATAAATTATATATTCATCAATCTCGGCAGCATGACCACCAGCTCCGATAATAATTACATCAATCATATTATATGTCTTTTAAGGATACAGGCCTATTTTGCAAGATAGCCTCCGTCAACAACCACATTCGTCCCTGTAATCCATTTTGAAGCATCAGATATTAGGAACAGGCAGGCATTTGCAACATCATCTGGTTCCCCAAGACCGAGCGGATGTAATAATCTGATCCTATTCAGGGCTTCATCGTCACGACTATAAACCGCACTTCTGGACATCGGAGAGTCTACCACTCCCGGTGAAACGGTATTTACCCTGATTCTCCTGTTTGCCAGCTCTATGGCCAATGATCTGACAGATGATATAAGCGCCCCCTTTGTTAAAGAGTACAAAGTTTTACCTTTCTCTCCTGCCACTCCCATTACGGAGCTTATGAACACAATGCTGCCTCCATCGGGGGCAAAGTTACCTGGCTTTAAAACCTGTTTTGTCAGACTGAGGGGACCCACCACATTTGTCCTTAAGAAATACTCTATCTTCTCTTCTGATGTTGCATTTATAGGAAGGGTTGTGGAAATCCCTGCACAATTGACAATGCCGGAGATCGGTCCTCTTTCTTTAACGACACTCCGAACAGCATCCGCAACGTGTTTATAATCGGTCAGATCCACCAGAGCAGAGCAATGATTGTCCGGATTATCAATTAATGACAGGGTCTCCTGCAATCTAACCTCATCACGACCGAGAAGGCAAAGTGAAGCTCCTCTTCTGGCGAAAAGAACAGAACAAGCCTTTCCAATACCCGAGGAAGCGCCGGTGATGAGGATCTGACGGCCATTTAGAAGGAATGGATCAGGGGGATTCATCTGATGCTTCTTTATTATATCTCCACTAAATTGCCTATATAGCAGTCCTCAAGATCAACAATTCCTGTTCCCCATGTAAGGCCGACCCCGAATCCACTCAGTATAATCCGCTTATGTCCTGTAAGCAAATCTTTAAGTTCTGATACTATAGTAAGAGGTATTGACACAGAGGATGTGTTACCAAATTTCTCAATTGTTGATGGTATCTTTTCCTCAGGAAGTTTTAGTTTTTTTGCGAGATAATTGTTTATGTAACTGTTAGCCTGATGGAAAACGAAATAATCTATGGCATTTACATCAACTCCTGAATAATCGATCAGCTTCTCAAAATCCCTGGGGACTTCTCTGATTACAAAATTAAACACATCAGCCCCATTCATATAGCCATTCTCTTCAGACCGGATATTTCCGTATTCATCAACAACCCTTTCTGTTACAGTTTCTCCAGAGCTCATTTTCCTGTAACCACCGGCCGGGACTTTTATGAGATCTGCCCGGGATCCGTCAGAATTCAATGAAAACCAGCTGTCACCAAACCTCTCATCTCGCTGGATAAGGGCTGCCACTCCGGCATCTCCAAACAAAAATGCAGTCTTACGATCCTTCTGAGAGTAGACCTTGGACCTCGTTTCACCATCAAGGAGTAAAACCTTCCTCACTCCGCCGGCTATGATCATTGAATATGCTACAGTCAGGCCATAAATAAAAGCTGAACAACCAAGATTAATGTCAAGAGTTATTGTACCTGAAGGCAGGCCCAATCTTTCCTGCAACAATACGGAGGTTGCAGGCATACGGTAGTCAGGTGTCTGTGAAATGAAGATGAGAAGATCGATCTCTGTACGGTCAGTTGACATTCCGTTGATCAGTTCTTCTGCAGCGGCGAAGCATAAGTCCGAGGAGCATACATCAGGTCCTGCAAATCTCCGTTGCTTTACACCAATTTTATCAACAACTTCCCGTATCTCATCCCTGGAAAAGAACTGATCATGGGAGTAGTTATCAATTACCTGTCCGGGAACGGCAGCTGCCAGGCCTGAAATGCCGACATTTTTAAAGGTTAACAGAGCCATCAGATTACTTATTGGATACCAGATCAATAAGATTCTGAACAGTCAGATATTTATTGAACTCCTTCATCTCGATTTCAATTCCAAAGTCGGAGTCCAGCATGGCCAGTACGGACAGCTCGGTGAGGCTGCTATATGTTTCATAATCACGAAACTTATCCTCCGTATTAATCATTGACGCATCTATCTCCAACGCCTCGGCGAGTGCAAGTACCAGTTTTTCTTTCATCTCTATTTATTTTATTATTCTGTTAGGTAATCCATGAGTACTGTAACCGGGTCCTGTCCCGGTTGCTGCTTCCCTGTCTAGGGCGGCAGTCTGCAATGGGCTAATTTATTGAATGATCCTAATAATCATAAATGCCTCTGCATATTCAACGCCTACCGTACTACCGCGATAGTTTGCCAATGCTTCAAGTGATTTTTCAGATCTCGGGTTGGGAAAATTCCTGATCTGACTTTCATAGCACTTCATAGCCTCAATTTTTGAACTGAATTCGCTCGTAATGTTCACAAAAAGTTGCGGAATGAAAACGTTGGCGCCAAAGGGTGGAGCCCATTCAGTTTCCGACAACACTTCATAGCTAAAAACAAACTTAACACTACAATCGTTCACCGGGCGTGAGGCAACCAGTCCGGCATTGAAAATTGCTTTGTGATCATGATGAATATCCCCATGATGCGGAAGAAAAACCGCATCAGGTTTTTCTTTAATTACTAAGGCTGAGATTGAAGCGGAAAGTTCAGAAATTGATACAAGGTCCAGCTCGGGTGCGGGATAATCAAAGAAAAACGTCTCCCTGACTCCAAGCATCCTATGGGCATTAAGGGCCTGATTTCTGACGTTTATGATTTTTTCCTCCGGGTAAAGAGTCTTCTTTCCCCTGGATGCAACCATAACAGATACCCTTACTCCTGAATCCGTCAGCCTCTTGATTGTTCCACCGCAACCCAATACCTCATCATCAGGATGAGGCGCTATAACCAGTACATTTTGAAATAAATCAAGCATCTTTGATTTTCTTTTGTGAGTCTGCAACCCTTGCCCAATCATAACCACAATTCATCAGATAATCAATAACTGAAACATTAGGCTGATACCCTTCCCAGAGCTGAGGATAAAGGAAAGGGGCAAAATCGCTGTATTGCAAAGTAATACCTTTAGAAGCAAAATCCTCATCATTCTGGTATTTTTTTGCTCCCGTACCAGAGTAATAAATGTCCCCACCAAGGATTCGGCAGATCTCAATGATTCTCTCCTCATTTGTCTTTTCGGTTCCGATAACAGACGAACGCTCAAACCGTGTACTGAGTCCAAACATATTACATATGAACGTTATCATTGTTATGTTCATGTCAGCCAGATCACTATAAGATCTCATAAATAAATTCTCAATATCATGGAAGACCTGATCAAAGTACGGGGCTCTTTTATAATTTGCCATGATGGTTTTCAGATGCCGTTCTTTCCATCCCAGTTCATCATTGGTCCTGATCTCATTTATGTTTGATCCGAATGGTCCGGTTACCGGTATCTTTAACCTGAATGGCCCCTGTGGAGTTTTAATATAATGATAATTGTGCATCCCTTCATTGGAGAATTGTGCATCATCAAGAAATACAAAAATATCAGATGAAAATATTTTGTAGAAATATCCCAGCCAGGGGAAATAATTCGGCTGATGAATCGCTATAACTGACATGTTCACATATAGTTATTGTGGCTTATCTCCTGGAATAAATGTTATCTGTACGGAAAAAGACCAGAAATGATGCAAGGAAGAGTTTCAGGTCAAAAAAGAACGAGCATTTCCCGACATATTCTATATCTACTGGAATGTTAATATTCCAGTCATTTATTTCTCTATGACGTACCTGGACCAACCCGCTAAGACCTGGTTTAACAGTGAAACGGATTTTTTCCACATCGGAATACTCATGATAGTTTTTGGGGAAATATGGAACCGGAGGCCGGGGTCCAATAAAACTCATTTCACCCTTAAGTATGTTTATTAATTGGGGAAGTTCATCAATGCTGGTTTTACGCAGGAACTTCCCCGTCCTTGTTATTCGCGGATCATCTTCGAATACCTTTACTGATCCTACACGAGTGTTATTATCATTTGTCATTGACCGGAATTTGTAGATTCTGAAAATCCTGCCAAACAGTCCCAGCCTCTCCTGCCTGAAAAACACAGGCCCTTTTGAATCACATTTTATCGCAAGGGCTACTGCAAAAAATAAAGGAAAAAGTATCACCAGCGCTAAAAAAGCTGTCATACGGTCACATGTGGGTTTAACAAAAGTCCTGTACATTTCCTTTTTAATAAATAGAGCCAATTTTATTCATAATATTCAGTTTCATTCTGACGACAGGAATTTCCGAACATTGTCACTGCTGAAATCCCTTGAGGCAATCAGGGAGTTCTGCTTCAGACGGGTATGGATATCGGGGTTTTCAGCCAATTGGATGATGAAACCCACGATTCCATCCAGGTCATCAGGCTCGAAGTTCTTCCCACATTGATAGGTATCAACAAGTCTTTGCACTTCTGAACCGGGTGAACTTAAACACAACAGAGGAGCTCCAACTGAAAGAAAATTATAGAGTTTGCTTGGTACTGCCAGTCTGGTCTCGCCTTTCCCAAGAGCGACAACTGCAAGATGGGCAGAGGAAAAAGAATATGGCAACTCGGCTGCCGGCTGAAACGGCAACATTTTTACATTTGACAGGCCAAGTTCTCTTACCCTTTTTGCCATCGGTTCCTTTTTGGCACCCTCTCCGATAATCAGAAAGAGGATATCTTTACTGGCTAATCTAATTGCAGCATCAATCAGGATATCTACTTCACTTGCCAACCCGATATTCCCCGAATACAGCACTATAAACTTGTTTTGAAGAGAGTGTCTTTTCAAAAAATGATTATTACCCGGTTCAACAGGTCTCAGAAAACTATTGTCAGTCCAAAGGTGAACAACACTGACCGGGTTATTTCCGGCATACTGCCTCAATACCTCGCCCATACCTTCAGTAATAGTATATATCCTTGAGGCCTTCCTGTAAACCTTTTTATTCAATCCTTTCCATAATCTTATACCTGAAGAGCCAGGTTCAGAATATCCAAGTTCCGTCAAAACATCAGGATAGATGTCGAATATAAGCAGGCTGAACTGGTTCTTCAATACCAGCGGAAGCAAAACTGCCGTGGGAGGATTTGAAACTATAAAAAGATTCCACTTCCTGTATTTAAACGCTACTTTTAATAATATCTGTGATGATCCAATAATCCAGGACCACAGACGCGTCAGATTTGAGTTGCGGTTATATCTGATAATTTTCTCTATCCTGACGGCGGAATTTACCTGCCGGTTTCTTACAACAAGCCTTCCTGTCATGAGAACACATTGATAGCCAGCCTCTGCATAGGCATTCACTATATCTATCATCAGGTATCCGGAATCCTGATTTATAAATACATACTTTCCCAAAGGTCAATGATTTTAGCCTGGTAAAACGGTCAGTTTACAGACATCTCTCCATATATCGCTGACTAAGAAATAAAGATATCATACAGAAGGTTTGCGGCCTCCCTGATACGTGTGTTGTAATCAGGATAATATAGTTTGCTCAGATCCCTTTCAGGATGGCACTTCAGAATTGCCGCCAGTGCTTCATAGTCATGTGGTTCAAAATAACAGCCATCCTTACCTAATTGTTCTTTATTTACTTTCAGACCGGAAGCAATTACCGGGACCTGCAATGATACAGCATCCTCAATTACTGTGCTCCAGCCTTCAAAAAGACTGGGTTGAATGACAGCCTGTGAATGGCGCATAATGGCAAGCTGATCATTTCTTGGAATAACTCCAAGGATATTAACCTGGTGCTGCAGATTATTGTCTTCGATCAGGTGATGGATTTCCCCAAGGTATGGAGAATCCTGGGCAGAAGGAAGTTTCCCGGTAAATGCGAGATTCAGATTAAATCCCTCCTCTTTCAGCTTTGCTACAGCCTGAAGCACGACTTTGTGGTTCTTATGCTTATGGAATTGATTTGAAACCAGGAAATATTTTTCCGGAAGGTTATACTTCAACCTCAGATCATTAATATTAACGCCTTCCGTATTTTCAATTACCGATACGAAGTGATAAATGTAGACCCTCATATCATCCCTTATCTTGTAGAACTGGCGGAAATCATCAAACACGTCCTGACTTGATAAAACAAGATGTCCGCAGTTCTTCAGGATATTCTTTATCCGCAATTCTCTTCCCCTGTTCTGCATTGGTGTGAAGAATTCAGGATAATAACGGTGCTGCAGATCAGCCCACCAGGAAATGAGCTTCACATTTGTCCTAGTTTTAACAGGAAAATCATGAAGCGGGAATACTGCATCCAGCTCATAACTATTAAGCATATTATCCACAAATAAATTCTTCCGTGTAAGCAATGACAAAAGAGTCCCCTTGATTACCGAGGGGTACGACCATTCTATCAAATTTAGGTACGGGTAATTAAACTCATTCAGAAACCTTTTCAGTTCAGGCCTGTAGAAAACGAATATCTCCGGCTTCTTTTCTTCTTCAAGATGATTTAAGATTTTGACCAGGTTAATAATGTAAATTATCCCTCCCATCCATTGTGAGCTGAAATAAAATAGTATCCCAATCCTTGCTCTGTTCAATTTCATATTATCAGATTTATTCGATTTACCTGTTCCAGCTATCAATCATGTTTTTAATCCCGTCATCTATACTCCATAACGGATCCCAACCAGTCTGTCGTAGTTTCATTACATCAGCCAGCAAGTGTTCCCGTTCAACCTTACGCACACGTGCCGGGTCAACTTCAATCGTTATTTTCTCATTAAGCTGCCTTTCGAATGCCTCAACTATTTCAACTACTGAATATTCAATACCTCTCCCGAGGTTATAGACCGAATATCCGGTATTACCAAGGCTAATAAGCTTAATAACAGCAGATGCCATATCATGTGTATGGATAAAGTCACGTTTTGGTGTAAGGTTTCCAAGCTTGATAGTTCTTAACCCGCTCCTTAGCTGCCGCTCAATTTCCGGTATCAGGTGCGGATTGGTTTCATTGGGGCCGAAAGCATTAAAAAAACGGCATACAATTGTATCAACCCCGGTATCCAGATGAAATTCCCTGCATAGATGCTCTCCTGTCAATTTGCTAAGCCCATATATATCGAGTGGTTTTACCCTGTGATCCTCTGATACCGATACATCACAAATGGGATACACAGCCGCGGTCGATGCAAAAAAGAACTTTTTAAGTGATGTAGCACTTTTTGCTGCATTGAGCACATTAATGGTACCCCTGATGTTTATATCCGAAGCTTCATAAGGATGCTGGTTACAATATGGGATAAAATGAATGGCTGCCAGATGAATTAAAATACCTGGATTGACTCTTTTAACCAATTCTCCCAACTCTTCTCCATCCCGGATATCTGCCAGAAAAAAATGATCATCATCTATGTCAATAAAGTCACGATTCCCAAAAGATAAATTGTCGAGGACAAAGACTTCATAGCCCTCTTTTGCCAGGGCAGGCACTACCGCCGATCCAATAAAACCGGCTCCTCCTGTAACTAAGGCTTTCATAGAAATAGATTTTTTATGGTTTAACTTAATATGAATTTCAGATATTTCTCTCCAATTTCATTCACTGAAAAATCCTTGATTGCTGATCCTGCGTTAGATCCCATCGATCTTCTCAAATCTTCATTAATCATAAGTGTTTTTAATTTCTCCCGAAACTCATTATAATCATTTAATGGGATGAGATAGCCATTCTCGCCGTCTCTGATCATCTCAGAGGGGCCTGCCACACAATCAAAAGCAACCACTGGTAACCCTGCAGACATTGCTTCCCCTATAACGTTCGGAAATCCTTCAGATGTTGATGTAAATGCAAATATTTTGCTTCTTTGGTAATATGAATCGACATCTGAAACTTTTCCGGTAAGGATTACCCGATCTCCGGCATTTCGATCATCAATAATGGCCTGCAATTTCCCGGAATTTTTCTGTTTAAGATGATCATAACCGACCAGGAAAAGCTGCCATCCGGGAATATTGAGGTCAAGAAAGAGATTTATAAGTCTGTCCTGGTTCTTTGTGTTTACAAACCTTCCAACCATCAATACAATATTCTCTCTTCGATTATCAGGGAACGGCGAAATACTTCTGACAGGGTTGCCAATCACCATTATATTCCTGTGTTTAAATAACATGGAATATAAATCTCCGGCGATTTGGGTCTGGGCTATTATACCACTTGCACCCGGATATAGGATTTTTCTTAAAGCAGAGTGCAGAAGTCCAAAGTTTTTGGCAGGGCTGCAACGGTCTGATATAAAAACCGGATATCTCAGTCCAATCAGTGATAGAAGCACAAAACTATTCCAATACTCGCCAAAACTCAGAATTGAATGTGGTTTAAGCTTCCTGACCGTTTTTCGCAAAAAAAATGCAGTCAGTAAAGAATATAAGAATCGCCAATTGTCTTTGAATTCAAAATCCGGAATGTGTACAGTCAGGTTGCCGGGAATAGAGTAGAATAGCTCTCTTTTATTATCATACAAGATTATATGCAATTCCAGTTCTTCCTTTATCGAAAAATATCCGGCCAGTTCAGCCATGACACGCTCCATCCCGCCGGCCTGCAGGGATGGTATGACAAGACATAGTATCTGTTTAGCCATTGAATGAGCAGGCAATTCTATTATTATTTATCCAGGGTGTTTTCGTTTATGCTCAAAATCAGGTTGTCAACCATCCAACCATACGGATCAAATTTACCTTCATGCCACTCCAGATCCCTGTCCCAATATCCAGTACAGGGATCGTAAACCTCTTTAATAAAGCCAAAACTAACTTCGAGGACATATATACGGTTTCCTGCGTAAACGAAGTCGAATGCAGCACTCTGTGTATTCAGTTTTTCGGCCATTTCAAATGCAAGTCCTACTGTTGATTCACTGAAATGCTTCTTCTCATAAAGAATCATTCCACTGCCTGAAGCCCTGAAGTCATCTTTCCGGACCATGCGCTTTATTGCAAATGCCCTGTCACCCACCACCACTATGCGTATATCAAATTCATTACCGGGTATGTAATCCTGAAAATAAATATATCCCCTCTCACGGCCCCTTACCCTGGCGTACGGAGGAGGAATCACAAATCGGACAAATCCCTCCAGGATATCCTGTAAATCAGTTTTCCCAAGCCTGAACATCCGCCATCGTTCTTTGAGATTTCCAAGTGCATAATACCCAAGGAATCCTCTGCCAAACGCCTTTCGGACCATTCTGCCTGCTTCTGCTCGGGTCCTTACCATCCTGACATTCTGCGATCCTCCGCCGCCTCTCAGCTTAAATATTTTAGGAAATTCGGCACCGGAAACCCATTTCAGAGCCTCCTTCTTTTCATAGAAAACATAAGTTGGCGGGATAGGAGCATTTATGCTTTCAAGAAGGTACTTCTGCCCAACCTTATCATCAAAGTGCCAGGCAGTCTGGAAATCCGGGAAAACCTTTTTGCCGGAAATAATCAATGAATAGATAAGCTGTTTCGCAAAAACAATCTCATGATGGTTGTTCTGATTAATATGCCACATTAAACCATCACAGTCATCCAACTGTTTTATGATATCGTTCCTGTAGCAATTAACCTCCTTCCATGGTATACCGTTTGACTTACAATACGATATCCATCTTTCACTAAAAGATGATTCTTTGTGATGTATCCCGATTTTCATGACCTATTTTAAATAAACGGAAGCCCAGATTTCAAAGGATATTATTACCCATAATGCCAGCAATTCCTGGTAACCTAAGCTTCCAATATTCTCAACCCAGGAGGATGCCAGCTTATGATCGAACAATCCCCTTCCCCGTATTCCGGGAATTATTTTATCATTCACGTATTCCGTAAACCTTTTATCAGAAAGAAAGTCTTTCATGGGAATCCCAAAGCCCATTTTTTTCCTGAAGGCAAATTCATTCCCAAAAACTGAGGCAGCGATTTTCTTGAGCATGTATTTTTCGCTATCCTTACCTTCAGCAATCGTTTTCACTAAAAGATACTCCAAAGGAATTGAAAACGAGAAGCTGAACAGTTCATTATCAAGGAAAGGCACCCGGTTTTCAATTGAATGTGCCATAGACATTTTATCCTGCCTGATAAGCAGATCAGGAAGATAGCTTAATATCTCATATTTCACCTGCCTGTCAAAAAGTGTTCCGGATAAAGAACTGTACATCGACAGCCTGCCTTGGGTTGCATTTTGGAAAGAAAACCCGGATTTTAGACGTTTCGCAGTTGCCGGATGCATGTATGAGGTAGCCATAATTGCCCTGTACTGAGGATCAAGATATCTCAGAATTCCTACGGGTTGCCTTAGATTTATAAACAGCTCATCAAGGATCTTTTTTCTATTATAGGGGTACTGAATATTATAGAACCTTTCATAACCACCGAAAATCTCATCAGCGCCTTCCCCGCTTAATAAAACAGTCACATATTGTCTGGCACATTGAGAAAGTTTGTAAATGCCTAAAGTATTGGGGTGATTGATAGGAGACTCAAGATGCCATGTAGCCCTTTCTATATTGTCAATGAAGTAATCTGAGTCAAGAAGGAACTTATGGGACGCTATTCCAATTACATCGCTGACACGATCAATATACTTTTCTTCATTAAAACTATTGTTTTCCAAGACTATGGAAACGGACTCAAAATTTCCTTTGGAGCTGTTAATATTTGCCAGCCAGGTAACGAGCGATGAGTCTATACCCCCCGAAAGCTGACACCCCAGCTTTACATCACTCATAAGTTGCCTGCGAACGCTTTGTCCTAGCCACTTTTCAAGGTCTTTTGAATACTCTTCCAGACTTGCACAGACATCAATCTGTCTGGAGAAACTGTCAATATTGAAGTATTGCTTTGCGGAGACGCCGCCAGATAAGGTATATTCAAGATAGTAACCTGGCCTAAGTGCCTCTATTTTTGTAAATAAAGTGCCATTAAGATTATTCCGGAAAATCAGATACTCATCCAATTTATCAGTATCAAGGCGGAATTCGAATCCATCTATATATTCAAAACTTTTAATTTCCGATGAAAACCCCAAGATCCCGTTATGAACCAAGTAATACATAGGTTTAATGCCGAATCTATCACGGGCAATAAGAAGCTTTCTTAGGTTCAGATCAATTATTACAATTGCAAACATCCCGTTAAGACGGAGGAGCATCTCGTCAAAACCATAACGGAGGTATAATGCGAGCACTATTTCAGTATCTGTTGTACTTTTAAACCTGTAACCCCAGCTCTTAAGTTCATCTGTGTAATCAAAGGCATTGTATATCTCTCCGTTAAGTGCCAAAATGACTTTGCCATCCGGACTTGCCATTGGCTGATGACCATTTAACGAAAGGTCCAGTATACTTAGACGGTTAAATCCGAGCACACCTTCGAAGTTATTTAATTCATAAACCGGTTCATTTGTATCCAGCTCTGCCGACTCTCCATGTTTCAGGCTAAAAGCTCGTATTCCTGAATCATCCGGCCCCCTGTGCCGTTGCACCTGCAGCATTTTAATAATGGTGCCTGTATCAGCAATGGGCTGTTGCCCTAAATGATAATATCCTGTAATTCCGCACATGCTTTTCAGTGAATTGAAAGACTCCGCCGGCGCTACTTTAATTGACCGGGAATAAATGTTATATAAATCAGATTATTCGTACCTGCGAAGAAGGGCAGTCAGCACCTCCCTGTGAGATTCGCAACGTATCAGGTTCAGAAGAAGTAATCTTTTCCTTTTTGACATCAACTTCGGAAGTAATCCCCTGCTTCTCAGGGCGGTGTGATACTTTCCAAAATAAGGTTCAATATATGCGTCATACATAGATGAGACCGAATCACAGTAAGCCTTGAATGAACATTCCAGCAATGAATCATCCCCTATGATAGAATTCAGTCTCTCTATCTCCTCAGAAAACAATCTCATTTCACTCTCATTCAATTGAAAAACACCAGGTTCCTTCCCGCTCTGTTTAAGTGGTATTATATCAAAGTCTACAGAATCAGACAACCGAAGACGAACAACATAACCCCTGTACCAGGAGAGCTCTTCTTTGCCCGGCCAATCATAAATAAAGTTACCTAAGCCATAAAAGACAGGCTTTGAATTATATACCTCATAACCTGAGAATGCATGGGAATGATTTGCCAGCACTGCATCTGCCCCGCAATCGACCAGAAATCTGTACAAGGCTTTTGTCCTTGGTGACGGGAGTGAATAATATTCATTACCAGCATGAATAATTACTATGATATAATCAACTTCCTTCCTGATTCTGGCGATCGAATTATGGAGTTCAATTGTGTCAATTGAATTGCACTTGTAGGAATTATCAGGGGCAGTTACAAACTCATCATCAGCGCAGTTTAAAACTGCCAATCTTCGGCCATTAATAGTTGTAAAGTAAGGTTCAGAAGCTTCCCGGGAGGATTTGCCAACTCCAACGATAGAAATATTCTTAGACCTGCACAGGTCAATTGTGTCGATCAGACCAGCAGAACCATAGTCCATAATATGATTATTTGCCAGGGTCACAAGGTTGATTCCTGCATATGAAAGAAGATTTATACAATCAGGATGAGCTTTTTGATGAGGGCCTATTTTTTTTCTTGATGCTTCTGAGCTGGTGAGCGGACACTCAAGATCTGTAATATTCAGATCACTATCCCTCATAATATCAGTGAAATCATTGAGTATTTCCCCGTAATTCCCACCAGATACAAGTTGTTCAATTCGGTTTATCGGACATAGATCGCCTGTAACCAGTATCCTTATCGGAGCTTCATTCATAAAATAATAGTTTTAGAAATATGAGAATAATTCCTTAATCAGCGATTAAATATCTCTATCAGAGATCAGATCTCCCAGTTTATCGGAAGTCATAAATTCCACATCAGGCCACTGCTTTAATATTCTTTGCAGGAGTTCTTTGAATAATCTCAGATTCACCTTTCTGTTTCCAGGGTCTAACTCTCCCATATAATTTATCCGGTGCGTACAGATAATAGCAGGTTTGTGCCAGGAAAAGGCTATATCAATCTTTTTCAAACAATCCCCGACAATATCACTCCTGGCTGATAATGCCGGCTCAAAGAAACAGTTCCTGATCAGGTATGTGAGTCCGCTTGTGCTTTTACCTCCCAGAAAATGATAACGTCTCCTGTAGTTGCCGAAAGATCCTTTAGGGACCAATTGAACAATCAGACCCTGAAGATATCTTATTCCATTCGCATACAGAACACTTTCCAGTTCACTGTCCCATGTATAACAGGGAGGGATGAATGACTTTGACCGATACCCGAATATTTCTTCAAACAGAGAGAGACCTTCAAAAAGGCTTACTTTCATGCCTGCTATCTCTTCACGTGTGGTAAAATCAAGGACTTCCATGAAGTTATAGTCTTCCTCCCCTGAAAAAGTAGTATTGTCAGAAAATGTAAACAATATCTCGGGTGTTTTTCTCCTGAGCGCATTCATCCATCTTTCAACATTAACATGTTCACGTCCGTGAAACTGAGGATGAAAAATACCTCTTTCATATCCTTCCTTCCACAATGATTCAACCCTGTCACGCCCGGGATATTGTTTCAGTGTATGAGTTACAACTTCATAATAATAATGCTGAAAATTGCTTTCTTCAATCTTTTTAAAATCAGGGTTCCCAACCACCATATTGGCGGTTATTACAGGATTATTCCCCATAAAGTCACGGCATGAACTCAGGACGTCGTAAATCTGAATGAGGTCTTCATTACTCTCTAAAGTATCAATTCTGTTATAATCGGAATTTGACAGGTTGAGGCCGCGGTCCAGAAATCTCTGATAAACATCTTTGGATGGCATCCTGATACTGCCCCAATCATCGCTCTCAATAACAACAATCCTTCTTTTTGTACGCCAACCCGGAGAATTGATGAGATTATAATAGATCTTGGATTTTATTTCTTTAAACATCTGTTTTCCTATTTATCAATTCTCCAAGTTCTGCAGAGGTGACAAACCTGGCATCAGGCCAGTTTCTCAGGATCCCCTTTAACAACCTTTGCAGTTGTGACAATCCGTTGGTCCGGTTTGAAAGATGAATAGCACCTATATAGTTTACACGATGAGAACTAATTATGGCCGGCTTTCTCCATCTGAATGCTGCTGAAATGTCCGACAGGCATGAACCGACCCAGTCTTTACCGGGCTGACCTGGTTCAAAATAGCAGTTTCTGGTCAGGTAGGTAATCCCGGAGCTGCTTTTCTTCCCGAGCCAACGAAGCCGGGTTACCTTTCTGCCTCCCGGAAGGGGTTCCAAATGAATCTTTGGGGTTGAGATGTATCTGATACCTTCATTATAACAAACTGACTCCAAAGCTGAGTTAAAAGGCCCGTTAGGAGGGACAAAACACAGGGATTTGTAACCGAATAATTCACTAAAGAGCCTTAGCCCGGATGAAATGACGGTGCTCTGGTACAGCAGATCCTCCTTATCCAAAACATCGAAAGCGGCCTGCAGCTCAGTGCCAACCCCGGGATCTCCGGCCGTTGAAATTCCCCACATATTGTTTTCGAATGCTGTAAGAATCTTTTTATTCCCCTTTTGAAGTGCTTTTAACCATACCCTTACATTAAGATGCTCCCTGCCATGAAACTGAGGAACAAAAAGTCTGTGACTGATTCCATCCTTCCACAGATCAAAGGATTTTTCACAACCGGGGTATCTCTGCAATGTTTTTGTAAATGGTTCGTAATGGAATTCCGTAAAGTTTAAATCCTGGATTTTCCTGAAATCGGGATTGGCAACCAGAGCAAAAGGCGTAAATACTGCAGGCCGGTCCGTTTTGTCCTTTACGGACTCAAGGACCCCAAACAAAGAGGCAAGGTCCTGCACGGTCGCAAGAGAATCATATTTATTGAACCGGTTTCCTTCATCAGAGAAAAGATCAATTCCGGATTTTGCAAGATTTTCAAAGGCTTCCTTCGAAGGCATCCTGATGCTGCCCCAGTCATCTGATTCAAAAACAATCAGTCTCTCTTTTGTTCTCCAGCCGGGAAGATTTGAAACATCTCTTTTTACAGTTGACAAGAATTCCATAGGATCGCCTTATTGAAACAAAACCTCAAAAATCGTAAGTTCAGGAACCAGCCACGGAATACCAAATCCGGGGGCAAAAAGCCACGCATTCATTGTTTCTGATCCCTGCCTGAAAGTTATGGCTGCAAACAGAAGCATAGGGAAAAGGCCAACAAGAGTAAGGATGTCTATCCTGGAGGAATCATTCCCGGCAAAGAATCTGAAAACATAGAGGGTTGCAAACATAAAGAAGAGTATCATGAACCTTCCGCCAAATGAGGGAATCGGCATTCCGAAATTCACAAATGCAAGAAAAAGCAACAAAAAGCTAAAAAGGTTTTCAGAAGGTTGATTCTGAACAGAATTTCTCATCCTGTAACGAACCACTATGATTGCAAGCAGAAGGTAATATAAAACCATGTCTGATCCTATCCTTAGGAACCAGGCATCCTGCATTACAGAATCCTGTCGTAACTGAACATAAGCAGTATCAGTATACATCTGTACTCTTGCTTTTAAGGCTGCACTTCCAAAGGCGCCAAATGATGACTGAATTAATGGTTCTATAAGATTTGGAACAATAAAGGAGAGAAGTACAAGAGGGATATATATCATGTTTCTGTTACCGGCAAAAAAGTAGATCAATAAAACGAAATTGGCCGTCAGGAAACTGAAATGTACAAGGCACGCTGAAAATGTAAGGATCAAAAACCTGGCATCTTTATACAATATGACATGATAAGCACCATAGAAAAAAATCCAGGCTGCTGTCCACATCCTGAATCCATTGATGGAGGTAACAGGCAAAATTGATGCAAGAAAAATCATATATATCAGGCTATTCCATCCGAAGTTGTACTTTGCCTCATCAAACAGCAGGCTAAGGCTTCTAACATAAAAATACCCGAATAGTGCAGCAAAAGTGCCGAACAGAAGCCTGTGGTCTTCAGTGATTCTGGATACAACAAATGATATCAGAGGCTCCACAATGTCAACGGTGGTATCAGTAGCATAAACACCTCCAATGATTCTGAAAATATCGGAAAACGGCAACATTGCATTCATCTTCAATGCCATAGCAATACGGGAAGCATCAATACCCTCATTACCAACAACGAATGTAAGTCCATAGTATACCAGAAATGCATACACTATGTTCCTGGCTTCTTTCTGTCCAAAATTCAGTATTGCAGTAATACATGCCAGAAATGGCCACAAAAGAAACAATATCAGGTAGTTCTTCGTGTCAAGATAAGGCAATGCAACTGATCGTGAAAATCCTTCAGTCATAACGAATTAATTGGAATCTGAAAGTTCAAGGAATTTTTTTGCAACCCTTCCGATATGGTATTCTCCCGGGTCTGGCAGTATCATCTTGTTTTTGTAATTGCCATCCAGAAATGCTCTCACATCGGCTTGATTCAGGTCTCTTTTAATATTAAGTACCGGACGGCCTGCTATTGAATAATCTATCAGTTTACTGGGTGAATTAAGGGCTGAATTATTGTCGAAGTTTATCAGGAAATCCATTTGACTCAGTACCTCCAATAATTCTTCCCTTGGTATATATGCTGATACCTGGAGTCGATCATCCAGTTGTTTTTTATACTTGTCCAGTGATTCAGGAGAATTGGTATAAATATTAAATCTGAATGGCTTTGCAACAGACATCAGGAATCTCATTAACTGGTCCGGATCCCTTACTCCGGGAATAAAACCTCCGGCATACGCAAAAGTTGGTATCCTGTTACACAAAAACAAATCTGTTTTATTGTCAATCTCAAAATCAAAACCCTGGGGAATGATTCTGATCTTATTATGGAATTCCCGGTAATATCCATCCCTGGCACCTTCTATAGGTATGGAAATGAAATCGGCTTTTCTGCAGAAGGCCTTTTCCAGATACTTGAAATAAAAAGGTTTTCTGAAAGTATCAACAATATCACCCATATATGGGTCACCACAGTCTGCCACCCAAACCTCAGCTATCCGCTGCCGTGTGGTTCTTGCCCATGCCACACCCCAATGTACGGGATATGGTACAGCAAAAGATATCATAATGTCAAAGTTGCTTTCTGATTTCAGCATTTGCCGTACTTTGAACATATCCTCAATCCCGGGATACTCAAACAAAAGTGAGAGAGCCCTCGAAAGGGAACCGGTAATCCATGAAAATACATTTCTTTTTGAATCAGGAATTTGCGGGAATCGTGATTTCCCCCACAAATCAAGCTCAACTTTATATTCTTTAAGAAATTCGCTATAATTAAAATCTCTGAACTTTGTGATGACTTTTACATAATGTCCCTGCCTGATAAATTCTTTTGCGAGTTCTGTAGCACGGTAACTCCTGGGCGAAATCTCAGGATAAAATCCATTTGACACCAATAGAATTTTCTTCTTTTCACTCATAATTAAAGAATGACTTAATTGATCGTGATGCTTGATTTGTCAGCAGACATATCTCTCAATTTCCTTTCTGCACAAGATCTTAATCGTGGGTGCATAACAAAGTACTGCAATCCCATCTCAGGCGACTGTTTTCTTCTGGTTAGTGAGTCTGTTTTAAAATCAATCAGGACCTCAGAGAAAAGTTCAAAATTCGCTATGCCTGTTTTATCTCTCAGATCGCTGATTGAATCACCTTTTTCAATTGAAATCGGCTTGAACGACAGTATATCTCCGGTATCAATTCCACGATCAATGATATGCACAGTAACGCCTAATTTCCTTTCATAAAAAATACTCCACTCCAGTACATTCATACCTCTCATATCAGGGAGCAAACCCATATGTGCATTTAAAATTCCGATTCTTACGGTATCTATTATACAAGATTTAAAGATCCCGCCACCGGCATTTATCAATAGATCAAGCTCTGATCTCCGCAGAAGTTCGCATGTCTTACCTGAATGCAGGTCATTGGTTGTAAACAGCGGGATCCCTTCATTTTTGCATGCCTGAACAAGCGAAATATCCGGGATAGTGATTCCCAATGATTCGAGATATCGGGCAAGGTGGTCGGCAGAAGGTTTTGCAGATGAAGTTACCCGCTCTGAGGTCTGTGCTTTTAGTATGGATACTACTGCCCGAAGGTTTAGGTTTCTCTTTATCCTGTGGAAAAAACTATTTGTGACCTGTATTACGCAATCAGGTTTTTGGAGGTTGAATTTTAAATAGTATATAAGCCTCTTTGTATACAGCTCCTGATCAGCAGTAATTATTCCGTACTTCATATCACCTTTGTTCAAGCGGTTTCATCAACTCTTCCAGAAGGATAAGCGCATCGGCGAAGAACTTTGTTGCCCAATTGGGGTAAGACCATGGCATGTAATCACCCCAGATTGGGAAGGAGCCTGGTATCCCGCCACGGATTCCACGATTGGAACTCGACATATCCTGAAGCTCTTTAAGCTGATCCAAAATCTTCAATGAGGCATTTAATAACCTCGCGTCAGAATTAATGCGGTAAACCTTCAGCCATATTATAGCTATCTGAGCATTGCCTGTCAGGCATGAGAAACTTGCTGCAGATTGCCATTTTGCGTTAAATCTGCCTGCCAGGTACTCAGGACTGGCGTTCGGATGCCTTTTCCTCTTTTCATACTTTAGGAAGATTCTTTCAGAATTACTGATTACCAGGCCACGGACTTGCTGTTTCAAATCGCCCTCCAAATAATGAGAACTTTCCAAAAGACCTCTGAGTGTATAGGCAATTGTATGTGTAAGAGGCAGCTCGTCCTGCGAAAAACCCATAAGGTCAATCCAGCCATTATCTGAAGCAAGAGACATGACCCACCCGATATTTCTCAAAGCCGTTTCCCTGTAAAGGTCACTGGAGGTTAGGTCAGCCATAACAAAAAGAGCCCATGCCACCCTTGAATGATATGCATGAGGTATGCCGTTATAGGTATACCGGGCCCATTTCCCGTCATTGTCAGAAATGGAGCACAGCCAATCAGATGCCCTTACAGCGGCTTCAAGATATCTCTTGTCATTTGTTGTTTTGTAAAGGTCCGCCCAACCAAGAATTACCATACCAGTATTAAAAACTATAGGGTAATCATTTATCCCTGATCCTCCCCTTACTGCCCCTGATGGCAACTGAATCTCAATTTCCCAATCCCCCATTCGGATGGCTCTCTCAAGATAGCCGGGATCATTAACGAACGAAGAGTATCTCAGAAACGTTGAGATTATATACCCGGATGTTTCAGGGTAAGGTAATGCCCATCCGGATTCAAATCCAAATGATGCCGCAGACCCTCCAGTTCCTGTAATTTCCTGAGAGAGCGACAACCATTCCATGGCACTCTCAAGATGGTCCTTATTTCCGGCAATTTTCAGGGGAATGCCGAAAATATGTCTTACGGTTACTTTAAATAAAGATGGATGAAAAATCAGCCTCAGGATCACCGCTGGCCTGATACGGGTAAATAATGTTCGAAACTTATGTAAAAAGGGTCTCATATGATGATTGTGAAATGTGCGATATGCCGTAAATGCAGGTATTGCACTAATCTACCTGCTTGAAATGCATTTTTTCCAGAGATTTACGAAGAGCTCCGGCAACAGTAGTTTCTGAAAACACGGCTGTTATTATTCGCCTGTTCTCCATTGCTTCAGACTCTTCAAGATTTGTAAAGACTCTTTTATTCTCACTGGTAAGATCAGAATCAATTGAAAAAACCTTTACGCCAATTCTTTTCAGGTAATTATAAAAAGTATTCGACTCATTAAGATAAACTTTTGCGCCCATCCAGATCATCATTACAATATTGCCGATAGCCTGTTGCCTGTAATGGTTCATAATTACAATCCCACACCTCTGCAGAGTGAGAGTATATTGCTCCAGGGGCATGAACTGCCTGAGCGAAATAAGGTCAGGTCCGAAAATTGAAACTCCCTGGTAATGAATATAATCCCCATATTGAGCATCGCCATAACTAAGCGGGAGTATTACTTTCCTGTTCCCAATCCCGATTTCGATAATTTTATAAAAAACCTCCAGATGGTTGTTGGTATAGTTGGCAGAATTACCAATAAGGATATCATTGCCATTTACATGAATGTGTTCATTGCCTTTCAGGATGAACTCCAGGGGATAGTAAGTAAATGGAATAAATCTGCTGTAATGGGGGATGATCCCTTTGTTTTGAAAGAAATTGAATTCCTCTTCGTATGGAACCGCAAAATAAGACAACTTTGAGGCAGCCTGCTTTATTGATCCTTTTACCAAAGCCTGATCCTGTCGGAACAGGGTACTTAAAGTCATCCTTAACTTATCTTTGACCGTTGGTTTAATATCGGGGAGGTTTATTGAGGAAGTAAATTTCCCAAGAAACTCTTTATCAGGGAAGACTTCTTTTGTGTAGAGTTCTGCACCCCAAAAAATGCCTACAAATTTACCCTGCTCCCCGGAAGAAATAAAAAGTGAACTGTTAAAATCATTAAGACTATGCAAAATAACCCAATCATAATCCTGTATCCTGTGAAGCAGGTACTTTAACAGGAAGCGATTGTTCGGTACTAGTTCAATATTATCATGTTTTTTTACGTATATAAGCTTTCTGTTGAACCGGGATTTGGGAATAATAAAATGATTGCTTCCGGGGAAAGCTTTCTCAAATATATATATTGCAGCATCAATGAATTTTTCATCGGATGCGATATGGATTATTTTATAATTTGCGCCGACCATTTATCATCCCTTGATAAGACTTATGATCATATCTGCATCATCCTCTGTAAGCTCAAAAAATAATGGTAATCTTACAAGATTTTCAGAAAAGAAATCAGCGTTGGGAAGTTCCCTTCCATCATGAAGGTTTTTATAATATTGGCTATTATGCAGGCTTAGATAATGGAAAACAGCATGAACACCATTTTCTTTCAGCCTGTTAATAAGATTCTCCCGCTGATCCGTTGATCTGGAAACCAGATAAAAAAGATGTCCGTTATTTGTGGCATACTTAGGAATGACAGGCAGGCTTTTTATATTACCATCGGCCCAGCCTTCAAGGCCGTTATAATACTTCTCCCATAGGGCAATCCTTTTTTTCTGAATCTCATTAATATTCTCCAGTTGCGCCCAAAGATAGGCAGCAATAATCTCTGATGGCAGGAATGAAGATCCGGTATCACACCAACCATATTTGTTCACCTCGCCCCTGAAGAACTCAGCCCGGTTAGTCCCCTTCTCCCATATTATTTCAGATCTTTTTATAAACCTGTCATCGTTTATTGCCAACAACCCCCCCTCCCCTGAGTTGATATTTTTGGTTTCATGAAAAGAGAAAGCAGCCATATGACCGATACTTCCCAGCGGTTTGCCTTTATAATATGAATCGATTGCCTGGGCTGCATCCTCAATTACCAGAAGATTATGTCTGTATGCCACGTCCATAATCCTGTCCATATCACAAGCAATACCTGCATAGTGTACCGGCACAATCGCTTTTGTCCTGGGAGTAATATATTTCTCAATTTCTTCCTCATCAAGATTTGGATAGTCCGTATGACTGTCCACAAATGTTATCCTTGCCCCGGCACGAACAAAGGCAAGCGCGGTGGAAACAAAAGTATATGAAGGCATAATAACTTCATCACCAGGTTTTATACCGGCAAGCATTGCACACATTTCGAGCGCATCTGTACAGGAAGTCGTCAGCAAGGCCTTTCGAAATCCGTATTTCTGTTCAAAGAACTCCTGGCATTTACGGGTAAAGATGCCATTACCGGATATCTTGCCGGAGTATACTGCCTGATAGATATAGTGCATCTCCTTGCCAGTCAGGTACGGCTTGTTAAACGGTATCATTTTCATCGAAATCTTTTTGAAAGTTTTTTTCGGAATTGTTATTTTTCAGGGGTCCGAATTACCTACAACCACATGTGGTAAATATTTAGAAGACTCTCAACAGAAAACCCACATTTCTCATAAAGCGAACAGGCTCTTTCGTTATCCAGTTGTGTTACTACCTTGATATTGCTGAATCCTTTCGCATTCGCCTCATTATCTGCGTAGTACACCAACTCGGTGCCTATCCCCATACCGACATAGGACCTGTCAACAGCCAGAAGACCAATATCAGCAAAGTTACCCCTTGCGCCAAGAGTAATTAACCCTGAAATACGTTCTTCAGTTCTGGCAATAATTACACTGAATGCGACTTTACCGTTCAGGGAATTTTCAAGCCATTTTCTGTACAGTCGCTCATATTCCCCGTTTCTGAAATTGCAGTCAATCCGGAACCGTGAATATAAACCCGCCTGTAGTGCCAATTCAGACAGTTCCTTTTCATCTCCGGTACCGGAATATTCCATAATTTCATTCCTGAATCCCGAATGACTGGCACTGGTTTTACAGAATGTTACTTTTTTATCAACAAGCAGACCTCCGGATCCTTTTATCATGCTGTTCAGGCGGAGAGCTTCCGGAGACACAAGAATATATGTCAGCCTTGCCTGCTCCTGATCCAATATCCTTAGTGTTTGTTCATAATTATAAGGGTCATCATTGTTTATAACAACCCTGGCTACCCGATATCCGAAGAAGGCAGAGTCCCATGGCAGAAATTCAAAGGAGTTCATGTCCAATCAATACTCATTTAACTTAAAAATGGCTTTTATCCCAGACTTCCACCAGTGTAATACAGACCTGAACAGGAACAGTGAAGGCAGCTGATTGTATACAAAACCAAAGTAGAGATAAGGCCTTACCACTTTGTTGGTATTTAGCCTGCCGAGACCATATTCCTGTAATCTGGCTCTTGTCTCCCTGAATGTTTTTAAATAAGGTTTACGAATTGAGGAGGTCATCGTCAGAATAACGAACTTACAGATTGGCTGGTTCAGAAAGGTTTTCTGCCTGGGACTCAGGCTCTCCCTAGATTGAAAATTCTTCAGATTATGGGCAGAGGCCAGAAAGCCTCTGGCGGCCTTTTCAGTATGAAACAACTTCGAATTTGTTGCAGAACCTAACCTGGTAGTTCGTAAATAGAAGGGCATGCTATCAAAAATACACCGGTCTGCGACACAAAGAATTCGGGCAATTAATTCTCCATCCTCAAGAAATGGCACGTCAGGCAGATAATTTAATCCAAACGATTTAAAAAACTCAGTTTCAAAGAGGACAGCACACATCCTGTCAGGGTCCGGAGGATTACCCTTCCTGGTTAAAAAATATGCTTCTATTCCGTCAGTAACACACAAATCCAGGTTATTATTCAATACTTCCTGCCTTACTGATCCGTCAGAATTCAAAAATGTAAAACCGAGAAATGAGACCTGGGCGTTTTTACTTTCGGCATTTTTCAAAATCATGTTCAGGGTGTTTTGCCGTATGTAATCGTCAGGATCAATGAAAAGAACATATTTACTGTCAGCCTCATGAATTCCCCTGTTCCTGGCTCCTGATACACCCTGATTTTGCTGATTGATCAGAATAATGTTGGAGTACTCCTTCTGTAACCTCTCAACTATTTCTCCGGATCTGTCAGGGGAGCCGTCATTAACACAGATTATGTCGTAATCATCCAATGGTAAATCCTGTTGCAGAAGACTTCTGACACATCTTTCCACATAGGGTTCTACATTATACATCGGGATAACGACTGACAGTCTTTTCATTCTGTTGTTGATAATTCCTTGATTTCAGTAAGAGCAGAAATAATCACATGGAAAAGTAAACAACTAGAAAGTTCACAGATAAAACTCTTCATGCCGGGATTTTGAAGGCAGATGCTTTCTGATCCATAATAACCATCTGAAAGGGTTGAGGCTAACCGTTAAAAAGTTTTTAATCCAGACATTAATTGTATTATCCCGATTCATGAACTCTGCCCGGAATACCTGGCTTGTAACCCAGCAAAATCTCTGATCATTCCTGACTAAAAATGGCAGGTTCGGATAGGTAAATCTTCTTCTGAAATCCTCAGAACGGAAATAGTTTGGTTTTATCAACGTGTCCTTACCCTTATTGTTTATTGCTCCGGAATGCATACGATAGTTAACAGTGATCCTGTCCATAAAGTCAAGTCTTATCCCTGCCTTTGTGAGCTTAAGCCACACCGGATAATCCTCAAAGGTTCTGAACTCCTCATCAAATGCTCCGATCGATAACAATATTTCGCGGTTAATAAATACTGAAGGTGAGAAATGTATTCTGTCACAGACCAGAAGCATCCTATACTGGGATAAAGCGTCTCTCCCCGGCGCCATAATTCCATTCTTTGAAAAGGGGTTACCAGGTATAACAGATACCAGTGAATCTCTGGTAAAAATTTCCTTGTATACTTCGATCTTTGAGAATAAAACACCTGTCTCTGGGTGCGATTCTATCCAGGTCATATTATCCTCTATGCAGGTTGGTTTAAGCGTGTCATCGGCTCCAAGGAACTTAATCCATTCACCCTGGGCTGCCCTGATTCCCCTGTTTGCATTACCTGCTACCCCGGTATTTTGATCAGAAGTAATAAGTTCTGTCCTGACAAATCTTGATTTATGATCACGTATCCAATTGCGGCAAATATCCACTGTATTGTCAATAGAACAGTCATCAGATACGATCAGTTCCAGCCCGGCCCATGTCTGATTCCTGACACTGTCCAGAGTCTCTTCAATAAACGGAGAAGAGTTGAAAGCAGAGATTATTACTGAGACGAGAGGTCTGTTATGAACCAGATCAAGAGAACCAGTTTGGTGGCCTATCTCTTCCATAGCTTTTCTGCCACTAATGATCTCAGGTCCATCAAACCTGACAGCCTGTTTACTGAATACACCCCAGCCGCAATACAGATCAGACCTCCGGAAAGATACCTGTACAAATTGACCGGGATGAAGACGGTTCCCAATGTCAGAATCATGAACACAAATAATATCAAAAATTGCCCGGCAAACTTCTCCGGCATCCTGAAATCATATTTTTTTCTTAACACATAATATGAGAACACAACCCCGAGAAAATAGGTAATAATGAATGAAATCCCCAGACCATTCAGCCCGAAGAAATGATAGAGAATAAGATTTGAAGCCAGGATTACCGCTCCTGACACTATTTCCATGGCCATAAAAAGCTTTCCGTCACCCTTGGCAAGGTAAACATAGCCCATCGCCCAAGAGATGGTTTTGAACGGAATACCTATCAGGGTAAGAACCGCAAACATAACCACAGGCAGGAATTCCGGAGTGTAAAGAATACGCACGACTAATGGCATTCCTACAATTAAAAGGATAAGCAGTGGTGTCACTATTAATAGTGCTGCTTCGATCTGCTGGTTTACCAGGTTTCTCACCTTATTGTTATCAGCCTGTACGGCAGCGAGCCGGGGGAAATAATCCGTGGCCATTGCTGCAAATATAATGGCAGTATACTGGCCAACAACACCCCACCCTGCATTGTAAAGCCCAACCTGCTCCACCCCTGCATTATTACTAATAAATGCATTTAGAATATAGCTCGATAATGAGGCAATAAACCCAGCAACAGTCATTGAGATTCCTAATTTTACCATCCCCATCCCCTGCCGGGTATATTCATTTGAAGTAAGTTTGACTTTTTCAACAGGGACTCTTCGTGAAAAGTACCAGGAGAGTATTAATCCAGTAATGGATGTGACAATCAATGCAGGCACAATGCCCCCAATTCCATAAAAATAGTATAGAGGAATAGAGGTTACAAGGCCAAGCAGTGAGCCTATTACTCCTGCTTTTGCCATCTCCCTGAGCCGGCGGGTACCCTGAAGAATGGCACTCTGGCCTTTGCTGATAGCCTGCAACAGAATTGTTATTGAAAGCCAGATAAATGCCCAGGTATACTCTTTATTTCCAAATGACCACAGACTTAACTGGGGAGCAAAAACTACCGTTGCGCCTGCCCCGAACAACCCTGTCAACCACACCCAGTGTCTTAGAACCCTTATGGTCTTTGATACAGATGATTTGTCACCAGTACCATTTGCTGCTGAAATGTCTCTAACTGCACTAAATGTGATACCGAGACCGGTAACAGTAATAATTAACTGTAGCGGGGAATTTAAAAGACCGATTACTCCTACACCTTTTGCCCCAAGCAGGACCGCAACAAACTTAACCCTGATAATCCCTACCAGAATATTGAAAACCTGTACGCCACCGAAAATAGAAGTCGCTTTGAATATCTGGCGATATGATGAACGCTCTGATTCAAGTTCTCCCATTGATGATTCAGGCTGTGAGCTTTTCAAGGTTTCAGGTTGATCTTTGCCAGATAACAATTTAGGTCGGATATGAGTAGACTATTCGATTCAGGGAGTCTTTTAATCCTACTTGAATTCATTTATTGCCTTGACAACAGCATCTGCTTCATTCTGAGTCATAACCTGACTGATAGGCAAACTAAGAACTTCCCGATGGATTCTTTCGGTTACCGGCAATTTCAGGCCGGCATATTCAGAGTATGCTTTCTGAAGATGCGGCGGAATCGGATAATGAATTAATGTCTGAATGCCATGTTGCTCCAGGTACTCCCTTAACCGGTCACGATCAGGATGGCGCACCACAAAAAGATGCCATACATGACAGAGATTATCACGGATGGAGTTTGAAAAATAAGGCATGGTACCCGCAAAGGTCGTTTGATGCAGGCTCACTCCAGGCAGCATCACCTGCCTATTTTTTATGTTCAGATGATAATAATCGGACACTTCCCTCCGATGTTGGTTATCAGAATCCAGTCGCGGGAGTTTTACCCTGAGAACGGCTGCCTGTAATTCATCCAAACGGGAATTAATTCCTCTATAATTATGAACGTATTTTCTGACTGAGCCGTAATTTGCCAGAGATCTTACCACGGTGGCAAGGTCGGAATCATCTGTAGTTACAGCACCTCCATCCCCCAATGCGCCAAGATTTTTACCCGGGTAAAAACTGTGACCTGCAGCATCGCCGAGTGATCCTGTTCGCCTGGAGGCATGGCTCTCCTCAATCCTTGAATCTGAGCCGTACCTATGAACCACAGTCGCACCTGCTGCCTGAGCATTATCTTCAATAATTTTCAGATCATGGGTTTTCGCGATCTGCTCTAATTTCTCAGACCAGACTGCCTGACCATAGAGATGAACTACAATAATAGCCCTGGTTTTGTCTGAGATAGCACCTTCAATCTGATCTATATCTATGTTGTAAGTGCCAGGATCAGGTTCAACAAAAACCGGTCTAAGCCTGTTGTCTGTAACAGCGAGAACGGTTGCAATGAATGTGTTAGCCGGTACAATAACCTCATCACCTTCCTTCATTGTACCCATTTCAATGTATGCCTTCAGAATTAGGCGAAGAGCATCCAGACCGTTTGCAGTAGTGATACAATGATCGCATCCGATAAAGTCAGCGTATTCACTCTCAAAGGCAGCGGTCTCCTCTCCCAGTAAAAACCAGCCTCTCTTTAGAACTCCCGAAATTGCATCCGACAACCCGGGTTCAAAACTCGACGTAATTTTTTGCAGATCAAGAAATTTAATCACATTCCCTCCATTTTCCGTTTTTCTTCATCTGTAAAGCTCCGGATAATCTTTGCAGGATTACCACCTATTATAGTATAGGGTCCAAATGATTCATTTACATATGAATTCGCCGCAACAATGCAGAAGTCCCCCAGGGAAACACCTGGCATGATAATTGACCCTGATCCAATCCAGACATGGTTCCCGATCCTCACGGGTTTCCTGATAATCGGAAACACATTTTGCATGAGTTCCGATGCATTCGGTCCTGAGTCAACCATTATGCTGACATTCTGAGCTATACTGACATTGCGTCCTATTGTAAGCTTTGCCGCATAGCCATTTAACATACTGTTCATTCCAACATAACAACCTGATCCAATCTCAAGGAGATTATCAGGACTCCCGAAAACAGAGCATCTTTTTGCTATCCTGACGTTGTCTCCGATGGTGACATTATTTACCGAAGATGAAGGATCAATTTCCACATCTTTGCCCAGGTTAATATTTGCATACTTCATTTGTCAGCTTTTTGAAGAAAAACTTTCATAACCTCATAAAAATAATCGAGATCAAATGCAGTCAAAGCCTGATGAACAGGAATAAAGAAAGCGTCTTCACCGTAAAATATACTCGATTGAATACCATGTACCCAGAAATGTGTCTTAAGTTCAGGAAGGCTAAGATTTTTATTTTTAATCCGGAACATAAAGACACCGGGTACAATTCCTTTTTCCAGCTTAAACCTTTCTCTCAAACCCAATGTTTCAAACCTGCTGCGAAGCTCCGTATAATTGTATATCCTTTGGCGGATAATCTGATCCTTTCTCTGGATATGCTCCGAAAGGACATTCTTGATGTAGCGCAACAATCTGGGTTGAATGTGTCCTGTATAGTTATGGTTAATGTGCGAAGCCGAAACGAGGAGTCCTCCAACCTGAATAGGAAACATTTTCGGAAAGCTGTAAATTACAAAATCCCCGGTCCTGCCTATTTTACATTCATTATCCTCAGAAAAGAAAGAACCCGCACAATCCTCTATGATAGGCAGGTTCAATAGTTTAAGCTTCTGGATCTCCGGGTAAGGGTACCCGAATTCGTGATTAACGAAAAGTACCTTTGTTTCAGGTAATATTTCTCTGGACCATTTGCAAAACTTCTCTATCTCATTTGTAACACAGCTGCTAATGTAAAAGTTACCTGAACTGGTCAGAATTGTTACAACATCATTCTCAGACAGTCTGTAATGACTCAATGCGATGTTTAATGCTTGCTTTCCATTAGTAGTATAGTTAAATCTCAGGCCCCTGAATCTACTCTTAAAATAATCATCAATGATGGAGCAATTAATAAGTCCGTGATTTTTCCCAATATCTGAAGTCGCAAATGGGCTAATTCTGTAGGCAGGTGTTAGGAATCTATCTGGATAAGTAATAAACATCAAGCCAGTGATCTTTTCATCGTAAATCTCGGATTAACAGAACACCCGATACTTTCCTTAAACTCACACAGGCCATAATTAGGAACAGATAATTCTGTAGAATGACCTATGTCCATATACTCTTTCCCAAGAAGTTTGTAGTATTCATATAGTCTATAGGACAAGAAATTCATTGGCTTTAATTCGCTATACCCTAAAAGATCACCCCAATATATGACCTGTATAATTTTTTCGGATATGTGGAAGACAATGGCAGACGCAATAAGTACTTTATTACTATTCTCTACAATAAAGAAATCGGCAGGAACTAGCTTGCTTGTTTCCATTACCTGCTCCCAACTCATCCGTAGGGGGAAGCCTCGATGAATTCGATTTTGTGCAATTATATCATAGGCACTTCTCCTTTGTTGGTCGTCGGAGGCAATAATCAAATTCAAACCAGCCTCCGATGAAATACGCAAATTTTTACGAGCATTTCTCCATATTCTTTCCTGGATCGAATCTCCAATTCTGCAGATATCGTACGAAAAGTTGAGGTCGATCACTGAGAATTCATACCCCATTCTCCAAAGACAATTCACCTGTTTTGCTATAAAGCTTTGGTTGTAGAATGGCGGCGGTATTGTTATCTCAATTGATTGAACCCTTCTTGAAGAGGCCCAATTTGATAAGGTTCCAATGGATTCCTCCAAATATTGCAGTCTCACATTTTCAGAAACAAATGAAAAGCCACCAAATGGAGCAGAAAATGGAGAACTCAATACTTTATCCTTCCTGCCGAAAATAATTCCCAACCTAATTTTGTCCTCTCGAAACAAAAGATAATGAACTTCCTCGGTTTTTTCCCTGTTGAGATGATTGAATTCTGCGGTAGCAAAAACATGATATGGTGATTTGATTACATCCCCATATTCACTCGAACTTACTTCAATGATTTCCATACTAAAAAATCATCATATTGCCTTATATAATCAACAGGATCGTACTTTTCAGATGCTAGAACAAGGCAAATTGCACCAGAAGAGAAGTTAATGATCTCCCGCCAGATCCCCGGCACAATCAGAAGTCCGTAGTTTGGCCTGTTAAGGTGAACTGTCTTCTTCATGGTACCGTCATCCAGAATAACATCAAATGATCCGCTGGCTGCAACAATCAGTTGCTGCAAGACTTTATGGGCATGTCCGCCCCTCTCAGAACCACCCGGAACATCATACAGATAATATACTCTCCTTACGTCGAAAGGGAGGACACTTTTACTCTGTACAATAGTTATGTTGCCTGAAGGATTGTGTATCCTAGTAAGTTCTAAAACGCTGCAGTTGTAAATATTAGGAACGCAATCTTTCACTTCTCTAGAATCTGTTTAAACTCCTCAAAATCCCTGATATAATCAGTTTCAGAATAGTCTGTTGATGCAATGATCAAAGCGAGTGAGTTCGTTGAAAAGTTATCGATCATCCGCCAAATCATCCTGGGAACAATGACACCATAATAGGAACGGTTGAGTGGAAATTTGTATTCCATCGTGCCGTCATGCAGGTTCAGGTCAAAACTGCCGGACAAAGCAACAATAAGCTCATCTGTTTGTTTAAAAGCATGTCCTCCACGATGCTCTCCTCCGGGAACATCATATATCCAGTAAACTCTTCTTAGCCTAAATGGAAGATGAGTGTCTTCCTCAATAAATGAGAGATTTCCCCTCAAATCGTAGAACCTTGGTAATTGTATTAGACAGGGTGCTGCCAATTTCAATCTCAATTTTAGGGTTTGACAGAAAACAATCTAGCTTTTGATTATCCGGGCCAGGCCCTTTTTCTTCTCCTTTTCAGTTGTATAACCGTATTTTTCACCGTAGGAGTAATGCTTGTAATCAGATTTCATTCCATTTACTACTAGACTGACCCCTTTAGCTCCGTTCGAGTGAATCTCATTCATTGTCCTCTCAAGAATATCTTTGAGAGTGTAACCCGGTCTGACTACCAGTAAACAGGAATCAGCTTTGGATATTAAATTAAACGTGTCCGAAACAATTCCAATCGGAGGAGAGTCAATTATGATATAATCATATTTAGACTTCAGGGAATTTATCAGATCACTGGTCTTGTCCATAGCGATCAATTCTGATGGATTGGGTGGTATAGGTCCTGAGGAAATGATTGACAGATTATCATAAGGTGTCTCCTGGATTATTTCTTCCAGGCTATCTTTTCCGATGAGCCACGTGGATACGCCTTTATCATTCTTTAAGGAAAAATCCTGAAATATTTTAGGTTTCCTTAAGTCAAACCCGATCAATACTGTTTTTTTGTCCAACAGACTATAAACTGATGCAAGGTTAACCGCCGTGAAAGTTTTGCCTTCTCCCGGCATGGATGATGTTACAAGAATTACAGGTGATTTAGCATCGCGAGTCAAAAATTGCATTCGTGACCTCAACAGACGATATGATTCGGCAATCGGTGAACCGGGACTGTCAAATATGGTCTTGTTTATCTTCCCTGCACTTAGGGGAATATGCCCCACAACAGGCATCCATGTTATCTTGTTGAGATCATCTTCTTTGATCTTATTGTTAAGGAGAAATGATAAGAACAGAATTATGAATGGTACCCCAAACCCGGCTAAGAGCCCCATAAAATAAATTTTTGTGGGATTAGGTGCAACCATCATGCTGAAGCGTTCATCAGCAGGATCAATGACCTCACTGTCAGATCTGTTTGATGCTTTTTGCATTTCCTGTTCAGCTCTTGTCTCAAGCAGGAATGTGTACAATTCATCATTCAATCTGAATTTTCTTTCAATTCCCAATAGTTGCCTTTCTGTCACCGGTAAGGCTG
>Ga0255346_1000474_pt1 | contig 66584 bp, 57 predicted proteins | sample wastewater_treat_FD_194410 | JGI IMG/M metagenome (GOLD analysis project Ga0255346, IMG submission 194410) | Wastewater microbial communities from Lulu Island WWTP, Vancouver, Canada - plant22 | ecosystem: Engineered > WWTP > Wastewater > Unclassified | place: Canada: Vancouver, British Columbia...
CGCTTTTCCAACATTTCCCGCACACCGGCATTATTTTCGATGTGTTCTTGAGTAATAGGCTGTTCGCCATGCAGGTTTTTGGTTTCCACGTTGTAGTTGGTCATTTCGGTGGCCAGATTTTTAGCAGCAATGGTCAAAGTAGGAAGAAAATCAGCCAGCGGTCGATTCGATTTTATACCAAGTCTGTTTTTCATGTCTTCAGTGGTATGTCCGCCAAATAATGCGGTGTCTCCTTTGGAACGAATACGCCCAAAACCTTTATCATCAACACCTCGTTCATAAATATTTTGTGATAGTTGCTTTTCGGCAGCTCTCAGTTTATCTCGAGTTTCAAGACGTGAAATCAAGTTGAGCCGTTCTTCAATCAATTCGGCTTTTCGAGTTTGAACAGCAAAATAGCTTTGCGCAAAGGCAATTTCTTCTTTTTTGGGATCGCCGTTTTGAGCAATCAGGTAACAGGCATATCGAGTGAGCATGTAATCGGTAATTTCGCGTTTAGATCCACTCCCCAATTCAACCATTTTCGTGACCTCACGAAAATGGTCATCAACATTGATATTCTGTGTTTTACATGAATCAACGGCTCTGCCTATTGCTACCTTAAAGTTCTCCCAACGAGCATATCCCAATGCAACCATCAATTCCCTGGCAAACCAAACTTCCACTTGTTCCTTACCATCATCACTCGTAATGAAGTGGCTAATTTCATCGAAAACCGTTTTTAATTGTGAAATGCGAATTTTATCCATGTTTATTGATTGTTGTTGAGTTTGATTTTCGATAAATTTTCAAGAATGATTTCGTTCAACCGTGCTTCTTCTTTCAGCTGCTCTTCCAGTTCGGCTTTCAGGGCAGTGAAACGTTCGTTGAAATCGAAGTCGTCGTCGTTGTCGGGCAACCCAACATACCTGCCGGGCGTAAGCACATAATCGAGCGCTCTTACTTTCTCAATTGATGCAGAAGCGCAAAAACCGGGAACATCTTCATAATTGCCATCGGGATTTCGCCAATTATGGTAGGTGTTTGCAATTTGCTGAATATCCTCGCGAGAAAGTTCACGGGTACGGCGGTTGATTAAATGGCCAAGGTTTCGGGCATCGATAAAAAGTATTTCATTGCTGCGATTTCTGAATTTACCGGAACCGTTGGCTGAGCCTGTGGATGCCCGGTTTCGACTCAAAAACCAAAGTGCAGCCGGAATTTGTGTATTTAAAAACAGCTTGGCCGGAAGATTTACAATACAATCGATCAAACCGTTTTCAATCAAGGCTTTGCGTATTTCGCCCTCACCGCCTGTTTTTGAAGTCAATGCCCCTTTTGCCAATACCACGCCGGCCTGTCCGGTTGGCGCCAAGTGATAGATAAAATGCTGCAACCAGGCAAAGTTGGCGTTACCGACCGGTGGTACACCATATTGCCAGCGTCCGTCCTTGCGAAGCAAATCGCCTCCCCAGTCGCTCACGTTAAATGGTGGATTGGCAATAATATAATCGGCTTTCAGGTCTTTGTGTGCATCGTTGAGAAACGAACCCTCGTTGTTCCATTTCACCTGCGAACTGTCAATGCCGCGAATAGCCAGGTTCATTTTACACAACCGCCACGTGGTTTGGTTGCTCTCCTGTCCGTAAATGGAAATGTCGTTTGCCCTTCCCTGATGTTCGGTTACAAATTTTTCCGATTGAACAAACATACCGCCGGAACCGCAACAGGGGTCAAACACCCGCCCGTGATAGGGTTCCAACATTTCGACCAACAATTCGACAACGCTTCGGGGCGTGTAGAATTGTCCGCCTTTCTTGCCTTCGGCCAAGGCAAATTCACCCAGAAAATACTCAAACACATGCCCCAGTACATCGGCACTGCGTGCTTTCGTATCGCCAAGGGCAATGTTGCCAATCAAGTCGATCAATTCTCCCAAACCGGTGGGATCCAGATTTTGTCGCGCATAAACTTTGGGCAAAACACCTTTTAGCGACGGATTTTCCTTTTCTATGGCATCCATGGCATTATCCACAAACTTACCGATATCGGGTTGTTTTGCTTTGGATAAAAGAAAACTCCAGCGCGCTTCCTGCGGTACAAAGAAAACGTTCTCCGCGTTGTATTCGTCTCTGTCTTCAGGATCGGCTCCCAGTTCTTCTTCGGCTTTCAGTCGGGCATATAATTCTTCAAAAGCATCGGAGATGTATTTCAGGAATATCAATCCCAACACCACATGTTTATATTCGGCTGCATCGATGTTCTTCCTCAGTTTGTCGGCCGCCTTCCAAAGCGTTGCCTCGAGCTTGCCGAGAGGCTGTTTTTCTAACGGTTCTTCTTGTTTGTTCCCGTTTTTCTTTACCATTTTATATTTTCCCTTTTTTAAAGTTCAACAAATTCCAATTAAAACTCAAAAGTAACAATTTAGCACGAGTGCGTAAGCAAAATTGCAGCTCTTTTGCAGGCTTTGGTTTTGAGAGTTGGCTCGTGGCGCTTACAAATATGCTGCAATGTGGGCGGGGTTTCCTTCTTCTTTTTTGCGGGAGGAAGAAAAAAACAAAATAAATTCCCATCAAATTTACACTGTCCTGTCAAAAAGCTAAATCCTTTCTTATTTTAATTTTGTCAATATCGTATCTGTCCGGTCGTCTCTCTTTTTACACTTGTTGCCAACAGTTCATCTTTGAAATCGCTCATGGTTGCTGTTATAAAAATGGCACACAACATCTTATTTACTTTAAAAATACAACTTTCATAAACACAAAATATAAAACCCTATGTTCCCGTAAATAAGTAATCGTTAATTTGCTTGTTCAAGCAATTCGTTTACAATCATATCTATAACTACTAAGGTTCATAAAGTAAGTTGTTGAGGAGAACTTGAATCTCTTTCCGGTTTCAAATGTATTATTTTATTTTTAAGTTCAAAAGGATTTTTTGTAAATTTCAAATCCACATATTCAACACTTTTAACTTTACGAAGTTTATGAACTTTTCTCGATTCCGAGAGGCTGGTCTGTTTTTTACCAATTTGGCAAAACCAGTAACTCAAAAATCATTCGAGATAGTTAAATTTCTTCTCTCTTTTTATCTATTTCGGACGCTCTTGGTTTTGAACCAATTGGTTCGATTCGACGTTAATAGCGTAACGATTAAATTAACCAACTAAATGCATTCGCAATGAAAAAAGAAGAATTCAAAAACAAGGCTCAGAGTGTGCTGGACGAACTATCGAGCAGAATCGACGAAATGGAAACGAGAGCAAACGAGATTGCCGACGATGCCAAGGAGGAATATTACAAACAACTCGATAACCTGAAAGAGTTGAAATCGCAACTATCCACCAAGTTGGATGAATTCGACAAAATTGCCGACAGCAAATGGGACGTCGTGAAAGAAAGTGCCGGAGAATTCTTTAATTCCGTGTCATCGGCCTGGAAAGAAAGTTATGCAAAAATTGTAGATGCTTTCAAAAAGAAAGAGTACGATTAACAGGCGCAATTATTTCATCTTCGAAAAAACACAATAAGGGATATCCGTTTTTTGCAAGCTCCCCCTACTTTTCGCATCGTACTTGGCTCGAATGAAAATTCGGGCTATATTTTTCACTCAGAATTCCCTCGGTTGCAGGTTTTTCCAATGCTTCATAATCTTCACAAACACTCTTCTTTTTCCGCCGAACGGCCATTGTTGCATCACTTGCCCGAAAAAATTTTCAGGAATGGCATTTGTGTTTCAACAAATGGTATAATTCCATCGGTTTTGTTGTTTTGTGTATGCACAAAAGTCGCTAAACGTTAAATGAATGAAAATTGTTTGTACGCAGAGGTCGTCCCGCCGAAAAAACAGGACTTTTGTTTCGCACAATTGATTGGCTCACTTTTGCCTGAAAGGCAATAACCTTCATAACCGCAGGTCACGACCTGCGGACAAAGATACAACAAACATATGCTGCCTGAAAGGCAGAACCATTGCAGTTGCACAGACGAATATCCACGTCGGCAGAAAGCGAACAAACAAAACGAAAATTCGTAATTTAAAATTCCCACTTCTTTCTTAAATTCTCAATTATGGGATTACACCACCTAAACAGTCCCCTTAAGATAAGGGGACAAGCGCTGCCGCCAGGCAGTGCAGGGGTTATGATATTTCTTCATTTCTAACTTCTTTTCTTCTCTCACACTCATCCATTCTCCATTATTTTCCCGACCTCATCACATCATCGGGGCACCCGATCTGCGCAGAGAGCGTGCCGTCAGGCAAAAGATAAGCTGTTTGAGCCGCCGTAAGGCGGCGAGTTATTTGTCTTTTAGCGAACAAGCAGCTATCGGGTCGATGAGGAGATGCAGTCTTGATCTTTTTTGCATACTTTTTTGCATCAAGGCAAAAAAGAATGTGGGGTTTGGGGCAACGCCCCAACAAGTCCACAGACGAATATTCAGCGCCGGCGACGGAAAGGTACTGCCTTTCAGGCAGGTTTCTGACGACGATTCATGCCGCAGAATAAATTCTGCGGTTATGAAAATTCGGCTTTTCAAGCCAAAAACACCCTCGAATACAGAAATCCATCGCAGTGGAAGCCTTTAATTCATTGGCTTACTTTTGCCTGAAAGGCAATAATCTTCATAACCGCAGGTCACGACCTGCGGACAAAGACGTCCCTACCATTACTGCCTGAAAGGCAGAACCACTGCAGTTGCACAGACGAATATTCATGCCGGCAATAATAAACCGACAGAACTCAAAATTCGTAATTGGTAATTTAAAATTTCCATTTCCAACTTCTTTCTTTCATCACTTCTTATTTCTCATCATATATCCGAAAATTCTGCGTCACTTGTTTAATGCGAAAAGATTAGAAACGTCAGAAAAAGAAAAGAGACTGTCCTGAATTGAAGACAGCCTCTTTTTCGTGAGGTACCTGGCGGATTCGAACCGCCGTAAGCGGTTTTGCAGACCGTTACCTAGCCACTCGGTCAAGGTACCGTTTGCGCTTAAAGCGGCTGCAAAGATAATACATTTTTTTGAGTATAAAAAAAGAGGGTACCCTTATTTACGAAAACAGGAGACGAAAAGCATCCGTCACTTTTTTTACCGGTTGTATTTCGATGTGAACTTTCGACGAAAAACCTTTCAGATTGTTAGAGGGGATGAGGATGCGCGCAAAGCCCAATTTTTCGGCTTCCAAAATGCGCTGCTCGATGCGGTTTACCGGCCTGATTTCGCCTGAGAGCCCAACCTCGCCACACAAACAGGTGTCGCGCTCAACAGCAATATCGAGACTCGACGAAAGCACCGCACTGATTACGGCCAAATCCAATCCGGGATCGTTCACCTTCAGGCCTCCGGCGATATTCAGGAACACATCTTTCTGAGCCAACTTAAAACCGGCACGTTTTTCGAGAACGGCCAGCAACATGTTCATCCGTCTGATATCGAATCCCGTTGCCGATCGCTGAGGAGTTCCATAAGCCGCCGTGCTCACAAGCGATTGCGTTTCGATGAGAAACGGACGAATGCCCTCAATGGCGGCAGCAATGGCTACGCCACTCAATCCTTCGTGATTTTGTGTGAGCAAAAGCTCCGAGGGATTGCTCACTTCACGCAAACCGGACTGATGCATTTCGTATATGCCCAATTCGGCAGTACTGCCAAAACGATTTTTGATGCTGCGCAAAATGCGATACATGTAATGTTGATCGCCTTCGAATTGCAAAACGGTATCGACGATATGTTCCAAAATTTTCGGGCCGGCTATGCTGCCCTCTTTCGTGATGTGTCCGATGAGAATCACCGGAATTCCCGATTGCTTGGCAAACTTCAAGATGGAAGCAGCACATTCACGTACTTGCGAAATGCTTCCGGGCGACGATTCGAGGGCATCGTCGTAAATGGTCTGAATGGAATCGATGATTACAAGTTGGGGCGACGTGTTTTTGATGTGCTTAAATATTTCGTCGAGATTGGTTTCGCACAAAATCAGACAACTCTCATTGCGAATGCCAATTCGATCGGCACGCAGCTTCAGCTGCCTCGCACTTTCTTCTCCTGAGACATACAGTGTGCGAAAGTCGTTCAACTTCAGCATCGTTTGCAAAACGAGCGTCGATTTTCCAATTCCCGGCTCTCCTCCGATAAGTGTTACCGATGCGGGAACAAGTCCACCCCCCAGCACACGATTCAATTCGCCGTCACGCAAATCGATGCGGGGCTCTTCCTCAGCCTTCACCGCAACAAGTGGAACAGGCTCGCTTTTTACGCCAATAAAGGAACGCGTGTCTTCGGCAGAAGCTGCAGCATCTTTTCTGACCAATTCTTCGACAAAGGTTCCCCACTCGCCACACGAAGGACATTTACCCATCCATTTTGGCGATTCGTAACCACAATTATTGCAAAAATAAACCGATTTGAGTTTTGCCATCCTAATTCGAGTGAAATTCAAAAAATTGTCCTATTTTTTTACAAAGATAAGGATTATCAGCCTCATCAAAACAATTTTGTAATTTTGCATCCATAAATGTTCAAAACAATGTCATCCATTCATACCTACATTTCCGACACATTGCAAATTTCGCTCCCGAGTATCGAAAACACGATCAAATTACTCGACGGCGGCGCAACCATTCCTTTCATCAGTCGTTATCGGAAAGAAGCGACCGGCGGGCTGAATGAAGTACAGATTGCTCAGATCAGCGAGGTGTATGACAAAATGATAGAACTCGAAAAGCGAAAATCTTTCATTCTGAAATCGATTGACGAGCAGGGAAAGCTGACTGACGAATTGAAGCGGAAAATCGATGATTGCATGGAGGCAGTCGAACTTGAAGATATTTATTTGCCCTATAAACCGAAACGACAAACGCGCGCCGAAATTGCCCGAAAAAAAGGATTGGAGGGATTGGCCAAATGGCTCATGTCTCAACCGCCGGTTGCGGTTGAGCAAAAAGCGGCGGACTTTGTGGGCAAGGAAGTTGCCGATGCCGATGAGGCGCTGAAGGGTGCCTGCGATATCATCGCCGAATGGGTGAACGAAGACGAAAAAGCTCGACAAACCGTAAGAAATATCTTTGCGCGCGAAGCCATTATCACCTCGAAAGTCGTCAAAGGAAAAGAAACAGAAGGTGAAAAATATTCGGACTATTTCGCTTTTTCTGCCATCCTTTCGCGCTGTCCTTCGCATCGACTTTTGGCCATTCGCCGCGGCGAAGCCGAAGGTTTTTTGCGCGTTTCCATTTCTCCCGACGACGACAAATGCATCGAGAAACTTTTGGTTCGCTATGTGCGCAATCATTCCGAGGCCGCCGACTACGTAAAAAAAGCAGTCATCGACGGCTACAAACGATTGTTGAAACCTTCTATCGAAACCGAATTTGCAAATCTTGCGAAAGAAAAAGCCGACGATGAAGCTATTTCCGTTTTCGCCGATAACCTTCGCCAATTACTTTTGGCTGCACCATTGGGACAGAAACGAATTTTGGCTATCGATCCCGGATACCGCACCGGCTGCAAAGTAGTGTGTCTCGGCGAGCAGGGCGATCTGCTCCATAACGAAACCATCTATCCGCATCCGCCGCAAAACGAATTTTCGAAATCGGCTGCCAAAATCACCAAACTTGTCTCGACTTACAAAATCGAGGCCATTGCCATCGGAAACGGCACCGCAAGTCGCGAAACAGAGCGCTTTATCGCAAATCTGCAATACGACAGGCCGGTGAAAGTTTTTGTAGTGAGCGAAAACGGTGCATCGATTTATTCTGCTTCCAAAACGGCTCGCGAAGAATTTCCCGACTACGACGTTACGGTTCGCGGAGCCGTTTCGATCGGACGACGATTGGCCGACCCGCTTGCCGAATTGGTCAAAATTGATCCGAAATCAATTGGCGTCGGGCAATATCAGCATGATGTAGATCAAACAAAGCTGAAACGTGCCTTGGATCGTACCGTCGAAAGTTGCGTCAATTTGGTGGGCGTCGATCTTAATACGGCCAGCAAGCATCTGCTCACCTACGTTTCGGGATTGGGCGAAACCCTTGCACAAAACATTATCGACTACCGATCCGAGAATGGTCCTTTTGCTTCGCGCAGCGAATTGAAAAAAGTTCCCCGTTTGGGAGAAAAGGCATTCGAACAGTGTGCCGGATTTCTCCGCATATCCAACGCCAAGAATCCGCTCGACAATTCGGCCGTTCATCCCGAAAGCTATGCCATCGTCGAAAAAATGGCTGCTGATCTGCAATGCTCCGTAAAGGGATTGATCGGGAACAAATCGAAAATCGACTCGATAGATCTGCGCCACTACCAATCCGAAACTGTGGGAGAAGAAACGCTGACCGATATCCTGCACGAACTCGAAAAGCCGGGACGCGATCCGCGTCATACGGCACAAGTGCTCGAATTCGATCCTAATGTACGCACCATTGCCGATGTACGTGAAGGAATGATTTTGCCCGGAATTATCACCAATATCACCAACTTTGGATGTTTTGTCGATTTCGGCATCAAGGAAAACGGACTGGTGCATATCTCGGAATTGGCAGACCGTTTCGTATCAAACCCTACCGACGTAGTTTCGCTTCATCAGCACGTAAAAGTCAGAGTTCTTTCGGTTGATATGCAGCGAAAAAGAATTCAACTTTCAATGAAATCGGTATAAGAAAAAAGAGTAGCAGCAGTCATTGATTGCCAAAATCAGAAAAAATGCAGAAAATTTCGAAAACAAACGTCGCCCGACTTTTGGATAGCGCGAAAATCCGATACGAGCTTGTTCCTTACGAAGTAGATGAAAATGATTTGTCGGCAATGCACGTTGCCGAGCAACTGGGCGAAAATCCGGAACAAGTTTTCAAAACATTGGTATTGGAAGGAAATAAAACCAACTATTTTGTCTGCATCGTGCCGGGCGATAGCGAAATCGATTTAAAAAAGGCAGCTATCGTTTCGGGCAACAAAAGTTGCGCGCTCATTCATCAAAAAGATTTACTTTCGGTGGCCGGATACATTCGCGGAGCCTGTTCGCCAATCGGCATGAAAAAACATTATCCGACCTACATCCACCACAGTTGCGAGGAATATCCCTATATTTTTGTCAGTGCCGGTCAACGTGGATTGCAGCTAAAAATCTCGCCCTCCGACCTGATCTCCGTGACAAAAGCACAAATCTCCGATTTGATTTAAAAAAAAGCGTCGTCACCTTTTCTAAGGATATTGCCCGAAGTCGATATCCAATTGCGGCTCTATTAGCCGAAAACTTTTGCGGTGGTAAGGTGTGATGCCATATTTTCGAATCGCTTCGCGATGTGCTTTAGTCGGATAACCTTTGTTGCAATCCCAATCATAGCGGTGAAATTCTCGTGCAAGATTCGTCATATACTCGTCCCGATAAGTTTTGGCCAGCACCGAAGCAGCCGCAATGGACAAATAAACGGCATCGCCACCCACTACGCAGGTATGGGGAATTTGTTCGTAGTTTCTGAACCGATTGCCATCTACCAAAATATGTTGAGGCATGATGACAAGTTTGGATAAAGCACGATGCATCGCCTCTACGGAAGCCCAAAGAATGTTCAACTCATCGATTTCCGCATTCGAACACATGGCCACGGCAAAACTCAGCGCTTGCTCCTCGATCAACGGGCGCAAACGATTACGCTGCTTTTCCGACAATTGTTTCGAATCATTTAACTCATCGCATTCGAAATCGGGAGGCAATACCACAGCTGCCGCAAAAACGGGTCCGGCAAGGCAGCCCCGACCGGCCTCATCGCATCCGGCCTCAATCATATCGAGATGCATGGATTGAAGAAGCGGTTGATGCAATTTCATTCTCTTTTCAACGATAAGGTCAAATGATTGTCTGCAGGAGGAAAGTCCAGTTGAAACGATTTCGCATCAAAATTTTCATCTCCTACCGATTCTGCCAATTTTTGAATTGCTTCAGCCGTTTCGGCATCTACTTTTTCGTCGCCGGCGACATGCAAAATATTAATCTGCGAAAGTAAATCGGCCAAAGCTCGACGTGTTTCTTCCGCAAGTGGAATTTTCAACCTGCTCAATTGTGCCTCAGCCGAAGCTTTGGCATACCTTTCCATTTTCTCTTGATATTTTTCCTGCAAATTAGGCATACCCTCGACGGATTGAATAAAATGAGAATCGATTTTCAGGGTATTGCCATCTATCTCAATTAAACGATAGGGCAACGGATATTGCGACAAGCTGCCCGTTTCCACATCATAAATTGTGTTTCCGTTAGCAGAAGTCAGACTCGAAATATCGTTCGCATGAAAATGCCCTGTGAAAACGACGGGCATACCGGCATCGGCAAATTCGGCGGCCAATTTCTTCCAATCCTCTACCAAATAATTCGGGAAAAACGTAGCCTGATAGGGCATGTGTTCCACCAAACCATGATGCATCATTCCCAAAACCGTTATGTTTTTGCTTCGTGCTTCGCTCAAAATATCCATCGCCCATTGCACCGTTTGGGGCAAAAGCCGACCTCCCGAAATGGAAGTCGCAGTATATTCATTATACCGATTCGAATCGAGCGAAAGCAGCCAAAGTGAGTCTGTGAGCGCAGACAAATAGCTCAATGATGCACTATCGCGCCGTATGGCACCACTATAGCCAAAAGGTGCATATAATTCGGCAAATTCTTTTGCCGAAACTGTTTGAATAGGTGACGATTCATCGCCGACGTAAGCTTTGGCATCCGGAATATTCACATCGTGATTGCCCGGAATAACGTAAATTCTTATTCCTTTTTGCTTCAACGAAGTCAGTTTCCGAATCAATTCCAAATGACTTCCGCGTTCGCCATGATTGGTAAGGTCTCCACAAATCAAAAGCGCATTGACAGAGGCAGCTTCAATTTGTTTCAATGTTTCATCCAAAACAGCATGTAATTCGTTCACATTTCTTCCGGTAGCATTTTCATACTTCGTCAAAGCCTCTCCCGATTGTGCTAAATCGGTTCCCAAAAAATGGATATCGCTTATTACGGCAGTTTTTAGCGGATTTTGTGAAAGCAGAGAGAAAACCGTTAGAAAAAAAAGAAAGGAGAATGACAATAGCTTTTTCATATAAAAAACTGCAACCTGAAATTGAAATAGGATTGAAAAATAAACTTTACAAAGTTAGTGGAAAAACAAAAAAAGCAGAAATCGCTTCTGCCTTAAATATCATAAAAAACGAGAAATTCAGTGACTATGAATTCAACATTCGCTCTATTTGTTCCAGATCCGAGCGGAACCCTTTGTCCACCTCGAGCAAATCTTTCACCGTATTGCAAGCATGAACAACCGTAGCATGATTACGTCCCCCCACTTGTGCTCCAATTTGTGAAAGAGACAATTCGGTATGCTTTTTAATAAAATACATCGTAACCTGACGTGCCTGCACAATTTCGCGCTTTCGCGATGCCGACTGGATCAAATCTTTGCGTATATTGAAGAAATCGCACACTGTTTCTTGAATTTTTTGAACGGTGATACGTTTTCTTTCAACCTTCAGATTTTGCTCCATCACCCGACGGGCAAGATTAAGATCGATATCGCGGTTGTTGATGATGGAATGAGCCATCAGCGAAACGATAATTCCTTCCAAATCGCGCACATTGTCGGTAACATTCTCGGCAATATAATCGATTACTTCGTCCGAAATCGATAATCCGTCAACAAGCACTTTATGCTTGAGAATCTTTTTTCGCAATTCTTTGTCCGGTCGTTCAAGACTGGCTGTCAGTCCCCAACGAAAACGGGTCAAAAGTCGCTCTTCCATCCCTTGCATGTCCGTAGGAGCACAATCGGAAGTCATCACCAATTGTTTATTGTTCTGATGTAGATGGTTGAAAATATGAAAGAACGTATTTTGCGTTTTTTCCAGTCCCGAAAGCTCTTGAATGTCGTCGATTATCAAAACGTCAATTCCCTGATAGAAATTGATGAAATCGTTGATGGTGTTGAATCGACGCGCATCCGTAAATTGGACTTTGAATAAATGCGCGGACAAATACAGCACTTTTTTATCGGGATAGAGTTCCTGAACTTTAGCTCCGATTGCATGACAAAGATGAGTTTTGCCAACGCCCGAATTCCCATGTACGAAAAGCGGATTGAAAGCGGTTTTGGCCGGATTCTTGGCCACAGCTTCAGCCGCTGTGCGTGCGAGACGATTACTTTCGCCTTCGAAAAAATTATTGAACGAATATTTAGGATTAATCTGCGAATCGAACTCTGCCGTTTCTACTCTGTCGAAAGGGCTGGGCGTTTTTACCGAAATCTTTGACGATGTCGGTTTGTTTACAATCGGCTTTGCTTCGCCCCGAAGTTCCACCGCCGTATTGTTTTCGGTCTCTATCAGTACACGATAATTGAGAATGGTGCCTTCGCCGATTTCGCGATAGAGTGCCTGCTGAATCAAATCGATATATTTTTCCTCGAGATATTCGTAGAAGAATTGGCTGGGCACCTGTACCGTAAGCACATTATCTTCGTACTTTAACGGAATGATGGGTGCGAACCATGTATTGAACGCAACTTCGGAAATATTATCCCGAATGACATTCAAACATTTACTCCACAAAAAATCGAAATCTTGCTCCATTTAATTTCGCAATCAGTTAATTCCTCCTATCTTATCTTTTGACTTTTCGAAACACAAATTTTGGAATAATTTTCCATATAAAAAAATCCCTCTATCGCACTCTTTCACTCCACAAAAACACAACTTTCATTATCAACCGCATACATGTAATATACTTATAATTAAAGAGATAGATAAGCATCGTTTTTTATAACAAACTAAGTTTCAACATGCTTCAATTAGTGTATTTTTTACAATCGGAAATCAAAAAAATTAAGTTTATGTTACATAAATACGCGGAAATGAAACAACTTAATTCATGAAAACAATAATATCGTTATTTAGAATAAATCTATATAAGTATTCTTTTTCGAAACAACAATGAACCTTTTAGAAAAGCCGGACCCTCACATCCAAATATTTTTTCGGATCTTTTCGGATATCGTTCAAAAGGTTCGTAACACTTTGAATGGTTACATTCAAACTGTCATGAAATTCAGGAGTGTTTAGCAGCTTTCCAACAGAGTTATCGGGAGAATTGAGTTTACTTGTCAAGAGTTCCAAGTTAGCCACCGTTTGATCAATGTTCTGAAGTGTTTTATTGATATCCATCGAATTGATATCGTTCGTAACATCTTTCAGGTTGGATGAAACCGCATTCAAATTGCCTGAAATTTCGGGTAAGTCAGCCTGTAAGGCGCCTAACATCATATTTAATTTAGATGTTGCGGCATTCAATGAAACCACAGTTTGCTGCATATTCGTCAGCGACTGTTGCATGGCAGGATCTTTCATGATGGAGTTCAAGGCGAGTACTACAGAATCGACATGTGCCAAGATGGAATCGGCCTTAGGCATTATTTGGGCAACTCCATCCATCAATCCTTGCGATTTGGTTCCGCGAATGGTATCACCTACATTTAAATATGTCTTAGATTCATTATCCATTATCAATTTACAAGCCGATCCGCCCAGTAATTCGATGCCGTATTCGAGATAACTTCCACTTTTCAATTTAAAATTCTTTTCAAGTCCTATTTCAACCGCTATCTTCACCGGATCAGTGCTAATCATTTTTATGGAGTTGACCAATCCAACCTGATAACCGTTTAGATAAATCGGCGAAGAAACAACCAATCCTGTTACATCATCGAAAACGGCAACATAGTTATTTTGTTGTTTCAAGACATTAAAGCCTTTCAAAAAATTCACTCCAAAATACAACATCATCAACGAAGCTAAAAATGCTAATCCGATAATGACATTTTTTCTCAAATTATACTTCATACACAATACGTTTTCTATTGTTATTATTTAATACGTTTTCCGTCACGGAACTCAACGACAAAAGCATCGGGGAATTTGCGTCGAACTTCTTTTAATAGGTTAAGTATTTCCTTTTGGTCGGTTGACGAACCATAGGTGTATTTAAACACTTTTCCGTCCTTATAATAACTCACCGGGGACAGCCCTTTGAATCGAGACGAATTAACAGGGATTTCTTTGGAGGAAATAAGAAACTGGATTCTGTATTCCGTAACTCCGGCTACTTGATCCTCAGTCGCTTGAACGGTAGAAGTCTCGGACAAATTTGGGTCAGAAACGAAAATCCCGATTGATTTTTTATCGAAGTTTTTTTTGTATTCCCTAAAAGCCTGATAGATAGATTCGGCCATTGAACTCTGACCCGAGGCACTCATCAAATATTGCTCTTCGTTTCGGTTGCTGATATACCCCAATTCTATAAGAATGCTCGGCATTGCCACTTCGCGAAGGACGAGAAATCCTGCCTGACGAACATTCCGATTACGACGACCCGAAGAATTGACGAGCCTTCGCTGAACCAGTGAAGCCAAATCCAAGCTCTGCTTCAGATATTGATTAGACATATATTCGAAAATAATGTACGATTCCGGTTCGGAGGGATCAAAACCTGCATACTTTTGCGAATAATCGTCTTCGAGCAAAATCACCGAATTCTCTTTCTTTGCCACTTCCAAATTATCCTGGCTGCGGTGCAACCCCAATATAAACGTTTCAACCCCTTGAGGCGAAGTTTGTTTTCGAGATAAAGCATTGCAATGCAGCGAAATAAAAAGGTCGGCCTTTGCATTGTTTGCTATAGTGGCACGTCGATCGAGTGGAACAAAAATATCGCTCTTGCGGGTATAAATTACTTCAACATCATCGTGATTTTTTTCGATTAAAGCCCCTAATTTTTTTGAAACGGAAAGAACGATATCTTTTTCCTTACTCCTTGCTCCAATAGCACCGGGATCTTTTCCTCCGTGTCCCGGATCGATAACCACCGTAAACTTTGTGGACTTAGCCGAAACAGGCATTCCTATCAGTAAAAATACCGATAGAAAAGCACCCAAAAGCCTGATGAAGGAATTCATTCCAAACATTTATAGTATGAAAATAACGACACTACCCTGCCCTTCTGAAAAATATAGAACGAAGAAAGTGTCCCGACATGTTGAAAAAAGTTTGCAAAATTCATCTCAGTCAAAACCTGAATAATGATCTTGTTTTTATCGGAAACGTGACGCTACACCCGAAATTATTTCAAAGGACAAAAGCCGTATTTCACCTGATGCAAATACGGCTTTCATTTTTTTTAAATAGATTATTGCAATAGCTCGGATAGTTTTCGATCCAGTTCATCCCCCCGTAAATCTTTGGCGATGATAATGCCGTCTTTGTCCAGCAACACGGTATGAGGAATTCCGTCGATAGCATATAAATCAACTACTTGGCTATCCCAGAATTTAACGTCGGACATCTGCGGCCACGTGATGTTCAAATCCTTAATTCCCCTAACCCATGCATCATGATCTTTGTCGAGAGAAACACCCACTATTTCAAAACCTTTATTTTTGTATTTGGCATACGCCTTCACAACATTTGGCATCTCTTCCCGACACGGGGGACACCACGATGCCCAAAAATCGATAAATACATATTTTCCTTTACCGGCATAATCCGACAGCGAAACATCATTGCCCGAAGGATCTTTGAGCGTGAAATCTACAAACTTTTTTCCAATCGAAACCCGTTCCTCATTCTCCAGACGACGAATCATTTTTTGCACCGAAGCCTGTTTTTTGAAAGCATCGTCGGTAAGCGAGAGCAATTGTTTTTGTTGTTCGGAATCGAACATTTGTCCTTTTGTGGCAAAAACATACCGACCCAAACTATTCGAAATATTGTTTTTTACAAAATCGAAGCTAAGTTGTAACCTTTCGGAAGCCAACGCATCGTAGGCCTGATTGATCTGAGCATCGAGGGAGTCATTCATCGCACCTTGGGAAGCAGCTTCGTTGTACTGAACCGAGAGGGCACGCATTTTGTCCGAAATATCGCGGATCTTCAATCGATAATCGGTATATGTCTGATTGACGGGTGTACCTGTTACTATAGCTATCGTATCGAATGCAACCCGGATTGTTCCCGATTCGAGTAATATTGCAACCTCGGTATCATTTTTAGAATCGATACGTTCATCAAGCATAAGAATGCGGACGGACGAGGTGTCGGAGTTGGTCTTTATACTAAAGTTTCCGTTACGAATGATAGCCGAGTCAAGATTTACAGAAGCGGTATCTTTCAAAAAGACCATTTTTCCTTCGAATGCAGGATCCATAACGGTTCCTTGTATCGAGGTTTTATTATCGTTTTGGCATCCAACGAGAAGAATTGCCGTTAGAAATAAAAAGAGTATTTTTTTCATTGTCGCTGAATATTGGGTTTGTAATTAGGTGTAAAGATAAGCATAAAACTATTTCAGACATTATTATAAACTGAAAAATTGGCTTTTTAGTTTGAGATTCATCCACAAATTATTCTCGACAAATGGTCAATTGTGTCGGTAACAAGCTCCCATCCTGTGAGTAGCTATTGATTTGATCGTAATAATAAACAGCAAAATATCAAGCATATAGACTATATTTCATTTTTTTGCCTGATGAGCGTTTGTCGCAATTGTTTATTCGGTATTTTAAATATATTTAGCATTTTTTCAAGCATTTCTTCGAATACCCTTTGCGTCGTATTTCAGTCGTACTTGGCTCGTATTTGGTTCGTATCAAGTCCAAGCGCTTTTTTGTTTAAAATATGTAAAAACACCGGAATAAATGGCATCTCAAATGTGATAAAGGTCATTTTGATCAAACGAACTCGATGGAAAACTTTGGAAGCAGGTCATTCAAAGTTGGAAGCTGTAAATATTTCGTGCCGGATCAAAAACTTTGCAATTTCAAAAAAACAACGTAGAAACTGCTTTCGAGAATTTTTTTTACTAATTTTGGCAAAAAAGAAAAACGATGAACCATAAAGTAGCTCCATCCATTTTGTCGGCCAATTTTTTGAATTTGGGGAAAGAGATCGAAATGCTGAATGAAAGCGAAGCCGATTGGATTCACATCGATGTGATGGATGGCGTTTTCGTACCGAACATCTCTTTCGGTTTTCCGGTTTTAGATTTCGTAAAAAAAGCAGCTCGCAAACCGTTGGATGTGCATTTGATGATTGTTGAACCCCAAAAATTCATATCTGAGGTAGCTGCCACAGGCGCTTATATGATGAACGTCCACTACGAAGCATGCACCCATCTGCATCGTGTGGTCCAGGAAATCAAAAAAGCCGGCATGAAAGCGGCCGTAACCCTCAATCCGCACACACCGGTGCTGTTGCTCGAAGATATTTTGGCCGACCTTGATATGGTGCTGTTGATGACAGTAAATCCCGGATTTGGCGGACAGAAATTTATCGTACATTCTATTGAGAAAGTAGCCGTACTAAAGGAAATGATTCTGAAAAAAAATCTGAGCACGCTCATAGAAGTGGACGGCGGTGTTAATCTCGAAACCGGAAAACAATTAATCGAGGCCGGTGCCGACGTGCTCGTCGCCGGAAATTTTGTTTTCTCTTCCAACAACCCAAAAGACACAATCCGTCAACTGAAAAATCTCTAACACAAAAAAACAGAATCGCTCATAATTTACCGATTATGAGAAATATCATCGGCAAAGCTCCATTCGTTTTTCTGTTGATGCCCGTTGTTGCTGCAATTGTCATCAAGGATCTGATGCCGGGCTTCATATCGGTTTTCCTGTTCGCTACGGTTGCGATTATTCTGATGGGTATTTCTTTTTTCGTGCCGGCCACACATGCTTACCGACTGCGATGGCTGTTTGGGGCAGGTGTGATGATTCTGATCTTTTCTATTACCACCCTGAGATACAATCAAGAAAAGCAACAAACGGAGTTCAATTTTCCGAACGGAAACGCTCTATACCAAGGCTACGTAACCGATATTCCACAAGAAAAGCCAAAATCGATTCAATGCAATATCGCGCTGAATGTTCCAAATAAGAAAAAAGTAATCGTCTATTTTCAAAAAACAGACAAAAGTTCATCATTAGTTCCCGGTGATGTGGTTATATTCCGAGCTCGGATGCAGCCTTTTAAAAATTTCGGGAACCCCGACGATTTCGATTACGCCCGATTGATGAGAAACCGAGGATTTGCAGCCTCAGGTTATGTTCCCGAAAATCAATGGATGAAAACAGAAATTTTGAATCGTACACCCTATGTAATTTCGCAACAAATCAGGCTGAAAGCTCTCGAATTCTACAAATCGTTCGGACTCGAAAATGACGAATATGCATTTGTTACGGCCTTAACCATCGGCTATACGGAGTTTCTTCCTCAGGAAATGGAAGAAGCGTTTCGTGCATCGGGCACATCGCATGTCCTTTCGGTAAGCGGTTTACACGTAGGCATCATTTATCTCGTGATTACTTCGATGTTGTTTTTTCTCAAAGGATCGAAACGAAAAAACATACTCAAACAAATCATTATCATTCTTTCTTTGTGGGCTTACGCTTTCATCACGGGGCTTTCGGTTGCCGTCATCAGGGCAGCAATCATGCTCAGCATATTTTGTGTGGGCAATATGTTCTATCGAAAGGGATTTTCGTACAATACGGTGGCTATAGCGGCATTTTTTATTCTGCTGTCGCGCCCGTTCGGATTATTCGAAATCGGTTTTCAAATGAGTTTTATGGCCGTAATGGCAATTCTGTTTTTCCAGCCTAAAATCAATCGACTCTATATGCCTCAAAACAAAGTTCCGGCTACCTTGTGGAGTCTTTTTACACTTTCACTTGTAGCGCAAGCGGGTGTTTTCCCGCTTGTACTTTATTATTTTGGAACATTTCCGACTTATTTTTTCATTACCAACCTGCTGATAGTGCCACTAACGAATCTGATTGTTTATGCCGTCATTCCCGTTGCCGTCTTTTCGGCTGCAGGAAGGATTGGATTTGCCGTATTCGATTTTCCGGCAGTGCTTTGCCAATGGCTATTTGATAAGATTTGTCGATTCACCCTATCGGTCGTTTATTTTTTCGAAACTCTTCCTGCAGCACAAATCAAAGATCAATACCTCACTTTTTGGGGTATGATTTTGGTCTTTCTTTTAGTCATATCATTTTTCATGAGGTTCGAAAACAAAAAATTCGCTCCGATTTTTATATTTCTGTCAGCGGCATTCGGACTTTTCTCTTTACAAACGATTGAATCAATCCGGCCGAAACCGCTTCAATTAGTCGTGTTTAACAGACCATCTGCAAGCGAAATAGCATATGTGCACGGACGCCAAAAAACAATGTTTTCGAATTCGGGCAACACAATCATACCCCACCCCACGAAACGAATTGTGAAAATTTCGAGCAATATCTTCGATAATAAAGTTTCAAAACAACCTTTCGTGAGCGATTATCTCATTCTTTCGGAAGACAATTCGTTTTCGATGTACACGCTGAAAAATCATTTCGTCACGCGTGAAGTAATACTCGACAGCTCACTGTCAAGAAGCACTTCAAAGCGATTGATGCGACAATGCCGAGAACTCGGGATCAAAGTTCATGATATTGCAGAATCGGGAGCATTTATCGTTAATTTTTAGTACTTTTGTCGTGTAAAAAATTTATTTGAATGTTAGCAACGCCCATCACCCCATTAATAGACGAAAAAAACTTAAGGCATGTTCGAGATTTAATACTTCAATCATCCAATATTCTTATCACTACGCACGTTTCACCGGATGGCGACGCACTGGGATCTTCGCTTGGGCTATATCACCATTTGCTGAAGCGGGGTAAAAAAGTACGGGTGATGGTTCCCAACTCATTTCCTTATTTTTTGAAATGGATGAAAGGATCGGAGGACGTACTTATTTTCGAATATAATCCGGAAGCCGGAAAACATATTATCGACGAAGTCGATTTGATTTTCTGCCTCGATTACAACATTCCTAAACGAATTGGGAAAATGGCCGCACACGTACAGAATGCACATGCAAAGAGAATCTTGATCGACCATCACCCCTATCCCGAAAAGGCTTGTGATGTGGTGATTTCGCATCCCGAAAAATCGTCGACAAGCGAGCTGATTTTTCGACTCATTGATCAATTGGGCGAATACGAGAGCATGAATCATGCCACGGCTGAATGTATTTATTGCGGCATGATGACGGATACAGGAGGTTTTACCTACAACTCAAACGATCCTGAAATTTTTGAGATAATCAGTCTTCTCCTTAAAAAAAAGATCGACAAGGATGCCATATATTCCAACGTTTATAATAATTATTCAAAAGATCGCTTCCTTCTGTTGGGGTTCACATTGTTACACAGGATGAAAATTTATGACGAACTACATTCGGCATTGATTTATCTGTCAAAAGAAGATCAAAACCAATTTAAATACAACAAAGGCGACACCGAAGGATTTGTCAATTATCCGCTGAGCATCAAAGACATTGTCTTTTCCACTTTCATTCGTGAAGACGAAGATTATATCAAAATCTCATTCCGCTCGCAGGGAAATTTTGCATGCAACGAATTTGCATCCGAATTTTTCAATGGTGGCGGACACCGAAATGCTTCCGGAGGAGAATATTACGGCACATTGCAAGATGCTCTCGATATTTTCGAAAATGGGCTTCAGCAATACGCTCAAAAACTGCAATCCTCAAAGAGATAACAGACTCGGCTTTGGCTCAGGAATTTATTTTAAGAATAGATAATAGTTTATTGCCGGGAAAATAACGTTTATTTGAAGTTGATTCCTTACTTTTGCACTAACTAAAAAATGCATTGCAACAAATGAGAAAAAAAAGTTTTAGAATATCATTCATGATAATCGTCCTTCTATCCACCCTATCTTGTAATAATACGGCCACCTACATCGATCGGTTGAATGACGAAAAAAAAGCCATTAAAGCATTTATTAGCGAGAATAACATTACAGTTTTAAAAGAATATCCTTCCGATTCGGTATTCGCACCGAACGAATTTTATTTGGACCCCGCAACCGGCGTTTACTATAACGTTATCGACAAGGGCAGCTACAAACCAAATCTTGGGGATGAGATATACATCCGTTACAAAGATGTCAGATATATATCCGGTGACGACACGACAGTATATGACGGAAACTACTTCAGCTTGTATGGCCCGGTGGAATTGATTTACGGCAATTTAAACACCTATCAGAGTACCGGATGGGTCGCCCCTATCCCAAATGTGGGTCATGAAGCAAAAGTGAAAATGATTGTTCCTTTCAATAGTGGAACCACATACGACCAAAGCTATTACTATACAGTATATTATGGATTGATGGAATATCGAATAGGACGAAACTGATAAAAATCGAAAATTAAACTGCCAAAAGAATGACGCTTATCAAATCAATTTCCGGAATTCGTGGAACAATTGGAGGAAAGTCCGGAGAGGGACTGACGCCGCTCGATATCGTGAAATTTACGGCCGCTTATGCTGTATTTATTTCTACTCATCTCAATGATAAAGAAAAGAAAATTGTTGTCGGTCGTGATGCCCGACTTTCCGGCAACATGGTTCATCAAATTGTGTTAGGAACTCTTACGGCGATGGGATTCGATGTAGTGGACATCGGGATGGCTACCACACCCACAACCGAATTGGCGGTAGTTGGCGAAAACGCTGCCGGTGGAATCATCCTCACCGCAAGCCACAATCCGAAACAATGGAACGCTCTTAAACTCTTAAACGATAAAGGTGAATTCTTAAATGCAGAAGAAGGTGACCAAATTCTTTCTATTGCCGAATCGGAAGACTTCAACTTTTCTCCGGTAGAGCAGTTAGGTAAAATCAGGTTTAAACAATACCTTCAAGAACATATTCACAGTGTACTTTCACTCGACTTGGTAAATGTGCGGGCAATTAGGGAAGCCAATTTGCGCGTTGCCGTAGATGCAGTCAATTCGGTAGGAGGAGTAGCCGTTCCCGAGTTGCTATATGCTTTGGGGGTCAAGGAGGTTTTCAAACTACACTGTTCACCTCATGGCAATTTTTCGCACAATCCCGAACCACTTCCGCAAAACCTGACAGAACTATCAACTTTGATGAAAAGCTCTAAGGCCGATGTAGGCTTTGCAGTTGATCCCGATGTTGACCGTCTGGCCATTTATTGCGAAAATGGTGAGCCATTCGGCGAAGAATATACCCTCGTAGCCGTTTCCGACTACATTCTACAACATACACCAGGAAACACCGTTTCGAACCTGAGCTCCAGCAGAGCTTTGCGCGACGTTACACTCTCGAGAGGGGGAAAATATTACTCGGCAGCCGTGGGTGAAGTGAACGTCGTAGCTAAAATGAAAGAAGTAAATGCAGTGATTGGAGGTGAGGGTAACGGAGGCGTAATTTATCCGGCATCACATTATGGTCGGGACGCATTGGTAGGAATCGGACTTTTTTTGACTCATTTGGTCAAATCGGGGAAAAAAGTCAGCCAATTGAGGGCTTCATACCCCAATTATTTCATGGCAAAACAAAAAATAGAACTCACGCCCGAAATCAATCCTGATGCCATCTTGGCTAAAATGAAAGAAAAATTTGTCAATCAGCAGGTTACAGATATAGATGGCGTTAAAATAGATTTTGAGGATAAATGGGTCCATCTGCGAAAATCGAATACAGAACCCATTATCCGGATATATTCAGAAGCAAAATCGATAGAAGAAGCAGAAGAAATAGGTCAACAAATCATAGATATGATTCGAGAAATGGTTTAACGGAATCGTTTTTTCGATAATCTTTAACTCAAAAACCGGATTGCCGTAAATTTTTCAACAATCGAGAATATTTACGGCTCTCTCGTGTTCAAACAGTTTCAAAAAATATAAATGAAAGAAAAGCTAATCAGTCCTGAAGATATTCGATGCCTACATCCAATTTTTCAGGGAAAATACGGAGATAAACTCATTAAATTCGGCGTAAAGTTAACCGCTCTTGATGTGGCAAATGCCGTATATGATGGATCGAAACATCTTTCGGGTCATGAATTTTGTACAGATTTGCTCGACAAGATGCAAGTTAAGAGGATTGTAAAAAATGCAGAAATACTGGAAAGCTTTAAAAACAAACCTTTCATTACAGTTTCTAATCATCCCTACGGACATATCGACGGCATCGCATTGATAGAGACCGTCGCTTCACGTGTTGATCATTACAAAGTAATGGTAAACTATATTTTGGGACTGATAGACACCATGTCCGAAAATTTCATCGCCGTTTCACCCTATAAATCCGAACAACCCGACAGTAAATCGCTCAACGGTATCAAAGAATGCATTGCCCACCTCAAGAAAGGATATCCCCTCGGATTTTTCCCTGCAGGATCCAATTCGCGATTAAAGTTCGTAAACGGTATTTTACGAATCTACGATCGTGCATGGCAGCAATCAGTTATCAAACTGATTCAGAAAGCCAAAGTCCCCGTTATTCCGATTCACTTTTCGGGTCGAAACTCGCTATCATTCTATCTTACCCGTATCATTTTCGGATGGAGGGTGCAACCGGTTCGATTATGTCATGAGTTGAAAAATAAAAAAAACCATACCATGATCATTTCGATTGGGAATCCCATTATGCCCGAAGAAATCGCACAACATCCCAACGCTGACCAATTGGGAAATTTTTTGCGCGACAAAACGTATGCCTTAGCCAAAAACAAATAAAAATGTTTTATCTTTGAATTCGTTTCGTCACAATTTCGGACAAACAAGGGATAATATTTATGGCAAAACAAAACATACAGCAGGTTAAACAACGTTTTTCGATTATTGGCGCTTCTCCCGAACTGGACAGAGCAATTGATATTGCTTTGCAAGTTGCCCCCACCGATTTATCTGTTTTAATTACCGGCGAAAGTGGCGTAGGAAAAGAAAATTTCCCCCAAATTATCCATCAATACAGTCGACGAAAACACGGCCCGTATTTCGCCATCAATTGTGGATCAATACCCGAAGGCACTATCGACTCCGAACTTTTTGGACACGAAAAAGGCTCATTTACAGGGGCTACAGCTACACGCAAGGGATATTTTGAAGTGGCAGACGGCGGCACCCTTTTCCTCGACGAAGTTGCTGAACTTCCACTCCCTACGCAGGCTCGACTGCTTCGCGTGCTTGAAACCGGAGAATTTATCAAAGTAGGTTCGTCAAAAGTCGAAAAAAGCGATGTACGAGTGGTAGCTGCAACCAATGTCAACATAGTCTATGCTGTAGAAAACGGGAAATTTAGAGAAGATTTGTATTACCGTTTAAACTCAGTACCCATTCGCGTGCCGGCTTTACGTGACCGCAAAGAAGATATTCCCTTGCTTTTTAAAAAATTTGCCAACGATTTTGCCGAAAAATACATGATGCCCCCCATCGCACTAACGGACGCGGCTAAGGAAATGCTGAAAGAATATCGTTGGCCCGGAAACGTAAGACAACTGAAAAATATCACGGAACAAATCTCTATTATTGAGCAGGAAAGAATAATTACTCCTGAAATTTTAAAAACGTATCTTCCCGAAAACGAAGTTGGTATGCTACCGGTTGCTATCTCAAACATACACGACACCGAGCAAAAAACATTTGCCAACGAAAGAGAAATTCTCTATCAAGTACTTTTCGATATGAAAAAAGACATCATGGATTTAAAACATGTGGTAAAGAATATCCTTTCAGGACAAACTGATCCATCTGCAACAAATTTGGACAAAACCGACACAAGAACCGGATATCCTTTCGTTGAACAGGAAACGGAAGCCATACCCGCTCTGCCTGTTAAATACAAAGAAACGCCATCATCGTCGAGAGAAACTACTCCAACGAAAAAGCAGGTGGAAAACGATATTCTTGATGCCACAGAATATGAAGAACAAGCATTATCGCTCGAGGAAGTCGAAAAAGATATGATAAAACGCGCCCTCGAACGACACGGTGGCAAAAGAAAATTGGCCGCAAACGATCTGAAAATATCCGAACGCACCCTTTACAGAAAAATCAAGGAATATAATCTGGAAAATCTATGAAAAGGGCTCTTCTTGCTTCAATAATTTTTATACTGCTACAATCGTGCTCCATCTCGTATAAATTTAACGGAGCATCTATCGATTACAACTTAACCAAAACCCTCCGTTTGGCTAACTTTCCAAATCAGGCCCCTCTTGTATATCCTCCGCTGGAACCTCGCTTCAATGAAGAACTAAAAGACATTTTTACGCGTAACACGAAACTGCGTTTTGTAAACCAAAACGCCGATATCGAAATCGAAGGTGAAATCGTTGGATATCAACTTACGCCTATGGCCGTGCAAGAAGATGCTCTTGCCTCCGAAACTCGACTGACGATGACCGTTCGAATGCGATATATCAACAATAAAATAGATGGTCAAAATAAAGAGGAAACATTTACCGCATATCGCAATTTCCCAAGCGACCGCGTTCTTACGGATGTTCAGGATCAGTTGATTAAAGAGCTCATTGACGATATCGTTGATCAGATTTTCAATTCTACCATGTCTAACTGGTAACTAATCAGCTTTGAGCCATGATGCAAAAAGAAGATTTAATGGAATATATGGCACATCCCGAAAAACTGGATCACGACTCATTGAGTGATTTGGACGATATCCTTCGTGAATGGCCATATTTTCAAACTGCAGAGCTTCTAAAACTAAAAAATCTTCACAATCTGCAACATCCCGACTATGAGAATCAGCTAACTCGAACAGCTATTTTTTGTGCCGATCGTAAGCGGTTATTCTATCTGATAAACGATACTCGATTCGGACATTTTATCAATCGAACATCTGCAAATAAACCCACCGAGCCAACTCAACAAGTCGATCGAACACAGAAACTTATCGATTCGTTTCTGGACACATATACCGATTCGTCAGAATTCTCTGCCTCTTCGTTAGCCGATCCTGAAGCTAATTTGGCTTCGATGGACTACATCGCATACCTTTCAACCGTCGAGAATAGACAGTGGGATACGGAAGACGAATCGAATCCTCTTCAGCATCAGCACATGATCGATAGCTTTATCGAAAAAGTTGCCTCGCACGACATTTTTGCTTCTTTTCCCCAAAATGAAGAGGAAACAACTTCCGGAAAAACGGATAATCAAATCGACGAAGGCATTGAAGATGAGTTTCTGACGGAAACTTTGGCCAAAATTTATATCAAACAAAAAAAATACGAACCGGCACTTGCAATTATTCAACGATTAAGTTTGAATTTTCCAAAAAAAAGTGCTTACTTTGCAGACCAAATTCGATTCTTAGAACTTTTGATTTTCAACGAGAAAAATAAAAAACAATCTTAACATGTATATTTTTATTACAATTTTAATTTTGATCGCCTCTATTTTGATGATTCTCATCGTTTTGGTGCAAAAATCAAAAGGAGGCGGACTAGCTTCGGGGTTTGCGTCGTCAAACCAAATCATGGGTGTTCGAAAAACTACCGACTTCCTCGAAAAAACAACGTGGATTTTAGCAGGCACAATTCTCATATTGAGTATTGTCGCCGCAAAATTGACAACCTCGCAATCCAATGTTCCAAAATCGGAGGTCGATATTCAACAACCGGCTCCGCTCAATCCTGCTACCGCGCCTGACGTAACCGTGCCTATTCCTGCACAAACACCCACGCAGCCGGCTGATGATCAACCTGCAAACGGGCAATAGCCCTCTCAATCGACAAATTAACGAAATTAATAAAAGACAAATAATAGAAGGCTGTTTCGGGTAGATACAGCCTTTTTTGTTTATCACTATTTTTACATCCAAATTTTAAAGAATTGTTTCTCAATTCTCTTTCTAACGATATTTTTGCTAAAACAGACAAAGATGAGAAAATCTGCAAGCATATACCTTATATTGTGCTTTATTCCGATATTTATTCAGGCTCAAAATAATTTCAGGCTCGACACTGTCAGGGTAGATAAAAATGACAGTCGCAACATCCACACCTATAAAAATAACGGCACAACTTCAGGTGCACCGGAAAAATCAAATAAAGTAATTACAAAAAGCAACGAAATTAATGGTTTCGATAAAACGAAATTACGATTTGGCGCAAATCTTGGGCTTTCTCTCAGCAGGAATTATACAGTTCTTGGCTTGGGGCCACAAATTGGATACTCGTTTAGCAACTATTTTATGGCCGGGGCAGGCATCAAATATTATTATACCAAAACAAGGGCTTATGATTATGGAGATTCGTACTTGTATAAAAACAACCTTTTGGGTGCGAATATTTTCGGATACATCTACCCGATAAAATTTATTACGATATTTGCGCAGCCTGAATTGAATTATTTATGGACAAGTGTCGAAAACGAAACAACCAATGAAGTTTCGAAAGACAGCGGAATTGTGCCGTCAATAGTTGTAGGCGCAGGATTTAGACTTGGATTCACGCATATTACGTTCAATTACGATTTGATTCACGAAGTGAATTCGCCCTATCCGGAAGGATTATTTTTAGGCGTTTCGGCATTTTTTTGATTTTTTGTTAACGCAACACGATATCTTTTACCACATTCATCCCCGCAGCTTCGTTCAATTTGTCGATCAAATTTTGTTTATTCATTTGCAATTCGGCACGCAACACCGACGAAGATAGTTGCACATATAGCACATTACGCTTCAGATAAACATTGCGTGTATACTCACCGACGCCCGATCCGAGCAATGTTTTCCAAGCTTCTACAGCCCTTCGTTCGGCAAGATTGGTTTTCAATGCCGCATTGCCATCGAAATATTCGGATAAAATATCGCCTAACGATTTAGATTCTTGTTTTCTCATAATTTCATCTAAATATGGTTATTCAAAGACACGCGAAATATCGCCATTTTCCACCTTATAGATATGATAATCATGATCCGTTGCCAACAATATTTCGTCCAACGACTCACGATTGGTATCCGAAATGAAAATTTGTCCAAAATCAGAACTCGAAACAAGTTTCACGATTTCTTCCACGCGCGAAGTATCTAATCGATCAAAAATATCATCGAGCAACAAAATAGGCGTAGTATGGGACATCACGCGCAAAAAACGAAATTGCGCCAGTTTCAGAGAAACGAAAAACGTCTTGTTTTGCCCCTGAGAACCGACTCTTCTGATCGGATAACCCTCGAGGAGCATTTCCAAATCGTCGCGATGAACACCCATTGTTGAATGTCCGAGAATCATGTCGCGCTGTCTTCCGGCTTTAAGTTGACGAGCAAAATCCGAGGCATGGAGTTGCGACACATATTCGAGTGATACCGATTCACTTGAACGACTTATCTGTTTGTATATAAGATCAAAAATAGGAATGAACTGTTTGACAAAAGCGTTTCTTTTTTCGAATATGGATTGTCCTTCCTCAACCATTTGCTCCTCCCATAAATCGAGTAATGTCGGATCGATCTGTGAGGGTTCGTTTTTCAACAGAGCGTTTCTTTGTTGCAAGGCGTTGTTGTAGCGAATCAATGCATTCATGTATTCTTTGTCGAATTGCGATATAACCATATCGACAAATCGGCGACGTTCATCGCTTCCTCCCAAAATAATTTCGTTGTCGGCAGGCGAAATCATCACCAACGGAATAAAACCTATATGATCGGAGAGCCGGTCATAATCCTTTTTGTTTCGTTTGAATTGCTTTTTTTGATGTCGCCTGATAGCGCAATAAATTTCTTCGGTTTGCCGATTAGAAAAATAATATCTCCCCTGAATCATGCACACATCGGCATCGTGACGTATGATCTGCGAATCGACGGGATTGATATGACTTTTACAAAAAGAAAGATAATATACGGCATCGAGCAAATTGGTTTTTCCCATGCCATTGTTGCCGATAAAGCAATTTATTTTTGGAGATAATTCAATATCTACTTGTTCCAGATTCTTGAAATTGAGGATGGATAGTTGTTGAAGAACCATAGCAATCTTCTTTTAAGTTTCGTCAATAAGTATTTGTTGCAATTCCTCCGGCGTTATATTCATCCTCAGCCTTCCTTGAGAAGCAAACGTGATTCTTCCCGATTCTTCCGATACGATGATCACTTTGGCGTCGGTTTCCTGTGAAATACCTAGCCCCGCGCGATGACGCAACCCCAAATGCTTGGGGATGTTGGGATTTTGTGAAATAGGCAAAATACAACCGGCCGCTTTTATTTTTTTACCGACGATGATCATAGCTCCATCGTGCAACGGACTATTTTTGAAAAAAATATTTTCTATCAGCCTCGACGAAACGTCGGCGTTAATGATTTCCCCCGTCTGTTCATACAAACTTAATTGAATGTCTCCTTGTATCACGATCAGTGCTCCGGTGTACGATTTTGCCATATTCATACAAGCAAGTACGATGGAGGTAAGATACGAGTTATCTTTCTTTTGTCTTTCGGAAGGAGCAAATAATTTATACACAAACCGCCATCCCTTACGAGAACCGAGCGACATCAGAAATCGACGTATTTCGTCTTGAAACAAGATAACCAGCAAGAAAAGCCCGATGCTCACAAACTGATCGAGGATCGATCCAAGCAGCACCATATTGAACACCTGCGACACCAACACCCAGATAATCAAAAACACCAGAACGCCCATAAACAATGGGCGCATTCCCGAAATTTTCACAAGGTGAAAAAGATAAAAAAGCAGAAGAGCAACTAGTACTACATCAATGAAATCCTTTATGCCGAAATGTGCAAACATACGATAAGGGTATAATTTATTATTTTTCGAATTTCTTTATCTCGGATACAATTTTGATACACTCTACAGCTTCCTTCACTTCGTGAACGCGTAGAATATCGGCGCCATTGAGCAAAGAATAGGTATTTAATACCGATGTACCATTCAAACTCTCATTAGCAGATGTTTCGAGCAGTTTGTAGATCATCGATTTTCTTGAAATTCCAACTAAAATGGGAGCTTCGAAAATTTTGAAATAAGAAAGATAAGACATCAACTCGTAGTTCTGAGACAACGTTTTACTGAAACCAAAACCGGGATCAATGATAATGTCATTCACTCCCAACTGATTTAAAGAAGTCGTTTTTTGAGAAAAATAAAAAAGTATGTCCTGCAAAAAATTTTCGTATTGAGTCAATGACTGCATTGTTTGCGGTGTTCCTCGCATATGCATCAGAATATACGGCATATTAAGTCGAGCAACCGTGTTAAACATACGTTCATCGATCTGTCCTCCCGAAATATCATTGATAATGTCCACTCCGAATTCCTCTGAGGCCATTGCCGCCACATCCGAGTAAAAGGTATCAATCGATAAAACGGCATCGGGAAATTCACGCCTCACACTTTTCAACGCGGGCCTAAGTCTTGCCATTTCTTCCGAAACACTCAAAAAGGGAGAAGAAGGAGCCGTAGATTGCGCACCCATGTCGATAATTAAACCACCTTCTTCCAAAATTTGGGCAACACGTTCTATAATCTGTTTTTCGTTGGTCTTTCGACTCTGAGCGTAGAACGAATCGGGAGTTATGTTGACTATTCCCATTACAATCGGAGTAGAAAGATCAACCAATGAACCACGTATATTAATACTCTTGCCCATATCACAAAGAAGAATTAGGTAATCGGTCAGGATAATCGATGGTATAATGCAAACCCCGACTTTCTTTTCGTTCTGTAGCCTGCTTTATGACCAGATAACTTACCTTGATAATGTTTCGCAATTCACAAATATCCCGCGAAACGACCGAACGCTGAAACAAATCTTCGGTTTCGCGAAACAGGATGTTGAGCCTGTCCATCGCTCTTTTCAAACGTAGATCGCTTCGAACTATGCCAACGTAAGACGACATGATCTCGCCCACTTCCTTATAGCTCTGCGTTACAAGCACCAACTCTTCTGGCCACGTAGTACCTTCGGCATTCCATGCCGGTATGTTTTCTTCGAAATCATAACTCTCAAACCTGGGAATAGAATGCTTGGCTGCAGCATCGGCAAATACTACGGCCTCGATCAGCGAATTCGAAGCCAAACGGTTAGCACCATGCAGACCTGTGCAGGCACATTCACCATTAGCATACAACCGACCGATACTCGATTCTCCATCCAAGTTGACACGAATTCCTCCGCACAAATAATGTGCAGCAGGTGCAACCGGAATGTAGTCTTTTGTGATATCTATTCCGTATGACAGACACTTCTCGTAGATTGTCGGAAAGTGTTTCCGAGTTTCGTCCGGATCCTTATGGGTTACGTCAAGATAAACATGATCGTCCCCGCGAATTTTCATTTCGGTATCAATAGCACGAGCAACAATATCACGTGGCGCGAGTGATTTTCGAGGATCGTATTTATCCATGAACTCTTTGCCGTCTTTCGTACGCAGAATGCCCCCATAGCCACGCATTGCTTCACTAATCAGAAACGAAGGCCGATCGCCCGGATGGTAAAGAGCCGTTGGATGAAACTGCACAAACTCCATCCCTTTAATTTCGCCTTTGGCACGTGCGACCATTGCAATGCCATCGCCGGTTGCAACCAAAGGATTCGTCGTTGTGTGATAAATGCAACCTATTCCGCCGGTAGCCATCATCGTTATCCGAGAAAGGAATGTATCCACCCTGCCTGTGGCCTGATCGAGAATATAAGCCCCATAGCATTCGATGCCTTGCGTATGACGTGTGACAACCTTCCCCAAGTGGTGTTGTGTTAGAATATCGATAGCAAAATGATTGTCGAAAACATCGATGTTGGGATGACTTCGGACGGCATCGATCAAACTAACCTGAATTTCGGCACCCGTATTATCCTTGTGATGAAGAATTCGAAATTCTGAATGACCACCTTCTTTATGCAGATCAAAATGACCGGTTTCGTCCTTATCGAAATCGACCCCCCAACTAATGAGTTCTTTTATTTGATTGGGGGCTTCACGAACGACTTTTTCCACGGCTTTTACGTCGCAAATTCCGGCACCCGCATCCAGTGTGTCGGCAATATGCTTTTCGAAATTGTCCCAAGGATTAGTGACCGAAGCTACTCCACCCTGAGCAAAATATGTATTGGCCTCTTCGAGCGAATTCTTGGCTATAATAGCCACTTTACCATACTTGGCAACTTTCAAGGCAAAACTCATGCCGGCAATTCCTGAACCAATCACTAAAAAATCATATCTGTAAACCATCTTGGGAATCTTAAATCTTTTACATCTACAAATTTACGCAATTAAGTTCAATTTAAAAGATACAGCATTCGAATAATGTTTTCACAAAACATAAAACGCCATAAAAATATACGCAAAAATATTGTGTTAAATTACTCAATTATATTGCTTTATTGCAATTAAAATATTTTCTTTGATACAAAATAAATTTGTTATTTTTGAAACGTACAAATCAATCCAAACTCCTATGAAATCACACCTATTCATCTTGCTATTAACACTCTGCTCATTCACTGTTATGGGATATGCAAACGAAGCGACTCAAACGAGCGATTCTGTTGTGACGCTTCGCGGGAGAGTGCTTGGCGCAGACACCAATCAGCCATTGGTCTATGCAAGTGTAACGGTAAAAAATTCCAACATATCGAGTATTACCAATCAAGATGGCTACTTCTCGATACGTGTTCCTTTATCGGCAAAAAATTCTCAACTTATCATTCGCCATCTTAGCTACGCAAATAAAGCCATTCCGGTAATCACTCTTATCGATAATCCTAACAATCACATATTGATGAGCCCATCATCAATCCCGTTAAAGGAAATTGAAATTGTTTCGGGAAACGGCGCTCCTTTGATAAAAGAAGCACTTCAAAAAATACCTGCCAACTATTCTGATGAACCGAACATGATGATTGCATTTTATCGTGAATCTATCAAAAAGGGAAACAGTTATATTTCACTCGTCGAAGCGGTTCTTGATATTTATAAAGCACCTTATCACTCTTACAGCGATGATCAGGCGCGTATTTACATCGGACGCAAAGCCACAGATATAACTCCACGCGATACCGTAATGCTGAAATTTCAGGGAGGGATCAGTGATGCACTCTTACTCGATGTTGCCAAAAATCCGGAAATAGTTTTCGGAAAAGAAGGGGAAGAATATATTTTCAATATCGAGGGCACTACCAACATCAATAATAAACCTCAATACATCATTTCGTTCTTGCCAATGGCCTCCGGTCAAGATATCCTCTTTCGGGGCACGATTTATCTGGACGTCAATAGCCTGGCTTTTTCGAGAATAGACTTTAACATGAATGTAGAAGGACGAAAAGATGCATCGAATATTTTCATCAAACGCAAACCGGCCAAAATGAAAGTAAATATGGAACATGCGGCCTACACTGTAAACTACATCGAGAGCAATGGAAAATGGTATTTTAATTACTGCAAAACCGACGTTGCATTCAAAGTGAGATGGACCAATAGATTTTTCGGATTGTTTTCAACTACCTACACTATTGGCTCCGAAATGGCAATTACCGATCGTTACAGCAACGGCGTGGTAAAATTTCCTCGTCAGGAACGTATCAAATCTACAGATGTGATCGCGGAAAAAGTGGAATATTTTCAAGATCCCGATTTTTGGGGCGATTACAATGTAATCGAACCTGATCAGGAAATCACGAAAGCGATCAAACGACTAAGCGAAAAACTTCGTCGCCGCGAATAACAAAAATCATATTTTCAGAATTGCTTGTCGAATAAAAAAATAACTCTTATCTTTGCAACCCGAAAGTTATTTATTTAATAAACTCAACATGTATTTAGACGCAGAAAAAAAGCAAGAAATCTTCGCCAAATACGGAAAGTCTAACACTGATACTGGCTCACCTGAAGCTCAGATTGCATTGTTTTCATACCGTATTTCGCATTTGACCGAACACTTGAAGTCAAACAAGAAAGATTATAACACGGAACGTTCGTTGAGAATTTTGGTCGGCAAACGCCGCAAGCTGCTCGACTATTTGATCGAAACAGATATCGAAAGATATCGCGCCATCATCAAAGAATTGGGAATCAGAAAATAATTATTTCTCACGAAAAAATTGAATTAGAGGCTGCCGGGCAAAATGCTGAGCAGCCTCTATCTATTTTTTATCTATCGATTTTGTCATGCAAAGCAATTATGCCGCAAAAACACAATTGGATTCCTAAACGCAATATTGCAACATCTTATTTTCCAATGCTTTTATGTAGTTAGAGCGTCAATATCATGATCGTTTGTATTCTGTCCAAAACGTTATTTATTCCCACTCATTTCTCCCTCTTCCATTCCTTTTCCATTCTATAGCTCCGAGGCAACTCCATGGCAACTCCCATGTAACTCCAAAGCAACTCCTACTCTACGCTGATGAGTATTTTGTAGTTATTCAACAATATTGTCCTTCCATAGCCGCAACGGACACATTGGTCATATCTGAGCACTTTCCCTCCATTTCTCGAAAAAAATGACAGAGGTTGACATAGCAAAATGCTAGTCAACCTCTGCACATTCTATCAATTTTGCGTTTCGCTGCCGTTATCCGCCAAATGCACAATTGGGCTGTGTTACCACTTTAAAAAAGTCGTTTCCTTTGTCATCAACCAGAATAAATGCCGGAAAATCCTCCACTTCGATTTTCCAAATTGCTTCCATTCCCAATTCGGGATATTCCACACATTCGAGACTTTTAATATTGTTCTGAGCCAAAATTGCAGCAGGGCCCCCAATGCTACCCAAATAGAACCCGCCATATTTTTTACATGCATCGGTGACTTGCTGGCTACGATTACCTTTAGCCAACATAATCAGGCTGCCGCCGTGCGATTGAAATAAATCGACATACGAATCCATACGTCCTGCAGTGGTTGGACCCATCGAACCGGACACATATCCCTTTGGCGTTTTGGCAGGACCGGCATAATAAATCGGATGATCCTTGAAATATTGCGGGAGGTCTTCTCCCCGATCCAGACGTTCTTTAAGTTTGGCATGTGCAATATCGCGTGCAACGATAATTGTGCCATTGAGTGACAAGCGTGTCGAAACAGGATATTTTGTCAAATCGGCCAAAATCTCTTTCATCGGACGATTCAGATCTATTTTCACGCCACCTGCCTCGCCTGCCTGACGATATTTTTCGGGAATCAAACGACCGGGATTATCTTCGAGTTTCTCAATCCAAATGCCATCTTTATTGATTTTTGCCTTAATGTTGCGGTCAGCCGAACACGAAACTCCCATTCCGATAGGACACGATGCCCCATGACGCGGAAGTCGGATCACGCGGACATCATGAGCAAAATACTTTCCTCCAAACTGTGCACCCAGTCCCAATTTTTCGGAAGCCTTCTTCAGGCGCTCTTCCAATTCGAGATCGCGAAATGCCTGTCCATATTCATTCCCTTCGGTAGGAATATTATCGTAATATTTAGCCGATGCCAATTTCACGGTTTTCAGATTAGCTTCAGCCGAAGTACCGCCAATGACAAATGCTATATGATAAGGCGGACAGGCAGCTGTGCCTAACGATTGCATCTTTTCGATCAGATAATTTTCGAGTTTGCCGGGGGTAAGCAAGGCCTTCGTTTCTTGATAGAGATAAGTTTTGTTTGCCGATCCGCCACCTTTGGCAATACACAGAAATTTATATTCGTTGCCTTGAACGGCATACAAGTCGATTTGAGCAGGCAGATTACACCCTGTGTTTACTTCATCGTACATATTGAGAGGCGCATTTTGCGAATAACGCAGATTTTCGTTTACAAACGTATTGTAAACACCATGCGAAAGTGCTTCTTCGTCATTGCCACCTGTCCAAACTTGCTGACCTTTTTTACCGATGATGATTGCTGTACCTGTATCCTGACAGAATGGGAGTATGCCTTTGGCCGCAATTTCGGCATTGCGCAAAAATGTGAGCGCTACGAATTTATCGTTTTCGCTTGCTTCCGGATCATCCAAAATTTTCGCAACTTGTTGCTGATGTTCGGGACGAAGCAAAAATTCCACATCGCGAAAGGCGGTTTGAGCCATTAGCGTAAGCCCTTCTGACTGAATTTTTAGAATTTCTTTCCCTTCGAATTCCGAAACCGAAACATAATCTTTCGTCAACAAATAATATTCGGTATCGTCTTTCGATATCGGGAAGGGCTCTTGATAAACAAATGGTTTCGTTGCCATAAATTAATTTTTATTGTGTTGGATTAGCTGTATTCCACTTTGCACAAAAATACGAATAAAATCACTTTTCCGGAAATCGCGGCGATTAAAAAAGCGAAAATCGAAGAAACCGATTTATTATTGAATCGGATAAGGATATACAGATTTTCCGTTTTTTTAGAGTAATTCTTAGAGACATTTACCTAAATAGCGCTAATTTTGTACCAAACTTCTGAAAGGCTTGTTTATGACCGACAAAATTAAGCATGAATGCGGGATAGCACTTATCCGCCTCTTGAAACCCCTCGAATATTATTACGAAAAATACGGCACGTGGCAATATGGCCTCGAAAAGTTGTATTTGCTTATGGAAAAGCAGCACAACCGCGGACAAGAAGGCGCTGGGCTGGCTTCGGTAAAGCTTGATGCAGCACCGGGAACCGAATATATTTTCAGAGAAAGAGGTTTAGGATCGAATGCGATTCCCGAAATATTCGAGAATGCACAGAAAAAATTTCGTGAGGTCGGTGCAGAAAAACTGAATGATGCGGATTTTGTCAAGAAAAACGTTCCTTATGCGGGAGAGCTGTTTCTGGGGCATCTCCGCTATAGCACAACGGGGCGGACAGGATTGACCTACGTACATCCATTATTGCGGCGCAACAATTGGGCTTCTCGTAGTCTCTTGCTTGCCGGAAATTTCAACATGACCAATGTGGACGAGATGTTTATTCAACTTATTTCGGAAGGACAACATCCCCGGGATACAGCCGACACGTTTGTCATACTCGAATCACTGGGACATTATCTCGACAGGGAAGTTCAGTATCAATACGATCACATTGAAAAAGAAGGTCTTACAGGGCAACAAATCAGCAATTTGATCGAACAGCGGCTCGATATCTCATTTTTGCTGAAACGCGCCTGCAAAATCTGGGATGGCGGTTATGTGATCAGCGGATTGATTGGTTGTGGAGACGCTTTCGCAATGCGCGATCCGTGGGGCATTCGTCCTGCTTTTTATTATCATGACGATGAGGTGGTTGTGGTAGCATCCGAACGTCCGGTAATTCAAACAGCTTTCAATCTGAAAAAAGAAGATGTGCACGAACTACAACCCGGCCAAGCACTTATCGTGAAACGCAACGGGCGCTTCATTTTGGATCAGATTGCCGAAAAAAAAGAAAAAATTACACCTTGTTCTTTCGAACGTATCTATTTTTCGCGCGGATCGGATTACGACATCTATCGCGAACGAAAGAAACTCGGAGAATTGCTGATCCCGAAAATTTTGAAAACTATCGACTACGATTTCGATCATACCGTTTTTTCATTTATCCCGAATACGGCTGAAGTTGCATACTTCGGAATGCTTGAAGCACTCGAAAAATATTGCAACGAACAAAAAGCAAAGGAAATTAGCGAAAAAAACGGCTCGCTGACGCAAGCCGACATTCAGCAAATTCTTTCGCGAAGGGTTCGTTCGGAAAAAGTTGCGATCAAAGATATCAAATTGCGAACCTTTATTGCCGGAGGCAATACACGCAATGATTTGGCAGCACATGTTTACGATATCACCTACGGGTCGTTGCGTCGCAATGAAGATACACTGGTTATTATTGACGACAGCATTGTGCGAGGAACTACCCTTAAACAAAGCATCATTAAAATCCTTGATCGACTCGATCCGGTAAAAATTGTCATCGTATCATCGTCGCCTCAAATTCGATATCCCGATTACTACGGCATCGACATGTCGCGCTTGAGCGAATTCATCGCATTCAAAGCAGCTATGCAATTGCTGAAAGAGCGTGGAATGCAGGATTTAATTGACGATGTCTATCGAAAATCTCTGGCTCAAAAAGACAAGAAAAAGGAAGAGATTGTCAATTATGTGAAGGAACTTTATGCTCCCTTTACCGACGAAGAAATATCCGACAAAATTGCACAAATGCTTACTCCTGAAGATACGAAAGCAGAAGTAAAAATCGTTTTTCAATCCATCGAAGATCTGCACAGGGCTTGTCCCGAACATGCAGGCGACTGGTATTTTTCGGGAGATTATCCTACACCCGGAGGGAACAGAATGGTGAATTATGCTTTTATAAATTATATGCAGGGACAGGAGAACCGACCTTACCAATTTAAGTTGAATTTTTAAAAAGGCGAAATGATAGAACGCATCCTGATACTCGAAAGTGTCGATCCCGTTATATTTTTCGGCATCAACAACATCAATCTGCAATTGATGAAAACACTTTTCCCGAAATTGCGCCTTGTAGCTCGTGGAAACGTCATCAAGGCAATTGGCGACGAAGAAGAGATTGTCCATTTCGAAGAAAAAATTCATGAACTGGAAAAGTTCAGTATCGAAATGAATCTGTTGCGTGAGGAAGACATTCTCGACATTGTGAAAGGCAAAACACCGCCCATCGTGAATCAGGATAACCTCATCATTCACGGGCTCAACGGAAAGCCAATTGTAGCACGAACGGCCAACCAAAAAAAATTGGTGGAGGCTTTCAACGACAACGACTTGGTATTTGCCATTGGTCCTGCGGGCTCGGGAAAAACCTATACGGCGATAGCCCTCGCGGTGCGCGCACTGAAAACCAAGCAAATTCGAAAAATCATTCTCAGCCGACCGGCAGTGGAAGCAGGCGAAAAACTCGGATTTCTTCCCGGCGATATGAAAGAAAAAATCGATCCATATCTGCAGCCCCTCTACGATGCGCTTGAAGATATGATTCCTCCGCTCAAGCTCAAAGAATATATCGAAAACAATATTATTCAGATTGCTCCGCTTGCCTTTATGCGTGGTCGCACGCTCAACGATGCAGTGATTATTCTCGACGAAGCCCAAAATACTACCAAACCTCAGATCAAAATGTTTCTTACGCGATTGGGGCTCAATGGCAAAATGATTGTCACGGGCGATATCACTCAAATCGACCTTCCGCACACGCAGCAGTCGGGATTGATTCATGCCATGCATGTGCTCAATGGCATAAAAGGTATTGCTACAGTCGAATTCAACAAAAAAGATATTGTTCGGCACAAGTTGGTGCAACAGATTGTGGAGGCATACGAAAAGGAAGACGAACAAAACAAGAAGGACAAAAAAGAAGCAAATTTAATTTGACTGATACTACTTTTCAGTTCTTCTGCAATTTCAGATTAAGATTGACGAATAATAAAATGTTCTGTCAGAAAAAACAAGTTAAATCATTTTTCACATTAAATTATATGAACAATACGTTAACAAAGACAGATTACCACTTCCCGGGGCAAACAGCTGTTTACCACGGAAAAGTGCGCGACGTGTACACTATTGGCAGTGACACTTTGGTGATGATTGCCACCGACAGAATTTCGGCATTCGATGTTATTCTTCCCGTAGGAATTCCTTATAAAGGACAAGTGCTCAATCAAATTGCGTCTAAATTTCTGGATGCAACCGCCGATATTGTGCCCAACTGGAAACAGGCTTCACCCGATCCAATGGTTACCGTGGGTATGAAGTGTGAACCTTATAAAGTAGAAATGGTTATTCGTGGCTATCTCACCGGAAGTTCGTGGAGAGAATACAAGAATGGGATTCGCACACTTTGTGGCGTTTCACTTCCCGAGGGAATGAGAGAAAATCAGAAATTCCCCTCACCCATCATCACGCCTACGACTAAAGCACAAGAAGGACACGACGAGAATATCTCGAAAGAAGAAATCATTGCACAAGGGCTGATAAGCAAAGAAGAATACGAACAAATCGAGAATTACACCTACGCCTTGTTCGAACGGGGCACACTAATGGCTGCCGAAAAAGGACTGATTTTGGTGGACACCAAATACGAATTTGGCAAAAAAGACGGCAAAATCTACCTCATCGACGAAATTCACACTCCCGACTCATCGCGCTACTTCTATAGCGAAGGATATGAAGAACGATTCGAAAAAGGAGAAGAGCAAAGGCAGCTTTCGAAAGAATTTGTTCGTAAATGGCTTATGGATAACGGTTTTCAAGGTCAGCCGGGTCAGAAAGTACCTGAAATGACTCCCGAATTTTGTGAAAGTGTTTCGGAGCGATACATCGAACTGTTCGAAACCATTACGGGCGAAAAATTTGTAAAAGCCGACACAAAAGATTTGGAAAAGCGTATCGAGAAAAACGTTCTGGAATATCTGAGTAAATAAATTTATCCCTCAAACGGAAATCAACTGTTTTCATAAATGGCATACAACGTAGAAAAAATACATCCTTACAACACTACAGAATCGAAAAAGGATCAAGTATCGCAGATGTTCGATTCCATTGCTCCCAACTACGACAAACTCAATGGGGTTCTGTCGATGGGAATCGACAAATATTGGCGTAGAGAGGCCATGAAAGTACTATACCAATTTCGGCCGAAACATGTGCTCGATATTGCCACCGGTACTGGCGATTTTGCCATCTTGGCAGCAAAAATAGCTCGTCCGGATCAGGTAATCGGAATCGATATTTCCGACGGAATGATGCAAATCGGGCGACAGAAAGTTGAAAAACAAGGGTTGAATGATGTGATTTCGTTCGAAAAGCAGGACTGTGCCAACTTACGATTTCCTGATAATACATTTGATGCGGCTATCGCAGCATTTGGCGTTCGCAATTTCGAAGATATCGACACAAGCTTTCGCGAAATCTTGCGTGTACTCCGTCCGGGAGGAGTATTCCTTTTTCTCGAACTCTCCACTCCCGAAAAAACGCCGATCAAGCAACTATATGAAGTCTATTCCGACTATGTGATGCCTCTGATGGCAGACCTGCTCGCTACCGAAAAACGCGCATACGAATATCTGCCCGAATCGATTGCTGCTTTTCCACAAGGGAAAGAAATGATGCAGATTCTCAAAAAAAACAGATTTACCAAAATTCGTCTCCGTCGGTTGACGCTTGGTATTTGTACGATGTATATTGCAGAAAAACCCATAGAAAAAGGCCTCAAATAATAAACGGAATGGACACTTATGGCTTAATCGGATTTCCGCTGAAACACTCTTTTTCGGCAGCATTCTTCGCCGAAAAATTTAGTCGCGAACATATTGACGCCGAATACCTTAATTTCGAAATCGACGATATTCTGCAACTTCGGGAAGTGATTTTGTTCAATCAGCACCTCAAAGGTTTGAATGTAACTATTCCATATAAGGAAAAGGTCATTCCTTTTTTGGACGAAATTTCGGACATTGCCGCTACGATAGGGGCAGTGAATGTTATCAAAATCACACGCGAACCGGGCAATATGTATTTTTATCGACTCGCAGGATACAATACCGATTATATCGGATTCAAAAAATCGATCACGCCACTCCTGCAACCTCAAATTCACCGAAAAGCACTGATTTTGGGAACAGGGGGAGCATCGAAAGCCGTATCCAAAGCTCTTTTCGACTTGGGATTGGAGCATCGTTTTGTTTCTCGGTCAGCAGGCGAAAACAGATTTACTTACGATGAATTGACACCCGAAATCATGAAAGATTTCACCGTCATTGTCAATGCATCGCCGGTAGGCACTTTCCCGAATGTGGACGAATGTCCTCAAATTCCCTATTCGCTTATCACCTCGCAGCATTTGCTCTACGATTTGGTTTATAACCCCGACGAAACATTGTTTTTGAAGAAAGGTAAAAGACAAGGCGCTGCCACCAAAAACGGTCGCGAAATGCTCGAACTTCAGGCATTGGAATCGTGGCAAATTTGGAACCAGCAGTAGAAAAAGGAATTACCCCTTTAAGATCGCCCTAAAGAGGTAATTTGCATAGTTAAGGTTTGGTTAAATCACTTGTACCTGAAAGAGATAGGAAAGAGAAGATATATAGAGACGATTGTGTAAATTGTCATAAATCCGGTTGATTATTCCATGCCTTCGCTCGTGTTTTGAAGCGGCTCTGAAGATTGATCCATCGTTGTTTCTACACCATCCTTATCGAGATAAAATGTTTTCTTCGATTGATCGTCTTTCTTGGTAGCCTCAATTTTAGTGATTTGCTTTTCGGCGTTATATTGCAACGAGTTGAGCTCGTATGTCTCACTTATCGTCCGAACCGCTTCCTGTACCTTTTCATTCAAATCTTCTAATTTAACTTCCACAAAACCGTCATCCTGCATTGCATACATCGTTTCGATGGAAGGAGCTTGTGTGCCGGACGTACTTTCGACATTCTTTTCGGAAGACTCCATTTCAATTTCGTTTCCTTCTGCATCCAAATAGAATGTTTTTTTCGCATTGTCATCCTTCTTTGTAGCTTCCACTTTAGTAATCTGCTTTTCTGCATTATACTGCAAAGCGTTCAAATAATAGGTTTGATCGATCACACGAACGGCAGCTTGCACTTTCTCGTTTAATTCTTCGAATTTGACATCAACAAAATCGCTGTCTTGGCTCGTTTCAAACGATTCTGACAAAAGTACATTTGGCGATGTAGCACTATTACCCGCGTCCGTCTTTTGTTCTTCGGCCGGAGCTTCCATTTTTATTTCCTTGCCTTCGGCATCGAAATAGAAAACTTTTACGCTCTTGTCGCTTTTATTGGTAGCTTCAAGTTTGGTAATCTGTTTTTCGGCATTGTATTGAAGAGAATTCAATTCATATTCCTGCAAAATAGCATTTATCGATGCCTGCACTTTCTCATTCAGCGAGTCCGGAGTTACATCTACATACCCATTGTCCTGCCAAACGGTAATCACGTTAGCCTCATCGTTCGATATATTCGAAGCATTGACGCTTGTTAATGTGCCCAACCCGGCTATTACTGCGAATGATAAAATAACTTTTTTCATAACGATAAATTTTTAATGTTTAGCTTCACTTACTTTGATCTGAAATCTTAATTTCATCTTTCTGCATTTACATCTACAAATATCATACAACACAAACCTTTTTTTCGTCTGATAGACATTACATATTTGATTATCTGAATATTAAAAGTAATTATATCGATGTATGCCAAAACCCGGAATGTGTGGAAGTAATGTGGAGGATGTGGAATTTTTCCACACATAGAATCAAGAAAATCCACATTTGTTTCGTAATAAAGATCAATCTATACGATCTCGGTAATAAAAAAAAGAATAGTTACCACCAAATTTGATTATATTTGAACGGCCAAAATAAGAAAACATGAGCGACGAAAATTCATTAGAACGTGGAATAAGAATAAAGATCGGATTGATTTTTCTGATTATTGCACTTTATTTCGCCGGCGTCCTTGCTTATTCGTTACGTCTGAAAACGAGTATCGATGAACAATCTCAAAATGTTGACACCTCCTATCGAATACTTGCTCAAACGGGCAATCTCATCAACTCGGTTCAGCAGGCGCAAGATCTCATGAACACATATCTGCTTGCACCTCAAAATATAGACCGAAAACTCTATGATTCGATTTCAACGGACATTGTGCAACAAATTGCAACCATTAAAAAGGAAAGTATCCGCCAAGATCAAAATCGGTTATTGGACAATATCGATTCGTTGTTGGTGGAAAAAAACGAGATTGTGGGCCAGCTCATTCGTCAGTTCAAGGCACAAAATCCGCTGAAGAAAGTCGATAAAAAAATCGACACATCTTATTCCGATATCGTGAAAGATTCCGTTTCGGTAACCACATACAAGGATACTACGATAGTCGTGAAAAAAGAAAAAAATTTCTGGTCGAGATTGAAAGGCGTTTTCAATCCAAAACATGCACCTGATACAACCATCACCATCACTCGAACGAAAAAAGACACGGTTCTTACGTCGAAAGCCGACACCCTATTTTATAAGGACCTGAAAGATATCACGCACGAAGCAGCACTCAGCTACTCCTCCAACATTAGAGACATCGAAAAACAAGTGCAGAATTTGATTCAGGCCGAACAGTCGATATCGCTTCAAATATCCGAACTCCTGACTCAATTATACGATAGAACGGTGGAGGTGGTAAAACTGAATACATCGAAAAACGAAAATCTGACACAAAAGATTTTTCTCTTTGCCGTTGCCGTAGGCGCTTTTTCCTTACTGCTCGTCGCAACCATCATTTTGTTTATCGTAAAAGATCTCAACAGAGGCCAAAGAGCCCGACGCGAGTTAGCCGAAGAAAAACGACTCACCGAAAGCCTTATGGAAAGTCGGCACAAACTGCTTTTGTCCATCTCGCACGATATGAAAACGCCTCTCAGCTCTATTATGGGTTATCTTGAGATGTGGAGCAGACAGGAATCCGATCCCGAAAAAAAACATCAGATGATTTCGGCTCAAAGCTCCGGCAAATATATGCTGAACATGCTTTCGAATCTGCTCGAATTTTCACGACTGGAACAAAATTCCGGAACACTCAACATTAGTCGATTCGATCTGATAGAACTCGTAGAAGAGGTTGTCGAGATGTTTCGTCCGCTTATAGAAGAAAAAAAGCTGGAGATTGTATTCCAAAACCTCGCCGAGCCCACCTTCCCAACAGATTCTGACTATACCGTCGTCAAACAAATACTCACAAATGTGGTCTCGAATGCAGTGAAATATACTACGAGCGGGAGCATCCACATCACATTGGAACATCACGAAAAAGTTCTCTTAACAATTACCGACACCGGTATCGGCATCGATAACCAGAACATCGATAAAATTTTCAAACCTTTTTCGCGGATGGAAAATGGTTTGAAAACCGAAGGAAGCGGATTCGGCATGTATGTTACAAAAGGGTTGGTAGAATCGCTGCATGGCAATATTTCGGTAAAGTCCCAAAAAGGCAAGGGTACGCAAGTAACCATCGAATTTCCTTTCGAAAGAATGGAAACTCCGAATATTCATCCTGAGGATGCAGTCGAAAAAAGGGAACCCGAACTTCGTAATATTTTAATTTTCGAAGACGATGCGCCGCTGGGCAATATGATTTCGGAATACCTGAAAAAACGTGGATGCAAAGTCATTCTTTGCAGAAATGCCGAAGAAACGGATCGGTTGTTAAATCAAATTTCGAATTTCGATATCGTTTTCACCGATATGGAAATGATCGGCATCACCGGAAAAGACATTTTGGAGGCCATACGTCGGCGTGATTCACGAATCCCGGTTTGGATTATGACGGCTCACGACGACTATTCTATGGAACAGGCTTCTAAAGACGGGTTCGATGGTCTCATTACCAAACCCATTCGATTGAACCGGCTCGACCAAATTTTGCATCTCGACAACATATCGGAAATATCTACACCCATCAATCAACAATTTCCTGCGCTCGCCTCACTTTTTGGCGACGATGAGGCAACCATTCGCGAGATTCTGACAAATTTTGTAGAAACCTCCGAAAATGATACGAAACAGCTGCTTAACTTGATTGAAACGGACGATTTCGAAAATGCACAACGACTGTGCCATAAAATGCATCCATTTCTGGCACAACTCAATGCCGATTATTTATGTGATGTATTGATAAAAATGGATAAGTTGCGCGGACAGAATGAATCGGCGTATCCCAACTGGAAAAACGAACTCGCCGAAACAGTGAAAAAAGTGGAAAAGTTTACGGAATTGGTAAAAATCAATTATCTGAAAAACGGGAAATAAAATTGAGAAAAAGGTAAACCCGATTGCTACCGAAAAAAGGCCAAAACTGCAATCAAATCTCTATACCATACAGGTGCAATTTATTATACAGCGTTTTCCGATCGATACCCAACATACGGGCTGCCTGAGATTTGTTGCCGTTGACTTTGGCCAGGGCAGCTTTGATTTTTTCTATTTCGGTTTCGGGATTTTTGTTTAATGAAAGCTGCTCAGGCAACAATTCATCCGAATCTGTCGCTTTTTCGGTCGGCAAATAAATAGACTCAGCTCTGATAACATCCTCAGTAGCGAAAAGCACTGCTCTACGAATCACATTCCGCAATTCGCGCAAATTTCCGGGCCAGGAATAACTTTTCAATCGGTCTAACGCATCTTTTTCGATGAATCGCACATGTTTGTTGAGCTCGACATTCGCTTCGTTCATAAAATGTTCGGCATACGCGCCAATATCCTCCAAGCACTTTCGCAACGGAGGAATCTGAATCATAAATTCATTCAACCGATGATAGAGATCTTCGCGAAAAGTGCCGGCCGCAATAGCTTTTTCAAGATCCTCGTTCGTTGCCGTTACAAGGCGAACATTCACCTCAATATCTGCATTGCTTCCTACCGGGCGAATTTTCTTTTCCTGCAGTGCCCGCAACAATTGTTTCTGAACGCCATAAGGCAAATTGCCTACTTCATCCAAAAACAAGGTTCCACCATCTGCCTCCTCAAAAACGCCTTTTTTGTCTTCAACGGCTGAAGTAAACGAACCTTTTTTATGGCCGAAAAGCTCACTTGGGGCCAATTCCATCGATAGAACACCACAATCGACCGCCACAAAAGGTCCGTTCGCACGATCGCTTCTGTCGTGAATCATGCGGGCAGTATGTTCTTTGCCTGTTCCACTCTCGCCGACAATCATTACAGCCATGAGCGTGGGAGCCACCAAATCGACATAATGATGCATCTGAACGGTCAGTGGCGACTTACCTTCTACAAATTTGCTTTTGGCGGATTGTGTATCAACCGGTGTTACCCTCTTTTTCGAAACATTCTCGTGGGGGTTGGGAGCGCGAAGAATTGCTTCGATTTTTTCTTTCAAGACCGAAGGATTAAGAGGCTTTTCCAGAAAATCGGAAGCTCCGAGTTTGATGGCAGAGACTGCAGTTGAAATCTCGCCGTAACTCGTCATGATGATAACCGGCGTATCCAAATGTCGCTCTCTCATCCAATTGAGCAAAATAATTCCATCCCCGTCAGGAAGTCGTAAATCGGACAAGACGAGATCAAACGAAGCCTTCAGCATTTTTTCCTTTGCCGACTGCATTTCAGAACACAACACCGGCGAGAAATTGTTTCTTTCGAACCATTTTTGCAACATGGTTCCAAAAGAAGCATCATCTTCCACAATCAATATTTTCGAATTCATTGAAAGAAATAGAACAGGTAAAGATAAAATTTTTTCTTCGAAAATGAAAACGAGTATCGAAAAGATAACCTTTATGAATACCGATTAATTTCCTTTGGACTTCATTCACACGCGTTAACAACAAAAAGTTGGAATATAACTTTCATGAGAAATTAGAACGACCTGAAATTGTTGATGGGTCGAGTAAAATCTCGATTGGTTTTTATTCGAACCAAATACGACGCAAGTACGACCCAAATACGACCGAAACATGAACGGAAGAGTAAACTCGAAAATGATTAAAAATCGGCGCATTGATTTTTTTATTGATCTGTGTATAAAAATCATTTTTTTGATATAAATTTGCGCATGAACAGAGTTATTTATTTAATATCTAATCAATCATGAGCAATAAACTTTCCAGAAGAGATTTTCTAAAGACCGCAACAGTGGGGGCAGTCGGAGTTGCCGTATTTCCTCAATTTTTGGCCTCGTGTACACAAAACAAAAAAAACGATGACGAAATCATCCGGCTCGGATTTATCGGATTAGGGCAACAGGCCATGTATTTGCTCAACGGATTTATCAGTATTCCGGGAGTTGAAGTAGTGGCCGGCAGCGATGTGTACGGTGTGAAAAGAGAGCGTTTTTTAAGGCGGGTAAACAATCATTATGCCACTTCACAACAGAATGTTGCAGTAGAAACATATGGCAACTATAAAGATCTACTTGCCCGTGAAGACATCGATGCAGTTGTGATAGCTACACCCGACCATTGGCATGCTTTCATAGCAATGGATGCCTGCAAGGCAAAGAAAAATGTTTATCTCGAGAAACCGCTGACATTCACCATCAAGGAAGGACAGGCGTTGGTTAAAGCCGTTCGAGATAATGGGGTGATTTTGGGTGTCGGCAGTCAGCAACGCTCCGATCCTAATTTTCAACACGCAGTGCGAATGGTACAGGAAGGTAAAATCGGGAAAATCGAGCGCGTGAATGCTTATGTAGGAGCGCCTCCCAAACCCTATGATCTACCGGAAGAACCCGTTCCCTCCGACTTAGATTGGAAGATGTGGTTAGGCCCTTCGGAATATGTTCATTACAATTCACAGCTAAATCCACCCATAAGCCTTGATCCCGAACAAAACGAACAGTTTTGGGGCGCATGGCGTTGGTATAAAGAATTGGGTGGAGGGTTCACTACCGACTGGGGTGCACACATGTTCGATATAGCACAATGGGGACTGGGCATGGATAACAGTGGTCCCGTCGAAATCATTCCTGCCGGCTACCGGGACACAAAATTCCTTACCTACAAATATGCGAACGGAGTGGTAATGACGGAAGAACCATTCAACGAACAGAAGACCAAAGGCGTGAAGTTTTGGGGAGATAAAGGGTGGATTGAAATATCGAGAGAGCATTTTCTGGCTTCAGACGACAGTTTGCTGCCGCCAAAAGTAGAAGAAACCGAAGGTGCTTACGAAACCAAAATACCGCATCTGGTCAACTTTATCGAATCGATAAAATCGAAGACCGATCCGGTTGTTCCGGTTGAAATAGGACATCATTCGTGCACGGTTTGCACATTGGGTAATATCGCCTACGATCTGATGCGCCCCATCAGATGGAATCCTGAAACGCAAACTTTTGTAGATGATGAGGAAGCGACGAAAAACAGACTCTACAACAAAACCTACAGCGAAGGATATTCTCTTTGATGAGATGACGCCGGCGTTTATAAACAACAAAAGCTGCCCCGCGGGGCAGCTTTTGTTGTTTGATGGAGTAAACGATATTATTTCTTTTCCTTGATCATGATTCCCAATTCGTCCAATTGCGATTGATCAACTTTCGACGGTGCATCGAGCATCACATCGCGTCCCGAATTGTTTTTGGGGAAAGCAATGCAATCGCGAATACTGTCGAGTCCTGCAAAAATCGAAACAAGCCTGTCCAATCCGAAGGCGATTCCTCCGTGAGGCGGTGCACCGTATTGAAAAGCATTCATCAAAAATCCGAATTGTTCTTGCGCTCTTTCTTCCGTAAATCCGAGAGTGGCAAACATTTTTTTCTGCAATTCACTGTCGTGGATACGAATAGACCCGCCACCAACTTCAACTCCGTTGATGACCATATCGTAGGCATTGGCGCGGACTTTTCCCGGATCGGTGTCGAGCAAAGGAATGTCTTCCGGCTTAGGCGAAGTGAATGGATGATGTTTCGCAAAATATCGTCCCAGCTCTTCATCTTTTTCCAACAGCGGAAAATCTACCACCCACAGACATTTGTAATTGAATTTGTCTCTCAATCCGAGGCGTGTGCCCATTTCTAAACGAAGTTCCGAAAGTTGCTTTTGCGTTTTTTCGGTTTCGCCGGCAAGTATCAGCAGCAAGTCACCCGGGTTGGCATTGAAGCGGTCGATCCATGCTCGCAGGTCGCTTTCGCCGTAAAATTTATCTACTGACGATTTGATGGAACCATCTACGTTGTAACGAACGTATATCAAACCTTTGGCTCCAATTTGTGGCCGTTTCACGAAATCGGTCAACTCGTCGAGCTGTTTGCGGGTGTAATTTGCACATCCATTTGCACAAATGCCTCCGACATATTCGGCCGAATCGAAAACGGAGAAATTGTGACCTTCGGTCAGATCCTTTAGTTCAACGAATTTCATGTCGAAGCGAATATCGGGTTTGTCCGAGCCATAATATTTCATGGCATCGGCGTAACTCATACGTGGAAATTCGGGCAGATCTATATTTTTGATCGTTTTGAACAAGTGCTTGGTCAATCCTTCGAAAATATTCAGAATATCCTCTTGCTGCACAAACGACATTTCGCAGTCTATTTGGGTAAATTCCGGTTGACGGTCGGCCCGCAAGTCTTCGTCTCTGAAGCATTTCACAATCTGAAAATAGCGGTCGAATCCGGCTACCATCAACAATTGTTTAAGCAGCTGTGGCGATTGTGGTAATGCATAAAACTCACCTTGATTCATACGTGAAGGAACGATGAAATCGCGAGCACCCTCGGGAGTGGAAGCCACCAAGACGGGAGTTTCTACCTCCAGAAAACCATGTTCGTCCATATATCGGCGCGTTTCGAAAGCCATGCGATGCCGAAGTTCCAAATTTTGGCGAACCACAGTCCGACGCAAATCGAGATAGCGATATTTCATCCGCAGATCGTCGCCACCGTCAGTTTCCGTTTCGATAGTGAAGGGCGGAGTTTTGGAAGGATTGAGCACGATGAGTTTCGAAACAATCAGTTCGATGTCACCGGTCGCAAGATTCGGGTTTTTATTCGAACGCTCTTTCACGGTTCCCGTAACCTGAACAACCCATTCGCGTCCCAGTTTGTTGGCCTGTTCGCAAAGATTGGCATCCACTTCCTGATTAAACGACAATTGAGTAATTCCGTATCGGTCACGTAAATCGATAAAAGTCATACCCCCCATTTTTCGAATTTTGTGCACCCATCCGGCAAGTATCACTTCGCAATTGACATCGGCCAATCTAAGTTCGCCGCACGTTTTAGTTCTATACATAAGGTTTTAAATTCTTTTTTTCGCGAGTGCAAATGTACTGAATTCTTGTGTGAAACATGCACGAAGACAAAAAAAACAGGAAATGTTTTGAGATGTGGGAGATTCGTTGTAATTTTGCGCCACAATTCAACGGAAAAGAATTTTCGGGGTGTAGCGCAGCCCGGTTAGCGCACCTGCTTTGGGAGCAGGGGGTCCCAAGTTCGAATCTTGGTACCCCGACATAATTTAACGACGGCAATACGACGTCCGAAATCAAAAGCGAGAGAATACAATTTTATTGTTTCTCCCGCTTTATCTATTTTAGTGGCTATTCGAACATCTAAATCGAAGGGGGGACTCATATTTAAAAATCATTTTACTCTTAAATTGAATTGAGTGCATTTCTTCGGCAACATATTTTTCGGTTTTAGCGTCAATAAAACACAAAAACAGGTAAACAACTGAAATAAAAGCAATATTTTTGCATTCGTATAAAGGCTTTGGAGAATTTCTCTGCCTTTTAGGGTAATCGTTTCGAACAATAAAAAACAAGATGATGACGAATTTCAAACAAATATTCGATTTTCTCTCGAAACTTCAAGTACACAACGACCGCAACTGGTTCAACGAGCATAAGGACGAATACATCGCGGCTCACCGGGAATTTGCCGGATTTGTCAATGCCCTCATCGTCCCCCTAAGTCAACTCGACGAAAGTATCGGTACGGTAAGTGCCGAAGAGTGCATTTTTCGCATCTATCGCGATGTACGCTTTTCGCACGACAAATCGCCCTACAAAACCAATTTCGGAGCATTCATTGCCAAAGGCGGGAAAAAAGCCGAACGGGCGGGATACTATGTTCACATCCAACCCGACGAATCGATGCTGTCGGGCGGCATCTACATGCCGGCTCCCGAAACACTCGAATCCGTGCGCAACGAAATATACCATCATCCACAAGAAATCAGGAAAATACTCGAAAACAAATCGTTCAAAAAATATTTCGGCACTCTGTCCGAAGAAGACAAACTGAAAAATCCGCCCAAGGGTTATCCGAAAGATTTCGAGGAAATAGATTTACTGAAAAACAAACATTTTGTTACCGGCTATCCTGTGCCGAACGATTTTTTCATGCAAGATCACCTCATAGGGCGCATCATGGAAGTTTTCAAAGCACAATATCCACTCAATGCTTTTATCAACAGAGCACTCGATAAATGAATGATCGATAAGAATTATCAAAAGATACCGTTTTATCCACTAAACATATCAAATTTTACACTTGTTTGTGGGCGAAAAAGTTTATCTTTGCGAACATCGAGCAACAACAAATTGCTCAGTTGTATCTTTAACGTTGAATTCCATAACTTATTTACATATTTTCTTTTATGAACGATAAATCAATCATGCAAAAAGCAGCGGACAATATCCGCATTCTTTCGGCAGCAATGGTCGAAAAAGCAAATTCGGGACATCCGGGCGGTGCCATGGGAGGCGCCGATTTTATAAACGTGCTGTTCAGCGAATTTCTCGAATATGATCCCGAGAATCCCCATTGGGAACATCGCGACCGCTTTTTTCTCGACCCGGGACACATGTCGCCCATGCTCTATTCGGTGCTCGCATTGAGCGGCAAATTCACCCTCGACGAGTTGAAGGAATTCAGGCAATGGGGCAGCCCTACTCCGGGACATCCCGAAATTGATGTGGAAAGAGGCATCGAAAACACTTCGGGCCCTCTGGGACAAGGTCATGCTTTTGCTGCCGGAGCAGCTATTGCCGCCAAATTTCTTGAGGCACGTTTGGGAAACATTGTCAATCATACGATTTACGCATACATCTCGGATGGCGGCATTCAGGAAGAAATATCGCAAGGTGTGGGACGCATTGCCGGTCATTTAGGCTTAAGCAATCTGATTATGTTCTACGATTCGAACGACATCCAACTCTCCACCGAAACCGATGCCGTCACCAGCGAAAATGTGGCCAAGAAATATGAAGCCTGGAATTGGAAAGTTATCACCATCGATGGAAACGACGTGGATGCGATACGCGCGGCGCTCAACGAAGCCAAAGCCGAAACCGAGCGGCCAACCATCATCATCGGAAAAACCGTGATGGGAAAAGGTGCCAAAGCCGCCGACAATTCGTCATTCGAACGTAAAGTTTCCACACACGGACAGCCATTGAGCGCTGCCGGCGCCGATTTTGCGCAAACTGTACGCAATTTGGGAGGTGATCCCGAAAATCCGTTTGTCATTTTCCCCGAATCAAAAGCGCTATATGAAAATCGTAGAGCCCAATTGAAAGAAATTGTTGCCGCCAAAAAAGCGAAACATGAGCAATGGGCTGCTGCTCATCCGGAATTAGCCGAAAAGGAACAACAATGGTTCTCGGGCAAATTGCCGGATATTCGATGGAACGAAATTGCCCAAAAGCCTGACCAGGCTACTCGGGCAGCTTCGGCAACCGTTCTCGGTTATTTGGCTCAACACGTCGAAAATATGATAGTAGCCTCAGCCGATCTGTCAAATTCCGACAAAACCGACGGATTTCTCAAATATACTCATGCTTTCAAAAAAGGCGATTTCACGGGTGCGTTCCTGCAGGTTGGCGTTTCGGAACTCACAATGGGTGCATTGTGTGTGGGTATGAGCCTTCACGGAGGCGTGATTCCGGCATGTGGAACATTTTTCGTATTTTCGGATTACATGAAGCCCGTTGTCAGACTGGCAGCCATCATGGAAAAACCGATCGTTTTCATCTGGACACACGATGCTTTCAGAGTGGGCGAAGACGGGCCTACCCACGAACCTGTGGAACAGGAAGCTCAAATCAGGCTGATGGAAAAACTGCAGAACCACAGCGGGCGAAATTCGGTGCTTGTGCTTCGTCCTGCCGATGTGCACGAAACGACGGTTGCATGGAAACTGGCGTTGGAAAACAAAAACACACCTTCGGCACTCGTCCTTTCGCGACAAAACATCAAGGATTTGCCTGCCACTACCTCTCGCTTCGAAGAAGCATTGAACGCCGACAAGGGTGCTTATGTGGTGGAAAGCGACGAAAACTACGATGTGATCCTGTTGGCTTCGGGTTCTGAAGTTTCGACCCTTGTTGAAGGCGCTGCTTTGTTACGCAAAGAGGGCATTGGCGTCCGCATCGTATCGGTTCCTTCCGAAGGATTGTTCCGCAAACAAAGCATCGAATATCAGGAATCGGTTTTGCCGAAAGGCAAAAAGAAGTTCGGTTTGACGGCAGGACTTCCGGTAACACTCGAAGGACTTGTAGGCGCCGACGGCAGCGTTTGGGGATTGAATTCGTTTGGCTTTTCGGCACCCTACAAAGTACTTGACGAAAAGCTCGGATTCACCGCCCAAAACGTATATCAACAAGTAAAAAAATTGCTCTAATCATACATTTATTGTGTTTCGGAGAAACTTTTTCTTCGAAACACAATTATATTTGCAAGAAAATAAAAAAAGATGTAAACAATGGCAACCTTGTTCGACGAAGCCGAAAAACCTATCGGATTGGCATCCGATCATGCCGGCTATCAAGCCAAACAATATGTGATAAAAGTTCTTGAGGAAAAAGGAATTCCCTACAAGGATTTTGGCACTTATTCGCCCGAAAGTTCCGATTATGCCGATTATGCTCATCCTTTGGCTTCGGCCGTAGAAAACGGAGAATGCTATCCCGGTATAGCCATTTGCGGAACCGGCAACGGCATCAACATGACCGTCAACAAACATCAGGGAATAAGAGCCGCCTTGTGCTGGATTCCCGAAATTGCTTTTTATGCACGAGCTCACAACGATGCCAATATCCTTTCTTTGCCGGGTCGCTATCTTTCCGAAGAAGAAATATACGACATATTGGTTACATTTCTGAATACACCATTCGAGGGGGGAAGACATGAACGCCGAATCAACAAAATTGCGTGTGGATAAACACAACAAAAGTCAATTGTACTTCGGAACCGAAAATGAGCGCTCGCACATCTGCAAAAAATAAATCGAAAAGAAACAGAAGAAGACACAGAACAATTAAACGGAAACAACGAAAAATCATCAGATTTGTCTCTGCCGGCTTCTTGTTCATCCTCTTGTCGGTTAGCATCATTCATTTTTTTCGTCTGCGAAATTCGGTTTTTCACACATTCGACGATTCGGAGTTTTCGGATAAATATTTCGTTCGGGGAATAGATGTTTCGCATCACAATTCTTTTATCAACTGGGAACAATTGCGAGATGAAAATGTTACATTCGTGTATCTGAAATCCACTGAAGGCATGAGTCATAAAGACAGGAACTACAAAAGTAACTATCGCGCCGCAAAAACAGCGGGGCTGAAAGTAGGAACCTACCATTTTTACATCTTCGGGTTGAACGGACGACGACAGGCCGCACATTTTATCCGCAACTCCAACATTCACTCCGACGATTTGATTCCGGCGATAGATGTCGAACATTCGCGTATCAATGTGGATTCGCGCAACAAATCGTCGCGTGCCAAAATGCTGACCGAATTGAAAAACATGGAACAGGCAATGTTTGAACATTACGGCAAACATCCGATTATTTACACCAACAAAGATTGCTACAATGCCTATATCGAATCCGAATTTCCCGACAATCCGATTTGGATTTGCGATTTACATCAAGAACCGACTGTCGCCAGGGATGAATGGGTAATCTGGCAGTTTTCGCACACAGGCAGACTTGCTGCCGCTGCCGATGATATTGATTTGAATTATTATCGATATTCGTTTGCCGACTTTCAACAACTGCTCATGCCATAAGATAAGATATGAAATCGAAAAATGTTTTGATGGGTTTGATCGTGCTTTTTTGCTTTACCGGATGTCGAGACGAATTGATGACATTCGAAAATTCGCCACGGGGCAATTTTGAAGCGTTATGGTATATCATAGACCGGAATTATTGTTTTTTCGATTACAAACAAATAGATTGGGATTCGGTCTATTTAAAATACAGTCCCCGCATAACGGAAAACATGAGCAACGAATCGCTTTTCAAACTACTGGGAATGATGCTGGACGAGTTGAAAGACGGACACGTAAATTTAATAGCATCGCACGATATATCTCGCTATTGGAAATGGCAAGAAGATTATCCTGCCAATTTTGATCCAACGATTCAAGAAAAATATTTAGGTACCGATTATCAGATAGCCGGAGGCATGATCTATAAAATACTGGAAGACAATATCGGATATGTATATTATGGCAGTTTTTCGGACGATGTGGAAGAAGGTACTCTTTCGCAAATCATAAGCCGCATGGCTATATGTAAAGGCATGATCATTGATGTGAGAGACAATGGCGGGGGAAATTTGACCAACGTTGATCGTATCGCCGGCCGATTTTTCAACGAGCGAACGCTGATTGGATACATTTCTCACAAAATAGGTCCGGGACACAACGATTTCTCCGAGTTGTATCCCAAATATATCGAAAGCTCACCTTATGTTCGCTATCAAAAACCGGTAGTAATCCTCACAAACAGAGGCTGCTATAGTGCCACTAACGAATTTGTCAGCATCATGAAATATGCTCCCCAAGTAACTGTGATTGGCGACAAAACCGGTGGTGGAAGCGGATTGCCGTTTTCTTCAGAACTTCCAAATGGCTGGTCGGTGCGTTTTTCAGCCAGTCCGATATATAATGCCGAAAAAGAGCATATCGAATTTGGAGTAGATCCGGATCTCGAGGTGATGATGAGTGAAGCAGATGCCAATAAAAAAATCGATACCATTATCGAAACCGCAAGAACAATTATTGAGGAAAACTCGGTTGTCAGTCAATAATTTTTCATGCGTTTCGAAATATTTCTTAACTTTTTCAAATCATTATTCCACTTTTGACAGCAAATTTATTACTTTTGTGAGCAATGCCAAACAAATGGACATGAAACATCTGTAGCTCATGACAAATTCACAAAAGTTATCGGATACCATTGAATGACAATCGATTAATATTTATTGTCGAACACATTACTTCAAAATATTTACCAGATGAAAAAAATTAGCATTTTAGCGCTCACGTTTTTAGCCGTTGCTTCAACCATGTCCGCGCAAACAAAACAGCCTATGGAAATGAAACCCGAAATGACCGAAATCTGGGAACCGGAAGTTCCTGTCGTTACTCCCGGTCGAACTGCAGCTGATGCTCCTTCGGATGCCATCATCCTATTCGATGGCAACGACCTCTCCAAAGAATGGACAAATGCCGAAGGCGGCCTGCCCGGATGGAAAGTAGCCGACGGATGCGTTACCGTTGTCAAAGGAGCCGGGATCATCAAGACAAAAAAACTTTTCGATGATTGTCAATTGCATATCGAATGGCGAACACCGACCAAAGTTGAAGGCGAAAGCCAAGGTCGCGGAAACAGCGGCATATTCATGCAGGAACGCTATGAGGTTCAGGTGCTCGACAGCTATAACAACCGAACTTATAGGAACGGTCAAGCGGGAAGCATTTACAAACAATACGCGCCGCTGGTTAACGTTTGCAAAGCACCCGGCGAATGGCAATCATATGATATCATCTACACTGCACCGCGCTTCAACGACGATGGCACTTATTTTACCCGCCCTGCCATTACCATCTTGCAAAATGGCGTTTTAATTCAAAATCATGTCGAATTGCGCGGTCCAACACAATATATCGGAATTCCGGAATATTTTGTCGAAAAGCACGGTGCAGCCGGTATTGTTTTGCAGGATCACGGCAATCCGGTAAGTTTCAGAAACATCTGGATCAGAAAATTATAAAAGCTCATTTTAATAAAATAGAAAATTCTCAAAAAATTCATCGAAATTCAAGCTTATTTTTAGGAGGAAAGTTGTTTTCCTTTAAAAGAATAACTAATTTTAGAGCCGAAAATATCATCAACAACACTAAATGTACCTTGTATCATGAACAGAAAACTCAAAATGGGAATGGTAGGTGGGGGAATCAAAGCATTTATCGGTGCCGTTCATCGTCATGCCGCTTTAATGGACAATCACATTGAACTGGTATGTGGCTGTTTCAGTTCAAACCCCTCCATTTCTAAGGAATCGGGGAAACTTTACCATCTCCCGGATAACCGGATTTACGAAACTTATCAGGAAATGTTTGAAAAGGAAGCGCAACTTCCGGAAGGTGAAAAAATGGATTTTGTTTCGATTGTTACACCTAACTCCGTGCATTTTGGACCGGCTATGATGGCACTGGATAACGGATTTCATGTAGTAATCGACAAACCCATCACATTTACGCTCGAAGAAGCGCTGAAACTAAAGGATAAAGTCGAGGAAACCAGACTTATCCTGGCACTTACTCATACCTATTCGGGATACCCTGCCGTAAAACATGCCAGACAAATGGTAGCAAATGGCGAGCTCGGAAAAATTCGCAAAGTATATGTAGAATATCCACAAGGTTGGCTCGCGAGTGATGTTGAAAATCAAGGTAATATCCAGGCAGCGTGGCGTACCGATCCAAACCGATCGGGAAAAGCAGGGTGCATGGGAGATATAGGTACTCATGCCCATCATTTGGCTGAATACATTACCGGCCTGAAAGTAACCGAGATATGCGCCGAACTTTCTATTTTTGTACCCAACAGAAAACTCGATGACGACGGCGCAGCTCTCTTGCGTTTCGATAACGGGGCTACAGGAGTCTTAATGGCAAGTCAAGTAGCCGCCGGAGAAGAAAACGCCCTCAAGATACGAGTTTACGGCGAAAAGGGAGGCCTTGAATGGTTGCAACACGATCCAAACTCGCTTATCGTAAAATGGGCAGACAAACCCTTGCAAGTACTGCGTGTAGGCACCAGCATGAATAGTCCTGTAGCCCTTCATAATAGCCGTACACCCGGAGGTCATCCCGAAGGTTACATCGAAGCTTTTGCCAATATCTACCGAAACTTTGCATTAACGCTAATGTCCAAAATGGACGGAAAAGAACCCACACCGGAAATGCTGGATTTCCCTGGAGTGGAAGATGGTGTCCGGGGAATGCAATTTATCGAAACTATGGTAAAAGCCGGTTACGACGATACAACCAAATGGGTGAAATTTCCTGATTTACAGTAAAGAAATTATATAGTACAACATTTTAAAATTTTCAATCGATATGTCAAGACCGGTAACATTATATACAGGACAATGGGCTGATCTACCCATCGAAAAAATGTGCGAAAAAGCCAAATCATTCGGTTACGAGGGACTCGAACTCTGCACATGGGGTGATCACATGGAAATTAACAAAGCCGACCAGGCTTATTGCGACGAGAAAAAAGCGCTCCTGAAGAAATATGGACTCGAACTATACACTATATCCACCCATCTGGTTGGGCAATGTGTGTGCGATGCTATCATCGACGAACGTCACAAGGGTATTTTACCCGATTATATCTGGGGTGATGGGAATCCCGAAGGGATTCGACAACGTGCGGCACAGGAAATAATCAAAACTGCCAAAGCAGCCAAAATGCTGGGGATAGATACGGTTGTAGGTTTTACCGGCAGCCCTATCTGGCACATGCTATATTCTTTCCCTGCTATTCCTGACGGCATGATCGAAAAAGGATATAAAGAATTTGCCGAGCGCTGGATCCCTATCCTCGACGAATTTCAAAAACTTGGCGTAAGATTTGCGCTTGAAGTCCACCCCACAGAAATTGCTTTTGATATCCATACCGCACATCTTGCCTTGCAAGCTCTTGATAATCACCCGTCTTTCGGTTTCAATTATGACCCCAGCCATCTCGGATATCAGCACGTCGATTATGTCCGGTTCATTTACGAATTTTCCGACCGCATTTTTCACGTTCACATGAAAGATGTCTATTGGAGCGATGTCCCGATGGGAATCGGCGTTTACGGTGGTCATGCCGATTTTGGTGATAACCGTCGATATTGGAATTTTCGAAGCCTGGGTCATGGAAAAATTAATTTCGAAAACATTATCCGAGCCCTTAATGATATCGGCTATCAAGGTCCCCTGTCCGTAGAATGGGAAGACAGCGGAATGAACCGCGAAGCAGGGGCTATTGAATCCTATCGTTTCGTAAAAAAAGTTGACTTCGAACCATCCGATGTGGCATTCGACAAAGCCATGAAAAAGCGTGAGGAGTAAGATCAATTACTAAAAACCGAAAAAATGGACAGAAGATCTTTTATCAAACATTCAGCTTTAGCTACAGCGGGACTGGGGTTAGCTTCATCAATGCCCCGCGCGATGAATTCCTACCGACGAGCCAATGAAAAACTGGTTTGCGGCGTTATCGGCGTAAACGGAATGGGGTTTTCCGATCTTGAGGCATTTTTAAACCAGCCCGATACCGAATGTGCCGCACTCTGTGATGTGGACGAAAATGTACTCAATAAACGCATTGCAGATGTCGAAAAAATTCAAGGGCACAGACCCAAAGGTTTTAAAGATTTCAGAAAATTACTGGAAGAACCGGGAATAGACGTCATCATTATCGGAACACCCGATCATTGGCACTGTCTGCCTTTTGTTTACGGGCTACAGGAAGGGAAACACATCTATTGCGAAAAACCTTTGGCCAACTACGTCGAAGAAATCAACCTTATGGAACGAGCTGCTCATCGTTATAATGGTGTGGTGCAGGTCGGTCAATGGCAACGAAGCGATAAACACTGGCAAGATGCCGTCGATTTTGTTCATTCGGGAAAACTGGGAAAAATACGTACCGTCCGAACGTGGTCCTATCAGGGATGGATGAAATCTATCCCGGTTGTTCCCGACAGCAATCCTCCGGCAGGTGTTGATTACGACTTTTGGTTGGGCCCCGCACAAAAACGCCCTTTCAACCAAAATCGTTTCCATTTCAATTTCCGCTGGTTTTGGGACTATGCCGGCGGACTGATGACCGATTGGGGAGTCCATATCATCGATTACGGTCTCTTTGGAATGAATGCCAAAGCACCTAAATCGGTAATGGCTATGGGCGGTAAATTTGCCTATCCGGATGATGCCGCCGAAACACCCGATACAATGCAGACCCTTTATGAATTTGACGATTATACGATGCTGTGGGATCACGGAACAGGTATTGACGGAGGTTATTATGGTCGTTCTCATGGAGTTGGATTTGTTGGCAATAATGGGACTCTGGTGGTAGATCGCACCGGATGGGAGGTCATACCTGAAGGCGGAAATGATCCCAAAATGGAGCGCATAGATTTGAGAAAAGGCGATGGTCAGGGATTGAACAATCATATGAAAAACTTTATCGAATGCATCAAAGATCGCAATAAAACTCCAAATGCGAATATAGAAATTGCAGCCAATACCGCTCGAGTATGCCACTTGGGGAACATAGCACTGAAGTGTGGAAGAAGGCTATATTGGGACGCTAACAATACAAAATTTATCCATGATGAAGAAGCTAACAGCTACTTAATTCCCTCTTATCGAGCCCCTTGGGAATTGCCTCAAGTGTAATTCTGTTGCAAGAATACATCGAGATAATTGCATTTTTATCTCATAATTTCTCGGAATCATAATAAAAATGACTATTTTTACAGCCAATTCGTATAGGTAAACAAGTTTTGACCTTCACATCTTCGACATCAAGAGAATGGCATTATCGGAAAATTTCGACGAAAAGAGTGAACCCAAAAAGAAACTTCATCAACGAAAGGGTTTTTATATTCTCCTCGGTTTTTTAGTTGGTATCGTGGTTATTGCTTCGCTTTATCAGACATCGATTTATTTTTCTACAAACGAATCGTGCATGATATGCCATGTTCATCCGCATGCTACAGATTCATGGAAACTCTCCACCCATGTCAACAACGGAAGCGGGGTTATGACCAATTGCGTGGATTGTCATTTACCACCTAAGGAAAATACATGGAAACATTACACGTCGAAAGCTGCCCTCGGATTGCGCGACGTTTGGGGATATCTGACTAAGGACACTGCCGACTTTGATTGGGATCAAAAATCGCAATTGGAATACGCCGTTAAATACATTCCCAACGAATCGTGTGTGAAATGTCATCAGAATCTGTTTCCTGAAGGAGTAACCGACGATGCGGTTACAGCACATCTGTATTATGAAGAGAACGCAGAAAAGCTCGATTTGCAATGCATTAGTTGCCACTTGGATGCAGGGCACTATAATCCGAACTACGTCCATGGGAAAATGACGGGAATACCTACTGCGGCAAATCAGGTTGTGGATACCAGTAAGTTCTATAAAGAGCCTGCCGTTGTAACCAGATTCGAAAATTTCATCGAACAGATACCCGGAACGGCCGTTTCTTTCAAAATGGTTGCTATCAAAGGGGGAAAGTTTAACATGGGAAGTCCCGAAAAAGAGCCGTTTCATAAACCGGACGAGTCTCCTGTTCACGAAGTAACCCTCAGCCCTTTTTTCATGGCCGAAGTAGAAACAACATGGGACGAATATTGGGCTTTCTACACCCAAACGATGAGCGAAGGACGCACACCTCCTGAAGTGGTTTATGAAAATAATCTGAAAGCATTGGATGTAGATGCTATTTCGGGGCCAACGCCACCTTTCGGATTTCCTGACCAAGGATGGGGATCGGGTGACAGACCGGCCATCACGATGACGCACTATGCAGCTGAAGTATTTTGCCAGTGGCTATCGAAAAAAACCGGGAAAAAATATCGCCTTCCAACCGAAGCCGAATGGGAGTATGCCGCTCGAGGTGGCACGCAATCGCCTTATTTCTTTAGCGGCAATCCGAAGCAGTTTTCCGATTACGGGTTCCTGAGGAATATTTTCAAACCCAAAACCGACAGCATCAGTTCGTATGTCATTTATGCAAAAAACAGCAACAACCGCACGCAACCGCCATCAGCCGTATTACCGAATCCATTCGGATTGAAAAACATGTTGGGCAACGTGATGGAATATTGTGCCGACAAATACGTTCCGGAGGCCTATGGTAAGTTGGCCGGAGCTACAAATCCGCTCGTTACGCAGGGCGAAGAATGGGTTGTGCGTGGAGGAAATTATACTTCGGATGCAGCCGATGTGCGTTGTGCCGCACGTGATCACACAAGACACGATGAGTGGCTGAAGACCGATCCGCAACAGCCTAAAAGTATTTGGTGGTATTCGGACATCAAAGGCATCGGATTCAGAGTCGTTTGCGAACCCGATCCGTCCATTTTGGAATAATAGACAAAATAATTTCTATATTGTAATTTAATTCTTATGAAAAAGGAACATAACTTAACCAGAAGAACATTTCTGAAAACATCTGCAGTTGTAGGGACTGTAGGTATGATTGGGACGGGAACAACAAGTTTTCTGACTTCTTGCAGTGGAGGCGAAACAGGGAAAAAAGGGGCCAATGTACCTCTGAAAGAACCCGGAAGCTATTATATCCCCAATTTGGTGGATATGGCAACCGACGGAAAAGAGTTGAAAGCCGGAGTGGTTGGTTGCGGTGGCCGTGGTTCGGGCGCAGCCTTTAACTTTCTGAACGCAGCCAACGGAGTTACAATTATCGCATTAGGCGATGTGTTTCAGGACAAAGTGGACGAATTGGCCGACAAGTTGAAAAAAGAAAAGAATATCGACATTCCCGCCGATAAGCGTTTTGTGGGTTTGGACGCCTACAAACAGGTTATCGACAGCGGAATCGATATCTTGATCGATTGTACGCCTCCATTCTTTCGTGCCGAACATTTCAAATACGCCGTCGAGAAAAGCAAACATTGCTTCCTCGAAAAACCATTGTTTGTCGATGCAGTAGGTTATCGAACCGTGATGGCAACAGCAAAACAGGCACAGGCCAAAAATCTGACTGTGGTAACGGGCACACAACGCCATCATCAACGCAGCTATGTAGAATCTTACCAACAGATTATGAATGGAGCCATTGGCGAAATCACCGGAGGCGTTGTTTATTGGAATCAAAGCATGTTGTGGTATCGCGATCGTCAACCCGGATGGAGCGATTTCGAATATATGATACGCGACTGGGTAAATTGGAAATGGCTTTCGGGCGATCATATTGTAGAACAACATGTTCACAACATTGACGTTTTTACATGGTTCAGCGGTTTGAAACCGGTGAGTGCCGTTGGGTTCGGTTCGCGTCACCGCCGCGTAACAGGCGATCAATTTGACAACTTCAGCATCGATTTCGTCATGGAAAACGGCATTCACATGCATAGCATGTGCCGTCAAATTGACGGATGTGCCAACAATGTAAGCGAATTTATTCAGGGTACGAAAGGCTCCTGGTCGAGTGCCGAAGGTCATGTCATCAAGGATTTGGCAGGCAACGTGGTTTGGAAATACGACGAAGAAGCCGAAAAAGCCAATTACAAACAAACAGACCCATACACATTGGAGCACGTCAATTTGATCAATTGCATTCGCTCGGGAAAACCCATCGAACAAGCCTCCGAGACGGCTGTCGCCAACATGGCTGCCTTGATGGGACGCGAATCGGCTTACACCGGCCAAGAAACAAAATGGGAAACACTTACCGCCTCACAACTCGATTACACACCCAAAGATTTGAATATGGGAAAAATGGATATGTCGGGATTTACAGTTCCTGTTCCAGGTAAACCTCTTGAAAAGAAATAATCGTTACCTATAGAATTAACTTATCCAAAATGACACTAGACAGAAGAAATTTCATTAAGACTTCACTTGTCGGAACGGCCCTCTTATCCGCAGGTGGTCTATCTCATATCAAAGCGGCTACGCCGGTCAAAAAGGATAAACCTCCCACGAAAGCCAAACTGAATCTTTCTTTTCAGGAAGGGATTCCTCCCGGACAAAATCTGAACGAAAAATTCGATTTCATGGAAAAACACGGCGTGGTTGGATTTGAACCCGGCGGACGTGGTTTGAAAAATCGGATCAAAGAAATTCAGACGGCATTGAAAGGCCGCAATATCAAAGTGAGTGCTATCTGCGCCGGATTCGACGGATTTATTCTTTCCACCGATCCGGCCATTCGCAAGCAGTGTCGTGATACGATGGAAGAGATCATTGCCGCTGCCGGCGAATTGGGGTCAACGGGTGTAATCATCGTGCCGGCTTTCAATAATCAAGTTCCGGCGATGCCTCACACGCAAGAAACGCGAGACTTTTTATGCGAACAGTTCAACGAAATGGGCAATTTTGCCCGGCAACATGGGACGACTGTTATTTTTGAGCCCCTCAACCGAAAGGAAGCATTTTATCTTCGTCAGGTAGGTGATGCGGCTTCCATTTGTCGGGATATCAACAATCCGGGCGTGCGCTGCATGGGCGACTTCTGGCACATGACATGGGAAGAAAACTCCGATATGGGCGCTTTTATTTCGGCCAGCGAATATTTGCAGCATGTGCATATTGCAAGTCGCAAGCGACGCAGTATGCCGGGCGAAGATGGCACCGCCGACAATTACGTGAACGGATTTCGCGGATTGAAGATGATCGGGTACGATAAATACGTCAGTTTCGAGTGCGGTTGTCAGGGTGATCGCAATACGGTTGTTCCCGCAGCACTCGAATTGCTCCGCAAACAATGGGACGAAGCATAATTTGCAATTATCTCTAACAATTCTTTGATGAAAATGGGTGAAAGAGCAATCGTTCACCCATTTTTGTATGAAATGAAGAATGACCTGATGGTGCTACAATATGGTGAAATCAGACGCAGGAAAATTGAGAATAACCGGTATAAGTCAAAAAGCAGGCTGAAATCTTCTGAAAGATCGAATATGATTAGCTTATTCCGGTTTCATCACCACACCTATTTTTTTCCTTCCACTGATTTTGATCACAATCGGTTTGTCGAAATGGACATGACGGATAAATTCCGTTTCGTGGGCAGCCGGAAACTTTTCAAGAAATGTTTCATCGAAAAATCCATCGTTCTGCAGATAAGGATTGACGGTGAAATATCCTACACCGAACGAAGTAAGGTTTTGAAAAAAATGTGTTCCCTGACTGGGCTCCACACGATAGTGCTCCAAACCGCACTCCACGATCACTCTGGCCTGGCTGATGTGTGGCCACTTCACCGGGATTCCGAGCCACGGATCGGAAGAGCCCCATCTGCCGGGCCCGACTAGCACATAATTCTGATCCTTTTCCAAAAAGGTTTTGTTTAGCTCCTCTATCTGACGAGCAATCAACGAATTGTTGGCAGCACTAAACGAAGGTGTTTTAACATAAATTATATCGCACACGTCATTAAACACACCATTCCCCAATGCATTATCAGAATAAAGTATTGTATCGGCCGGATCGATTTGCGACAAATTGTCGGAAACAACTTCGCGATTATCCACAATAGGTCGGATTTGCAGCAGATAAAACTCACCTTCGTTTTGATTCTTGATGTTTGCGGCAAATTCAATTTCAACCGGTCTGCCCATTTCTTCCTGCCCCGTTTTCAGTACCTTATCGAGAATTTCGGCAAGCGGGAACATGTTGTGCTGCAAGATATTTGCAAACGAAATGATTTTTCTGCCTCCGGGATAATATCCATCGCGAATAATCTGATCCACCGGATCGTAAGTCGAAGACACATAACGCAATGTCCCGTCTGACTCGGCTTCTTTTAAACTCAATTTGAGAAGATTGAAGCCATCGTCGATGGAAAAATTATTATTTGTCGAATTCAGATCGAGTGCAAAAAATCGTGTTTGCGTGTCTTTCAATGCCAAATCGAGGGTGCTCATCTGCAAAATATTTGATGGGTGAAGTGGCGAAAACCTCAACCCGATATTTCCATCCACGACATATTTTCCAAGTCCGAGTGCAATGGTCGCGATGCCGTCCTCTGTTTTTTCGTTTCCGATGGGATAATAATTAATGGAACGTCCCACTCCGGAAATTGTAGGATAAAAATGCGAACCGTACTTCGATCCGACAACTTCCTGCAGCACAATTGCCATTTTTTCCTGATCTATCAGATTTTGCGTAGCTGCCATGTAGGCTTTGCTGTCTTTGTAGAAAA
>Ga0255346_1000479_pt1 | contig 66333 bp, 61 predicted proteins | sample wastewater_treat_FD_194410 | JGI IMG/M metagenome (GOLD analysis project Ga0255346, IMG submission 194410) | Wastewater microbial communities from Lulu Island WWTP, Vancouver, Canada - plant22 | ecosystem: Engineered > WWTP > Wastewater > Unclassified | place: Canada: Vancouver, British Columbia...
TGGTACTCCAATTGAGTTTAGAACAATCGGGGTTTGTGATGGCATAGCAATGGGGCATGAGGGTATGAGATATTCTCTTGTTTCAAGAGAAATTATTGCTGATTCAATAGAGATAATGGCAATGGCTCATGGTTTTGATGGTATTGTTTTGATACCAAACTGTGACAAAATTATACCTGGTATGATGATGGCTGCATTAAGATTAAACCTGCCTTCAATACTGATAAGTGGCGGTCCAATGCTCGCTGGAAATTGCCCTGGTATAGGGGTTGTTGACTATATCTCTGTATGCGAGGCAGTGGGGAAATTTTCATCTGGAGAAATGACTGAAAGCCAGATTGAACAACTTGAAGAATATGCCTGTCCAACATGTGGTTCATGCTCAGGAATGTTTACAGCAAATTCAATGAATTGTATTTCTGAAGCACTGGGGATTTCTCTTCCATATAATGGTACAATTCCTGCTGTTAGTTCAATGAGGATTCGATTGGCAAAAAAAGCAGGTATGCGTATAATGGATCTTGTGAATAATGCTATTAAAATTCGAGATATCATAACGCTGAAGTCCTTTGAAAATGCAATTGCTGTTGATATGGCAATAGGTGCTTCAACAAATACTGTTCTGCATCTTCCTGCGATTGCCAGCGAGGCAGGTATCAACCTTACCCTTGAAACATTTGATGGTATCAGCAAAAAGGTTCCAAACCTCTGCAGGATTTCGCCCGCTGGTTCACACCATATGGAGGATCTCGATAGAGCAGGTGGGATTCCTGCTGTAATAAAGGAACTTTATGAGGCAGGACTTATGAATGCTGACCAGGTTAATGTTATGGGCCAGAGTATAAAACAGATTGCTGAAGGCGCAAAAAATCTCGATGCGTCTGTTATTAGAAAAATAGACAACCCATACACAAAGGAAGGCGGAATAGCAGTACTTAAAGGAAATCTTGCGCCTGATGGAAGTGTTGTTAAACAATCAGCGGTTGCCAGCGGAATAATGGTTCACAAAGGACCTGCAAGAGTTTTTGATGGTGAAGAAAAATGTCTTTCTGCTGTTCTTGAAGGAAAAATCAAAAAAGGAGATGTTGTTGTGATTCGTTATGAAGGCCCAAAAGGCGGACCAGGAATGAGGGAAATGCTTGCTGTAACATCAGCAATATCAGGTAAAGGACTTGGTGAATATGTTGTGCTTTTAACAGATGGAAGATTTTCTGGTGGAACAAGAGGCGCCTGCATAGGGCATATAAGCCCTGAGGCCGCACTGGGAGGGCCGATTGCTTGTATTGAAGATGGCGATATTATCGAGGTTAATATTCCTGAAAGAAAACTGAATGTTCATCTATCAGACCAGGAGATTTCCAGACGTCTTTCTAAAATAAAGCATCCTGAGAAAGAACTTACAGGGGTTCTTTCAAGATACAGGATGCTTGTTACAAGTGCCTCTACAGGCGCTATTTTGAGGAATAAAATATGATTCTTGAAAAACAGCAGGCAAAAAAAGGGATTATTACCAGTGCAGTAAGAAGCGTGGCTAAAGAGGAAAACATTGATGCTGAAAAACTTGCTATGTCTATTGCTGAGGGAAAATCTGTTATTGTCAAACACAGAGATTCAATCAAGGCAATAGGGGAAAATCTTACCATAAAGGTGAATACAAATATCGGTACTTCTCCTGATGTGTGCGATGTTTCATTTGAACTAAAAAAACTTAACAGAGCATGTGAACTTAAAACAGATACTGTAATGGATTTAAGTACTGGTGGAAACCTTGATACAATAAGAAAAAAGATAGTTAATGCAAGTTCAGTTCCTGTTGGATCTGTGCCAATATATCAGGCAGTAATAGAATCAATAGAAAAACACGGAACAATTGAAGCACTTAAAGAAGATGATATTTTTGATGTTATTGAAAGGCATGCAAAGGATGGTGTTTCTTTTGTAACTGTTCATTGCGGTGTAACACTTTCATCTCTGGATATTCTTAAAAAGAAAACAAGAAAAACAGGCGTGGTGAGCCGTGGCGGAGCATTTATTGTTAGCTGGATGGCTTTAACAGGGAAAGAGAATCCTTTATATTCGAATTTTGATCGACTTATTGAACTTGCTCGTAAGTATGACCTTATTTTGAGCCTTGGAGATGGACTGCGTCCTGGATGTCTCGCTGATGCAACCGATAACCTTCAAATGTCAGAACTTTTGACACTGGGAAGATGTGTTGAAAAGGCGCGGGATGCAGATGTTCAATTGATTATTGAAGGTCCTGGGCATGTTCCTCTTAATCAGATTGTTCCAAATGTTCATCTTGCAAAGTCAATATGTGGTGGTGCTCCACTATATTTGTTGGGTCCAATTGTAACAGATATTGCTCCTGGGTATGACCATATAACATCAGCGATTGGTGGTGCAATTGCTGGATGGGCAGGCGCTGATTTTTTGTGTTATGTAACACCCAGCGAACATCTTGCTCTGCCAACAATTGAGGATGTTGAGGATGGTGTTGTTGCTTCAAGAATTGCAGCCCATGCAGCAGACATTGCGCGTGGAAACATACAGGCGCAGAAATATGATGAGTCCATGGCACAGGCAAGGTATAAACGCGATTGGCATCAGCAGGAAAATCTCTCTATTAATCCGTTCAGATTTAAGAAAATCAGGTCCTCACAGAAGATTGTTTCGGATGAGGTTTGTAATATGTGTGGAAAATATTGTGCGATGCGACTTATGGATGAAACTATGAAGAAGGTAGGCCTTTAATATGACAGTCAAAAGAATAAAAAAATATGGAGCAGAGATTTTAAGAGAAAAATCAAAGGAGATTACTGATTTCGGAAAAAAGACACGGGATCTTTTTGATAATCTCGAAGATACTCTTGCAAAGGCCGGTGGACTTGGTCTTGCAGCGCCACAGATAGGTATTGGACTTCGCGCCTTTGTTGCTTTTGATAAGGATAAAAGAAGAATTTTTAGGATTGTCAACCCAGAGGTTTTATACACAGATGATGAAGAAGAGATTGACATGGAAGGATGTTTGAGTTTTCCAGAAATATTTTTTTCTATAAACAGGCCAAAATCTGTTCTCATAAGGGGCCTTACAAATTCAGGAAAAAAGATCGAGATTAAGGCAGAAGGTTTGCTGGCAAGATGTTTTCTACACGAGATAGAACATCTTGATGGTATCCTGATTATTGACCACGCGAGTAGCCAGGAAAAACAATTCTGGCAGGAGCGTCTAAAGCAGATTACCTCATCTACGAAGAAATGATTCCTAATTATTTAGTATCAATAGACCCTGTACATATTCCATCTGAAAAGGTTGATTGCCTTATTATTGGAGGGGGCATTGCCGGGCTCCGGGCAGCAGTTGAACTTGCAGGATTGCGTGTTTTGATTACCTGCAAGAACTATCTTTATGATAGTGGCACATACAACGCACAGGGTGGGGTGGCTGTTGCTTTGAACCCGAAGGACAGTCCTCAATCACATTTTAATGATACCATTGCAGTTGGATGTGGAATTAATGATCCTGCTGCTGTTAATATACTTGTTAATGATGGAGTCGAAAGAGTAAAGGAATTAATCCAGTGGGGATGTAAATTCGACAGGAATCCTAATGGAGATGAATATGATTTTACCCAGGAAGCCGCTCATTCATTACCGAGGATTCTTCATGCAAGGGGAGATGCAACAGGAAAAGAAATAGTTGATGCTCTCCTTGTAAAGGTAAGTTCAATTCCTGAGATACAGATACAGACAGGTTTTTTTCTGATTGATCTTGTTTCTGATGGTGAATGTATCAGGGGTGGAATATTTTATGATTCATCTCATAGCAACATTGTTTTTATCCAAGCAAGGGTTGTAATTGCAGCATCAGGTGGGTTTGGTCAGGTTTTTCAGGAAACAACAAATCCATCTTCAATCACAGGTGATCTTCAAGCAGCAGCGTTTCGTAAGGGTGTTGTACTTGAAGATATGGAATTTTACCAGTTTCATCCAACAGTTCTTTATATGGCTGGTGTTCCACGTTTTTTGATTTCTGAATCAGTAAGGGGTGAAGGGGCGATTCTTGTCAACAGTAAGGGTGAAAGATTTATGAATATCTATCATCCTGATATGGAACTTGCGCCCAGAGATGTGGTTTCAAGGGCAATTATTCGAGAGATGCGAAGGACAAATTCAAATTGTGTTTATCTGGATTTAAGAAAGATGAATGGCAACTTTATTGTTAAAAGGTTTCCAGGTATTTATAATTTCTGTCTCGAATATGGCATTGATATAACAAAGAATCTTATTCCTGTAAGGCCGTGTGCACACTATGCAATGGGAGGTATAGCCACAGATATTTTTGGAAAGACAACACTTCCGGGTTTATTTGCCTGTGGAGAAGTTGCCTGCACAGGGGTTCACGGAGCGAACCGTCTTGCGTCAAACTCCCTTCTCGAGGGACTTGTTTTTGGCGCAAGGGCAGGGAAAAAAGCAAAAGAGTTTATAGAACTCAATAACAAAGGTTCTTTTAGTTTGCCCAGATATAAGATTGACCACCAGCCAGGCCTTTCCATTGATGTTTATGATTTACAGAAGTCAATCAAAAGTTTAACCTGGAAAAATGTGGGAATAGAAAGAGACGGAGATGAACTCCATGAAGCAATAGAAAAACTGAATATATGGGGAAGATACATATTTCTAAAAGAATTTTCAAGTCAGGATGGATGGGAAACCCAGAATATGTTTATTCTTTTTCTGGTTATGGCGCATGCTGCCTATCTCAGGACAGAAAGTCGTGGTGCTCATTTTAGAAAGGACTTTCCATATTCGAATGATGATATCTGGAAGAAAAGGCAAACATTTACGAAGGACTTTTTTAAAAAGGAAACTTTATGAAAATTGAAAGGCATCAACCGCGAAAGCAACCAGTTGAGCAGAGGATTAAAAACTTTAATGAGGTAAGTTATGGTCTTACTGAGGCAGATGCAGTGGAAGAGGCATCAAGATGTCTTCAGTGTAAAAAACCTGTTTGTGTTAAAGGATGTCCTGTTGAGATTAACATACCTGGATTTATTAAAAAGATAGCAGAAAAGGATTTTGCCTCAGCAATAAAGATTTTAAAAGATAAAAATGTACTACCTGGAATATGTGGAAGGGTTTGTCCACAGGAGACACAATGCGAGGGTCTTTGTATTCTCGGAAGAAAGGCACAGCCAATTGCAATTGGTCTTCTCGAAAGGTTTGCTGCTGATGCAGAAAAAGAAAAAGAGGTCCCGGTTGTGCCCAAAAGAAAGAATAGTCCTGTTGCAGTTATTGGTAGTGGACCTGCAGGTCTTACCTGTGCATCTGAACTTGCAAAAAATGGATATCCTGTGACAATCTTTGAATCCCTACATATCCCAGGAGGTGTTCTAACATACGGTATTCCTGAGTTTCGTTTGCCAAAAAACATTGTGGCTGAAGAGGTTGAGTTTGTAAAAAAATTAGGAGTTGAGATATTTACGGATATGGTTGTTGGTAAAACCTTGACAGTTGAAGACATAAGAAACATGGGTTATAAGGCAATATTTATTGGAGTTGGGGCAGGTCTTCCTTCTTTTATGGGGATACCAGGAGAAAACCTTCTTGGTGTGTATTCGGCTAATGAGTTTTTAACAAGAGTAAACCTGATGAAGGCATATAAATTTCCTGAATCTGACACACCAATTCAGGTTGGGGAGAATGTTGCTGTTATAGGTGGTGGAAATGTTGCCCTTGATGCCGCAAGGTCTGCCTTGCGACTTGGAGCAAAGGTAAGTGTCCTGTATAGAAGGACAGAAAAAGAAATGCCCGCAAGGAGGGAAGAATACGAAAATGCATTGGAAGAAGGAATTGAATTTCAATTTCTTACTCAGCCACAAAGATTTATCGGAGATGAAAATGGATATCTTAAAGGGATTGAAATCCAGAAGATGCAACTTGGCGAACCAGACGAAAGTGGAAGAAGAAGGCCTGTACCTGTAATTGGTTCAGAGACCATTATGAAGTTTGAAACAGCAATTGTTGCAATAGGCCAAAAGCCAAATCCTCTTTTAACATCAAGCATGCCTGAATTAAAACTTGGTTCATCAGGAATTATTGTTGTTGATCCTGAAACATACCAGACAAGTATAGAAGGTATCTTTGCAGGTGGAGATATTATAACAGGTGCAGCCACAGTAATTAGCGCTATGGGCGCTGGGAAAAAGGCAGCAAATTCAATAATGAGATACCTCGAGAATAAATAGCAGGAAATAATTTTTTATTCCTTTTATTGTCTTATAATCTTTGACACTGCTGTGGAAAAAGGTTAAGATTAGTAATAACCTATTTATCTTAAAGGGTTGAGAATATAAAATTTAGTTTCCCTTTTTTAGTTCCCCATTTGAAAAAGGGGAAAGGGGAATTTATGGGTAGGTGCCCGTAAAAATTTTTGAGATTATTGAAAAAAATTAGTTAAATTTGATAGTACCTAACCCTTTACTGGGAGGAAAAAATGTTCGTATGGGCTGTTCTTGGAATAATTGTTGCGATGATGCTTATAACAAGCACTGTTAAGGTTGTGCCAGAATATGAAAGAGGAGTTGTGTTTCGTCTTGGCCGGCTGGTGGGCCCGAGAGGTCCTGGACTGTTTTTTCTTATTCCTGGTATAGAGAGGATGATAAAGGTAAGTTTAAGAACTGTAACATTTGATGTTACGCCTCAGGAGGTAATGACAAGGGATAATGTTCCTATAAAGGTAAATGCTGTTGTTTGGTTCAGGGTTATGGATCCTTCAAAGGCAATAGTTGAGGTTGAAAACTATCGTCTTTCAACGATGCAGATTGCTCAGACAACACTTCGTGGTGTGCTCGGACAGATGGAACTCGATGAAATTCTTGCAGAGAGAGATAAGATTAACCATAAACTTCAGCAGATAATAGATGAACAGACAGATCCCTGGGGTATAAAGGTTAGTATTGTTGAGATTAAGGAGGTTGAATTGCCTGATACTATGAAAAGAGCAATGGCGCGACAGGCAGAAGTAGAAAGAGACCGTCGTGCAAAGGTTATTAATGCAGAGGGTGAATATCAGGCAAGTGAGAAACTTGTTGCTGCTGCAAGAAGGCTTTCAGAGGTTCCAATAGCAATACAATTAAGATATCTTCAGACAGCATCCGAGATTGCAACAGAAAAAAATTCAACCCTTGTTTTTCCAATACCTATTGAAATGTTTTCTTTTCTCAAGCAATCTGTGGAGAAAAAGGCAGAACAAACATAGTTGATAATAAATACTCAGGCAATTGCATTGGTTTATAATGTGGTTTTGCGAGGATTACTAATCAGCAGGGATGTAGTGAACAACTTGCAGGTGTGTTCTTTTATTAACTTCTCCCTTTGAAAAATCATGCCTTTTTTCTTCCCCCCTTGAAAAAGGGGGCGAGGGGGATTTAGAGCATAGAGGAAAACTTGATTGCAAAATGAAAAATAAAGAATTAAATAAAAAGGGTAATTCATTTAATCCTTGTATTTTGAATATTAAAACTAATCTATGAGTATGTTTGAGAATATCGGTATTGCAGGTCTTGGTTTGCTTGGGGGGTCAATCGCACTTTCTGTGAAAGAACTTGGGCTTTCGAAAAGAATTTCTGGTTTTACGAGAAGCCCCAAGACACTCGAAAGGGCTATTTCTCTCGGAGCGGTTGATGATGGTCTGTTGAACTTTGAAGAATTCATTAAGGATGTTGATTTTGTGGTGCTTTCTGCGCCTATATCTGCAAATATTGAACTTGCCAGAATAATTGGCAGGCAGAAACCATCTCTTCTTTTTACTGATGTTGGAAGTACCAAGAAAGAAATAGTGAAAATGGTTGAAGATTTTTTCCCATCAGGGCATAGATTTGTTGGTTCCCATCCAATGGCTGGCTCTGAGAAAAAAGGTATTGACCAGGCGAATCCATTTCTTTTTAAGGGTAAAACAGTTATCATAACACCTGTCTCAAACTGTAGTCCTTCAACAATTGAAACAATAGAAGATTTCTGGAGAAAAATTGGAGCAAGAACAGTAAGGATGGATGCTGATACACATGATGATTTATGCGCATATACAAGCCATCTTCCTCATCTTGTTGCTTTTTTGCTGGTGTCTGTATTTTCTGAGAAGATGGATGACCCTAATGTGGCTGCTTGTATAGGCGCAGGATTTCGTGATACCACAAGGATTGCAGCCAGTGACCAGGAAATCTGGTCTGAGATTTTTCTAAGTAATAGCGAAAATATACTCAATGCCATAGAAAAATTTAAGGAGCATCTTAATAAGATAGAAGATATGATTGAAAAGAAAGATGCCCAATCATTAAAGAATATGATTGAAAAGATTCGTAAGATTAGAAGCACAATTTAATGATATTGAATCATGGAAATGAATTTAACCAAAAATAATCAAATTCCTGAAAGAAAGAAAATTATTGCATCGGTTAAAAGGGTTGTAATAAAAATTGGTACAAATGTTTTGACTGCTGAAAGTCACCAACTTGATACATCTCTGATGGAACACCTATGTCAACAGGTATGTTGGCTTATGGCTAAAAAAAAGCAGGTTATTGTTGTGACATCAGCGGCAATAGGTGCTGGAATGCAGATACTCGGCTGGAAGAAAAGGCCAGTAAAGATGGAGAAACTTCAGGCAGCAGCGAGTGTCGGTCAGAGTAGGTTGATGAGATTTTATGAGAGGATATTCAGGGAACAAGGTTACAATGTTGGTCAAGTCCTTCTGACAAAAGACATATTTGAATCAAAGTCAAGAAAGGCAAATGCCCTTGCAGCCATTGAAACACTTCTTTCTTATAAAATTGTGCCAATAATAAATGAAAACGACGTTGTTACAACTGATGAAATTCGTTTTGGAGATAATGATTTTCTTTCAGCAATGGTTTTTGAATTATTGAATGCTGATATGCTTATTCTTCTTACAGATGTTGATGGATTGTTTGATGCGGATCCAAAAAATAACGGCAAGGTGAATCTTCTTTCAGAGGTTAACAGTATTTCCGATCATCACATAGCGATTGCAAAAAGAGGGACTCCCTCATCTCTTGGCCGTGGAGGGATGATATCAAAGATTCTGGCAATAAAAAAAGTTCTTGAACTCGGGGGTGTGGGTTTGATAGCAAATGGCAAAAGGCCCTGGGTTATCAGGGATATCTTTCTTGGCAAAAAAATAGGAACAATTTTTATTCCGAAGAGGATAAAATGGACTGGAAAAAAGGGATTCTAAACCAGATACAAAGAACACATAAATGTTGTTTTGAAATGTCGCACATTGAAACACAGAAAAAAAATGAGTTTCTTATGCATCTTTCTGATATTATTGAGAAAAAGACAGATATAATTATAAAAGAAAACCAGAAGGATGTGAGAAAATGCGAGAAACAGAATTATTCACAGGCATTCATTGACCGACTTCTGTTGACAGAATCAAGAATTCGCAAGATGTCATCCTCACTGGTTAACATTGCAAAACTTGATGATCCTGTTGGCACTGTTATTCGTGAAACAACCCGTCCAAATGGACTGCTTATCAAAAAGGTAAGGGTCCCTATTGGTGTAATAGCAATAATCTATGAATCAAGGCCAGATGTTACAATTGAGGCTGCTTCACTTTGTATTAAATCAGGGAATTGCGTTATTCTTCGCGGAGGAAAAGAGGCGGTTTTTTCAAATTCAATCCTTGTTGAATGTATAAAAGAAGCGCTCTATCTTGCGCATATGAGCCCTGATGCAGTAAACCTTGTGAAGACAGGTGGTAGGATGGGTGTAAAATACTTGTTATCTCTTAATAATCTTATTGATCTTGTTATTCCCAGAGGTGGAGAATCATTAATAAAAACAGTTGTTTCAATCAGTACAATACCTGTTATAAAACATTATAAAGGGGTTTGTCATATATATGTCGATAAAGAGGCAGATATAGAAATGGCTCTGAATGTTTGTTTAAATGCAAAAATTCAAAGACCTGGAACCTGTAATGCAGTGGAAAAACTGCTTGTTCACAAGGATATTGCAAAGATATTTTTACCCCGGATGGCTGAACTTTTTGTAGAGAATAATGTTGAAATCAGGGGATGCCCTGAAACAATGAAGATTATAGATTCTGCAAAGCCAGCCAGTGAAGATGACTGGTATGAGGAATACCTTGACCTTATTATATCAATAAAGATTGTTGAAGATGTCAATGAGGCAATTGCACATATCAACAAATATGGTACAAAACATTCTGATGCGATTATTACAGATAATAATAGTTATGCAGGAAAATTTCTTGAAGAGGTGGACTCTGCCTGTGTTTATCATAATGCTTCCACCAGATTTACAGATGGCGGAGAATTTGGTCTTGGAGCAGAGATTGGAATAAGCACTGACAAGATTCACGCAAGAGGTCCGATGGCTCTCGAGGAACTTACAATATACAAGTATGTGATATATGGAAATGGACAAACAAGGACATAGAATAGGTATTTTTGGTGGATGCTTTGATCCTATTCACATAGGGCATCTTATCATTGCTGAAGCAGCCAGACAACAGTGTTGTCTGGAAAATGTTATTTTTGTTCCATCTGGACGTCCTCCCCATAGGGATATGCCTGTTGCTTCTGCAATCCATAGATTTGAAATGACAAATCTTTCCATAAAGGACAATCCATTTTTTACAATCTCTGATACTGAAATAAAAAGGGATGGAATTTCTTATAGTTTTGATACACTTATGTTTTTTAAGAAACAGATGCCTGGAGAATTTTTTATTATTGTTGGATGGGATACCTTTTCTATACTTCCATCCTGGTACAGGGCAGGAGAAATAGTAAAAGAAACAAGTTTTATTGTTGCTCCGAGAATATCAGAAAAAAACATAAATATTGATTTTCCTTTTCCAGTGAAATTTCAGATGCTCGATATCCCAAGAATTGAGATTTCATCAACCATTATAAGAAACAGATTAAAGGCAAATCAATCCATAAGATATCTTGTTCCTGATGGGGTATTTTATTACATACAGAAGGAGAATCTTTATGTCTCATAACGAAATACTGGAAAATCTTGATAATATTGTTAAACAGGCAATTTGTGAACTGCAAAAAATAAATGACCATACGGCCATTGAACAATGGCGGGTAAAATATTTTGGAAGAAAGGGACTTTTTGCTGATATTACATCTGCAATTCCGCATATTTCTCCAGAATTAAGGTCTGAAACAGGAAAGAAAATTAACACTGCGAAGAAACAATTAATGCAGATGTTTGAAGAAAAACTTGGATTTTTGAAGAATAAAGAAGCATCTGATACTGATGTAAATTTTACAATACCAGGAATTATTCCTGATGTTCCAAATCTACATCCAATAACCCTTGTTTCAAGAGAAATTGTGGGTATCTTTCAGAAACTTGGTTTCGGGATTCACGTTGGACCTGAAATAGAAACTGACTTTTATAATTTCGAGGCGCTTAATATGCCTGAAAATCATCCAGCAAGGGATATGTGGGATACATTCTATCTTGACGAAGATAGAAAACTTTTATTGAGAACTCATACCAGTCCTGTTCAGGTAAGGGTGATGCAAAAACTCTCTCCACCATTAAGGATTATTGCAATTGGTAAAACATTCAGGAGGGATGCTTTTGATGCTTCTCATTCTCCTGTATTTCATCAGGTCGAGGGGTTAATGGTAGATAAAAATATTACATTCAGTAATCTTAAGGCAGTACTTATATTTTTTCTCAGGGAATTATTTGGTTCAAGAGTAAGGGTAAGGTTTTTACCTTCATATTTTCCTTTTACAGAACCAAGTGCTGAGATTTCTATTTCCTGTGTAATATGTGGAGGAAAAGGATGCCAGACATGTGGTAATGCAGGATGGCTTGAGATTCTCGGCGCAGGGATGGTTCATCCAGAGGTTTTCCGTAAATCAGGTCTTGACTGTAAAAATATTACTGGATTTGCTTTTGGTGCAGGAATAGAAAGGATTGCAATGTTAAAATATGGAATAGATGACATAAGACAGTTTTATCTTAATGATAAGCGTTTTATACAACAATTTGGATGATAAAATGAAATATAGTTTGAATATGCTGGGTGAATATGTTAATGGAAAATGGTCGGAGGACCAGGTAGAACACTGGTTGCAGATGCTTGGATTAAATCCTTTGTTTACCAGAAAAAACAATGATGTTTTTATTGAACTTGAAATTCCTTCAAACAGGGGGGATTTATTAAGTGCGCTTGGTATAATAAGGGCTCTTACTCCATATATGGAGATAGAACCAAAATATCCGGATATTGATTTGCAGGAAAAATCAGCAAGAAAACTATCAGTTGAGATAGAAAGTCCAGACGACTGCTTTTTTTATGCAGGAAGGGTAATAGAATCAGTTTCTATCGGGCCGTCTCCTGAGTGGCTTAGGGAAAGAGTGGAATCCGCTGGTTTTAGAAGTGTAAACAATGTGGTTGATATAACAAACCTCGTATTCTGGGAATTTGGCCAACCATTGCATGCATTTGACATTGACCTTCTTAAAGAAAAAATAATTGTAAGACGCGCCAGAGAAGGAGAAGAAATTATAACCCTTGATGGAACAAAAAGGAATCTTTGCAATGATGTATTGGTAATATCTGATTCTGAAAAACCTGTTGCTCTTGCAGGGATAATGGGAGGGATAAATTCTGAGGTTGGACCTAATACAAAAAATCTTTTTATAGAAAGTGCATTTTTTAACCCTGTAAGGGTTCGTAGAGGCGCAAAGTATCTCGGTATGTGCACAGATGCCTCAGCAAGATTTGAAAAGGGTATAACCCCGTCTCTTATTGTTCCCGCACTTGATAGATGTTGTTGGTTAATTAACAAATTATGCGGCGGTAGCACAGGTCCTGTTTGTGTTGTGGGTGATATTCGAGCAGAAAAAAGGGTAATACGTCTATCAATGGAAAAGATTTCTAATTATCTTGGCTGTGAGATCCAAAAGGATTTTGTCATAACTACCCTTGAACGGCTTGGTTGCTGTGTTGAGCGCCAGGATGATATTATGGAAATAACTATTCCGGATAGCAGAAATGATATTGAAATTGATGCTGATATTATAGAAGAAATAGCAAAATACTGGGGATATGATAGAATCCCTGAAAGTATGCCACTTGTTTGTTCACCAACAATGTCTTCATATGAATACTCACGACTGGATGCATTAAAGGATGTTTTTATTCGCCTTGGGTTTAGTGAGGTTATTAATCTCGGGCTTGGTAGTGAATTTCAATATGAAGATACCAATAGTAAAAGTATTGAGATTATCAATCCTTTATCCAGAAATTATGCATTTCTCAGATGCTCAATGATACAGGGGTTATTGCAGAATATCCAGGATAACAGCAATAGAAAGGTTGATATGCTTTCAATATTCGAGATAGGAAGTATTTATAAGAAGACGTCCTCTGGCTTTGATGAAAAACCTTCTGCTGGTATTGCGGTTATGAACACTTATAACCTGTATTATTTCAAAGGAATTATCGAGTATATTTTAAGAAAAATTGGCTATGGGATTACCTCTCAAAGAATAGTGAGAAAAGAATATGGACGGGTTATAGAATTCTTACAGAAGGAAGATACTGTTGGAAGAATTCTTATTCCCTGTGATGATATATTAAAAAAATATGATGTTGAGAAGCAGGAAATTTTTCTTGCCGAGATTATGCTCCAAGATTTTGTGCTGAATGGTTTTTCTGAAATAAGATATAAGGAACCACCAAGGGCTATGCCCATAAGAAGAGATCTTTCTCTTATTGTGCCAAACTCTGTGGATTGGCGAAAAGTTGAAGAAATGTTGCTTAAAAGTATACCGGAACTCGAAAAAATAGAAATCTTCGACATATACATTGGGAGGAATATTCCTGCACAATCAACCGGAGTTGCAATAAGAATGTTTTTCCCTAATCCTGAATCCAGTATCACAAAACAGGATATTGAACATATAATAGCAAATATTATTGAGATAATGCAGAAACATTTTTCTATAACTTTGAGACAATGAAAAAATATCAGATAAATATACTCGGAAGGAATTGCACAATTGCCACTGATAAGGATGAATTATCTATGCGTCGAATTGAGAAAGAAATCAACGAACAACTTGCTTTGCTAAAAACATCTATGCCACATGCAGACAATCTTGATTTATGTATTGTATGCTTATTTCTTTTATCCGAGAGAATAGATGTTTTGCAGAAGTCAATTGAAAAGATGAAGGAATCATCCCTCAAGGCAAAGGTGATTCTGGCTTCATTGCGAAAAGAGGTGGAAAGAGAGATTAAAGGTCTTAATGTTTGACAAATTTTTATGCACAGAATAAACTATATTCATCGCGGGGTGGAGCAGTGGTAGCTCGCCGGGCCCATAACCCGGAGGTCGGCCGTTCAAATCGGTCCCCCGCAACTAACCCCTTATTGGGGATAATAAGTCAGCCCCATTGTTAATAAGTAGAGAAAATAAGGGGGGAACCAGTTAAAGTTCTAACTTTGGAAAGTCCCTCCTCTAATTTTCTCTTTTGAAAAAGGGGCGAGAAAGGGATTTATAAATTCTCCCTTTAACAAAGAGAGGTACAGGAGGGCTTTAGAAATCTCCCCTAATCCCTCTTTATTAAAGAGAAGATTGCTATTTTTATTAATGGGCGCGGTAAGCATTACAGTATTATTGGTAATGCCAGGAAATATGAATAGAAGTATAATGATTAAATGGTGCTAAACCCATATGCAAATAGGAAAACAGAAACGTCTTGTTTTTGATTTTGGGACATTACACATAAGAGCCATTGATCTTGTCCCAGGGAGAAATGGTAAGAAATTTACCATTAACTTTTATGATGAGTATGAAGGTCCTCAATTCCCTTATGACGCGAGAGTCCCTGTTTTAAGAACAGAAGGCAGAGAATTTGTAAAATCCCTTGGTGTCAAGAAGGCATTAGTTTCTCTTCCTGGAAGAGGAATTCTTATCAGGGTAATAACAGTTCCAAAAGTTCCACTTAACAAACTAAGAGATATTCTTAAGTTTGAAATTCAGCAGCAGATACCTTTCCCAATTGAGGTTGTTTCATGGTCATATCAAATTATTGGCGAGGCGGAAAAAAGTTTTCAGGTTCTTCTTTGTGCTGCAAAGAAAGATCTTATAAATGATTTTGTTGCGCATCTTATACCATTTGGACTTGTTCTCGAAACCCTTGATACTGATTTTTTTGCACTCTATAACCTTTATCGTTTATCCCCTTTATATAGTCCTGAAGAATGCCAGATAATTCTTGATCTTGGAGCGCAAACCACCAATCTTATTATCAATCAGAAGGAAAGAATCCTGATGAGATCATTGACCACAACAGGGGATAGTATTACAACATCGCTTTCAGAGAGTCAGAAGATTGAATTCCCCGATGCAGAGAAAATGAAGATTGAACAGGGAATGAACTCTCCTGTAGTTGCTTCTCTTGTTGATTCTCTTAATACTGAACTTCAGAATTCAATAGATTACTGGCGTTTTACATTAAAAGGGCCTGAGCTTAATAGTTTTCTAATCTGTGGTGGGGCCTCAAAGATGAAAGGGATCAGGGAATATCTCGAGCAAAAAACAAAGGTGCCTGTTTCTTATTTGAACCCTCTTGAATTTTGTGATGTTCATCCAGATTATCAGGAGGTGCTTTCTGACAAAGGTCCTGATATAGCCGTTGCTTGTGGAATTGCACTAAAAACATTAAGGGAAACTGTTATTGATATAGATATGCTTCCTGTTGAAATCCTAAGAATGAGAGAATTTGCTGAAAACAGGCCATATATTTTTCTCTCAACAATAATGGCTGTTGCTTTAACACTTACCCCTTTATTTTTTTTAAGAACAGAACAAACTGCCTATGAAAACTATAAGGTAGAACTCGATACCTCTCTAAAGGAATACGAGCAATTTAAACCAGAGGTTGAATCTCTTCAAAAAAGCATCAGTGATATAAAGGGAAAACTTGGTGTTGTTCAAAATCTATTCGAGAAAAAGGTATTATGGCTGGTAAGGATTATGGAGATAGGAAATTCTCTGCCCAGTAGCAGGATTTATCTTAATAATGTTTATCCTGCTGGGACACAGGTTGCTCAGACCACTCCTGCGGGTCAAGGCCCTGCCCCTGGTGCACCACCAGCAGCCCCTGAAATGCCACCAGCAGCCCCTGGCGCACCGCCAGCAGCCCCTGGTGCACCACCAGTAGCCCCTGGAATGCCACCTGGTGTTCCTGAGCCAGCAATGCAGGCCCCTGCACAGACAACTCCGCCTGCATCTTTGCCAGAAAATGTAGGAGTATTAACACTTGAAGGAGAGGTTGTTGCAGCGGATATAAGGGGTGCCTTTTCTGATTTGAAGTTTTTTGTCCAGAAACTATCTGGTCTTGATTTTTTTTCAGAGGTAGTTATTGATTCATGCGAACTGGATAGGGATACAGGTAAACTTAAATTTCTTTTAACAGCCAAGGTAAAGTGAAAAAAATCTTAGGATTTCTGAAAAAAAACCTTGTTTTTATTTTTCTTATTGTGGTTGTTGGAATCCTTGGATGTGGTTTTAATTTGATTAACAAAACACAGAAACAACTTAAGAAGACCGAGGAAGAAATAAAAGCCAAGTATGAAGAAAAAAAAAAATATGAAACACAAAAAGATCTTGCCCCTTCTCCAGAACTCATCAACAAACTTAAAAAGGAACAGGAATTTGTACAGAATCAGTTTATTTCAATGTTAAATCGTTTTACAACCACAACAATAGTTATGCCCGAATTTAAGGACTTCCCAAATGTTGAGTTTAAGGAATTTTTATTTGAAACAAATGACATCCTTAAGAAAAAAGCACAGAAGAATAATGTTGTTATTCCATCATCTTTTGGATTTCAGGAAACAGGATTTCCATCTCAGGATCAGATTCCATTATTTACTCTTCAGATTACTGTCTTAAAACATATTATCGATCTTTTAATTGATTCAGGTGTTAGTGTTGTTAATGCTGTTGTTCCAGGTATGCCTTCGTCAGTATCTTTTTATAAGGTTCTTCCTCTTGATATATCAATAACAGGGTCAAGTATTGAAATAATGAGATTCTTGAAATATCTTAATAATCCCTCTTCATTTTTCACTCTGGAAAGTTTTTCAATCACGAAAAAAGATTCAGGTATGTTTCAGGGGAATTTTAAAATCAATGCAGTTATAATAGACAAAAATGCTGTAGCCCAGGCGCCGACTGTATCTGTAAAACAGCCAACTCCTGTTAATGGAGCACCTGTCCAGCCGACACAGCCAGGAGCGCCTCCACCTGTTCAGAATCGATAGGATACAAAATGCAAAAAGGATTTTTTACAAATTGGCAGAAGATTGATAGAGATGCGAGAAAAAAACTCATCTGTGAGTTTATTGCGCGTAAAAAATCTGGTACAAAGTCCAGAAAACAGAAGAGTAGCAATGTTGTTGAGTACGCAATGCAAACAAGCACATATCATAAAAAAATAGTTATAAAACATCCATTGAAAATCCTTAATCGTAGAACAGGAAAAAAGCGATTTGCCCTTGAATTTTCTTCTTCTTCATCATCATCTTCCTCACCAGGAGGGTTAGAAGATGATGATGCCTCATCATCAAGATCAAGCAAAGATTCTATACCTGAAAAATCTCCACAGAAACCACCGGAAAAAAGGAATCCCTTGAAATTCAGAAAAAAATCATTTTCAAAAAATCAATCAATTGATAAACGCAGGCAGCAAAAGCAGAGGGTAATAGATTTTATCAGCAGGGCGAGGAGCAAGGCAGAATTAGAGAGGAAGAATTTAGAGTTAGAAAAGAAGGCCAGGGTTTTGGCGAAGGAAGAAGCGAGGAAGCAGGCAATAGAGAAGGCAAAGGAACAATCCCTGATAAGGCAGGAGGCACTGAAAGCCCGCAGGGAACAATTATTACAGATAAAGGCGCAGGAACAAGAAAAGGCAAGTATTAGGAAACAGGAGAAGCAAAAGGAAACAGAGAAGATCCTTAAGGATAAACAAGAGAAAAAACAACAACTACTTCAATTTGTAAAAAATCTCAAACATAACAATCAAAACCGCGTTCTTAATAGGCAATTAGAAAAGGAGGCAGCCAGAAAACAAAGGCAACTATCTGCAATTGCGGCTGCAAAACAAAGAGAAATTAGGGCTGGCCAGTTAGCAGAATTCAGGGAAGCAGAAAGGCGTCTTTCTATTAAGAGAAGTGAAGCACTTAAGGCAGAACTTCTTCTTGCAGCGAAACAGAAAGCAGAAAGGGCTGCTTTTGAAAAAAAACAAAGAGAAGAACAAAAGCAAATCAAAGAATTTGCTGGAAATATTTCAAATTCTGCAGGGAATCTTGGTAAATCAGTATCCACACTTTTATCTTCAACATCTGCATCAGTTTCTGGCTCTCTGAAAAAACTTAGGCCTTCTAAGGTCCCTTCTGTTGAATCATTTGCGGCAGGGAAAATTGTTCCCTCAGCAAAGGGCAAGGCAGTTTCTGCAGTAGAAAAGCCAAAGAAATATAAAGAACCAGTAAAGTTAGGACCGTTTCTCAGAAAAAATGCATTCAGGTTTTTATTTATGTTGTTTCTTTTGATGTGGTTTGGTGAGATACTTTACTATACAATGAGATGGAAGCCACCGAGAGAAAAATTTGAAGAGATGTTTGGTTCTGTTGAAGAAGGGAAACGAGAAGGTAAGAAAATTTCTCCAAAACCAGCAGAAATGGCGGTTTTACAAGAACAGGAGTATAAGGTTCCTTCTATAAATATAGAAGGCAAAAGGGATCCATTTTCAAGTGGTTCACTGACAATGGAATTAATGAAGAAGCCAAGGCCAACTGAAATAGCAATGGCTTATAAACCAGAAATAATAACAATAAAGAAAACGCCAATACTTGTAAGTCCATCTGTATCAAAACCAGAAAGGGAAACATTTGAAAAGATAAAACCAATTCTTAAACCAGCAAAGCCAGAGATTTCAACAGAGATATCTGAGGTAACAACCTCAAAGGTTTTACCGCCTCAGTCAGTTTCAAAGCCTGAAATTTCTCCACTTATTACTCCACAGGTTGAATGTAATCTTGTATACAGGGGCAGTTTAATTATGGAGGGTATTGAATATATATTTATCGAGGGAAAACAGAGAACATATAGAGTAACTGTTGGTGATGTTGTTGAAGGGTTTAGAATCCTGAAAAAAGAAAAAGGAATTCTTACACTTTCGAGGGACGGAGTTATCGTAGAAATTCCTGCTGAATAACTTGACTTTGAATATTTACAGAGTAAAATATATAGGGGGAAGAAAAATGAATCGGTTATTGAAGTTAAAACTTGTTGCTATATGTGCGATGATTGTCTGTTTTCACAACGCATACCCTTTATTTGCACAAACTCCACGTGTTTCTGTTTCTCCCTCTTCTTCAACCGCAGAACTTGACCTTCTTTATAGCGATGCAATTAAAAGTTATTATCAAAAGGACTATGCAAGGTCAATAGCCCTCTTTAAGCAGATTCAGGGCATTTCACCTACCTATAGACAATCTCAAATCAGTCATTACATTAGAACAGCAGAGTCACGGCTTGGCAAATCCGGTGCTGTTGAGGTATATAAGGTTCCAGGTCAGCAGATTAAAGAAGTACAGATAAATAAAGAGGGTGAACTTGAAGCAATGGCTGATGAATCCCAGAAGGTTTTACTTAATGCAGCGAACTATCTTGATTCAGTAGAAAAAGAAGGAAAACTGACTGAATTTCAGTTACTCGGGCCAAAAGCAACATTAAAAATGGCAAGAGAAGCGTATGAAAATAGTCAATATACAGAATCAATTCGTCTTGCGAACAAGGCAAGATTTCAAGTTGATGAACTTCTTACACAAAAAAAACCAGGCATTATGCTCGGAAAAGTTGCTGACTATCCAGTTACTCTCAACCTTACAGATGCTGACCTCGGGCAAACGCTTAAACTTATATATGATCTTACAGGTGCAAACATTGTTATGATGCAGGGTATTACAGGAAGGGTTTCTATTAATGTTAAAGACCTTCCTCTTCAAAGGGTCCTTGATTTAATATGTGAGGCAAACAATCTTAAATATGTTGAAGACAAGGGTGTAATTAAAATTATGACTGTGGATGATTTCAATAAATCATCCGCTGCTACAAAAGCGCGTTTGAGAAGGGTTTTTCAGATATACTACGGGGACGCGTACAGTATTATGAAGGCGCTTAAGGAAACATTCCCGCTCCAGACAATAGTTCACGAACCAAGGACAAATTCTATTGTTGTTGATACTCCTGATGAAGAGACAGCGACGAAAATTGGGGATGTTGTTTCAGCGCTTGATACGCCTATATCACAGGTTCTTTTAGAGGCAAAACTTGTTGAGATAGACCTTTCAGATGAGAATGCATTTGGAATTGACTGGCTTGTAAGTTCAAGATTGGTGGAAGCACTTGGTTCTGGTGGTACCCTGACAGGCCCTAAGTTTGGCAGTACCCCTACATTCACACCTGGCTCTTCTTCTACACTTCCGGAGAATACATTTTCATTTGGTGTTACAAACTATGATGTTAATTCTTTGATACAGGCACTCAGTGCAAAGGGTAAGGTTAAACTGGTTCAAGCCCCAAAAATAATGTGTCTCAACGGTACAACAGCGACGATAAGTGTTGAAACAAATGTTCCGTATCTTATTCCCGAATCAACTGTCTCTCAGCAGGCCCAGACGATTACAACAAGTGCAACATTCAATGTATATGAAGACCAGGTTGGAACAGAATTTTCAGTAACCCCGATTATCCAGAGAAACAGAAGTATCTTTTTGAATCTAAATATATATGATTCCCGTTTGCTTGAAATCAGGCGGTTGACTGCAATTGCCGGAGGTCAGCAATATTCAACAGACCAGCCAGTAGTATCAAGCAGAGAAACAGATCAGAGCGTTGTTGTTTTTGATGGTCAAACACTGATTATTGGAGGAATGGTTCAGGATAGAAAAGAGGTTAAAACAACAGGTGTTCCTTTTTTGCAACGTATACCTGGTCTTGGATATCTTTTTAAGAAGCCAAGTTTAAGCAGTTCAAAAAGTGAACTTCTTTTGTTTTTAACCCCCAGGGTTGTAAGCACATACGAGGATGCAAATGCTGTTAGTAGGCCAGATATACAAAAAATGGAACAAAAAGTTGACGGGGGTCTTCTTGAAAAATTCTAATAGAAATAAACCCTATCTCTCTGGTATGTGTCTAATAATTAGATGCTGTGGAATAATCTGCAGCAGGAGGTAAAAAATGAAAAAAATATTGGCAGTTTCTGTTATGTGTATTCTGATTTTTGGTTGTTTTGATATCTTTGCTCAAACAAGGACAACATCAAGGACAACAGGAAGAACATCCAGGTCAAACAATAACAACGATAACAACGACAACTATAATAACAGAACATCAAACAATGTTGATTTTGTTGTTGCTGTGATTGCTGGAATGCTCAGGCATCCTAAGAAGGAAATCAGGATGCAGGCGCTTCAGTCGCTTGTTGCTGGTATGACAATGGGATCAACAGACAACAATGATAATAATAACTCTAACTCTAGTATTGGAGATATCTTTGCTCTTAAAGGTGGAAGCAACAACAATGATGATGATGATGATGATAACAACGATAATGAGGGTCTTGGCACAACAATGTTTATTCCAGAATTGTTTACAATGCTCGCAGACCCTGATCCCCAGATTAGAGACCTTGTTTCAATATCTCTCGATAACCTTTTTGGAACAGATACGAGTTTACTTCGTTTTATGAGCGACCCTGATCCTGTTGTCAGAAAATACGCGGTGCGGCTTTTTGTGATAAGAAATCAGATGGAACCAGAACAGGGCACAGGTAAATCAGGTTCATCAGACAATAAAAATAATATAAGAAGCAGTAAGGATATTTTGATAATGAGGATTCTCTTAAATATGACAAAAGACCCTGATCCTGATATAAAGAAAATCGCAACAGACGCGCTCGAAGGATTTATGACCAATCTTGAAAAACAGCTTCAGGCAACAATGGGAACACCTCAGGACCAGATGCCTGGTGGTGCTCAGCCCAGAAGATAAACTTTTGTACCCCTTTTTAAAAAAGGGTATAAGGGGGCTTTAGAGGACGGGGTTATAAAAACTTTTGGAAATATTGAAAATAAACAAAAACACTGCTAAATACTTAGGCCAAGTTTAGCAATACCATGGTGCATAAAATAAGGTAATATGAATCTTAAAAGAAAAACAATCCTTCTGATGATATTTTTTCTGTGGCCGTTGATTGTCTGTGCCCAGAAACAATTCACACTAAACTTCAATAATGTTGATATCCTTACCTTTATTCGGCTTGTGAGTGAATTTACTGGTGAGAATTATGTTATTGACCCTGCTGTAAGGGGAAATGTTACAATCTTTTCCCAGAAGCCGATTGAAAGTGAAAAACTAAATCAAGTTTTTCAGGCAGTGCTTAATCTTTATGGATTTACTGTTATAAAAAAGGAAAGTGTTTCATTTATTGTCCCATCAACTGATGGAAGGGCAAGATCCCCGGTTGTGAATTTTGGGGATATTGACGAAGATAAACTTGATATTCATCTTACCCAGATTATACCTATGAAGTATTACCCTGTGGATACTGTCTCGCAGATATTAACCCCCTATCTTTCAAAGGCAGGCCAGATTTCATTTGATAGTCGGAGTAACACAATTTTCATCTCTGACTTTGGCGCAAATATAAAAAAGATTCTTGAACTCGTTAAAACAATCGATCAGCCAAGTCCACCAGGAAAGGAAATGCTGCGCACCTATAAACTTCAGAATGCAAATGCCGAGGATGTTGCAAAGATATTAAGCGATATACTTGCCAAACAAAGGCCTCAACAGATAAGACCTGGAGTGCAGGTTTCTCAGTCCGCAGTGGTTGCTGTTAAGCCAACAAATTCACTCATTATCTATGCTGATGTTGATGATTACAGGAATATTGAAACTCTTATTAAAGATATTGATGTAATGACAAATCAGGTTCTTATAGAGGCACTTATAGCAGAAGTTTCGTATAACAGAGAACAGGATATAGGAATTCAGTGGTCAGCAGTTCAGGATTTTAACAATAATAGGTATACTGGTTCAGCAGAAACAAAATTTGGGGTTGAATCAGCATCAGCCGGTTTGAAGGTTGGTTTTACTGATACAAAGACCCTCACTGATATTATGAGGGCAGTAGCTTCAGGAAAGGATACACAGTTTAATATTTTAAGCACTCCTCAGATAATGACAGCGGATAATAGCGAGGCATCAATCAATGTAAGTGAGAATACCCCTTATCTTAAGGAAACAAGGTTTACAACAACAACAGGTGGTTCTGGCACAGATACAATCAGAAGTTATGATTATAAAGATGTTGGAATTATATTGAAGATTACCCCTCAAATCAGTCAGGACAAGTATGTTCGTCTTAAACTTCATCAAGAGGTAACAAAGGTTGTAACTGAAAATACAGAAGGTGCCTTAACAACAGCGAAACGCGAGGCAGACACAACGTTAATAGTTCCAAATAACAAAACAGTTGTGCTTGGTGGATTAATCAGAAATGATAATGAAAGTACCACAAACAAGGTTCCATTTTTAGGTGATATACCTGGCATCGGAAAGCTTTTCAGAAGAGAGTATAAGGGTAGTGTTAAGACAAACCTCTTAATTTTTATCACACCTCATATCATTACAAGTTTTGAAGAAGCAGAAATGATACGACAGGAGAAGGAGACAATCTTACAGAATGAATCCAAAAAATAGTTTTTCTTTAACACAGGAAGAGATTGAAAAACTTATAGATTCAGAAATCCTCGGAAAATTTCCATATGCGTTTCTGGAGACATTTGTTCTTCTTCCGCTTAAAGATGCTCCAGGAAAGGTTTTATTCGCGACAGATAACCCGTCAAAGATTGATTGTGGTGAAATAGAGCAATTCACAGGAAGAAAAATTTCCTTTGTAGTTCAGGATAAAGATGTAATACTTAATCTTCTTAAGAAACACTACTACAGTCCGTCATCTTCTCAGAAGATTATTCAGGAGTTAAGTCGTGACGAGGCAGTTCTCGGCGAGTCATTTACCGAAGATCTTCCAGCGCAGAATGGAGACCTTCTTGATCTTGCAAACCAGGCACCAATCATACGGCTTGTAAACCAGATTTTTTACAGAGCAATATTAATGAGGGCAAGTGATATTCATCTTCAATCACTCGAAAATCATTTTAAGGTAAGATACAGGATTGATGGAATGCTTCATGATATTCTTACTCTTCCCGCAAAATATCAGCCAGCGGTTATCTCGAGAGTAAAGATTATCTCTGACCTTGATATTGCGGAAAAAAGAACTCCGCAGGATGGAAGAACAGCAGTAAGGGTAGAGAATAAACAAATTGATGTAAGGGTTTCAATCATACCAACATTTTTTGGTGAATCCGCTGTTTTAAGGTTGCTTGACCAGTCAACATACAGTTTTGGACTGAATGAACTGGGTTTTTCTGAGGAAGACCTCGTAAAGTTTGATAGGTTAATTCACTATGACCATGGTATTGTTTTACTGACAGGTCCAACAGGCAGCGGAAAAACAACAACCCTTTACGCAGCACTTTCGAGAATTAATAACCCCCATATTCATATTATTACTCTTGAAGATCCTGTTGAGTATCATCTTGATGGAATAAACCAGATTCAGGTTAATCCAAAGGTTGGACTTACATTTGCAAATGGATTAAGGTCAATATTAAGGCATGACCCAAATATTATTATGGTTGGTGAGATAAGAGATAAAGAAACAGCCGAAATGGCAATTCAGGCATCTTTAACCGGTCATCTCGTATTCAGCACTCTTCACACAAATGATTCAACAAGTTCAATTGCGCGACTTCTCGATATGGGCATAGAACCATATTTGATTGCATCATCTGTTATTGGGTTGATTGCCCAACGACTTATTCGTCTAAATTGTGATAGATGCTCTCAACCCGTAAACTATCCTCCTGAACTTCTTGAAGAAATAGGGATTAACCCTGCGGGAGATAATTACAATTTTAAAAGCGGCAAAGGATGTGAGGTATGTTTGAATACTGGTTATCACAAAAGAACAGGGATTTTTGAGTTTCTCGAGATTGATGACACAATCCGTTCCTTAATTATGAAACAGGCGTCAGCAGGTGAAATCAGGAGGCATGCTCTTGATAATGGGTTGAAAACATTAAGGATGGATGGAGCAAAGAAGGTTATAGAAGGCCTTACCACTGTAAGTGAAGTTCTACGTGTAACTCAGGAAACCTGATATGTCCATGTTCTATTTTGAAGGTTTTGATAAAAATGGAAGACGGGTTTCCGGAAAGATCGAGGCAGAAAGTGAATCATCGGCAAAGATCATCGTTAAAGAAAAAGGTCTTTATATAAAAAAGATTGCCTCAATTGAAAGACAACAAAAAATACGCAGGCGCGAGAAAGTTAAACAAGAAGAATTTGCACTTTCTATCAGAGAACTTGCCACGCTTTTGAATTCAGGCCTTACCCTCGATGAAAGCATATCAGGCATTGTTGCCCAGATGAAAGAAGGTCGTATTTATGATATCTACTCTGATATTCAGAAACAGATTCGCGAGGGAAAAAGTTTTTCAAAAGCAGCATCTCAGTACCCTGAACTATTTTCAGATGTTTCACTTTCAATGATAAAATCTGGTGAAGCAAGTGGTACACTCGGACCTGTTCTCGAACATATAGCAGGCTTTCTTGAAGAATCAATCCAGTTCAGAAGCAAAGTAGTGGGCATTATGACATATCCACTCCTGATGGCAGCCGTTGGATTTCTTGTTCTGATTTTCGTTCTTACTTTTGTTGCTCCAACTATAACCCGTATATTTTCGGAAATTTCCCTGAAATTACCTCTGCCAACAGTTATTTTAATAAAAACATCCACCTTCTTAAAACACTATCTTCTTGCGGTGCTTATTTTAACTATTGCGGTTGTATGGCTTATTCGCAGATACTTTTCTTCTCCTCGTGGTAAAGAAAAGGTTGCGACTATCAAAAAGAAATTACCCTTTCTCGGTGAGATATTCTTTAAGAGTGAGATTGCAAACTTTACTGGAACTCTCGGAACTCTTCTTGGAGGCGGAGTAGAAATTCTAACAAGCCTTAATATTGCAAGGGAACTTATTTCAATTCCTGATTTGAAACAGCAAATTCAGAAAGCGCAGGAACTTATTTCACATGGTCATAGTGTTTCTTCTGCACTTCGTATAACAACGAATCTTCCTTACACAGTTATTCAACTAATTTCAGCAGGCGAGAAAAGTGGTACTGTGCCAGAGATGCTAAAAAAGATATCATCGAACTTTAAGGAAGAGGTATCCCAAAAGGCATCGAAGTTTGTTACGATTCTCGAGCCATTTATGATTCTTTTTATGGCTGTTATTATTGGATTTGTTGTTCTTGGCATAATGCTGCCGATATTTCAGATAAGTCAGAGTATAAAATAGGTAAATATTTTATTTTGAAAAAGGGAGATGCAAGAGGGATTTAGCCAGATCTGGTAGGACCCTAACCTATAAAGGAGAGAAAATGCGTATTAAGAAAAGATTAAAAAAAGGATTTACATTTATAGAACTCATGGCAGTGGTTGTTATCCTCGGGATACTGGCGATGTATGTAATGCCAAAGATGTTTGGCAGGGTTGACGAGGTAAAAGTAACCGCTGCAAAGGTTCAGATAAAGAGTTTTGAGCAAGCGCTTCGCTTGTTTTATCTTGATAATAATTTTTATCCTTCTACAGAGCAGGGACTTGATGCTCTCGTAGCAAAACCAACAACAGGAAGAATTCCTGAGAAATGGCGAGAGGGTGGATATCTTGAAAAAAATGCTATTCCACTTGATCCCTGGGGACATGAATATATTTATTTATCTCCTGGAAGAAATGGTGAGGATTTTGAAATAATTTCCTATGGCAAAGATGGACAAGAAGGTGGAGAGGGCTATGATGCAGATATTTCGAGCAGCGAAATTGAAGGATCCCAGAAAACCTAGGATCAATAAGGGGTTTACCCTACTTGAGATGATGGTGGTTATTCTCATCATTGGTTTTTTTTTCTCAATCTTGCAAAGATTTCAAACTTCTCCTTTTCTGAAGAAGAACCGCACCTACCAGAGATTGAAGATATTTTTTCGCAGGCAGCAAACGCATCCTTGATCTCATCAACACCACAGATCGTTTTTTTTGATATTGACCAGCAAAATTGGGCAATTGTAGATAGCAGTCAATCATTTTTAAAGATCATTCCAGAAGGAACCTCTTTTAACGAACTACCGGAAAATCTAAAAATAACAAGTATTACTGTTGATGGGTACAAATTTGAATCAGGCATTCCTGGTATTATGTTTTTTCCGGATGGCACAGAAGAGTATGCAGAGATATATATTGAAGATACTCAAACTGGTGATAAATGGACTATTATACTAAATCCCTATATACCTTCGTTACAGATAACAAAGAGTATATAACAATACGGGGTCAACTCTCGACTCTTGACAAAAGAGACATGGGACTAAAGTTCCTCACTACATCTTTCTTAAAATTTTTCTGAACTCCTCTTTATAAAAGAGGGAACTATGGAAGGCGAAGGAAACAGAAAAAATGATGGGTTATAAAAAATGCGATTGAAACAAAGAAAAACAAAAGGATTTACTCTACTTGAAACAATGATAGCAGTTGGAATGTTTGCTGTGCTCGGGATTGTATGTCTGGAGAACTATCTTTTGAATATAAGTATTTCTCAGAAGATCATTGATCAGCAATCGTGTATGACCCTGGCAAGACAAAAAGAATTTGAATACCTTCAGGATCCTGACAATATACCTGAATCAGGGGATTTTGGTAATGTTGATCCGGATGCCCATTATAAAATTGAAACATCAGATATTACGCTTAGTGAGACAGTAACAATTGATAGCGAGATAACCTTTAATTTTACTGTTGTTCGCATTATTGTTGAAAAGCATGGTTACCAGGTTTCTTACCCATTTGTTATTAAAAGTTCAGAAGAAGAAAACCAATGAAAAATAAAAAAGGATTTACCCTAATTGAGATGTTGGTTGCAACTGTTATAGGGTTTATAATTATTATACTTGTTTACCAGACAATGCAAATCACAATAAGGGTTTCAAAAGATGTTAGAGAAAAACTCGCCCGTATGCAAACGACAAATTTTTTTCTTACATCCTTTTCCGGAAGGTTGCTATGTATGGTACCTGATAGTTCAGAAAACAGTTTCAGCAGTGATCAAATTTCGATTGAAGTAGTTGAATATAAGAAACGAAAGATTATTACCTATATTGTAGAGCCCAACGAATATGGTAAGTACAATCTTTCTGTTAAAGAAAAGGATATATTCTATGATACAGAATACGAATATCCTGCAATAAAGGATTTAGATTCTTTTGAGTTTCAATTCTTTGATGGGGATTCCTGGATTACTACCTGGGAAAAAGAAACAATTCCCACGGGGATTTCTGTTAATTTTGAAAAGGATAATACAAAGACATTTTTCCCTGTAGCGGTTGACATCCAGAGTCAGGAGGTCCAGCAATGAAGAATGGATTTGTATTGATTATAACTGTGGCTTTTCTTGCAATACTTGCGGCAAATGCATTTATATTTACAGAATTTGTTAGATTAAGATCAGAGGTTCAGTATAATCAAAATTTCAGGTTTCTGGCTGATCGTGTCGCAAGAACTGGAATTAGTGCAGGAGAGATAGTACTTTCCTTAGATAAAAATTCCTATGACTGGTTTGACGATGTCTGGGTAAAACCAAAAAGCCTTGTTTTCCCAGAGGGTTCTGTGGAGGTAACAATTGAACCTCTTGATGCGAGATTTAATATTAATAGTATCTTAAACAATGATAAATCAATAAACACACAATCAGTAAACCTGTTTAGCAATCTTTTATCTGTGATGGGGTTTCCCTCGTCTCTCCTCGATACACTTCTTGATTGGCTCGACAGTGATGATTTCCCGAGAATTTTTGGAGCAGAATCAGAATATTATGGTACTTTCAATCCACCCTATAAACCAGCAAACGGTCCACTCGGAGATGTAACAGAACTTGTTTTTATCAAGGGTTTTACACCAGAAATACTGATATCAAAGGTGGGTACCCCTGGACTTAGTGATTTACTGACCATCTTTTCTGATAATAAAATAAATGTTAATATAGCAAGTCCAATAATATTACAGATGCTCGGATATAGCACTGATTCTGTTGAAAAAATTTTGAACGAGAGGGAACTGCGACCATTAAGTATGAATATTCTTATGAACATTGATAGACAAACAACTTCTTCTCTGACAAGGGTTATAAAATTTTCAAGCAGTTTTTTTTGTATAAGGGCTGTGGCTGATTGTAATGGGGTTATGAGCACTCAATCCTTAATTGTTCAAAGGACAAGTAGTGGTATAAAACGGTTGAAATGGGAGAGAAATTGAACCTTATTGTATACATAAGAGATAAAAAATTCTATCTATATTCCTCAGGAGAAACAAAGATACAGGGTATTTTTGAAAACAGCGAGGACACGTCTGATTTTTTTGCAAAAAATAAGGTTAACAATCTAACCCTGATTTTCAGCAGGCCCCTGATTTTTATAAGAACACTCGATTTCCCATTTTCCAATTTAAGCAAGATTTCTCAGGTTTTGCCTGAAGAATCCTCAGCGCTATTTCCTGTTCCAACAGAAGAACTTGAACTCTTCTGGTATCCAATCTCCAGAGAAAAAACAAAGACCACTGTTTTAATCCTCGGCATCGAGAAAAAAAGGATCGAAGAATGGCAAAAGATGAAGTCGTCATTTAAATTCAGTATGAAGATTGGGTTTGAGCCATTTGTTTTAATAAATTATTTATCAAAAACAATCTCTGATAGAAGATACCTGCTTGTTTTTATTGATGGGAATTATATTGCAAGATACAGAGTAGAAAATAATGCCATTGTAGAAGGGTTTTCTTTTTTCTTTGAGTCAGGTAGTTTAGAGGATACCCTGAACGAGATTAAGTCAGAGGAAACAAATCTGCCATTGATACTTGTTGGAGATATACCCACTGGTAAGAATATCTCTGGATTCAGGGTAATTCTACCGAAGAAATCTGAATCCTGCATATCAATTTTTCTTGCCTTGTTTGAAAATTCTCAAAACCTTTCAGTCAGTCCTAATTTCAAGATTTTCACTGTTAGATATTCTGAGATTACAGTAAATCCATTGTTAATACTGGTGGTGTGTGTGTATCTTTGCCTCGCAGGGATTATGTTCAGACCTGTATTGATTTCAAAACAATATCAGGAAAAAGTAAACAGTGTAAACAAAAAGATGGAAGAAGTTTTTAAGTCAGCATTTCCAAATGTTTCAAGGATTGTTAATCCTATAATACAGGCAAAAGAGCACCTCAAAAATTTTCAGGATGTTCAGCAGATAATGCCAAAAATTTCTGTTATTTCAATTATGAGTACAATATCCAGGGTTGTTCCCGAGAATGTTCCATTTAAGGTTTCTCAAATGAGTTTAAGGGGGAATGACTTGTTTCTTACCTGTCTTACTGATACACTTGAAAATGTCGAGATTATCTCTCAGATTTTCAAAAAGGCAGATTTATTCAGCAGTGTGAAGGTTGGGGGAATAGCGCCTGAATCAGGACAGATAACATTTAACCTTCTTATGAAGGTTAAGATTGATTAAAAAAATAAATGGTAGTATTTATTTTAATGGGGGCCTTTTCCCTTATTTCCCCATAAAGGGGGCAAGGGGGATTTTGAAGAGAGAATAATGTAGATGTAGGAAAGTAAAAGGGATTCCTCAATGTATTAATAATGAAAACAATCTTAATTTATCTTTAGAAAATGGTGAAAAAATGTTTAAAAACTTAAAAAATCTTTCTTTACTTGCTCTGGTTATACTCGCCTTGCTTTATCAATTTGTTTGCGCTCCTGGAATCAGGAAAATCAGAGACCTCAACAGGATGTATGTTCAAAAACAGAAAGACCTTGAAACCCTCAATAATTTGATTTCGCAGTATAAAAGCAAAACAAAACAGGCAGATGTTATATTTGCCCCAGAGAATTTTAATCTATATCTTTTTGTTTCAAAAACACTTGAATCCAATGGGCTTAAATCCTCTGTTTCGAGGATTACCCCTGTTACAGAGAATATTCTTTTGAATGCAGTTGAACAACACATAACTATTGCACTTGAAGATGTGGAACTTGCCAAACTTTTGAATTTTTTTGAAGATATTGAGGAAAGACAATTCTTAACCTTTGGATATCTTCAGATTTCTCGCAATCCTCAGAAGCAGTTTTTTGTTAAGGCAGAGATGGAGATTATCTCGTATAAATCAAATGGAAAATAAACAAAAAAAAATATTCCTGATAGACGCAAATAATATTATATACAGATCTTTTTTTGCAATAAGAAAGTTTACAACATCAACAGGGCATCCGACAAATGCAGTGTTTGGTTTTGTATCAACACTTTTGAAGATTTTGAAGGAATACAGCCCTTCATATATTGCTGTTGTTTTTGATTCTCCGGGTCCAACCTTCAGGCATACGCTTTTCGAGGAATATAAAATTGCTCGAAAACCAATGCCGGATGAACTTCAGGTCCAGATACCAATCATTAAAGAGATTATACAGGCATTTGGGATAAAGATATTGCAGAAGGATGGTTATGAGGCAGATGACATTCTTGCTTCTCTTGCGCTGAAATTTTCTGACGAGGATTTTGATGTTGTTATTATTACAGGTGATAAAGATATGCTACAGTTATTAAACAAAAATATAACTGTATTAAATCCAGGGACATGGAAGATTATAGATTATGATACATTTCATGGAAAATATGGATTTACTCCTGTAAATATTGTTGATTATCTTGCCATCGCAGGAGATGCATCTGACAGTATTCCTGGGGTTCGTGGAATTGGAGAAAAAACAGCCGCAACCCTTATAAAAACATTTACCACAGTTGAAAACCTTTATGAAAACATTGAAAATATTAAAGGCAAAACCAGAGACAATCTCCTTGCAGGAAAAGATTCTGCTTTTTTAAGCAAAAAACTTGTATCGCTTGCCAACAATATTTCTCTTGAAATAGACGTGGAGAATCTTAAAATTGGTAATCCAGATATTCCAAAGATTAAGGAAATCTTTCAAAATCTTGAATTTAGAAAATTTGAGGATTCAATCTCTGATATTTTTTCTGATGCCTTACCAGAAACTGAAGAAGATGTTTTTGCTATTGGAGAAGAGATATTTAGTTTCAAAGAAATAATCCAGAACCCTGAAAAATTCAGGCAGAATCTTGAAGATAAAAATATCCTAAAGATTGGTAAAGACATAAAGGAAAAAATAAAACAACTTGCCTCAAAAAATATTTATCTTGCTCCGCCATACTTTGATATTACGATTGCCTCTTTTCTTCTCGGGAAAAGTCCTGTTGTAACAGATGTATTGCAGGCATACAAAAATTATCGGGAAGAACTGAAAAAACAGGATATGGAATTTATATTTGATTCTATAGAAACCCCGCTTATTGAGGTGATTGCATCAATGGAGGTAAATGGAATACTTGTTGATGTGTGTTATCTTAAATCTCTGAAAGAACAATACGAGAAAGACATAAGCAATATACAGGAAAAAATTTTTGCTCTTGCAGGGGAGGTTTTTAACATTAACTCCCCATCGCAGGTTGGTAAAATTTTATTTGAACGTCTTGGTCTTCCGGCAAAAAAAAAGACAAAAACAGGATATTCAACAGACACCTCCACCCTCCAGCAGATTAGAACCAAGCACAAAATAGTGGATTTGATTCTTCAATACAGGGAACTTTCAAAACTATGCAGCACATACATTGATGGATTCTATCAGTATGTAAATCCAGATGATAACAGAATTCATCCAGAATTTCTGCAGACAGGTGTTTCCAGTGGCCGGCTTGCCTGTAGAAACCCTAATCTTCAGGCAATTCCAGTAAGAACAGAAAAGGGTTCTCTCATAAGAAAGATTTTTGTTGCTCCGCAAGGTGCAACCTTTTACTCTTTTGACTATAACCAGATTGAATTAAGAGTTCTTGCCCATTTTTCAAACGACCCTGTTTTATGCGATGCATTCAAGTCAGGCAGGGATATTCATCTTGAAACAGCAAAACTTCTTTTTTCTTTTCAGTCAGATTCCCTTTTTGAAGATGAAGAGGTTGAAAGATACCGTCGCATAGCCAAAACCATTAATTTTGGGATAATTTATGGAATGAATGGATACGGTCTTGCCCAGAGATTATCCTGTACTCCTGAAGAAGGCCAGGCATTTATCGACCAGTACTTTGCAAAATTTCAGGGAGTTAGAAAATACATACATCAGTCAATATCAGAAGCAGAAAAACTCGGATATGTTAAGACAATGTCTGGAAGAAAAAGATACCTGCCAGAGATATACTCAGAAAACAGAAACCAGAGAGAATTCGCCAGCAGAGTTGCAGTCAATATGCCGATACAGGGAACTGCTGCTGAGATTATTAAACTTGCAATGATTAAAATACACAATCTAATTAAAGAGCGAAAACTTCAGAGCAAGATGATATTGCAGATTCACGATGAACTTTTATTTGAGATATACGATAATCAAAAAGATATTTTTGAAGAAATAAAGGCAATTATGGAAAATATTTGTTGCCTGAATGTTCCCCTCAAGGTTGATGTTGAAAAAGGTAAGAACTATCTCGAGATGAGCAATGCCTGAGCATTCTTTTTGCATTTCTCATTTTGACTTGAGAATAATGAAGATGTAGTGAGCACCTTCAGGTGCGTTCCTTTTTAAGTTCCCCTTTGTTAAAGAGGTTGACTTGAAAGATAAAAAAATTCAGTTAAAATAGAACATAGGAGTACAAAATGGAACAATGTAAACATATAGCCAGTACCGCATCAATACTGTGTTTTTCGAGATTTTTTGACAGGGACTTGACAAGATTAAATATACCTATTAAAATACACTTGACAGAATATAAGAATTCATTTAACATTAAAAACGGAAGGAGGTGAGAGAAAATGAAAAGAAAAGGATTCACTCTCATAGAACTTCTTGTAGTAATCGCTATTATAGCGATTCTCGCATCAATGTTGCTTCCCGCACTGTCAAGGGCAAGGGAACAAGCAAGACGTGGTGTTTGTATGTCTAACCTGAAACAAATAGGTCTTGCTCTCCGTATGTATTCGCAGGATTATGATGAATTTTTCCCATCTATATCAGGTTATGCTACGGGTACGACTTCGAACGAAACAAGGGACGCTTTTTGCCTTTTGTACGGAAGAGTATATAACGCCACTGGTACTACCTCAAAACCTTGTCCAAACTATCTTAAGAATACAGAGATGATGATATGCCCGAGTTCAAATGATACAAAGTATACTGTTGACCCTGAAGATGTAGATACTGCATTTGCGCCTAGTTTCACGAGAGCCGCCGGGAATTGTTCCTATGCCTATGCTCGTGGTCTTGATGAAAAAACCCAGCCAGAATCAGCCCTTGTTTGCGACAAGGTTTATCAGGAAGCCGACCATGGCGCGTGGACAGTGGCAAATGCCTATCTTACTGATACCTATGACAACCATGGAAAAGATGGCATCAATGTACTTTATGTTGGTGGAAATGCTAGTTGGGTTGCAGCAAATTCAAGGGGAACAATAGATAAGGGATATCTCCCGGTTGAACAGATTCCGAACATTGTTAGAATAGCAAATCCATAATAATGGAGAGTTAGAGATGAATGAATTGAAAGGAGGTGAGAAAAGATGAAGAAAAAAGGTTTTACCCTTATTGAACTTCTTGTAGTAATCGCTATAATAGCGATTCTCGCATCAATGTTGCTTCCTGCACTATCAAGGGCAAGGGAACAGGCAAGAAGAAGTGTTTGTATGTCTAACCTAAAACAAATAGGTCTTGCACTTAAAATGTATGCCCAGGACTATGATGAATCATTTCCGTACAGAGGTGGGCCTACTTTATCCAATGAAACAGCATATGCAATGTGTCTCCTGTTTGGCAGGGTATGGAGTGCTACACTAACCGGACCCGCCAGTAAACCATGTCCGAATTATCTTAAAAATACAGGAATGATTGTTTGTCCGAGTGCAAGGGATATCAAGTATAATGGGGATCCAGAAAATATCACTGTAGCATTTAACCCTACATTTAGTTCTGACCCAAATGTGGCAAATGATAACTGTTCTTATGCCTATGGATGTGGTCTTGATGAACAGACAAATGTTGAATCAGTTATTGTTGCTGACAAGGTTTCAGGAAAGGGTAGCAATGCTCTGTGGGCTACTGCTTTTCCTGCAAGTGTAACTGTTCGTTTAGGTCTTGATAACCATGGAAGAGATGGAATCAATGTCCTGTATGTTGGTGGAAATGCTAGTTGGGTTGCAGCAGACAAAGATGGTAATCTTGACCCGATTAATCTCGGTTATGGTGGTATTACAGTAATTAGAAATCCATGATATTTTATTTAAGGAGAAAAAATGAAAAATAAGATGAAAGGAGGTGAAGAAAAATGAAAAGAAAAGGATTCACTCTCATAGAACTTCTGGTAGTAATCGCTATCATAGCGATTCTCGCATCGATGCTGCTTCCCGCGTTGGCAAGGGCAAGAGAGCAGGCAAGAAGAAGTGTTTGTATTTCAAACCTTAAACAAATAGGTCTTGCTCTTAAGATGTATGCCCAGGATTATAAGGAATATTACCCGGCATCTCAGGCTATGACTTCAGATGAACCATCGTCCATTACCCCACTATCTCTCTTATATCCTCAGTATGTATCAACAGGAAAAACATTTATATGTCCATCTGACCTTGGCCATAAGACAGCAAGTGCAACTGTGTACAATTCTGCTCCTTTACTGGATACAACCGGTGGAACTGACAATGCTGGTTGTTCCTATGCATATGCCCAGTACTGCAATGAATCAGTTGATGTTGATACAGTTGTCGCTGTTGATAAGTCAGGAAGCAATACTACTTCCTTTGGTGGGCAGTGGAGTGAAACACTGACTGTTCTTGGTACAACTGGTGGAAAGGACAATAACGTCAACCACAAGACAGATGGAGTCAATGCCTGTATGTGTGATGGCCATGTAAAATGGGTGCCAGTTGGTAAAATTCCTGACCTCATTCCTAACAGGGCAAACAACGAAACTGGATGTATAGCGAAAATTATTAATCCATAAAATTGACTACTTATGAATTGAATGACCCCTCTGAAAGGAGGGGTCATTCTTTTTTCCCTAAATACGGGGTCAACTCTTGACTCTTGACAAAACCAAAATTTCTCCAACCTTTTCGCCCTCATCCTCTATGGGTTCTATTCTTTATCCACAAGTTCCCTTTTAGAAATCCCCCTCTTTTACAAAGAGTGAAGAGTGATGAGACAAATTACAGAAAAGCACGGGAATTTTTGCCTGTATCCTTAAAACAGATTAAAATAAATTACTATGCTGAAACCAATTGATGATTTTTTTCAAAAACATAATATTAAGGTTTATGGACATTGCTCATTGAGCAATTCAGATAAAGAGAAGATTTTGCTATCGCGGGATATTGTTAATCTACTGAATAGTGCAATTGTTTTTGGAATCCCATTGAGTGGCTCTGTGATAATGAATCTCGAGGATGGTCCTGATTTATTGTACCTTCATCACTACAGGCAGGCAAACTATCTTCTTGATAGAATATCTTTTGGTCTTGCCACAATTGCAGAGGATTGTGGATATATGGCTGTCCCAATCCCTGCATCCCAGATAGTTGACTGGAAAAATCAGAGGGCTTATGTTTCTCATAAGCATTTTGCTCTTTTATCTGGATTGGGCTGGTTTGGTAGAAATAATCTAATTGTAAACAGTGTCTACAGAAGCCGTCTGAGGTTTGCCACAGTTCTTACTTCTATCAGGTTTGAAACAGAACCAAAGATTTTGGGGTTTCATTGTGGGAGTTGCAGAAAATGTATTGAGATGTGTCCTGCGGGCGCAATAACAGAGACCCCTGAGGGATTTAACCATATTGCATGTTTTGAAAAGATTAAAGAACTAACACGCCAAAAGAATATATCACAGTATATCTGTGGGATGTGTATAAAGGCATGCGAAAAATGGGAATAATAAAAAAACCATTGAGCGTTAAACCATTCTGCGCAGTATTATTCAGAAAAGAAGAGAATCTTAATTTATCTTTATCTTTTTTAATTGATATATTCGGGAGTATTGATATTAAAAGCGAGATTTTCCCATTTGATTTTACTGACTACTATTCAAAGGAAATGGGCGAGAATCTTAAAAGGATTTTTGTGTCATTTGAAAATCTTCTTCTACCAGATGACTGTGCACAGTGGAAGATACATACAAATGATATTGAAAAAAAATTGAGTTTGCGAAATAACTCATCAAGAACAGTAAACATTGATCCTGGTTATGTTGAATTATCAAAGGTTGTCCTTTTAACAACAAAAAACTTTAGCCACAGGATTTATCTCGATAAAGGTATTTATGCAGAGGTAACCCTTATTTGGAGTTCAGGAAGATTTAATTCACTGGCCTGGACATATCCTGATTATAAGACAGAACCCGCCCTGAATTTTTTCTCGAGGATCAGAGAAAAATTAAAAACGGGGTCAACTCTTGACTCTTGACAAATGTGGAAATCCCTCCCAGTACTTCAGTTATAAATGAAGATTATAAGGTTCTGCAGTCATGTTTTTATTCTGGTGATTACCTGTTTATCTTGTTATAAAGATAATATGCAAACTGATATGCCTGGCTTTTTAATTTTCCAAGATTATAATCAGGATTTTGAAAAATCTGGGATGCAATAAAGATGGGTTCAAGTGGTAATTCTTCAACAGTAGGTATTGCCCAGGTTGTTTCAATCGCACCTTTATTTATTCCAATTTTTTTTGAGTATCTTGAAAAAGATGCAATTGCCTTGGGCTTAAAGAAACTCATCCCGGGAAATACTTCAAATCCCTTATTTCTGAAGTATCTAAGAGATGGATAACTTTTATAGTAATGGTAGTGCCAGTCAAAGATTAAGACGTCTTTTGGTATAAGATCTATTGCCTTGTATATGTTTCCTATTGTGCCATTACAATTGCATATCTTGAATTTTCTATGGTCTAAAAGCATATCTCCCCATAATGTCATCCTTATATTCTGACTTTTTAAGAAGTTGTGTAATCTATTGACATCCTCTGAGTAGATTTCCCATAATTTTTTTCTCTTGCATTTTTCACATATTCCCATTCTTTTTTCACTGAACCAATGTTGAACCTCATCATGGGTTAAGTGAAAATATTGAGGGTTGAAAATTTCTATTATCTCGCTAAGTAAGGAAAATATAACCTGATATGTTTTTGGATTGGATGTACAGTAAACAAATGGGTTGTTGGGATCCTCAACAATAGACCTATCAATTTTTATTAGATTTGTATCATTCTGATGTCCGAGGGTTGGGAATTCAGGTATTATTTCCATTCCGAGATTTTTTATATAGTTCCTGATTTCCTTCATCTCGTTTTTTGTATATGACCATTTCTCGGCGACTTGGGGATAACTCTCATATTTCATTCCTTTTCCAATCCCGAGAATAACCCCGTTATAACCAATCTTCCTGAGGTTTTCAAGGATTGTAAAGAATTGCCCTAAATCAACTCTTCCACCGTAGAGAATAAGGTGTATAAATCTTTTTTCGAACCAGGGATCTTTGCTTATTTCTGGGAAAATAAATTCTTTTTTCGCCACAGGACTATAAACATTTTTCCTGCTACAAAATGACATGCTTATAAGTTCCTTCAATGACTTATCTTTTTCAACCATTTTTCCATCTGTATACCCGCCAACCATACACATATGTCCTCTATGGTATATTACATACAGGACAAGGTCTGAAAATTCAATTTTTATTCCGTTCCCATCTTTTCGAATAATATACAAAAATCCTTTTTTGAAAGGAAGGTTTTTGGTTACGCATCTTCCGAAAGGTGGTATAACATAATTTAGATATCTTTTTCCCCCTGGTATTAATATATTCGTTCCTGGTGGAACATCCCACGAAAAGAAAAACTCTAATTGTTTAAGTTTTCTCTTGCCTGTATTCTGCAATTCAACCAAAATCTTGAATCTGTCATCTTCAATGGAGTAATCTATTTTAAGAGTGTCTGTCTCCTTTGTTTTCTCCATATGAACAGAAGAACCATCTACCATTATGATTGGTTTTTCAAAGGTTACATTTGAGAATTTGTGCGAAAGTTTGCCTTGTGGGTCTCGTCCGAGTTTTCCTTCCTTAACCCAGATTTTAAGTCCTCTGCCACTGTGTGCCTTTCCACCCCCTACAAAATCAATTTTCTTTTCTCTGTCAAATAACTTTATTATGTTTCCATCTTCATCAATTTCAACCACGACCTTTCCAGATTGGATTTTATAGTTTCTTTCCATATATTCTCCTGAAAAAAATTAAAGACGGGGTCAACTCTTGATTCTTGACAAGCCCGCAATGTAGCGAGCACCTTTAGGTTAGATATATTTATGTTATCATAAGAAACACGGAACTAAAGTTCCTCACTACATGGGTTTTGATGATTGAATGCTCTGTCTCTACGAGACACCCCTCTAAAAGAGGGGAATTAAAATCTCCTATTTATGAAAGAGGGGGGCGCACTGTACTTCGTGTTTCGGGAATCTCGCTCCCCAGGGTGCTCACCCTCTCGCACCCGTGCTGTGCGGTCTGACTTCCTCGTCAGACCAGCACCCTTCTCGCCCTTAGTGCTATACGGTGCTCTTTCTTCATCGCACCAGCTTCTTGCACTTCGTGCTTCGGTCAGCGGGCTCACCTTCTCGCCCTTAGTGCTATACGGTGCTCTTTCTTCATCGCACCAGCTTCTTGCACTTCGTGCTTCGGTCAGCGGGCTCACCTACTCGCCCTTAGTGCTATACGGTGCTCTTTCTTCATTGCACCAGCTTCTTGCACTTCGTGCTTCGGTCAACGGGCTCACCTACTCGCCCTTAGTGCTATACGGTGCTCTTTCTTCATCGCACCAGCACCGCTCCATTCAAATCCCTCTGAAGAAAAAAAAGCGGAGGGGGTAGGATTTGAGCGGCCCGTCGCTCGATCGCGATCTGCTCCTCGCTCCTTAAGGGGGATCTCCCCCTTAATCTTCCCCCTACTGCGTGGGGAACGCCTCTTTCCCCACTCCCCTTTCATCCAACCTATAAAATACTAATCGGTTGGATGATCCCACGACGCCTCAGCTCGGCCATCCGCATAGGTCTTCGCTTGCTCAGACCTATACATCTTCGCTCCATTCAAATCCCTCTGAAGAAAAAATAAGTGGCGGTGTAGGGATTTGAACCCCAGACGTATCGGGTATGAGCCGACTGCTCTGCCAACTGAGCTACACCGCCTTTGATAGATATTCCGCAAGTTGTAAAAATGCTTTTGCTCTATGACTGATTCTGTTTTTTTCGTCTGAACTAATCTCGCCAAGGGTTTTGTTTATTTCAGGGATTTCAAAAATCGGATCATATCCAAATCCTGATTGACCCCTTGGTTTTCTTGCAATAACTCCGTATAATCTGCCCTCAAAAAATTTTCTTTCTCCTGATGGGCTTACAAGCGCCACGGTACAAACAAAATACGCCTGTCTGTTATTTTCATCTTCAAGATATTTTAACAGTTTTTCAATATTTTTTCTATCATTGGCGTTAGGCCCCGCAAATCTTGATGAAAAAATTCCTGGCATGCCATTCAAGGCAGGAACAACAAGACCCGAATCTTCTGCAACCGCATACATACAAGGATACTGCTGCGCAACGAAAAGCGCCTTTATAAGGGCGTTTTCTGCAAAGGTTTTTCCCCCTTCATCTGGAAAATTCCTATTGACTGGCAAAATAATTTCAGGATTAAAATCCTTCAGGATATCGTGGATTTCTTTAACCTTGTTAGGATTTTTAGTACCCAGACAAAATTTGAAGCTCATTTTTTAATATCTCTCTTTCTAAATGGATAATTTGATTGATACCTTTTTTTGAGATTTCTATCAGTTCGTCAAGTTCCTTATGAGTAAAAAACATTCCCTCTGCAGCGCCTTGTATCTCAGCAAATTCACCTTTGCTGTTCATAATAACATTAAAGTCAACCTCTGCGATAGAATCTTCCGAATAATTCAGATCAAGATATATATTCCCGTTGACAATACCAACACTTACAGCACCAATGCAGTCCCGCAGTATAGGCAGCATCAGGAGATTTCTTTTTTTCATTAGTACAAGGCCATCTATGAGAGCACAAAAAGCGCCATTGATAGATGCTGTTCGCGTGCCACCGTCTGCCTGAAGAACATCACAGTCAACAACTATTGTTCTTTCACCGAGATTTTTCAGGTTAACAGCAGACCTTAAAACTCTTCCAATTATCCTTTTTATCTCCTGACTTCTTCCTGATTGGTTGTTTGTTCTTAAATTACGTTCAGGGGTAGACGCAGGAAGCATTCCATACTCTGCAGTAAGCCAGCCATTTCCTGCGCCCTTAAGAAAGGATGGAACCTTATCTTCAACAGTTACACAACATAAAACCTTTGTTTCACCCATTTCAATCAGGGCAGATCCTATTGCATATTTACTTACTCTTCTGGTAATTTTTATAGGACGAAGTTCATCATATTTTCTTCCGTCTTTTCTTTGTGTATTCATAATATAGTCCGTTTGTATAGAAATGTTTTATTTGTTTTTTAAACCTTCCTTGATTCTCCATCGCACATCTTTTTTTTCTTATTCTATGCCCGATGTTATCTTAGATGCTCAAAAATATTATATACCGTAAATTATTTTTCAGGAATTTTATCTTCTGGCAAGAAATGCGGGCATAACAAAGAAACCAACTGATGTGGATGAGTTTTTTGAGAACCTGATTCCTACAATGAGACAATGGACTTGTTTCTGAATAGTATAATGTTGGGATGTAAACTTTGATTTCTTTCTATCATAATCCAGTGATGCGTCAAATTCCCAATTGCCATATATTTTGTTAAAAGACCCTGTTATTCCTTCAAAATATCCACTTAGATATTTATTCCCAACTCCTACTTGTGTATTACCTTTCTTGAATATCACGGTATTATTCATTTCTTTTATTCCGCCATTTGAAGGGTTAAATCTTTCCTGACAATGAAAACTCCACTGTTTATTCTGCGCAAAATCAAGCATGAAAATACTATCTTCGAATTCGGTTTCTTCGATATCATAGAATATCATTGATGTAATATTTCCTTTATGGATATTATTTTTCCAGAAATCCCACGAAAGATTAATACTTGTAAATGTTCCATCTGGATTAAAATCATAAAGGTCAGAGGAGAAAGGGATATTTTTTTCAGATACAAAATTTGAGAAGATTGAAAAAGTCGGTGAAAAATATACTGAATTATTCTTTTCCTGTGATAGAGCAAGGAGTTTTAGATTAAACCCTGCGGATGAAATAAAATTATTCATTTCGTCCTGATCCTGAACATAATAAGCATTCCTGAATCTGACAAACGGGGTAATTTTGCTGAAACCAGCGCTAATAGGTCTATCAAATTCAATATCAGACATTACACGAGAATACTCATTTCCTTTGTCATCAACAAATCTTGTAGGAATAAACTGGAAACTTCCAAGCCATTTCCCCATATTTATGTATGGTAGTGAAAACTCAATCTCAGGAATTTTTTTTGCAGAGAGAAAATCTTCCTGAGCATCATCTATAATATTTACACTAAAAGCACCCTCTCCGATAATTTTTGTATACGAAAGATAGTTTGGATTTCTACTTTTTTCAATAAAACTATCATATAGATGCTTTCTAAAAAACCATTCGCTCTTCATCCATCTCCAGTCAACTATTATATTCTGTTTATTGCTGAATTCATTATGGAATTCACCCAGAAAACCATAATAAAGATCATCATTACTGCCACTGTATTTTTTGAAGGCATATGATGAAAAACTTCCTTTTGACGGTTGGGTTTCTGATGCAGTTCCATCTGCGATTTTTATTCCAGCGCCCAATCCGTCTGTTCCTATAGTAATCTTTTCGGAAATATCAAATTTTGAGTCCTTTGATGTATTGTTAAAGATAAGAGAAAGGCCATTACCAATTTCTGTTTTATGCCCTGATGATATCTGAAATGGCGGTTTTTTTGTCCGTAGATTGTACGAATATCCAGGGAAATAAAAAATTGGTTTATTCCCAAAATAAATTTTCAATCCCTTTATTGAAATCTTATCAGGAGAAATCTGAACACTATCACAAAAAAGATGATAATGTGGGTTTTCTCTATCGCAGGTTGTAAGAATACATCCTTTTGCGTTGATTCCATCTTTTTCTTTTTTAACAAGTTCTGACCTTCCATAAAAAGGGATATACGAAAATTTGTTGTTAGTAAATGTACCAAAATCTGTTTGCATGTTGTATGTTGAGTGAGTGGAGGTAATTTTTAAGTTTCCCTGTGAAAGGGTCAGGCCTGTTTCAATCTCTATATCACCAGAGATATGATTAATAACTGCCTTATTGCACTCTATTATTGCATCGGCTGAGACGATTTTTATATTGCCTTCAAGAGTGGTAATATATGGCTCGCCTGATTCTGTAAACAATGTTGAAACATTATCAGCAGTGCATTCAAATTCCGCTGCATACAGAATGTAAGTTAGTAAAAGAGACACAAGAAGAAAACATACATTAAAAAATTTCAACATTGTGTTCTTTCGCGAAAGAAACAAGTGATTCCCAGTCCTTCATTGCGCTGGTCGCGCCAACTGCTGTAACAGACATTGCTCCAACTGTATTTGCAAGAAGCCCGCATTTTAAAAGTGAATATCCTTTTAAAAGTCCTGTAAGAAATCCAGCAACATATGCATCTCCTGCGCCAGTTGAGTCAACTGTATTTACCTTCAATGCAGGGAAAAATTTTTTTTCTGTACGGTTTGCAACAAACGACCCTTCAGAACCCATTTTTATACAGATATTTTTTGCTCCTCTATCAATAAAAAATTTAGCCATCTCCTGGTAATAATCCTGGCCTGAAAGCATTCTTGCTTCTTCAATACTGGTAAAAAAATAATCAACATACTCAATACTTTCTTCAATAATAGGAAGCCACCTTCCTGTTGAATCCCATGCAGTATCAAAAGATAGAATCTTACCCATATCTTTTACTTTTCTAGCAAGTTCCTTAAGATTTTCGCCTTCAAAACCCGGTAAAAGAAATATACCCGCAACATGTACAATGGAGAAATTTTTTAGATAATCAAAATCAATATCATTAACACTAAACCTGCTGTTTGCTCCAAAAGAATGTAAGAAGGACCTTTCTCCATCAGGGAAAACAAGTACTGCTGTTCCTGATGTTGTTATACCCTTTTCAATCCTTACTTTTGAAACATCAATGCCTGCTTTTTTAAGTGTATTCATAACAAATTCCCCAATAGCATCATCGCCAATTTTCCCTATCACACCAACCTCAGTACCAAGGTTTTTCGCAACAATCCCTGTATTTGAGGCGCATCCTCCAATGTGGAGTTCACATGTATCAACAAGGGTCAATTTACCTCTTTCTGGCATTTGTCTTACAGGTCTTGCAACAAAATCTCCTACAAGAATTCCAAGGCATGCAAGTTTATCCATAATATCTCCTTTTATTTTTTCTCATTTTATGTTTTGCTTTCTCCGAATTTCTCCTTCTTATAAGATCTCCCTCACCCATTTTCTCAAAGGGGGAAGCCATCAATGAAAAGTGAAAAAGATAAAATTAACTGCTTTGTTGGTACTTTGTTTATTCATCTTGCATTTTGCAATTTACAGATCATTCTTCAATCTTTCCTTTTGCAGATGAAGGCAGAGTAAATTATTTATATGAATATTTTACAAGAAAAAGGGAATATTTTGAAATGACTTTACAAATTTATTAAAAGCAGGTATAAGGATTATAGTAATAAAAAGGAGGTGAGAGAAAATGAAAGGAAAAGGGTTTACTCTCATAGAGCTCCTTGTGGTTATAGCCATCATAGCGATCCTCGCTTCAATGCTTCTACCAGTATTATCCCAGGCAAGAGAAAAAGCCAGAGCACAGGTATGCGCATCAAATCTAAAACAGATAGGGCTTGCGATACATATGTATGCGCAGGACTATGATGGCTGGGTTCCATGGACCCATTACTATCCCGCCAGTCCAGGCGCAGGTACCAACTGTGCGAGTGATGCAGTACCACCGGCTCCTGGTAGATGGAGGGCAGTGTGGATGATACAACTTGTTCCATATGTTGCCCCTGGGACTGATGCATCAAAACTCAGTTGGTATTCCACTGATTCTAATGCTGTTGATAGGAAGATAAAGGTATTTCAGTGTCCAACAACATGGAACTGGCCTGGCACCCAGGTTGGTAAGATATCTCTTCCTCATGACCCATGGTTTTCTAACTGGTGGTGTAGTGGTAGCCCAAATGTACCAGATACCTGGCCTGCAGATTCAGGACATTGCTACTGTATTAACTCTGGTATTGCCTGTGACTTCAACAGTTATTGTACAGGTAAGTGGAAACTTGATAGCACAATAATGAGGGCACACTCGAGTGAACTTGTTCTTGTTTTTGATGCTCCTGAGTATTATGCAGGAGGTACTGTGAGTATGGAGTTGATGCTTGCTACAGAATGGGGGCCATCGAGCACTGGAAGAAACCACAACAGAGGCATTAATTTTTTAATGGCGGATGGACATGTTGAGTACCACAGGAGGGTTACCCCGGCAAGTGCTGATGAATTGAGTCAGGCACGATATCGCACTGGCTGGAAATTCGTTGAAGGATTTGGATATACAGGATCTGGGTGGGGATGTTACTATGGATTCTATTGATATTTGAACATTTTACCTGTATAATATTTTCTCTGGGGGATTAGCTCAGTTGGGAGAGCACCAGGCTGGCAGTCTGGTTGTCAAGGGTTCAAATCCCTTATCCTCCACTTTTTTCTTTATAAGAAGGGATTTGAATGGAGCGAAGATGTATAGGTCTGAGCAAGCGAAGACCTATGCGGATGGCCGAGCTGAGGCGCTGTGGGAGCCGAAGCCGCCAAATCCCTTATCCTCCACTTTTTTCTTTATAAGAAGGGATTTGAATGGAGCGGTGCTGGTGCGATGAAGAAAGAGCACTATATAGCACTAAGCGCGAGAAGGTGAGCGCGCTGACCGAAGCACGAAGTGCAAGACGATGTATAGGTCTGAGCAAGCGAAGACCTATGCGGATGGCCGACCCCGAGTGTAGTGGGATCATCCAACCGATTAGTATTTTATAGGTTGGATGAAAGGGGTGTGGGGAAAGAGGCGTTCCCCACGCAGTAGGGGGAAGATTAAGGGGGAGATCCCCCTTAAGGAGCGAGGAGCAGATCGCGATCGAGCGACGGGGTGCTCAAATCCCTTATCCTCCACCTTTCAATACGAGATTGAAAAGATATCCAGTAAGGATGATGCCAATGCCGACAATTCCGGCAAAAATTAAAATCAGTTTTGTTTTCATCACTTTTTTAAGGATTATAAATTCAGGGAGCGAGAGTCCTGTTACAGCCATCATAAATGCGAGAGTTGTTCCCATAGCAACACCTTTTTCGGTTAATGCGCTGACGAGTGGGATAACACCTGCGGCGTTTGAATAGAGTGGAATTCCGATGATCGTTGCTAAAGGCACAGCGTACCACTTATCTGCGCCAGCATAGCGAACTAAAAAATCAGCCGGTACATAACCGTGTATCCAGGCGCCTATCCCGATACCAAAAAAAATATAAATCCAGACATTTTTAATAATATCCACTGTGTACCTTTTGGCATAGAATATTCGGTCTTTCCAGGTCATTTTGACACCGTTTTCCGTATCTTTGATATTATTAAAAACAAAACTTTCAATTAGATCTTCTACACTCAATTTATCAATGGCGATGCCTGATAAAATAGCAATTATTAGACCGCTTAATATGTAGATCAATGCAATTTTCCAGCCAAACATTCCCAATAAAAGAATAAGAGCAATTTCGTTGATCATTGGTGAAGCCACAAGAAAGGAAAATGTGACACCAAGAGGAACGCCTGCTTCCACAAAACCGAGGAATAAGGGAATGGCACTGCAAGAACAGAACGGTGTAATTATTCCAAGAGCTGCCGCGAGAAAATTACCCAGGTATTTATTTTTTTTTGATAGAATGCTGCGGATTTTTTCGGGTGGGAAAAATGATCTGATTATTGAAATGATAAAAATTATTATGACTAAAAGAATTAAAACTTTTATTGTGTCGTAGATAAAAAAATTAACTGCCTCAGCAAGAAGTGTCTTTGGTGTAAGATGAAAAACACTGTAAGTTAGCCAATCAGCAAGCAATTTAACAGAATAAAAAATGCTCATACTTATAAGGAGTTCTCTTTGATTATCTTCTTAATTTTTTCAATATCTGGCACGATTCCAGTTAATACGACCTTTCCATTTATGACCAACGCGGGAAGGGATATTACCCCTGTCTCAATTATTTTTTGAATGTCAGTGACATATTCTAATTCTGCCTTTAACCCTGATTCATCAACCGCTTGTCTTGTTAATTCAAATAATTTTTTACAGGACGAACAACCTGAACCTAATACCTGAATTTTCATTTTCTTACCCTCCATAACAGGTTTAAGTATTTATTTAATAATTTTGAATTTTCTTTAATCACTTTTTTATTGATTGAGTAAATTACATTTAATCCTTCCTGCCTTGTTGTCACCAACCCAAAGTCCCTTAAAATTTTCAAATGATGCGATGTAAGATTCTGTGCTAGTTCAAGGCATGGCCAGATTTCACAAACACATTTTTCGCCTTTCCTTAATAACCATAGGATTTTTAGCCGGTTTTCTTCGTCTATTACCTTGAGAAATTCAACAACCTGGGATATTTCGGTACCAGGCATTTTATTGTTATTATGTTTTGCTTTCATGGTTCATCAATATTAATTATATCAATTTTAATTGATATTATATAGGATTGAGTTTTTAATGTCAAATCTCATTTGTCCTGATATGCGCAATACCTTAGAGAATGGGAGTAACTATGTAGTTTAAAAGATAAAATGTTACCCTTGAGCTAAAAGATAGAATGTCACATTTCTATTGGTATCTTATAATATTTTTTATTAGGTTGTGTCAAAAAACAGATGAAACTTTTATGTTTAAAAACCCGACAAAAGAAGGTAAGGGGGATTTTGACTTTTCCCTTGACAAAGGGAGACATGAGAGGGATTTAGAAATCCATCCAGGTTTTCTCTTACAAAGGAAATAAATAGGGAAGTTTCCCCGGGCAATCTTTAACAGAATAAAAACCAGTCCTATAATTACCGTCATCCCATACTTGACAACATAAATACATTAACATAAATTATCATCAAGAGGGCTTGCAATTATACTGTTTTAAATTGTCAATAGTATGACTGATATCAAAGCAAAATTCATTGTTGATGGTATGCTCGGGAAACTTGCGAGGTGGTTAAGAATTTTTGGTTTTGATACAGAGTATTTTTCGGGCAAGGATAAGTATTTTTTGTTATGGAAGGCGAGAAAAGAAGGAAGGATAATCCTTACAAGAGACCATAACCTTTTTATTCAGAATCAGGATATCTGTATTTTTATTAAGAGTGAGGATCTTAAACATCAAGTAAGACAGATAAAAAAAGATGTTGGTATTGTTTTTGATAATGATCTTTTCTTTTCAAGGTGCAATGTTTGTAATAGTATTCTTGAACACAAAAATCTGTCTGATGTTATAGATAATATTCCTGAATATGTTGCCAGAACTCATAAGGATTTTTCGTATTGCAGGAGTTGTGGCAGGATATACTGGAGGGGAACTCATTATGAAAGGATGCTTAAATTTATTGAATCAATTCAGTCAGATGAAGATTAAGTTTTTATTGATTATTTTAATTTTGGGATTACAGTTAATTGGTTATGGAGAAGAAAAATATCACAGGGCGCTTTTTTTTGAAAGAGTAGATGAACAATCAGTTCAGTGCAGGTTGTGTCCGAGAAATTGTTTAATTCCTGAAGGTAGGTATGGGTTTTGCCGCGCAAGAAAAAATATTGGAGGGGTTTTATATGCAATGGGCTATGGTAATCCCTGTGCTGTTGCTGTAGACCCAATTGAAAAGAAACCGTTGTTTCATTATCTTTGTGGTTCAAAAGCATTTTCAATAGCATCCGCTGGATGCAATCTAAGATGTCTCTTCTGTCAGAACTGGCAGATTTCCCAATTTTCACCAGAAGAAACAAAAAATATTCCGCTTTCTCCTAATCAGGTTGTACAACTTGCAAAACAAAAAGGTTGTCCTGTAATCGCGTACACCTATTCTGAGCCCATAAGTTTTTATGAATATATGCTTGATACCGCAAAGATTGCGCGTTCTGCGGGGATAAAGAATATTATGCACACAGCAGGATATATTAATCAGGAGCCACTTGAACAGATCCTTCCATTTATTGATGCTGCAAATGTTGATTTAAAAGGAATTTCTAAGGAGTATTACAAAAATGTTTGTGGTGGAACACTTGACGATGTTTTGAGAACACTGATGATTATGAAAAAATACAAAATCTGGATAGAGATTACAAACCTTGTTGTGCCTGGTTATAATGATAGCGATGCAGATATAAAGCAACTTTGTGATTGGATAAAAAACAATCTTGGGCCTGATACACCTGTTCATTTTAGCAGGTTTGGGCCAATGTATAAACTTGCACATCTTACAGCCACTCCATACGCGACATTGGAGAAGGCATACAAGATCGCAAAAAAATCAGGGTTGAAATATGTTTACATTGGTAATGTTTATGGAAACCTTTACGAGAGTACATTCTGCCCGAAATGTGGTAAAATTATCGTAAAAAGAAGAGGTTATGAGATTGTTGAAAACAATATAAAAAAGGGAAAATGCACATTTTGCGGCACAAAAATCGCTGGTGTGTGGGAATAACAGGAATTTTATTCTTTTTATTGACTACGGGTTGTTTTTCTGCAGGTATGAGAAAACCATTTTTTGCTGGCTCTTTCTATCCATCTGATGAAAAAGAACTCAGAAATCAACTTTCATCTTTTTTTGAGAAAAAAAATGTTGAGGGGCAACTAGTTGGGCTTATTGTTCCACACGCAGGATATATCTATTCTGGCAAAACTGCAGGCAATGCTTATTTCTTGATAAAAGACAAAAAAATCAGTACGGTTTTTTTGATTGGCAGAAGTCATCATGCGAGTTTTATAGGTGTTATTACCGATGATAGAAATGCATGGATAACTCCGTTTGGTAGTGTTGATGTGGATACAAGAATTGTTTCAGATATTGTCGCCAAACCAGGATTTCGTATTGATTACAGGATTCTCGACGCAGAACATGCTCTCGAGGTTCAACTGCCGTTTCTTCAGTATGCTATAAAAGGTAAGTTTAAGATTGTGCCAATTCTTGTTGGTTGCGAAAACCAAGAGGAACTTGAGTTGTATGCAAACTATCTTCTTCCTGTTGTCAAGAAGAATCCTGATTCAATCATTGTGATGAGCACTGATTTATCACATTATCATCCTGTTAATACTGCACAGCAGATGGATAAAAGGTTTATTGATGCTATTGAGAACAATAAGTTTTCTTCAATTATTAAGGCAATGAAAAACGGAGAACTTGAGGCCTGTGGAGCAAGTGCAGTATTCCTCGGGTTGAGTATATTATCAAAAATTTCACCGATAAATGTAAAACTATTAAAATATGCAACATCCTATGATACAACAAAGGACAAAAGTGCTGTTGTTGGTTATGCTTCAATGGCGGTATATAAAGATACTAAAAAAACAATTGAAAAAAAAGGAGGCACAATGCTCGATAAAAAACAGAAGGAAACACTGTTAAAGGTTGCGAGACAAACCCTTGAATACTTTCTTGCAGGAAAAAAATTGCCAGAACTTAAGATTACAGATCCTGCGCTTCTTGAAAAAAGAGGTGTATTTGTTACCCTGCGAAAAAACGGAGAACTACGTGGTTGTATTGGTATGATTATTCCATCTGAACCACTTATAGATGGGGTAAGATCAATGGCTATTGAGGCAGCCACCGGAGACCCGAGATTTCCCCCTGTAAGTTTGAAGGAATTAAAAGATATAGAAATAGAGATTTCAGTATTAACAGTACCCGCGAGGGTTTCGAGCCCTGATGAGATTATTCTTGGTAGAGATGGTGTAATTGTAAAAAAAGGATATAGACAGGGTGTTTTTCTTCCTCAGGTTGCCGATGAAACCGGCTGGACAAAAGAACAGTTTTTGTCTGCTTTATGTTCTCAAAAGGCAGGGCTTGATCCAGATGCCTGGAAAAGGCCTGATACAGAATTGTATACTTTTCAGGCAGAGGTATTTTCGGAGCATGATTTGTGAGATGGCCTTTAATATTCAACTTTTTTATAAGCGGGATTGTTATCGGGACTTCAAGTTGTGCTTTATCGTGTGGATGGTTGCTTATTCCTCTTATTTCTGAGAATGAACCGAGTATAAAAAAATCCTTTTTTAGGTTTATATATTTTCATGCAGGAAAAATTATCTCATATATTATTCTCGGAGGACTGGTTGGATATTCCTCGCAGTTTATAACAAAAATCACCAACAACAGGTCCTTATGGTTATATGGGGGGACAATACTATTTGTTATAGGTATATTGAATATGCTATTGCCTGATTATAGAAGAACAGGTATAAAAAAGAAATTCTCCGCAGTAACAGGTTTTATTATTGGTATTATTCCGTGCGGACCTTTGATTGGTTTCCTTGTTTATCTTGCATATGTTGCAAATGATTTTGTTTCTGGTGCAATTGGTGGGTTTGTTTTTGGCCTTGGAAATATTCTTAATCCATTGATTTTTTTGATTTTTCTTGTGCCGGCAAGTACTGGATTTTTCGAAAGGATCATAAATAATAAGCAGATATTCAAAATTGCGGGAAGTTTGATATTTTTCTGCTGGGCAATAGCGTTAATTTTGGAGGCAATGGGATGAATGAAAAAATAATTGTGCATGTATGCTGTGGAGTTTGTGCTATTACAACTTTTAGGTTTCTCGAAGAAAAATTTGAACCGATTGGATTCTGGTTTAATCCTAATATTCATCCATATGAGGAATATAAAAAACGTCTTCAGAATGCAGGATATGTTTTTCAGAAACTCGGCAGAAGTATTGAGTGGGATATGGAATATAGCATAGATAAGTGGTTTTCCTTAACCACGCCAGTAGCGAAAAATAAAAACTTAAGATGTGAAAGATGTTATGAAATCCGCCTCGAAAAAACAGCACAATTTGCCAGTGAAAAAGGTATTAGATTTTTTACGACAACAATGTTTTATAGTGTGCATCAGAATTTAGAAGCAATAGAGAAAATAGGTAATCTTATAGCAGAAAAATATTCTCTTAATTTTTTACCAATGGATCTTCGATCTTATTATCAAAAAGGTCAGGAAATATCAAAAAACTGGCTGGTTTATAGACAGAGATATTGTGGATGTTTATTCAGTGAACTTGAAAGAGAGGGCTTATTTAATGAAGATATTAAAAAACGGTGATGTTGTATGTCTTGTTTGTGAAGATGGTAAGAAATGGTTTTTGAAGATAGAAAGCAGGCACTTCAGTACACACGAAGGAATTGTGGATTTACAGCAGTTGATCGGGAAACAAAGTGGTGATTATGTCCTGACCAGTACAAACAAAAAGGTCTATTTTTTTATTCCATCAATTGAGGAATTAATACTTCATTATGTAAAAAGAAGTACTCAGATTATTTATCCAAAAGATGCAGGATACCTTATCTTAAAACTTGGCATAAAAGAAGGAATGAATATCCTTGAAATAGGAACTGGCTCTGGTGCAATGACACTTGTTCTTGCACATTTTATTGGAGAAAAAGGAAAGATTTATACATACGAAGAAAGACCTGAGTTAACAAAAAAAGCAGAAAATCTTATCAGGGAATTCGGTTTTGGGGATAGGGTTAGTTTTCATATAAAAAGTATAGAACAGGGGATAGAAGAAAATGATTTTGATGTTGCGCTTATCGATATCAAAGAACCGCAGCAGTATCTAAAAAATATTATTGATGTATTATCATACGGTGGTATATTTGGAATTGTTGTTCCAACAACAAATCAAGTTTCCGCAGTTATTCAGGTATGTGAAAATTTGCCTGTTTGTAGTGTTGAAGTCTGTGAGATACTTCTTAGAAAATATCGTGTTAACGCAGAAAGATTAAGACCAGAAGACATAATGGTTGGCCATACTGTATACATGATTACTGGCAGGAAAATAAATCTTTGAGTTAGTGTCTGTGATATAATTATTATAGTTTGTTCAGAGTCAGCCATTATCCATAAGTTCCCCCTTTCTTAAAGGGGGAATTCAAGGGGGATTTTAGGGGGGTTATAAAAACTTTTGAAACTATTGAAAAATAAACAGAAACACTGCTAAAAACTCAGCCATATTTGGCACTGCCCGATAATAACACAGGAGGAAAAATGTCAATGAACATAAGATGGATTGAAGGTGGAATTGAAATGTTGTGTGAGGAGTTTGGTGAAGATAGAGTTAGGCACGCAATTGATGCTGTGAAGAATTTTCAGGTTGAGATACCTGGCTGGGCGTTGGGTACATTTGGAGGAGGAAGATTTGGTGGTTTTTCTTATCCAGGTGCAGCAAGAAACATAGAAGAGAAACTTGATGATGCTGCATTTATTAATCATTTAACCGGCTGTACAAAACGTTTTGCAACCCATATGCTCTGGGATTTTTCTGAAGATGGAATGACTTCTGACTATAAAATTGCAGAAAGGGTATTACTTCAGGCAAAACAGCGTGGCCTTGAACTTGGAGCAGTAAATCCAACCTATTTTCTTGAAGGTTCTCATATGGGAAGTTTTATTTCTCCTGATGAGAAAACCCGAAGAAGATACATAGATCAAACAATTCTCGCAGGAAAGATTGCAAAGGAATTATGCAATGGTGTTGTAACATTGTGGTTTCCTGATGGGTCTCTGTATCCAGGTCAGATAGATCTGAAAAAGTCATATGAGAGATTAAAATCCTGTTTGTTTGAAGCATATTCAAAGATGCCCGGGGATATTTTAATACTTATAGAATACAAGGTTTTTGAACCAGGAACATACAGCACAACAATTCCTGACTGGGGAACATCCTTCGCTCTTGCAAAATCACTCGGTTCTAACGTCGGGGTGCTTGTTGACCTTGGACACCATTATCATGGCACCAACATTGAACAGATTGTTATGACACTTATTTCTGAAAATATGAAGGGTGGATTTCATTTTAATACAAGATATGCAGCGGATGATGATGAATCAGTCGAACCAAATCCAGAGATGGCAAGGATTTTCTATGAGCTTGTTAAAGGAGACGTAGTGGTTAATTCTGATACAAAAAAGAACTGGGCATATATGATAGACCAGTGTGGAGGGAGGGAAAACAGGATACAGGCACTTCTTCATTCTGTTGATTCGCTTCAACTTTCTCTTGCGAAGGGTATGCTTGTGCAGACAGAAAAACTATCTGAATATCAGGAAAAAGATGAAATTATACTTGCCAATAGATTATTTAATAACCCCATTATAAATGCAGATGTTCGTCCAATTGTGCTAAAGGCGCGACTTGAAAAAAACCTTCCTCTTGACCCCATAGACGCATATATAGAAAGCGGGTATCAGAAAAAGATTGAGTCGTCCAGAGGTAATTAAAGTTTTAAATAATAGGTTTTTATTCTTCACAAAATCCCTCTTGAATTCTACCTTTGAAAAATAGGGCGAGGGGGAATTCCCCGGGTGACTTCTGAGGATGTAGTGAGTACCTTCAGGCGCGATGTATTTGTCCTCTTATAAAAAGCACTGGACTGAAGTCCAGTACCTTTTTATAATGACATTTGTCAAGAGTCAAGAGTTGACCCCGTCTTCGATACCTTTTATTGAGAAATCAACTTTTTCAAAAAAATTTGACAAATTTAATGATATAGTTTTACATATTTGTGGTAGAAAATGGGAGGAAATGGTGTTTATTGGAGAATACTGGGGAAGGATTGATGATAAGGGCAGGGTGGTGATACCGTCAAAACTCAGGAAAACACTTTTTACCCAGGGTGTAAAAAATGTTTATATAACCCGTGGGCTGGAGGCATGTCTTTTTGTGTTTTCTGAAACTATTTGGAATGTGCAGACAGAGAAATTAAAGTCGCTTTCTTTTACAAAGGTTGATCCACGCGCCTTCACAAGGTTATTTTTTTCTGGCGCATTCCAGTCAAAGATTGACAGGCAGGGAAGGATTGTTTTGCCTCAAAATTTAAGTGCTTATGCAGGGCTTAAAGAAAATATTGTAATTATTGGAGCAGGGGATCGGCTTGAGATATGGTCAGAGGATAACTGGAACACTTATTCTAAAAAGGCGCTGGAATCATACGGAAAAATTGCAGAGACACTGCTGGGGACATAAGGTCGCATCGTCCGGTTATGGTGGATAAGGTTATTGAGTATCTTAATCCACAACCTGGATGTATTTATATTGATGCAACGTGTGGTACAGGTCATTATTCGCGCGTTATTCTTGAGAAGACATCCGGTAAATGCAAGATTGTTTGTATAGATAAAGATCCCCGTGCCATTATGAGGGCAAAAGAATATCTAAAAGAATTTTCTGAAAATATAGTTTTTATCAGGGATGGGTTTGAAAATCTTTTAGGGATTATGAGGAAACTTAAAATTAATGCTCCATCAGGTATACTGTTTGATCTGGGGTTTTCTTGTGAACAGATATCAGACAGCAGCGCTGGTTTTGGTTTTCGTCAGGATGGTCCTCTGGACATGAGGTTTAATCCAGAATCAGGTATCTCTGCTATGGATGTTATAAACAAATTTTCTGCTTTGGAACTTGCAGAGATATTTAGGAAATATGGAGAATTAAATAATTCTTTGAGAATTGCACGGCTAATATGCGAGGAAAGAAAGAGAAGGAAATTTGAAACAACAAGGCAACTTTCTGATTTTATTGCAGCCCATTATTCTTCAAGAAAAAATATTCATCCCGCAACAAAAATATTTCAAGCAATCAGAATTTATGTGAATGATGAACTTGAAAATCTTTTTAAGGGACTTAATTCAGCAGCAGAAATTTTAGCAGAAGGCGGTAGAATTATTGTTATATCGTATCATTCCCTCGAGGATAGAATTGTAAAAAAATTCATGAAGGAAACGCCTAACATCAGAGCACTATTAAAAAAACCGATTGTTCCTGATGAATATGAAAAAAGATCTAACCCGAGTTCGAGAAGTGCAAAAATGCGTGTTGCAGAGGTGATATTATGAGAAACAGGAGAATGCTTCCACAATGGATTTCCAATCTCGCTCTTGCCTCTGTTTTTGTTTTTTGTTATTTGATTCTTTCCTGCAAGGTTATTGTCATTAGTTATAAGGTTTCAGACCTCGAAAAACAACTGCAACAATTAAGAAATTGGAATCAATATTATAGAAGTCAGATTCTAAAGGAGATGTCATTTGAAAAGGTTAAACTACGTGCGGAAAAACTAAATCTTTCTCTCGAGGTACCAGATAAATGGAGGATCGTACAGATTAACGAACCAGAAGATTCGCGGGAAACTAATAACTATGCAAATGCAGAAGAAAAAAAACCAAATTGATCAGTTTTTAACAAGAAAAGAAATTGTACAATTAATTATAATTGCCGGGTTTATTGGTATTGTTATAAAGTTGATTATTCTTCAGGTTTTTTTGTATCCAAAATACTACAAAATTGCAGGCAGGATTCAGTTTGTTAGAAAAGAAATTCCAGCGCAGAGGGGCACAATATTTGATAGAAATGGAAGTGTTCTTGCGGTTGATGTCCCGGCGAAAACTCTTTACATTGATACAAAAAACATCGATAATTTAGAGGAAACAGCAGAGAAACTTTCTTCTATTTTGAAGATTCCTGTTGGTGATATCAGGGAAAAACTCAAGAAACAATCTTATCCTAGGATAAAAAGAAAGATTACTATCGAAGAATATTCTGCAATTGATAAAGAGAAAATTAAAGGGGTTGTTTTTGAAGATGACTATCAACGAGTATACCCAAAGGGTCGTCTTGCGTGTCATGTAATAGGATGCGTTAATATTGATGGAATTGGGTTAGAAGGTGTGGAACTTTCATATAATGATGTACTATCAGGAGAAACAGGGATTGTTGAGATACTGCGAGATGGAAGGGGTAAGTATCTAAGTTCGCTTGGAAGAGTAATTCGTGAGCCACTAAAGGGAAGGGATATTTATTTAACAGTAGATGAACATATTCAGCAGATTGTTGAGGAGGAAGTTTCCAGGTGTTGGGAAACAAGTAAACCTAAAAAGATCAGTATTATTGTAATGGATCCAAAAACAGGTGAAATTCTTGCTATGGCAAATAAGCCTGATTATGACCCGAATGAACCAGGCAGGTATCCTGTGGAATACAGAAAAAATCACTCTGTAACCGATTTATTTGAACCAGGTTCTATATTTAAGATTGTAACCGCATCGGCTGTCCTTGAAGAAAAAAAGGTAAACCTTGATGATGTTTTTAACTGCGAATGCGGACAATGGTACGTGCGGGGACATATTCTTCATGATTCTCATCCTTACCGGGCACTTAATTTCAGGGAAATTATCATAAAATCAAGTAATATAGGAACAGTTAAACTTGCAATGTTAATAGGAGAAAATACCCTGTATAATTATATTAAGAAATTTTGTTTTGGAGAATTAACAGGTATAGACATACCAGGTGAGATAAGAGGTATCTTAAGACCTGTTGAAAAATGGTCTAATTATTCAATTACTGCAATTCCTATAGGTCAGGAGGTTGGTGTTACCTGTCTTCAGGCAATAAGGGCAATGTCTGTATTTGCCAATGGAGGTTATCTTGTACAGCCACATGTGGTTAAAAAAATAGACCCTCCAGATCCTTTCCATACAACATCATTTTCAGTTATTGGTCCTATTATTTCAAATGATACAGTATTAAAACTTAATGAAGTTCTTTCGAAGGTTGTGGAAGATGGAGGAACAGCAACAAAGGCGCAGATTGCGGGTTATGAGATTTGTGGAAAAACAGGCACAGCGCAAAAATTTGAAAATGGGTCATACTCACACTCAAAGTTTGTTGCTTCATTTCTCGGTTTTTTGCCTCGTAATGACCCGAAGGTTGTGATTCTTGTGAATATAGATGAGCCGCAGGGAGCATATTATGGCGGAGCTGTTGCAGCGCCAGTTTTCAGAGAGATTGCCTGGCGTATTATGCAGTATATGCACATTCCTCCTAAATCCGGCTCAATTGCACTTACAGGATTGGAAAATAATGAAGGTAAAAGAACTGATTAAAAATACAAAGGTTGTCAAATCACAGGAAATTCTAAATCGAGAGGTATCAGGCATATTTTATGATTCACGAAAGGTTCTACCAGGCGGAATTTTTGTTGCAATACATGGAACTTCTGCGGATGGTAATGCTTTTGTCCAGGAGGCAATTGAGCGCGGGGCATCAGTGGTTGTTACCGAAAAAAGAGACCTTGTATTACCTTCGGGAGTTGGCCTTATTGTGGTGGAAAATAGCCGAAAGTTTCTCGCAGAGATTGCGGATATTTACTATCATAGTCCATCAAAAAACCTTAAGATTGTTGGTGTTACAGGCACAAAGGGCAAGACAAGCACTGCAATGATTTTAAAGGAGATTTTTGAAGCAGCATCATTTAAAACAGGTCTTATTGGCACAATACAGTATGAAGTGGGTCAGAGGATAGTTCCATCTACAAATACAACCCCTGAGTCAATAGACATACAGGCACTTCTGGCAGAAATGGTAAGGGCAGGTCTTACCCATGCGATTCTTGAGGTATCCTCACATTCTATTGACCAGGGACGGATTGAATGCATAAGTTTTGATGCAGGGATTTTTACCAATATTGCTTCGCATGAGCATCTTGATTATCACAAAAATTTCAGAAACTACCTTGAATCTAAGTTAAAATTTTTTTCAACATACCTGCCAGCAAGTAAAAAAAAGGATAAGATTGCTGTAATCAATATTGATGATGTCTATTCGAGGATTTTTATAAATACAGCAAGAGAAAAAAAGTTAAATGTTGTAACATATGGACTATCACGAAAAGCAGAATTCAAAGCAGAAAATTTTACATTTGATCGTAATGGAACATCCTTTGTTTTAAGGGGTAAAAAATTTTCAACAAAACTTCTTGGTTCAGGGAATCTTTATAATTGTCTTGCTGCGATATCTACCGCGGTGAGCAGCGGTATATCCATTGACACGGCTGTTTCTGTTCTTGGGAATATAAAAAATATCCCTGGGAGAATGGAGTTTATTGATACAGGTAGACCATTTACTGTTGTGGTTGATTATGCGCATACCCACAGGGCTCTTGAAGAATTATTAAAAACAGTAAGACATTTGAATCCAGGAAGAATTCTTCTTGTCTTTGGTTGCGGTGGAGATAGAGATAGGAGCAAAAGGCCAATTATGGGGAAGATAGCAGCTCGATTTGCAGACAGGGTTTATATAACCTCTGATAATCCTCGAAATGAAAATCCAAATCAGATAATATCAGATATATACAGAGGCATTCCATTCTGGTATAAAAGAAAATGTGAACTTATTCCAGATAGACGGTCTGCTATCAAAAGTGCACTCAGTTGTGCAAGAGAAAATGACTGGGTTGTGATTGCAGGAAAAGGCCATGAGCAATATCAGATAATTAAAAATATTTTTTATCAGTTTGACGATAGAAAAGTTGTTTTGGAATTATTAAAGGAAATCAATAACTAAGATGGAGCCAATCAAGTTTGAAGAGGTTTTAAGGTGGACTGGCGGAACATCCCGAGAGAATGAAAAGGAGATTATTTTTAGTGGAATAAGCACTGATTCCCGTTGCCTGTGCAAAGATTGCTTATTTGTTGCACTTAGAGGTAAGAATTTTGATGGCCATAATTTTGTTTTAGATGCTGTAAAATCAGGCGCACTGGGTATTCTTACTGAAAGACAACTTCCTTATAATGTTCCTCAGATTATTGTTGATGATAGCATAAGAGCACTCGGAGATATAGCGAGGAATTATAAAAGAAAATTTAATTGCACTGTTATTGGAATTACAGGAAGCGATGGAAAAACAACAACAAAGGAGATGTCTGCATTTTTACTTGGTTCAGTTTTTAATGTTTGTTGCAACCAGGGAAATTTTAACAATGAGATTGGACTTCCTTTGAGTATGTTTAATATCTCAAAAAAAACTGAGATTGGAATCTTCGAACTTGGTATGAACGGAAAAAACCAATTAAGATACCTTGGAGATATTCTTCGACCTGATATTGTGGTAATAACATCTATTGGTTATGCGCATCTCGGTTTTTTCAAAAACCGCAGGGATCTTGCAGAGGCAAAGGCAGAAATACTTGAAAATATTTCTATTGACGGGATTACACTTTTTAATGAAGACACAGATTTCTACGATGTTTTAAGGGAAAAAGGTGCCCATACTCTTAAGGGAATTGGACTTGGTCCCTCGTCTGACTTCCGTGGCTTTGTAAAGAACTATAATGAAGATTATTTTGATCTTGAGATTAGCCTTTGGAAAAACATTATATTTCGCATAAATTCTTGGAATGGAGCAATTGCCTATCCCGCGCTTTTTTCAATATTTCTTGCGGATTATTTTGGCATTCCAAAAAATCGTCTGCCGGCAATGCTACATAATTTTGTTTTAATAGGCGGCCGAGGGAAAATCAGGATATCTAATGACATAAAGATATTCGACGAGAGTTATAATGCGAACCCTGGTTCTATGAAAACTGCTATTGAATACTTTGCACTTCAAAAGGCAAAAAGAAAGATTGTTATTATTGGCGCGATGGCAGAACTTGGGAAGTGGAGTAAATTTTATCATAAGAAGATCGCAGATATTGTGAGAAAATCTTGTTTTGACTTTGTGTTTACAATTGGAGATGATGCTCGTATTATTTCTGATTCTGTTGAAAATAAGGGGATGCACTTTGATAATCTTGAGGATATGATTAAACATGTATGCAGTTTTGTGAAACCCGGGGATTCAATACTTGTCAAGGGTTCAAGGATAAATCAACTTGATGTTTTGGTTCAAAAACTTACAATGAAGACGGAGAAAAAATGATTTATTTTCTGGTTCCATATATAACTGATTTCTTTTCGCCTTTTAATGTCTTTAGGTACATAACCGTAAGAACTGTATGCTCGTCATTAACCTCTCTTTTTATATGTCTTTTTCTGTTTCCTTCTTTTATTCGCAGGGTAAAACATTTTTCGTATCCTAAGATGCTCGAATTTCATCAGAACAAAGAAAAAACACCTACAATGGGTGGATTGTTGATTGTCTGGAGCATACTTGCTTCAAACTTTCTATGGGCGGATTTGAAGAATGTTTATGTTTTAATGTTAATTTTAACGCTTTGCTGGCTCGGATTACTTGGTTTTCTCGATGATTATCTTAAACTTACAAAAATGAATCCTAAGGGTTTAAGACCCCGCTCAAAAATCATAGGTCAGATAGGTATTGGTTTTATACTCGGGTTGATACTTTATTATCATCCTGTGCTAAATTTTTCAAGTCGTCTTTATGTTCCATTCTTTAAGCACATATTTTTTGATCTTGGTCCTTATTACGTTTTATTCACGGTTTTTATTATAGTTGCAACATCAAATGCTGTTAATCTTACTGATGGACTTGATGGACTTGCTGCTGGCACAATTATTATGGCAACAATTGCCCTTGGATTTATTGTTTATACTGTGGGCAACGTTGTTTTTGCAGATTATCTTAATCTTCCTTTTGTTTCTGGTATCGGAGAAACAGCGGTTTTTTGTGGATCTATTGTTGGTGCAGTACTCGGGTTTTTATGGTACAACTGTTATCCTGCTGAGATTTTTATGGGAGATACTGGTTCTCTTCCTCTCGGTGGATGTATTGGACTTCTTGCAATTATAGGTAAACAGGAGATTTCTCTTATTATTATTGGGGGGATTTTCGTGGTTGAGGCACTTTCAGTTGTAATACAGGTTATTTCATTTAAGACAAGAAGAAAGAGGGTTTTTTTAATGACACCTCTTCATCATCATTTTGAACTTCGTGGATGGAAAGAACCTCAGGTTGTGGTTAGATTCTGGATACTCGCGATTATTTTCACTCTTTTTACACTCGTTACGCTTAAGATTAGATGAATAAGATAAAAGGTAAGAATATACTTGTTGTAGGGCTTGGTGAGACAGGGTTTGATTCAGCAGTAGTTCTTTTTAAAAATGGTGCGAATGTCCGTGTAACAGAGAGGGACAACAATTCTGCTATAGAAGAGAAAAAGAAGAAACTTCTTTCTATGGGAATACCTGTTGAGGTGGGTGGACATTCTATTGAATTTTTTAAGAGTGTTGACATTGTTATTCCGAGTCCTGGCGTGCCTTTGAATGCTAAACCATTGATATGGGCAAAATCAAATAATATAAAAATACTCAGCGAGATTGAGATTGCGTATAGATTATCTCCATCAAAAAATATCATAGCGATAACCGGGACAAATGGAAAGACAACAACTGTTTCTTTTGCTGATGCTGTTTTTGAAAAGGCAGGTATTCCGCACATAAGTTGTGGTAATATAGGAAACAGTTTCATTGGTGAGATTGACTCTATTAATCAGGACACATGGGTTATTCTTGAGGTTAGCAGCTTTCAACTTGAATACATTGAGGATTTTAAGCCAGTTATTGGCGTTATTTTGAACATTGCGGATGATCATCTTGACTATTATGATAATTTTTTTCAATATGTTGAGGCAAAACGGAAATTATTTAAGAATCTGGGTGTGAATGATTTTGCAGTGCTGAATTATGACAATATGTTTTGTAGGGAAATAGGTGATTCATTGAATTGTAGGAAGATTTTTTTCTCAAGTAAAAACAGGATTAACGGGGTATTTATATCAGAAGGGTCTATTATTTATAATCAAAAGGAGATTTTTTCAATTGATGACTTTAACAAAAGTAATCTTTTGGGAATTCATAATCTTGAAAATGTTATGGCTGTTTCGGCTATAGCAGAGATATGCGGGATAAATCCAGATATTATTAAAAAAACACTCATTGATTTTCGTCCTCATGCTCACAGAATGGAAAATATTGGTACCATCAATGGAATCACATTTATAGATGACTCAAAAGCAACAAATGTTGATGCAGTGTACAGAGCGCTGGAGTGTTTTCCTGAGAAAAATAATATTTTTTTAATTCTCGGCGGAAAGGATAAAGGAATTTCTTTTGAGCCATTGAATACACTTATTAAAGGCAGAGTTAAAATGGTTTTTCTTATGGGTGAAGCAAAACATAGAATCAAGGGGGAACTTGCACCTTCAGGAATTCAGATGGTTGAGGTAGAAAATTTTGATGAGGCAGTTCGTATTTCTATTGCATCCGGAAAGCCTGGTGATATTGTTCTTCTTTCACCGGGTTGTTCATCTTTTGATATGTTTAAAAATTACGCGGAGCGCGGAGATGTCTTCAAGAACACGGTTAAAAATTTATTATAGATGTCTTATTGCGTCTGCGATTCTTCTGGTGGGTGGTTGCGCGATGGTTCTCAGTGCAAGCGCGCCTTATGCGCTTCAAACAACCAAGGATGCATTTTTTTATTTTAAGAGGCATTGTATATTTTTTGTGGTAGGCCTTTTTTTATTTTTCTATTTACAGAATCTTCATTACTCAAATCTCAAAAAAATAGGCAAGTGGCTTATTATATTTTCAATCATACTTCTGGTTATGACACTTTTTGTTGGGACAGAAGTAAAAGGTGCGAAAAGGTCTATTGGTTTTAAAGGTTTTGGATTTCAGGCATCTGAACTTGCAAAGTTTGCCATTGTGATATATCTTGCAGATTTTTTTTCAAGGTTCAGTCAACGTGAAAAAAGTAGGAAGGAGTTTTTTATTCCTATAATAGTATGTGGAATAATTATGCTTTTATTAATAGCAGAGCCTGATTTTGGAAGTACAATGATTGTGTTTTCGTACCTGATGGCTTTTCTTATTGTAGCCGGTATTAACTGGAAAGTTATTGCTGGTATGTTTTTATCTTGTATTCCTGCTGTATGGTACCTGATACATTTCGAACCATACAGGTGGAAACGGATTATTGCTTTTCTCTGGCCTGAAAGGGATCCTCTCGGTATTGGGTACTCAGTAATACAGGCGCTTATATCAGTTGGATCAGGGGGTATATTTGGTGTTGGGCTTGGGCGTGGAAGACAAAAACTTGAGTTTTTACCAGAAGCCCATAAGGACTATGTTTTTGCAGTGCTTTGTGAGGAGACAGGGCTTATTGGGGCATGTTTTATTCTTTTTCTTTTCCTTACGATAATAATGACTGCCTTTTGGCTTAGTAGTAAAATAAAAGATACATTCGGAAAATATCTTGCTTTTGGGATTGGTGTTTATTTTGGCACGCAGGTTTTTCTTCATACTGGTGTTGTGGTAAAAATTCTTCCGCCAAAGGGCACAACCCTGCCATTTTTTAGTTATGGAGGTTCTTCTCTTGTTATGTCTATGGTTGTTCTTGGTGTGCTTTTTAGCATCATCAAAAATGCTGAGATTGAAGACAGATCAGACGTTTTTGTTCATGATGTTTCCTACCTATGATTTTTCCTCTTATTCATCCATTTGCAAAAAGGGCATAGGGAAGATTTCTAAATCCCTTTCAAATCTCCATTGCTTTAGAAAATGGGGAATATTCGGAGGATTTTCTGGCTTGTCAAGAATCACCAGTTGTTCTGTGTTTATTGTTTATTAAATGAAAAGTTCAGGTTAATTTGAGTTTTCATTGGTACAGGAATAAATTTACCTTTTTTATCAGGGTCTGGAACCTGAAACATATAGTTCATATCAAGGTTTATTTTGCCTGTTGCTTTTTTCAGAATGTTTTTTTGGGAATCAAATATGATATCACCATCTGAACTATTTTTGCCTGTTATCTTTACCTCTGTATCCTGCTGATTTGTAATTTCTTTGATTGTCTGATTTGAGAGAAATCTTATCCTGTGATTGTCTCCTGATTTTCCTTCATAAATATATGTAAACTCGAGTTGTGGAACTTTACCGGATGGCAGATTAAATGATTCAATTTTTTGAACCCATTTCGAGCCCTGTTTTATTTCTCCAGGAAAAGCCGGAAGTATATTAAAAAATGGGGCAATATTTATAAGTCCTTTCTTTAGTGTTGTTGTTTTGTAAATTTTGCCGTTTTTATCCATCTGAACAAGCACCTGTGGAATGCAGAATGATATCTCGGTTTCTGATTTTGATATATCCTCGAGGACATCATTGTTTATAAGTATCTTTGATTTTCTGGCTGTAAGTTTTATTTGATAAAGACCATTTGATTCCCCGAGGTTTAAAAGTTCAAGGCGAAAGTCAGCTTTTACCTTGAAACTCACTGGTTTCTCGTCAAAAGACGACCATCCAGCATTCCCGTCTATATGAACATTGTAAACAATATTTTCGAGCATTGGAAACTGGTATTGAAGGGTTTCTGCGTATCCGAGAATTGTGAATCCCAAAAGCATAAATATAAGTTTTTTCATTTGTTTTCCTCCGCAAAATGATTGATTCTATCTATTGCCTGTATGATATTTTCCATTTTTGTTGCAAATGATATTCTGATAAATCCCTCGGCTCCAAAATCATCGCCTGGAACTGTTGCTATTTTCTTTTCTTCAAGCAATCTTTGTGCAAGTTCTGAAGATTTCATGTTTCCAATCTTCATAAACACATAAAAAGCACCTTCTGGTCTGCAGTATGTAACCAGAGGTGAAATGTTTTCGATGATATAATCTCTGCGTTTTTCAAACTCTCTAACCATTTTTTCTACCTCATTTTGATCAGAACTTATCGCAGATAACGCTGCTTTTTGAGCGAATGATGTTGGGTTTGATGTTGTTTGACTCTGGATATTTGCCACTGCTTTTGTG
>Ga0255346_1000480_pt1 | contig 66055 bp, 44 predicted proteins | sample wastewater_treat_FD_194410 | JGI IMG/M metagenome (GOLD analysis project Ga0255346, IMG submission 194410) | Wastewater microbial communities from Lulu Island WWTP, Vancouver, Canada - plant22 | ecosystem: Engineered > WWTP > Wastewater > Unclassified | place: Canada: Vancouver, British Columbia...
CGTTTGCATAGAGGAGCCATTGAAAATAATTTCACCCGCTGGAGTACCGGTTTCTGTTATTGTACCACCCGTATGAGTAAAGTCTCCTGCAACTTTTAATGTTCCTGTCCCGGTTGATTCCGTCATTGTGAGCGTACCACCGGTGAATGACATATTACCTAAAACATTTACAGTTGAGGCAGCAGAACTACTTACAATTATTAATGAAGAGGTGCCACTCATACTTAGATTTCCATTAATTGTAGTTGTGGTTCCGGCAGTGCTATTATTTCCCATTAAGATTCCTCCCGAAAGGGTACAGTTTCCAGATACAGTCATCGTTCCAGTTCCTGATGATTGTGATAATCTAAATTCTCCTCCTGTGCCAACATAGTTACCGCCTATAGAAAAAGTTTTGTTGGAAAAGAATGCATCTGTTAGTTGTAGTCGTGCGCTACCACTACTTTGCATTGTAAAGTTTCCTTGAATACTCATATTGGTATTCAATCCAAGACTTGAGGTTTGTCCTGTATTGTTCCACGTTAAATTTCCGAAGCTCTGGTTAATACCACTTGGTAATGATGTAGTTACTCCTGTAACTTCACATGTAGAATTCGAAGCCCATGTAGCAGTAGGGATAGTTCCTCCGTTCTGTGAGTGGCGATAAATACTTGATGCTGCATTTGAATAGGCTGCTCCGGTACTAATTGTTATTGTTCCAGAGTTAACTAATGTACCGTTATTGGTCAAATCGAGAGCAGCGGTCGCATTACTAATAGTCCATGTAACACCTGAACTAACATTTAATGTACCACCAGCATCAATTACCACTTGGTCAGAAGAAACATTCGCTGCAACTGTTACTGTATGTCCCGATAAAATGTTAATTGTTTGTGCTGAGGTTGTTGGTGCAGAAGCGGCATTTACCCAACTTGTTCCATTGAAGGTTTGCCAAGTTGTTGAAGAAGCCCAATTCCCGCTAGCTCTAGAACGATAGTCTCCGCAAACAGCTCCTTTTGCGTCTGTTGAATGAAATGTTTGGTAGAATACAACAATCAATACAATTAAAAACGTAGAAATCGCAGCACCTATTAATAAGCGTTGACGTTGACTAAGTCTTGTTGATTGGCGATTGCTGTTTCTGTTTTTCCTGCCTTTAGCCGGAATTCCTGAATGATTCATTTTGGTTGTTTTTTCAGTATCTAAGTAGGGTTTTTACGTAAATTATATACTTAATGTTTCCGGTATTAGCGTTAATTAAAAAGGGAGTTAAAATGACACATAAACCAATTTAAACAATTGAAAACCAGCACACAACGGAGCCATCGAAACAATATATGTATACACTTAAAATCGACAAAAGGCTTCTGTGGACCCCAAAATCCTTTAAAGGTTACCATTTTAGTACTTTCGCATCTTGTTATTTAAAAAGGGCAATTGGAAAGATTATTACAATTAAAGTCGTTGTTGAAAATGGAACGCGACGACGATTTCGAACAATACAATGCGTTGTTTTCTAGAAATAATATTTCATACAGAAAACAAAATGGTGTTACATGGTATCCTATTAGTATTGTAAGTTCTGAAATCGGATTAGGCGAATACCTTACAGTCGATATTGAAAGGACAACGAATCATAACGAACCTCATCAATTTTCGGGCGGAAAAATTGTTTCCTTGTTTTCTAATGTATATCCGGGAGAAACTCCGCTAAATGGAACGGTAAAAGTGTTAGGGCCCAATAAACTGAGAGTTGCGTTAACGGTTGATGAATTACCTGATTGGTGCGATGATGGGAAATTAGGCCTTAATCTTTCGTTTGACGAAGCTTCGTATCGAGAAATGGATATTGCACTCGATAAAGTAATTCGCGCATCAGGGAGCCGCTTAGCAGCCATTCGCGATGTTATTTATGATAATAGAGTCCCGGAATTTGAAAAAATCCCTCATCAATTTGATATTGATAAATTAAATGCTTCGCAGAATGAGGCGGTCATGAAAATATTATCTGCAAAAGATATTGCAATTATTCATGGTCCTCCCGGAACAGGAAAAACAACCACACTTGTTCAAGCAATCAAGCAAGTTTTGAAAACGGAGAAACAAGTTTTGGTTTGTAGTCCGAGTAATACAGCAGTAGATTTATTAACAGAGAAATTGCATCGTGAAGGAGTCACCGTTTTACGGTTGGGAAACCCAGCTCGTGTTTCGGAAGACGTTCTTTCAAATACTCTCGATGCAAAGGTTGCTTCGCATGAGTCGTACAAGGAGTTAAAAAATTACAGAAAAACAGCCGACGAATATTTCCGAATGGCAGGAAAATACAAGCGCACATTAGGACGAGAAGAGAGAGAACAAAGACAGCTGTTTTATCAAGAAGGAAAAAAAATTTTGCAAGAGGCAAGAGTACTTGAAGACTATATGATCAACGATCAATTTGATAAAGCGCAGGTGATCGCTTGTACTCCTGTTGTTTCGTCAAGTAAAATGATGCGAGATCGACAGTTCTCAACCGTTTTTATTGACGAAGCAGCTCAAGCACTTGAACCAATGAGCTGGATTCCGATAACGAGAAGTGATCGTGTAATATTTGCAGGTGATCATTTCCAGTTGCCTCCAACAGTAAAATCAAAACGCCCAGAAGCCGCGCAGCTAAAAGAAACCTTGTTCGAGAAAGCAATGAAGCTTGAGAATGTTTCTATAATGCTCAATATGCAATATCGAATGCATGAACATATTATGCACTTTTCTAACCGACAATTTTACGGCGAAAATTTATTAGCAGCGGAAAACGTGAAACATAGATTATTGAGCAATGATGAACATGATCATTTGTTAAATAATGCTGTCACATATATCGATACCGCAGGATGTGGTTATACCGAAAAGGTGAATCCCGAAAGTTTAAGTATCTCAAATGAAGAAGAAGCCGTTTTGCTTCTAAAGCATTTGAAATTAGTACTTCATCAATACAATCCATTAGAAAAACGAAGGAAGGAAATTTCTATCGGAATAATATCTCCGTATAAAGAACAAGTTCAATTAATAGAAGATTTAATTGCTAATAATGACGATCTTCAAAATTCACCAATAAGAATTGTTGTTAAAACAGTTGATGGATTTCAAGGGCAAGAAAGAGATATTATTTACATCAGTCTGGTTAGAAGTAACGACAGTAAAGAAATAGGATTCTTGAATGATATTCGACGAATGAATGTTGCTCTTACTCGAGCAAAGTCTAAACTAGTGGTTATTGGTGATAGTTCAACGTTGGCGAATCATCCTTTTTATAAAAGTTTTATTGATTATATCGAAGAAATTCAAGCCTATGTATCGGCATGGGAATATTATGAATAAAAAAACAGCTACCGATTTCTCAATAGCTGTTTTTTATATGTCGATGAAATTATTGTTTTACAAACTTCATCGTTTTATTGTAATGGTCGCCTTTTAAATTTAAGAAGTAAATTCCAGATGATAATTTACTAACGTCTAGGCTATACGAAAATTCGCCTTTGGCTTCGATGAGACTTTCTGACAAAATAGTTCGACCATTTAAATCGTTTACTTCCATTTTGTTTAGCGATTGATTGTTGTTTTCTGATCGCCATTTTATTTTGATTTGATCATCAGCTGGATTTGGATAGAGCGATAATGTTTGTTTGCTGTCCATTTCTTCAACATCAGTTGCCGCAGCATTAATCACCCATAATTCCCGGCCATTTGTATTGTCGTTCGCAGTAAAGAAGACTTTCCCTAATGCAATTGCAAAATCTCCGGGATATGAACTAATGGTAGTATTTGAGTGTATTTCCATTACTTTACTAGTTCCTGCTGATGTACCATCGCTTTTCCAAAGTTCATAATTATTGGATGGTGAATTACCGTTTGGAACGGAGCAATAGTCATTTGCAACGAAATAAAAATTGTTTCCTATACTAAAAGGAGAACTAAACGTTAAGTCATAGTAATAATATTGACTAGCATATTGGAATCCACCAATAGAACCCGGAGTAATTTCTTTCACTAAAACGGTGCCGGCATTAGTTCCATCTGTTTTCCATAATTCACGACCGGAAGATGCTGTTGTTGCAGTAAAGTATAATGTACCGTTGATTTCTTTGAAGTCTTGAGGATAAGATCCTTCCGATCCATTTGCGTTGATGTCTTTTACTTTTACTGTTCCCGCACTAGTTCCATCACTTTTCCATAATTCATAATTATTGGTAGCTGCATTTCCATTGGGCACACTAGAATAATCTAAAGCGATAAAATAAAAAGTGTTACCTTGAATCCACACCGGATTAAATGAATAGTAGTAATAATAATACTGTGAAGCATATTCAAATCCACCTGTTGTCCCAGCTTTAATATCTTTAACTAAAGTAGTACCCGCGTTAGTTCCATCTGTTTTCCAGAGTTCTCTACCTTCAGCATTTGTTGTAGCGGTAAAGTAAAGTGTACCATTTATCTCGTGAAAATCTCCCGGATCAGAACCAATGGAACCGTTAGCGTTGATGTCTTTTACTTTTACTGTTCCCGCACTAGTTCCATCACTTTTCCATAATTCATAATTATTAGTAGCCGCATTTCCATTAGGCACGCTAGAATAATCTAAAGCGATAAAGTAAAAAGTGTTACCTTGAATCCACACCGGATTAAATGAATAGTAGTAATAATAATACTGTGAAGCATATTCAAATCCACCTGTTGTCCCAGCTTTAATATCTTTAACTAAAGTAGTACCAGCGTTGGTTCCATCTGTTTTCCAGAGCTCTCGTCCTTCAGCATTTGTTGTAGCGGTAAAGTAAAGAGTACCATTTATCTCGTGAAAATCACCAGGGTCAGAACCAATAGAACCGTTAGCGTTGATGTCTTTTACTTTTACTGTACCTGCACTAGTACCATCACTCTTCCACAGTTCATAATTATTGGTAGCCGCATTTCCATTCGGTACACTAGAATAATCTAAAGCGATAAAGTAAAAAGTGTTACCTTGAATCCACACCGGATTAAATGAATAGTAGTAATAATAATACTGTGAAGCATATTCGAAACCGCCTGTTGTCCCTGCTTTAATATCTTTAACTAAAGTAGTACCCGCGTTAGTTCCATCTGTTTTCCATAGCTCTCGTCCTTCAGCATTTGTTGTAGCGGTAAAGTAAAGAGTACCATTTATCTCGTGAAAATCACCAGGATCAGAACCGATGGAGCCGTTGGAATTGATGTCTTTTACTTTCACAGTACCAACGTCAGTACCATCACTCTTCCACAGCTCATAATTATTGGTAGCCGCATTTCCATTTGGTACACTAGAATAGTCTAAAGCCACAAAGTAAAAGGTGTTACCTTGAATCCACACCGGATTAAACGAATAGTAGTAATAGTAATACTGCGAAGCATATTCGAATCCACCCGTAGAGCCGGCTTTAATATCTTTTACCATAACAGTTCCAGCCGTTGTTCCATCTGTTTTCCATAATTCTCTCCCAGTAGTACTGCTGTTTGCTGTGAAATAAAGCGTACCATTAATTTCATGAAAATCTTGTGGGTCAGATCCAGTATTTCCAGGATAAATGTCCTTCACAATTGAAGTGCCACCTGCTGTACCATCACTACGCCATAACTCCCAATTATTTGTAGGGGAATTGCCATTAGGTACAGTTGAATAATCTACTGCGGTAAAATAAACATATCCATTATGTTCCCAAACTATGTTAAACGGGTGAGAATAATAGTAGTATTGACTTGCATATTCAAATCCTCCAACACTTCCGGGTTTAATATCACTTACCAATTGAGGTAATTGCCCGAAAACACTTACTGTATTAAGTAAGAGCAGTACGACTAAGTAAATTCTTCTCATGCTTTTTATTTGAAGTACAAAACTACAAAATTTCAACCTCTGTAATTCAAATTTGAAGGAGAATAGCCAATAACAAATGACGAATTGATGGGGTAAATATTAGAGCGTTATTCGAAAGAAAAGGAACTCAAGAGTATCCACAAAAAGTACTCTTTTTGAAAATGATTTACGTGAACGCCGGAGAAAACGATAAAACCTTAACCTTATTTTTTTTCAGCCATGATTTAACAATATCGTCATTATCGGGGTAATACTCGGCGATTTCAATAATCGACTTAAATGTTTCCATCGAATTAGCTGATGTTGATTCGTCAATATATCCGTGGCCTATATACTTGCCATTTTCGATGATAATAACCGATCGCTCATCGCTTGTGCGACCTTTGTCGATCATTACAAAATTTTCGCTATCATAAATATAATCGTTGAGTATTCGCATAGCTCTTCGGTTATAATCTTCTACATCTTCTTTATCATCACAAATGCCATTGCATTTTTTTATTTGATGGTTAAAGCAGATAGAATCTTCTCCCGTTAACCCACAATACCTTAAGCATAAAGTGTGAATATCAATGAGTGTTTCTAATCGTTCTCTGGCCGAAGAATACGAGTTAAAACTAACTAAAGCATTTTGTGATTGATCAAATTCAACAATTCTGAAATTGATAATTCCATTGTCGTCTTTAAACCAATCTAAGCAATGTGTAAATGAATCAGCTTTACGCCTAGTATTAAATTTAGGCTTATGCTTTTTAATTTCTTCGTTCTCTAATAATAATGCAATTAATTCACTGCCGGTTGGAACAAAATCAACATTGTATAATTCGTGGAGCATCTTTCGCCCCTTTTGTTCGCTACTGTTAAAATGACTCATCGCACGTTGATAAGCATTTTTGCTTTTACCAATGTAAATGATTTCTTGATCTTGATCTAGGAAATAGTAAACACCGCAATCTTCAGGTAGTTTGTTTAAAATGTATTGTTTGATTTTATCTATTCGTCGAACCATCAAATCTTCAACACCTTTATTTTTGTATTGCGGATTGCTGTCTTTTGCGCGCATTAGAATATCAAAAAGCTTAGCAGTAGCTACAGCATCGCCTTCAGCCCTATGACGAGCTTCAATAGTAATTCCTAATGAGTCACAAAGTTTTCCTAAGCTATAGGATGTTTTTCCGGGAAGTAATTTACGACTTAATCGAACGGTACAAAGCGTATCTCGTTTGTATTTATACCCTAACGATGCAAACTCTTCTCTTACAAATCCGTAATCGAATCCTACATTATGCGCAACAAAGATTCGACCTTCTGTCATTTCAATTATTTTGTTGGCTACTTCATAGAATTTCGGCGCATCTTTCACCATATCGTTGGTGATGCCTGAAATATTTACAAAAGCAGGCGAAATGTAACATTCCGGATTTATTAATGTGCTAAATTTCTCTACAACGGATAATCCATCATGTATCAAAATGGCAATCTCAGTTATACGACCTTTTTTGAATTCAAATCGCCCTCCGCAAGTTTCTATATCGATAATAGCAAACATGGGGTAAAGATAATGGATTTATTGCAGTTCTCTTATTCGTAAAACTCGTACGCGTATTCTTCTTTTTCTACAATGTTATTCTGTAGCGTATTTTTAATGTATTTTACTGGAAGCGATTGTTGGTCGTCGTAATAGTAGTCAAGTACAATCGTAGGGTTCTGATATTCGGTACTTTGGCATCGCGAAAGCCTATCGTTTTTGTCATAATCAAAATAACAATTTCTTCTGTCGTTTTCAAAATGAGATTCTACAATTCTTCCCTTTGTGTCATGACCAACGGAAAACTGTTGGTAGGAATATTTGGCCTTGCGCATGCCTATTGGTAAATTCTTTTCATTCATAACGTATGTTAATCCGCCAAATGTTATTTCACTTTTATTAATCTCATAGCTAGTTATTCCACCACTGAAATTCACTTCTAAATTGTTAATGCTTATACGGTACACAAAATTGTTATTGTAAAAGAAATATTCACCATTTACGCTGTTTTCATTATAAGAAAAATGACTCATTAAATTGTTGTGTTCATCGTAGTTGTAATAATGATTTTCAATGTTTTTTCGACCGTTATTTCTCTTTGATTCTAAAAGTCGATTTAATCGATCATAGTGAAATACTTCTTTTGATTCGAGCTTCTTTTGCTCATTTTCATAGGTTCTACTTATGATCTTTCCAGCAATGTCAAGCGTAATGGTAAACAACCCTCTGTAGTTGCTTTGGTCGTTCTTAAATAGTTGGTAGCTTTTAATGAAAATCGATTTTATTTTTTGATTGCCCTTCTGCTCTGCTACAACATTTTCGATTGATGGGAAGTTGCTTATTTTGGTTATTTTTTCAAACAACGTTTTTTCATTGAAGTCTTTTATAGAGGTCTTAATAGTCTGACTCGAACGAGGAAAGTATATCTCAGGGAGGTAAGGTCTTAGTAATTCGCAACGAGTGTATGGCATAAATATAGAGAAAGCATCACCGCCATATACTTTGCTGCTTTCGGAATACTGAGGAAATTCTATTACAATGCCCCATGCAAATAAATAAAATGATGCTTCGGAGAAATTTAAATGCTGACATAAATCTTGGCAGATTGAAACACTGTCTTTACCGATCATTTTTTGCATTGGACGATGTATCCTTTCATAATAATCTTCGTCACCATCCTCTTCTTCGTCAGTTTCAACTATTTGTGAAGGACTTAGTTTTTCAGTACGAATTAAATAGTCATGTGTGAAATAAGGTACCAGCTTCTTTGTAATATTGTCAAGTGCTACTTGGTTCAAATTGTTTTTAATTTTTTCCAACTTACCGCTAAGCATATCAGCAGTATAATAATGAACTAGTTTTATTTCATTTTCGTCGTTTCTTTCTCTTCTACTTATTCCAAATGTATATTCTATACGATACCAGATCAATTGATCGCTAATTGATACAGGCTTGCATTCGATTTCTTTTAATCGTGGAATAGTCTTGTTTTCTTCATCGTTTTCGCCATAGTCGTTTCTGCTATTTTGACTATTGATTAATTCGAGATAAACATTGATTTTGGTTTTCGCTTCTTTGAATAGTTGTAAAAACGAAATTTCATTGTTCCAATCACTATTCGTTATTTGGAGAAGTTGACTAGAAATTTGTTTTAAAGCCGATGTATTTGAATTTTCAGGGATATATGTTATCACTTCTGTTTCTCCAAACACATTCACTTGAGAAGATTTTACTTCTTTGTAAACTTGCTTAAACCCTATCGTTTTATTGTTAAAAACATCAACAATCTGTAAATCAGATGCCTCTAGATGCGTTATTGAAAGAACAATACAAAGGGTAATTATAAATACTTTCATTGTCTTTTTAAGTCGATTTCTCATTCTGCGAAATAGTAAATAGTTAATTCACTCTTGCTATCTTCGAAATATGATTTCACACGCGTGAAGCCGTTATTAATCATATTCGTTTTTAATTCCTTAAGACTAAAGTTTTCCTTACTTGTATCACGAATAATCTCGTACCCGTCATCCGATATTTTTTTGCAAGGGATGATTATATTTCCTGAAACAAATTTACCTCCTAATAAAGTTCTTGATGATTTAGCATAAAAAGTATTTAGCCCTTTGTTTGTTTTGAGAGGGAAAGTTAGATCTGCTTCTTGTGCAACTATTCCGAAGAAGGAGTTTAGTTCAGCATATTTAATTCCGGATAAATCCTGAAAGTTTCGGTCTAAGAAAGGTTCAATACTGTTAAACAATGATGTTTGTCCTTTTGTTATTTTTATATCAAGGAAATCTTTGAGTCGAGCTGGTGTAAAACAGTATTCAGGCGTTTTTGATTCTTTTAATTCTATCTCTTTATTATATCTGTATTCAACTGCATCAACGTTGAAAAGACAGGTAAAAAATGGATAGTTGGTATTACTACTTTTTAAGGGTCCTTTTGCTATTGATACTGCTACGCGCTTAGGATAAAATGAAACATAAGTATTACGGTACTCTTCTTCATAATGGACCATCATATCCATTTTGCTAATATATCCTTGTGTGCGACAAGGGTTGAAGTTTACAATTAATTGTTCATCGGCAGGAATCATGATGGAAAAGTCTTTGAACATTTGTAAATTGAAGCTGGCAAATCCTGCATTGCGATTATTATCGGTTTGAAGGTTTGTGAAAAATAATGAGTTAAAATTCAAACTGTCTTTCAACTTAAATGAAGGAGAAATATAGTTTAGTAATTGAGGATATTCAATTAACGAACTAACGGATTGTGCAAATCGCACTTTACTTGTTGAATATGTAGTGTCAACACATGCACATTCGATGGAGCGAGGCTTTATTTGTAATTTTCCTCCTATAAATTGGAGCGTATCATTTTTTCCGGCCTTACGATTAATAAAAACACCTTCTTCAAGATCGTTTATATAATTACCCCAATATGTAAGTTCTCCGTTTTCGTCGAAGCGCTGAAAAAGACCTTCGCGTTTATCATTCTTATAATATTGATATACTAGCGGTTTTCCTGTTGGATAATAGGTCGAATATAAACTGTCTTGTTTTCCATTCAGAATGTATCGGCTCGTTTTTACTTGATTTGTTCCCGGAAAGTATTCTCTATAATGTTTTAAACTGTCGTTGATGGCAATAGTGTGGTATGTTATTTTCCCTTCAGGACTGTAATTTGAATAGGTATCTTTTTCGTAATTATTAATTGACTTCAATTTACCGTCTGGATAATATTCGGTTGTCTCTATTTGTTTTGTTTGATCTTTAGTAAACACTCTTCTCGACATTGGAATACCATCTGTGGAATATCTTTCCTCCCATCCGTAACTATTGATCGACGGAATCCTTCCGCGATTAATAACTGTTTTGCCCGCAAATTTCTCTACATAATAATCGCTTTGAACTCCGTTTGCAAAATATTTGTATAACAAAGTATCACCTTTGAATGGGTCATAAAAAACAAAACTCCCGTTGGGTAGATCGTTTTCAAACTCTAAGGTTCCCATTAATTTTCCATTTGCGTATTTTAATTCATATCGCCCAGTAAGAATGGGATCAGAAAACAATTTGTTTTCAATGATTTTTTCATCAAAAACATTTTGAATGGTTGCAATGGTTTTATTTGAGGATAATAGGCTGTCAGGAGCATTGTTTATTTCTAAACTACACCCCAAGAATTCACCTTCATCGGCATAATTTAGTCCGCTAAATTGTTTTGTTTCAGGATCTTGAATTTCTATTTTTCTTATTTTTCCGTTTCTATAAAATGAAATACCATTCACTACTCTTTGGTAGCTATCTTTAATTTGTAAAGACATTAATTTCCCTTCTGGGAAAAATGTGATTGTTACACATTTGCCTGCTTCAATTAGATTCGTTTTTCCGCCATAGCAACGTCTTTGAAAAATCACTTTTTCTGTAGAGTCATTATAGGATTTTGAAATTAAGGTACCATCCGATTCATAATTACTAGACCATCCAACGGTTTTGGTCGACTGCGCATAGTTGTTTGTTGGTGTATAGTAATTTCTTTTAGATTTTACTTGACCATTTTCATAATATTCAATTGTTTCACCTTGCAGTAACCCGTTTTTATAATTCATTAATGAACTTAATTTGCCCGAGGGGAAATACGATTTCCGAATACCATCTTCTTTTCCTGATTTAAATGGTACTTCTGATACTAGTACAGCATCTTTCCATGCGCGTGATGTATCTGTTTTTTGTGAAATGTATATCGTATCCTTTTTAACAATTTCGTATTTGTTTTCTGCTGTTTTAGTTCCTTTTATATCCCAGTAATTTTCGATTCCTACTAATAATCCGTTTTGATATTCTGAATGGTCAGATAAAACACCTGTCTCATAATATCTTTCAAATACACCATCTTTGACACCTAGTTTGTAATGTTCCGATAATTGAACTCTGCCGCTTTGATAATAATCTGTTTTAGCGCCATCGTAAACATTACGGAAAGGCTTTCCGTTAACTGTAATAAGTTCATAAAAGGTATTGTTGGACTTCAATTTACCTGTATCGTAATAGTATGATGCAAGCCCATGTCTTTTGCCTTCTTTGTATTCTATTTCAGATATTAAAACACCCTTATTGGTATATTCTTTCCAAAGTCCTTCTTTTTTATTGTGAAGATATTTTCCGGATGCTATTAATATTCCTTCGTTCGAATAACTAAAGTATTCTCCTTCTAGTTGTGCTTCCTTTGCAGGTTCATTTGAGCTAGCTGAATAATTACTTTTACAAATCAATTGTCCTAAATTGTTGAAATCTAACTTTTGTCCCGTAAGGCGATCATCAATATAATTGCTTTTCGTTTTTATTACTCCATTTGCATAATACTCTTCCGATTTCCCATTTTTCTTGTCGTTTTTGTACGATATTTTTTTTCTGAGAATATTATTTTCAAATTGAAAGTAAAGCCCATCATAAACAGACTTTTTTAAGACTGCATCGTAGTGCAATGTCTTCTTTTCGGTTAACCGCCCTTGTAGGTCCCATTCTTTTACTTCACCATCTAAATGACCTTCGCGATAATCTCGGCTTGAAGCCATCGTTCCTTCTGCATAATATAATTCTTGCTTGCCATTGAGAAGACCATTTTTCTTTCGAATTACTTCTCTTAGGTTCTTATTCCCATAATATACTTTTTGTTCGATTTTGTTTCCAGATGTTTTAGTAATTGTATCTAAAACAGACGTTAAATTTTGGCTTATTGCGACACTTGACATAAAGCAGCACAGGATGGCCGAAAACACTTTTGATTTAACGGAAGACCTTAAAAAGGGCAATAGAGGCATTTTTGTTGGAGTTTATGTGCTGCCAAAGATAAAAGGAAATCTATAAAGCTTTTAAGTGCGGAGTGCTCATAGGCTAATTTGACCCCATTTTTTGTTATTTCACCCATATTATTTTGCATCCTACCAATTGGATCAAGACTACCAAGAGACTAATATTTGGATTAATAAATTAATAATTGGCCGTAGCCGAGCGTATTATTTTAATTTATAAATTTGATTTAAATGAAATTAGTATGAAAAGAAAATTACTACTGGAACTATTATTCTTTTTTGTTTCTATTAATTGTTATTCCCAATCATTGGTAACACAGTCGGAAGGCAATGAAAGTACAATTTTCCCGGCTCCGGGATGGAAAGCCAACAATGATCCAAATGCTACGTTGATGGGATTTTCTCGTACTTCAACAACTTCGACTTCCAATCCTACTGCAACGGCCTTATCAGGTGGTGGATCATCTTTAATTATGATTAATTCTCATGCAGCTCCTGTTAATGAAGCCGCTTATTTAATTACTAAGCCATATGATTTTAGTAATAATGGAGGAGTAAATCCAACCTTTAGCTTCTGGATGTATAGGGATAATACAAACCTATCTAATAACGATAAAGTTGAGGTTTATTGGAACAATATTCCAACTAGCTCCGGAATGGTTGCCATTAATCACGGTAGTGGTGTAAATTTCATTAATCGTCCAATTTCATCTTTTCCAATAGTACCTTCTGTTGGTTGGTATCAATATACATTTACATTGCCGGCTGCGTCATATCAGGGAAAGAAAAATTATTTTATCATAAAAGGCATAAGTCAGTTTGGCTCGAATATGTACCTCGATAATTTTGTCTGCAATACGTATCCATCTGCAATGACTGCGAGTGACGTTTCCTTTGACTTGGTTCAACAAAATCAATCAACAACAAGTCAATCTGCAACTAACCAATGGATAGTTGGTGTTCGTTGCATAGTTGGGGGAAATAGTGGTTGTGGAAATTTAAATGGACCTCTTCCTATTAAATTAGATTCTTTATTATTCAACACGAATGGGACTAGCAATGTTTCTAATATAGTTAATGCCAAAATTTATTATACCGGCGGATCGAGGTTGTTTAGTACGGGATATTTAAGTCCTTTTCCTACAACAGGAATACCTGCATATACATCATATCCAAAATCTACTTTTGGAAGTACAATTTCCTCTATTTCAACAAATCTTGATTTTACAAATAATTTCAACTCCTGCTTTTTCCTTGAGTATGATACTACGTATTTTTGGATTACTTACAATATTTCAGCGACGGCATTAGGCGGTAACTTCCTCGATGCTGATTTCCGTGGTGCATCGGTTGGTGGTACAGCATTAACTTGTCCTTCACCAGCGGGTACTTCATTGTCATTGACTCCTCTTATTAGTTCTTTAGCAGGTGGAGTGCAAGTAGATATTCCATATTGTATTCCTTCTTACTACAATACTCATGCTTGGGGAAGTTTTACAACAGTTGATTATGTAGCAGCAGTTTCATTGGCTGGATTTAATGGTACTGCTATTAATAGCACGTCTAATTCACCTGCATTACAAGACACAAATTGGCCATGTTATCCTAATTGTCCGTTTGTTTTGCACCCTCCCGATTATGAACTTCATAACGCTGTTACCGGGCAAACTGCTATTCTTCAACAAGGAGGATCTTATTCTATTTCAGTAACAGCTGGTTCATGGACATCAAGTAATAATATTAGAGCATGGATCGATTATAATCACAATGGTGTTTTCGAAGCAGCTGAAAGTTTAGGTTCAACAAGTCTAGCAGGAAACGCTACTGCTATATATCCTTTTACAGTTCCTGCAGCCGGATTTACTGGTAGTACTCGTCTTCGTGTTCGCGAGGTATTTGGTACATTGAACCCTGATCCATGCGCTACCTATAGTTATGGTGAGTGCGAAGATTTTACGGTTACAATAATCCCCAATTGTTCAAGTGCTTATAGTTTATGGCTTGGCAATACAGAGGAATGGAATAATCCTGCCAATTGGTGTCCGCTAATACCTACAATCAATGATGACGTGGTTATTAATAAATCATTAGCTTCAACTCCGGGTATATATTATAATCCTATAATAAGAAGTGGTATTACAGCATATTGTAAAAATCTAACGATTTCCGCTTCTGACACGCTAACTATAAATGCTACAAATCCTGCAGCAATTTCGCTTAAAGCAAAAGGAACGATTACAAATAATGGACAAATTAAAGTAGTTACTAGTCATACTTCTACTTTAGATATAGCGAATGGTACTCTTCAAAACTTAACCCAGACACCTTTCCCTGGTAAAAGCTATAAAGCAGCTCAAACGCAAATAATTTATACGGCATCAGAATTATCAGCATTAGGCCTAATAGCCGGTGATCAAATTACTGCGATCAAATTAATTGTTAAAAATAATGATGTTGTAGTTCCTTCTCGACAATACAGCAACTTTTTTATTAGTTATTTAAATTCCTCTATTGTTCCTAATGCGTATAGTACAACTGATGCAGTTACAGGCGGTTTTTCAACTGTATATAGTAACGCAGCACAACTCGTTTCATATGGCATAAACACTTTCACTTTATCTTCTCCAATAACATGGAATGGAATTGATAATATTTGTTTGCAGTATTGTTACACGAACATAGGGTTAACAGGATCTGCTAACAACGATTTTATTGATATCACACAAACAACAGGAAGAAAATCGGTGTTGATTTTGGGACGTATTCCGGCATCCACTTCAACTTCACCGTTACCGGGTGCATTCCTCAATCAAGTAGCGGGAGATATTGCGGCAAACGGATCAAATTCTCCGAATGTGAGTCAAGCAATTAATGTTCTCTCAGAGTTTCGTCCGAACGCTTCATTTGAATTTAGTAGTCCTTATGGAAAACCAAAAATCGTAGTTCAAGGTGATTGGATAAATAATAATTCGTTTATAGCAGGTAACAGTAGCTTTGTTATGGATAGTTCCAATACAAATCATATTGGTGGAACTCAACCTTCTTCTTTCTATACTTTCACCATGTCGAAAACTTCGGCAGGTACAAATATTGCCGACAACCGACGCCCTATTATTCTTGATAACGATATTACTATTCAAGATACTTTCTATTTAAGTTCCGGCCAAATGATCATGAATGGTAAAACAATTACCATGAATAATCCGAAGCCTTCTGCTTTCTGGAGAACACAATTGACGCAAGCATCCGGAACAATTGCAGGAGTAGGAAGCGGATTTCTAATTAGCGAAAACCCGAATTCAATTGTAAATTGGAATATTGGTTTATACTCTGCTCCAAGTGTCGGACGTGCTGTACCTTTCGGAAATAGATTAGATACATTAAATGCTTCAATAACTTATTTACCTGTTACATTCTTGCATAAAGCCGGTGACTTAGGTACGTTTAAAGCAGCTACAAAATATTGGGCTGCGAATAGTCCGATTACAGATCCTTCAACAGTAACACATATTAACACGTATAACAGTTCAGCAAATAATGCGAACCAAACAGTAGATCGTTATTGGATGATTGGCAAAACAGGGCCGCAAAATCCTGCAGCTAATTTTCCTACAGTTGATCTAACTTTCCGTTTTTCAAATACCGCTTCTCCTGCCTCTGAACGCCCTGTTGCTATGTCAGTATTAAATCAAGGGAAAGCACAACCATGGAGAAGTAGTTCGTCGCAATGGTTAAGAATTACGTCAAACCCCAACTTAAATGTATTTTCAATTCCTATAGGCGGAGTAAGTGCAAATGGATCTACTATTACTTTTACTACATCATTAGCCAATTCTTTTGTTGTTGGCCAAACGGTAAATATCACAGGAATTGTTCCTGCAGGTTATAATATTGTTGGAGCAACAGTAACCGCTGTAACGGTAACAACATTTACGATTAGTAGTACCGTTTCATTAGGTCCTTCAACAGTAGCGGGAACAGTAACCGGCTTATCAGCACCTGGTGGAATGAATTTCAACACGCAACAAACATCTTTAAATTATACGCAATCATACGCGCATATTGCATCTTCTTTAGATAGTGTTCGTGTAACAAATTGGGATTGGCCGATTGCTCCTTTTCAAGGCCCTCCTGTTAACTTTCCTTCAGCAGCTGTAGGTGATTTTACAGCATGGACAATAACAACTGATAATTCTCCACTTGGTGCAAGTTTTACTCCGCTACCAATTACTATCAATACTTTGAATATTGCTAATGCATCTTGCCCTGGTGTAGCGGATGGATCATTAACCATTCAAGTATTGGGAGGGACGCCACCTTATACTTATCAATGGAGCTCGGGAGTTACATCTCAAAATTTGACAAATCTATTGGCAGGAACATATACTGTTACTGTGACGGATGTGTCTGCAAGTACTGCTACCGCTACGTTTACTATTGCTAATAATAGTTTGTTTCCAGGTAGTATCGGCGCTATAATTGGGAATGCATCAGCATGTTTACCATCAACAACAATCTATAGCATCGCTGCAGTAGCTAATGCAACGAATTATCAATGGACCGTTCCTGCAAACGCTACAATTATTTCTGGACAAGGAACAGATTCAATTGAAGTTAGCTTTAATGGTTCATACACCTCAGGAGATATTTGTGTTATCGCTAGCAATGCTTGTGGTAGCACAAACGCTTCATGTTTGACTGTTATAGGAACAACAATAATTCCTACTACACCTTCAGCAATCACTGGAAATAATTTTGGTGTTTGTAATAGTACAAGAATATATTCGGTGACTAATGTAATCGGTGTTTATTTTAATTGGTCTGTTCCAAACGGAGCAACAATTATTTCAGGACAAGGCACAAATGCTATTTCAGTATTGTTTACAAATACATTTTCCAATGGAGCAATCTCTGTTTATGGAGTAACAGCGTGCGCTACAAGTTCTTCTCGAAGTAAAACAATTTACGGAAAGCCAAATACTCCTACGATTTTATCAGGAGTATCGACTATCTGTGCAGGCGACACAGTTACATTTGTAAGTTCAATTGTAAGTGGAACTACTTCTTATATTTGGACAGTTCCTACCAATGCTGTTATTCTCACAGGCCAAGGAACAACAACAATAAAAGTAAAATGTATTGGCGGAATTAAAAATGGAAGTGTTTGCGTGAGAGCAGAAAATGGATGCGGCGTAAGTCCATCAAACTGTTATACAGTAAATGCAGGAGGAATACCAGCTACAATTACCACTATAAATGGATCAGCCAATGGAGTTTGTAATAGCACTAAAACATATTCTGTAACGAATCAAATAGGAGTCACGTTTGCATGGACAGTGCCATCAGGTGCTACGATTTTAAGTGGACAAGGAACAAATAATATTTCAGTTTCATTTGCATCAGGTTTTGTTTCTGGTACTATTACGGTAGTAGCAAGTAGCAGCTGCGGATCTTCAACTAGCCTAAGCAAATTGATAAGAGCTATTGCTAGTGTCCCTGCTTCAATTTCGGGCCCAACAATTAACTGTTATAATGATACTGCAGTTGTGTATACTTGTGCAAGTTCTGCAGGCGCAACTTCATACGATTGGACAGCCCCTGCAGGAACGATCTTTAATAGCGGACAAGGAACGAATAGCGTTAATGTATCATTCAATGCTCCAGTAGGAAGCACTTCGCCAATTAAAGTGCGTGCAACTAATGCTTGCGGAAGCAGCGCATATAAATCACTTAACTTAACGTTCTCTCAATGTTTCGTGAGAGCATCAAGCGAAGCGAATGATATACAACTCTACCCTAACCCTGCATCAAACGAAGTAACAATAGATTTAGGCGGAATAGAAGATCAAACGATCAGCGTGAAATGTGTGAACACCCTCGGACAAGTGGTGTATGAAAACGAAAGTGCATCGCAAGACGCAACACTTAAAATCAATACAGCTTCTTTTGCAGAGGGACTTTATTATGTAACATTAAACAATTCAACTTTCAGCAACAAGGTTTTAAAAATGATAATTAGTCGCTAAAAACTTAGTTGATATATAAAAGGGCTTGATAGAATTAACTATTAAGCCCTTTTCTTTTTTAAAGTGCATCTCACTCTCATGATTTTTGTCAGGAATTCTTTTGACGATCCTGACTAATTTTGCGCAAAAGCAAAGAGATGAAGAAAAGCATTTTTAATAAGCATATAATGCCTTTTATAAATTGGTTTTTCTTGATGATATTAATTGCGTTAGCAATCGATTTAATTTTTCATTTAACGAATTTAGTTTTTATTGGAAGATATTTAGGTTGGATTGGAACACTTCTTATCATTTCTTCTTTTGTATATTCTCTCAAAAAGCGAAAATTAATAGACTATGGTTCTCCGAAAATCTTGCTAAGTCGACATGAACAATTATCATGGCTAGGTTCTGTTCTATTATTGGTGCATGCAGGAATTCATTTTAATGCAGTCTTACCTTGGCTGGCAATTTTATTTATGTTAGTTACTGTTGCTAGCGGTTTAGTCGGAAAATATTTACTGAAGAAATCAAATGAGTCGCTGAATACAAAACGTTTGTTTTTGATTCAAGAAGGATGCTCTAAAGAAGAAGCAGAGAAGAAAGTGTTTTATGATGCTGTTGCAGTGGATTTAATGAAACAGTGGAGAATTGTTCATATGCCAATTACAATGTTATTTGGCGTTTTGGTATTGTTACATCTATTATCAATTTTAATTTTTGCAGCATGAAAAAGGCGATTCTTTTATTGTTGATAATAATAATAGTTGCACTATCTGCTCTTAATCCACATGTATGGATTAGCCCTGGTAATCTTATTCAAGGCCATCAGAAATTAGACAATAAGTGTTTTGCTTGCCACACTGCATTTAACGGGATTGATAATTCAAAGTGTATAAGTTGTCATAAATTAAGTGAAATTGGCAAAGATGATACGAATGCAATTCTATTTCACGACCGATTGAATAATGCTTCATGTACTTCTTGTCATAAAGAACACATAGGTGTTTTGCAAAACAGACAAACTTTAATTTTTGATCATAGCTTATTAGGCGAAACAGATAGGAATAATTGTTCTTCCTGTCATAAAGTGCCAATAACCGGAACTCATCAAAATTTTTCAAATGCTTGTAATGGTTGCCATACTACAACAGATTGGAAATCTCCAAAAAGCTTTAATCACGAATTAATCTTACCGGCGAAAAAAACAGATTGTATACTTTGTCACGCTGCTCCGGTCGATAATATGCATGGTGATTTTGGAACAAATTGTCTCAGTTGTCACTCAACAAATCAATGGAAGCCTGCAACTTTTGATCATAACAAGTATTTTATTTTTGATGGAAATCACTCTTCTACCTGTTCAAATTGTCATGCCAATAATAACTTTAAAGCATACAGCTGTACCAACTGCCATGAACACAGTGGAAGTAAACTTTTAAACGAGCATGCAGAGGAAGGAATAACAGATATTTCGAATTGTGTACGCTGTCACCGAAGCGGAAATGAACATGATGCTGAAGGACACGGCGAGGGCTATGGTGGAGATCATGAAGGAGGAGATGATGATTGATTTGTCAGCGTGAAATGTGTGAACACCCTCGGACAAGTGGTGTATGAAAACGAAAGTGCATCGCAAGACGCAACACTTAAAATCAATACAGCTTCTTTTGCAGAGGGACTTTATATTGTCACATTGAATAGTGAAAGTGTCAAGAACAAAATGTTGAAAGTAATAATTGAAAGATAATTTCTTTTAGAAATATGTTAAGGCGCCGCCGAAATCGAATCGTTGTAAGATTGGTTTCGGCGGTGTTTTTTTATATTATGCAACTCTTAAACTTTTCTTTCCTTCTTTAATAATTCTGTAACCTACATAAATTAAAATTAAGCCAAGTAATTCGGTTATGAATAGAACATTTACATATCCCATTCGTGTAAATGTTCCTCCTATTCCCGGAAGTAATCCTCCAATGGCAATGAAAATATTTCCTTTATATCTCGCAGCTGTTATTGCTTTGTTTTCTTTTTCGGGTCCTCCATTATCGTTGCGCTGTAAAACTTTTCTAAATTTAATTGCTGAATATATCGCTCCGCCAACTAAGAAAATGAAGGCATAAATATTTATCAGTGGCGAAAATAGTCGTACCCATTTCCATGCAAAAACAGCCCCCGTTAGTTTGTAGTTAAATCCTTCGGGAATTGAAATTGGAGTAAGAATTACAGCAATGCCTCCGGTTATTATCATCAATGTGAAAATTATAGATGTGATGTCGGCAAATTTTTTACTAAGCAATAAATAAACCGACCCCTGCGCTAATGGAAATCCTCCTAGCAAAGCGCCAACAATGTACCAATATCTGACATTCATTTCGTGCCATCCGAATAATACATTAATGCTTTCGGCTAAAGTGCCCATGCCAAAGGTTAATACTCCTAGTGTCCACCAAAGTAAATAAGATGTTTTTCGGTATTGATAATGTTTGAAGATTTCTATGGTAAAGTAAATCGAAAAGCAGGTGGTAAGAATCGGTACGTATTCTATCGGATTATTCATAAATGGAAATTTTTGTCGGAGGTCTCGTTTATTCAATAATTTGAAACGAAACTATAAATTGACAAACGAAACGTATTCTTCGTAAAAACGACAAATATCATATCAAAGAAAATTATGATACAATTTTTACAATTCAACTAGTCATCCATGATAATATGGGTACACATTTTTCTTTGCAAGGTGTATAGTAATTACCATGAATCCATGTTGCTGACTTAGGCGATTGTCCCCACCAAAATTCAGCAATAGCTAATGGCTTTAATTGATGCTGATAGGCATATTGAAATAGCTTTGGCCCGGCGCATTCTCCAGCTCCTGCCGGAGGATTTTTATATTCAACATCTGAAAAAATTTCTCTTAAACTTTTTGTTTGTCCGCTGCTATTTAAAAAATGATAATGATCGAAAATTTCCATCTGTAAAGCATTCGAAAAATTTCTTCGTTCTGATTTTAGTTGTTCTAATCGATCATCGCTACCTTTTTCTTTTTCAATGAGACGAATTACTTCATTCATTTCATTCAATTTTGCCATACCCACATTTAAAAAGCTGTTTTCAGTGAGTAAGTCGAAAACCGGAGGAACAAACATCGAATGATCATTTGTGCCGGCCATCTTTCCTGAGAATGCCGCAAGAAAACCGATTTCGTCATCGCTGTTTTGTACGACTAAAACACCAAACATTTTACCAATTATTGGACCTTCAGATTCACCTAATCCAAAGTTGTGTTCTATTACTAGTTCTTCCTTCAAATATTGCTGCAATTGCTCGGCCGCTAACAAGCATAATGGGTGGGGCATGCCTTCAACTAAGTAGGTAAAGGAGGCCGGCGGTGGTATATGATTAGGGTTGTTAAGGAGGTGCAAACCGACGTATTAACTTAAGTATTGTTGAGGCTGATAATGGTCGCGAAGCTAGGGAAAAATGGACTTTAAATTGGTCAAAAAGGACTTTAACTGGCTTAAAAAGCAGTCGTCTAATTCGACTTTATGGAAATTATATTTCTGATTATCAATAATATATACGCTCTTCATTTAAAAATACTTGTATATACAACAAATGTAAGTACATTTGTGCTGTTATTTTTAAGGAAACAGCATGAAAACGGTTCGTAAAATCATCGCATCACAGCGGAAAAGTTTAGGGGAAGGCCAATCAGTTTTGAGCCCATTACCTAACCAATGGGTTGATCAAATCAGTCCTTTTATTATGCTCGACCATTTTGGTCCGAATGATATCCCCGCAGGGAAACCTTTCTTTGTTCCCCCTCATCCTCACCGTGGATTTGAACCCGTAACAATTCTTTTTGAGGGAATGGTGGAGCATAAAGACAGTATGGGAAATTCAGGCTCTATTAAAGGCGGCGACGTACAATGGATGACCGCAGGAAGTGGCGTTATTCACTCTGAAGGTGCACCGGAAAGTTTTTCAAAAACAGGAGGTGTATTGCACTTAATTCAATTATGGGTGAATTTACCTCGCAGTGCGAAAATGTCGAAACCGAAGTACCAAGACATTCCTTCTGAAAATATTCCGGCAATTAAAATAGAGAACTCAACACTACGTCTAATAGCAGGAAGCTTCGCTGATAAAACTGGTCCCGCCGAAACATTTACTCCTATTTTATTGATGCATGGTATCATGAATGCCGGAGATAAATTATCGATGCCAATACCTCAAAACTTCCATAGTTCAATTTTTGTAACTAAGGGAGAATTGTCGACCGACGGATATGAAATTCCTGAGCAACATTTGGTGTGGTTTAATGAAGAAAATCAAAACATCGAAATTTCGGCTATGCGTAACAGTGAGTTCCTGTTAATGGCTGGTGAACCAATAGAAGAACCGATGGCTTCCTATGGCCCTTTTGTGATGAATAATAGAGCCGAAATAATAGAAGCAATTCACGATTATGAAGCGGGGAAATATGGAATCATCGCGCAATAATTAATCAATAAAAACAATTCGAAGTTTACTCGATAATAAGAAGTGGCTTCGCTAATCTTAAATTCACAATCCTAAATTCAATAATTAATATCATGTCTACAACTAAATGGGCACTAGACCCAACTCACTCAGAAATTGGCTTTAAAATTAAGCACTTAATGATCACTAATGTTTCTGGATCATTTGGAAAATTTGATATCAACGCAGAAACGGAAGGAGATGATTTTACAAAAGGTAAAATTAACTTTACTGCTGATATCGATTCAATCAATACAGGAAACGAACAACGTGACGGTCACTTAAAATCACCTGACTTTTTCGACGCAGCAAATCATCCGCAACTTTCTTTTTCTGCTACATCATTCGAGAAAAAATCTGACGATGAATATGCACTAAACGGAAACTTAACAATTCGTGAAGTTACGAAGCCTGTTACATTAGCTGTTGACTTTGGTGGTATCGCTAAAGATCCTTGGGGAAATACTAAAGCAGGATTTAGCTTAACAGGAAAAATTAACCGTAACGATTTCGGTTTAACATGGAATTCTGTTGTTGAATCAGGTGGCGTGTTAGTTAGTGAAGAAGTGAAGATTCACGCAGAAGTTCAATTGGTAAAACAATAAGACAATTTATGCGTTATGGTAACATCCGCTTTATAATACGGATGTTACCATAATTCGAAAAACAAAAACTGCACAATGGAAAAAATTGCAGAAACCAAATACCCTGTTCAGGAGGTGATTAGAAGGAGATGGAGTGCACGGTCGTTTGATAGTGCCCCAATTTCTAATGCCATTGCTGAACAGTTAATTGAAGCCGCTTCTTGGGCTTCAAGTAGTATGAACGAACAACCGTGGTTGTACATTTATGCTCATCGCGAAAGCGAAAATTTTAAAAAGTTTGTGGAGGCGTTACTTCCCGGAAATCAAGTTTGGGCACAACATGCCGCAGTGTTGATGATCTCACTGGTAAAAACGCATTTCGATAATGGAAATGTAAATCGTCATGCAATGCATGATGTTGGTGCCGCTAATCAAAATTTAATGCTCGAAGCTACTTCTGAAGGTATCGTCGGACATCTTTTAGGCGGATTCGATATGACTAAAACAAAAGAGTTGTTTGAAATTCCGCAGGGTTACGAACCGGCTGTTTTTATTGCTTTAGGATATCCAGGCGATGTTACTTCCCTTCCGGAACCGTTTCAATCGAGAGAAACAGCTCCTCGAAAAAGAAAACCGCTTAACGAAGTGGGAATTAAATTGTAATTCATAATATCGGTAAGGCGTTAACGTTATAAAGCGTAAATAACCGCGCTAAGAGTTTTGTAGGTTGTGTTAGGTTATTATTGAAAGAAAGGGGAATCGTAATGATTCCTCTTTCTTTTTTATGCAAACACTAATTTGTTCTCCTACCTTCTAATTAAAACATCAAGAAGCCAAATCTTCTTTCAACGTCTTCATCTCCGATTCCATCTTCTCAATTTTCTTCAAAATGCGATCCTTTTCCCAGTACTTATCAGGAATTTCAGAGCTTAAGTAGTTACAGAATTTCCAGATTTCTCGTATCTCGTTAACCGGAACTTCATAGGGTTCATACGCCGGATTTAAAGAGGATAACAATAGACTTTTCTTTTTCTTGATTTGATTCGTTGCTACTTTAAAAACAACACCGTCGTCTTCTGTAAGAAAAACATAGGCGTTGCCATCTTTCACATCGTAAAAATTTTCTACATACTCACCAATTACCCAACTCTTATCGGGAATAGGTAACATCGAATCTCCCGTAATTTGAAACATTCGGTATTTTCTTTCTCCAAATAATATCGGCAACTGAAATGTAGGAAGCTTTTTTATGAACTCCGGATCTGCATATCCACTTTTGTATCCTGCCTTCGCTTTAATCGGAACAACTTCAATATTCTCTTTGTTGTCGCTATCAACCGTTGTTGCCAATACTCGCAACTTGGCTCCTGTTACAAATACATCATGCCCTCGCTCTAGTTCCGATAACTGAAATTCTGATACTCTCGACAAATCAATTTTCACGAGCGTATCAATGCTCATTTTGAAATACTTTGAAAACGATAATAAAGCTTCTAGTGTAGGGTTTTGTACACTGCCATTTTCATAGCTGTTTAACGTTGAACGGCTAACGCCCAATTCTCCCGCTACCATATCTTGCGTAAGCTTGCGACGTTGACGAAGTAGTTTGATGTTGGTGTTGAAGTGCATAAGAAGTGTGTTTGTTTAACTAAGCTAAATAGGATTTGATATTAAGTTGTTGTTCTATGTTTTTTAAACGCAGCGACGCAACGATTTTGCAGCGATCGCAACGTTAAAGATTATTAACAACTCTACGAACTCCTGTCATTACTTTAACGTTGTTGAAATTAATTAATAATCCAAGTTTACAATTTGAAAGTCTTAAGTATGTCATTACTTGAGCGAGGTGAACATCCGTTATTGTTTCTACTGACTTAACTTCTACTATAACCTTACTTTCTACAAGTATATCCATTCTATATCCAGTTTCTAAATGCACTTCTCGATATACTAAAGGCATTGGTTTTTGGTGTTCTGCTTTTAGTCCTTTGTTTTTTAATTCGTAAACCATTGCAGCTTCATATGCGCTCTCAAGCAATCCTGGGCCTAAGGAACGATGAATTATAAGCGCACAATCTAGAATTATTGTTGCAATTTCATTTTCAGTTAATTCGATATGTTCAATTTCTTCATTGTTTGTTCTTTGTTGCATGTTTTATTGAGTTATTAAAAGTGTTTTTATAAAAAAGGGTTTATCATACATTTTTTCGTAGCGGTCGCCTTTTTTTTCGTTGCAACGCTGCGTTTAAATTATTAGTTCTTCATTTGAGCTTGAAATTTGTTTATATTGCAGTCCTTACATTTGATCGTATTGCAGTCAAAAGTAAATACTATTTTTGTAACCTCAAAATGACCTCTCAAAACCGCACCGTTGTCCATATGGACCTCGACAGTTTCTTCGTATCTGTTTCGAGGTTAGAGAACTCCGCCCTCTTGAACAAGCCCGTTATTGTGGGTGGATCGAGCGATCGCGGAGTGGTGGCCGCTTGTAGTTATGAGGCCCGCGCCTTTGGCGTTCATTCTGCAATGCCTATCCGTATGGCTCGACGATTATGCCCCGATGCTATTATTATTCGCGGTGATTACGAGCGATATAGTTATTACTCCGGAATGGTTACCGATATCATCAAGGAAAAAGTTCCCGTGTATGAAAAATCGTCTATCGATGAGTTTTATATCGATATGAGTGGCATGGATCGCTTTTATGGCTGCTATGATTATGCTACCGAACTCCGGTCGAAGATTACAAAGGAAACCGGACTACCCATCTCCTTCGGCTTGTCGCAGAATAAAACTGTTTCGAAGGTGGCTACCGGCGAAGCTAAACCCAACGGCCAACGTAAAATTGATTTCGGAAATGAAAAGGATTTTTTAGCGCCACTTTCAGTGAAGAAAATTCCGATGGTAGGCGATAAAACCTATACTCTTTTACGAAGTATGGGAGTTGAAAAAGTCCTTACGCTCCAACAGATGCCTCCTGAACTCCTCACACGTGTATTAGGCGATAACGGACATGTACTATGGAAAAAAGCTAACGGAATCGATAATACGCCCGTAGAGCCGTATTCAGAACGCAAATCAATCTCTTGCGAGGAAACCTTTGAGCAAGATACTACCGATGTTGCTTTTCTTAAAGCCCTCATCGTTAAAATGACCGAGAAACTGGGATATCAACTGCGTAGTGAAGATAAACTAACGGCATGCGTTACCGTAAAAATTAGGTACTCCAATTTTGATACGCATACCATGCAAGCCAGAATACCTTATTCTTCAAGTGATCATACCCTCATTCAACGCGCGAAAGAATTATTCGACAAATTGTATGAGCGAAGAATGTTGATTCGATTGCTCGGCGTGAGGTTTAGTCATTTGGTGGGTGGAGGACAACAAATTAATCTCTTCGAGGATTCCGAAGAAATGATTAACCTCTATCAAGCAATGGATAAAATGCGTCAACGCTTCGGCGATCAAGCAGTACAACGCGCTATCGGTACTGGTTTTAAAATGCGTCAGTTTAATCCGTTTAACGGGAAGACTTCGTAAGGTTTGTCAAATGCTCTTTGCTAGTAGAAATCTTTCTTTAAATTTGCCTCTATGAACCCACTCGTTGATCAATATTTATTAGATGGTTGTGGTCGCTGTAAGCTAGGCGGTACCCCACAGTGTAAAGTGCATAACTGGACCGCTCCATTAATTGAAATGCGCCGCATTGTTCTCGCCGGAGGATTTACCGAAGAACGTAAATGGGGAATGCCAACATATACTTGGAAAGGAAAAAATGTTGTTATGGTAACAGCATTCAAAGATAACTGCGTGATTAGTTTTTTTAAAGGGGCTCTTCTTTCTGATCCTAAAAGTTTATTGGTAATGCCGGGTGAAAATTCACAATCAGTTCGCTTTTTACGCTTTAACGATGTTAAACAGGTGCTTAAACAAGAACGCGATATCAAGAAGTTCTTGAAAGAGGTAATTCAGCTAGAAGAATCCGGCAAAAAGGTGGTTTCAAAAAAGGCCGATGAAATGGAGGTCCCTGTTGAATTAACAAATGCTTTTAAGAAATCGGCAGCATTCAAAAAAGCGTTTTATGCTCTTACTCCCGGACGACAACGCGGATACCTCCTGCATTTTTCTGCAGCAAAGCAGTCGGATACACGTGCCGGAAGAATTGAAAAAGCTACTGAGAAAATATTGGCCGGAAAAGGGATGCAAGACTAAATGCAATAATCAATATCTATCCCGACATAGAACGTATAATGAAAAAACATATATTCACTTCTACCATAATCTGTTTTTTTCATTTTCAATTAATCGCACAATATTCTTTTATGTCTTTTAACTTGCGTTACGATAACGCCGGAGATAAGGAAATGCTTTCGTAAACAGATGGGATGTTATATTGGAACCGAAGGTCACATTTGCATTACTTAAAATCCTTCTAAAAAGGGATACTTTGTATGGGTTTAACCCTAGTGTTTACATGTTTGTAAAGTAACATAGGAGATGCATCAAAACTGATTTAGAAAAGGCAAGGGAATTAAATTATTACAAAAGGAGATAAAACAACTAAGTATTCATGAACAGATGTTGAATATTAATACCTTTGCTAAATGAAAAAGTGGGGGATAGCGATTTTGTTATTAGCAATTGTAGGCTGTAATAACCAATCAAAGCATTTGCCATATCTGGGAACTCCAGTTCAAATTGATAATGAGACCAACTACCCTGTAATTCCGCCATTTTCTTTTGTAAATCAAGATAGTTTACCCATCACGGAACAATATTTTGCAGACAAGATTTATATAGCAGACTTTATCTTTTTATCTTGTCCAACAATTTGCCCCAAAATGAATTCTGAGATGAATATTGTTTATAATGAATTCAAAAATAATCCGGAGGTGCTTTTTCTTTCGCACACAGTAGATCCGGAAAACGATAATTGTGAAAGACTAAAAAACTATACAAAAGGATTGAATATTGATACGAAAAAGTGGAATTTCGTTACTGGAAATAAAGATAGTATTTTCTATATCGCTGAAAAGGGATATTATTCAATTGCATATTCGGATAGTACAGCACCCGGGGGATTAGTACATAGCGGAGGTTTGTTGTTGATTGATAAGTCGAGACATATAAGAGGCGTGTATGACGGAACAAATGCTGAAGCAACCAATCAGTTGATAAAAGACATTAAACTTCTTTTAGAGGAATAAAATAAACCTTAGCTTTGCCGAAGATGAAAAAACTTCTTTCCATATTCCTTTTGTTTGCATTGAGCATTCAATGCGCAGGGAATCTATGGACTATAGGCATATTTTATCTTCAGCAAGATTTTATCTCTAATAACATTTGTGTAAATCGTTTTGATAAAATACCGGTCTGTAAAGGGCAATGTTACTTAAATAAGCAGTTAAGTGAAAATGAAAAGCAACAAGAGAAGCCGTCTTGTTCATATCAAAGTGAATTGCAATTATACTACCAAGAACCAACAAAACAGTTGACGAATTTAGATGTAATTATTATATCGAAGATCTGTCATGAACTTTTTCAAGATTACGGGAAGCCCGATTTTTATGGGTCATTAGACCACCCTCCCGAAAGCTTAGGCTAAAAATTTCCCCATCCCTCTTTATTTAATTTCATTCTAAACTATGCAAACAACAAATGTTGCTGTTTGCAATATTGGTTTGTTTGATGAAAAAATTAGGCACTTTTGGGCTGGAAATTTAAATGATTTCGTTATTCAATATCCTATTATAAAGCAACCGCATAAAGTAGATTTTTATATTCTAATTTTTGTGGAATCTGCCGAGGGAGAAATAATAATTGATCAATTTAAAGTTCACCCTAAAAAGTCTAGTGTTTTTGTTGTTAAACCAAATTGCATAACCGGCATTAAATTAAGTGCGAACGCGAAAGGTAAAATATTCTGCTTTGCCGAAGATTTTATTCTTAACCAAGAAAAGAGTGCAATTGCTAACCAATTCACCTTTTTAGATCGCGATAGCAAACCATTCATTCAACTTAGTCAAGAGTCTTATTCTAAAATAGGAACTATTATTAACTTAATTGTTGACGAATATATTTCTGTTCACAAAGAATCGGCAAATGTACTTAGATCGTATTTGTATATAGTTTTAACTGGAATTGAAAGAAACAGTCTTCTAATAGATAAAACTATTTTAACAAGCTCAAAGCACTTACTTATTAAGGAATTCGAGTTTCAAATTGACCAGCATTATGAAACGAAGAAACTTCCAACTGAATACGCAATTTTATTAGAGGTAAGTCCCAATTATCTTAATAAAACATGCAAGGAGATTGTTGGTTGTACCGCGGGCTATTTAATTAGAAAGAGGGTTCAAATGGAGGCGCAAAGATTGCTTCAGTTTACTGATAGTTCGGTAAAAGATATAGCATCAAAACTGGGATTTGAATCCACGTCGTACTTTATAACGTTCTTTAAAAAATCTACCAACTTAACACCTGAAAAATTTAGGCGTAACTTATTCGTTTAATTTATGAAAAAGAAAATTCTATTCGCATTGCTCTTGATTTCTGAAATATTGACAGCACAATCAATCGATTGGACAATGAAAGCGAATCCAATCCTAAATCCAATCAATGGCGTAACATTCCGCTCTGATGGACAAAAGATTATTAGCGGAACCGATTGTCATCCTGCATCAATTCGCGTATTTGATATGAATACCGGCTCACTCGATTGGGACTATTCTGTAGGAAGTACCTATATGTGCATTATGGGTGTAACCTTTAGTTCTAATTCGAATTATATCGCCGCTATTGAAGAATTTGGAAACATCTTCGTGTTTGATAACTCGGGCGCATCTCCTGTTATTCTTGATACGATTAATACAGGAACTTCTTATGGTTTTGCAACTGCAATATCTCCAGCTAACGATAAAGTTGCAGTAGGATGTTCAAATGGAAAAATGAAAATTTATAATATTCCTTCGGGAACATTATCGAATGATATTAGTGCTCATGCAAGCTGGGTTACTACGGTTGCATATTCTCCAGACGGCAACTTTATAATAACCGGAGGAAGTGACAATAAAATAAAAATATGGAGTGCTGCCGGAACATTGCTTCATACTTGCATTAGCCATACAGAATATGTTTCAGGGGTGAAAGTTACTCCTAATAACCAATATGTTATTTCTGCTAGTCGAGATAATAAAATTAAAGTTTGGGATATTAACACCGGCGCTTTGGTAAGAACTATAATAGGCCATACCGCTGATGTAAATGCAATTGATATTTCACCCGATGGAAGTAAGATAGTTTCCGCGTCATCAGATAGTACTTGCAAGATTTGGGAATTAAACACCGGCACATTAATGTCGACGTTTGGAGTTCAAGATAGTGGTGAAGTAAGAGCTGTTGCATGGTCTCCAAACGGAAATAAAATTGTTACGGGAAACATTCTTAGTGATGTTACATTGTGGGATGTTTCAACAATTCTAGGAGTTGATAACGATATTTCTTCGAATGTTGAATTAGTCACAATATTCCCCAACCCAACAGCTAATTCTGTTTACATTAAACTCCCCAATAATGAAATCCCAGAATATACTATAGTGTTTAATAGTGACGGAAAAGCCGCCTATTCACAAAAAAGCAATGGTACTTCTTTACCCGTTGAATCGTTTGTACCGGGAGAATATTTTATTCGGGTCAAAACAAATAAAAACAACATAAAATCATTCAAATTTATTAAACAATAAAAAAATGAAAACTGTAAAAATCTTGCTGTTGAGCATTGTATCAATGCTGTTATTATCAAATGTTGCCAAAGCGCAATCAAAGTTTGATTTGTGGCCGGAATTAAAAACCTTCCATGGTGTAATGTCTCCAACCTTTCATCCTAGTGAAGAGGGAAATCTATCCCCAATTAAAGAACGAATTGGAGAAATGGTTACAAAGGCTGAAGCATTAGCACAATCAAAAATCCCATCCCAATTTGAAAATGATGCAATAAAGGAAGCAGTTAATAAATTGGCGGTAGATAGTAAAAAACTTCAAACCCTAATTACAGAGAAAGCGAATGATGAGCAAATCAAAACAGCTTTAAGTAATTTGCATGATACTTTCCATGTTATTGTTGAGAAGTGCAATAAGGGTGACGAAAAACATTCTGATCATTAATTTTGAAATAGAATGTTTCAAAGAATGCATTAATAGAAAAATTTTCGGGTGAGAAATGCTTTTCGTTTCTCACCCATTGGCTGAATAATATTTAAATAAACCTCAATTTCATGTTAAACTTCAATCAAATTTTAGCATTGTGTTTCTTCCTTTATAATCTGAAAATATTACGAAGTATTTATGTAAGCACAAGTCGAATTAGAGATATTCAGAATCCTGGTAGCAACAATTAAAAAATTTACTATGCGAAGTATTAAAAACCTATTAACACTACTGATTCTTTTAGGTTGTGATTTGTCATTCTCGCAATCGCTTCCGTTTAGTGTTTATGTTGAGCCTATGAGTATTCCGGGCATGGTTGGAGTTCAGTCGTTTTGTTATGGTACCAATAATGGTAAATGGCTGATTGTTGGTGGACGAACCGATGGTTTGCATAAGTCAATGGGAATGGGAATGATGGGTCCACCGTTTCCGGCTTCATCTAATAATAATCAAGTTATTGTTGTTGATCCTCTTGCAGGACAAATGTGGACTACTTCTACTTCTACATTACCTGTTGATTTAAAAGAACAACTCGGTTCAACCAATATGGAGTATTTTCAAGATGGGAATTTTTTATACGTTCTTGGGGGATATGGTTATAAATCGTCTTTATCAAGCCATAAAACTTTTGATAAAATTACCGCGATAGATGTTCCAGGGCTAATAGATGCAGTAATAAATGGAAATACAATTTCTTCTTATTTTAGACAATATACAGATTCAAATTTTCAAGTCACAGGTGGGCAACTTGAAAAAATAAATGACACTTATTATCTAGTAGGAGGACAAAATTTTGATGGTACTTATAATTCAATGGGTATGGGTTCTTTCACTCAAACCTACTCGAATCAAATAAGAAAATTCACACTTACTGATGATGGCACTAATTTAGTTGTAAATCACTTGCAGTCGATAACAGATAACACAAATCTTCACAGAAGAGATTTTAATATGCTTCCTCAAATTTTACCATCCGGAGAAGAAGGGTTGACCGTTTTTTCTGGTGTGTTCCAAACGGTAGCGGATTTACCTTATTTAAATTGCGTGATAATTGATAGTATTAATTATTCTGCAAATAATAGCTTTGCTCAATACTTTAATCAGTATCAATGCGCAAATATTTCGATGCATTCGGACTCAATGAATGAAATGTACAATTTGTTCTTTGGTGGTATGTCACAGTACTATGAAAATTCAGGTCAATTAATACAAGATGATAATGTTCCCTTTGTTAAAACTATTGCTTGCGTAAAAAGATCTCCAACCGGTATTATGAATGAATACAAACTTCCAATCGAATTGCCTTCATTTCTTGGTGCAGGTTCCGAATTCATTCCAGACAACAATCTTTCTTTCTATCGAAATGGCGTGTTGAAATATGATTCGCTTCCTAATGATACTATCCTTGCAGGTTATATTTATGGAGGAATTACTAGTCCTTCTCCGAACGTTTTTAATACTGGTATGATGGGGTCGAATGGTACCTCATCTGCTAATTCTATCTTTAGAGTTTACATCGTTAAAAATGCTGTTACGAGTGATTTGATTAATATTAGCTCGAATCCTTTTTTATTACAAGTATTTCCTAATCCTTCAAGTGGAAAAGTCAATATTATTTTCTATACAGATACCGATAAGGAAGTTGAGGTGTCATTAAGAAACCAATCAGGTGAATTAGTTTGGTCTGAAAGAATGAATAGTCTTTCTGGCGGAGCACATAAGTTTAGTTGTTCGCCTAATAAAAATTTAATTCCTGGATCTTATTTTATTTCAATTGATTCGGGGTCAAAACACGTTACTCGGAAAATTGTAATTATAAAGTAAATAATAAAAGACAAAAATTATTGTCTTAAAGCATAGTCAGATTGGTCTTTTCTTAGATGCTTGTTTCGGTTGGTTAAGAGCCGAAACAGCATCTTTTTATTTTAGAGCCATTGAATTTTTCATCATTGACGAATGAAATCTGCAATAGATTAAATTTTTATTGTAAGTTTGATTCATTAACCCCTCCCACACATGAAGAAGTTTGTCTTATTGTTGCTACTAATATGTAAGTCAACATATAGCTCAAATGCACAGTCTACTTTTATGTCCTTTAACCTGCGTTACGATAATGCCGGAGATAAGGAGAATTCATGGGTAAATAGAAGAGACGAATTGTCGTCGATGATCTTAAACTATCACCCCGATGTACTAGGAATTCAAGAGGGCTTATATAGTCAAGTTACATTTCTTGATTCTTCTTTAACTGATTATTATTACGCCGGCGTTGGTCGCGATGATGGCGATAAGAAAGGGGAATTTTCCGCCGTGTTTTTTAATACGAAGAAGTTTTCTTTGCTCGCTACTAAAACGTATTGGCTTTCTCCTACTCCCGAAAAAGTTTCGGTAGGATGGGATGCTGCAATGGAACGTATCGTAACTTTGGCTACACTGATTAGCTTGAATCACTCCGATACTATTTATGTTTTTAATACGCACATGGACCATATTGGAAAAGTTGCGCGCGAGAAGTCGGCAGAGTTGATTTGGAGTATTATCAACACGAATAATCTTGCAAAAAATAAATTGATTGTAATGGGCGATTTTAATTCTACTCCCGATGAATCCGCAGCTCAATTGTTTCTCTCTAAAATGGATTGTGGGTTTAGTAGCAAGAATGTAAAGACTTCCGGGCCTTCAGGTACTTTTAATGCTTTTAATGTGACCGATTCCGTTACAAAACGTATCGATTATATTTTTACGAAAAACATGATTGTAACCGACTATCAACATATCAACGAAAGAAGAAAAAATAATTTGTGGCTCTCTGATCATTTGCCTGTTTATTGCAAAGTGCATTTTTAAATTATTTCGTTTAATTCTCTCCTTTTCGTTTCATAACTTTGCGAACCCAAAACAAAAAGATATGAATAAAACTTTACTTTCAATTGTTCTTCTCTTCTTCTCTTTGTCTTCCTTCGGACAAGGATTTCCTACCACCGCTGTAAATTATAGCTTGCCCACCGGTGGCTATATTTCTAGCTCTCATAATTATGGCTATTTTAATTTGGCGGAAACTGGATCTTACGACAGTAATAGCAATGGCTGGTCAATTATGGACATGAATAATGATCAAAAGCCTGACCTGGTTGTTACAAGTAAAGGTACAGGTACTTATCGCGATTGCTTTGGTCTTCCATCATCGCAATATTGGAAAGTCTATTTAAATAATGGAACTTCCTATTCCACTACACCTATCAACTGGACACTACCAACTGGAGGATATTATGATGGCAGTCACTTGTATGGATATTTTTCAATATCGACCATGGGCAGCTATCACAATAGTTCAAATGGTTGGAATTTGATGGATATGAATAATGATCATCTTCCCGATTTAGTAGTTGTTTGCCAAGGAAATGGAACGTATAGAAATTGCTTCGGATTGCCTTCTTCTCAATATTGGAAAGTATATTTAAATACCGGAAGCGGCTTTTCTACAACAGCTACTAATTATACTCTTCCAAATGGTGGTTATTTAAGCAGTGGACATCTCTACGGTTGGTTTTCAATGTATGAACAGGGTACGTATGATAGTGGAAGTAATGGCTGGTCGGTGAATGATTATAATGCTGATGGCTATCCGGATTTAGTAGTCGTTTGTCAAGGAACGGGAACATATAGAGATTGTTTCGGATTGCCTTCTTCTCAATATTGGAAAGTATATGCCGGTTCCGCTACAGGCTTTTCAACTACAGCAGTGAACTGGAGTTTACCTACAGGTGGATATAATGACGGATCCCACTTGTATGGATACTTCGGTACCGATGAAATAGGAGGCTATTATCAAAATTGTAATGGCTGGTCAGTTATTGATTTTAATAACGACAACAAACCTGATTTAGTGGTTACGTCGGAAGGAACCGGCACCTTTAAAGACTGCTTCGGATTGCCTAATAATCAATATTGGAAAGTATATTTGAATAATGGTGCAGGATTTAATACTACTCCAATAAATTGGACTTTGCCTTCCGGTGGATATACGTCAAGTGGACATAATTATGGATACTTTGCTACAAGTGGTGACCCTTACTACGGAAATTTGAGTAATGGATGGTCGCTTAGCGATTTGAATAACGATCATTTAATTGATCTGGTTGTCACAACAATTGGAGATGGAACATACGCTAATTGTTTTGGCGTTGGATCAAGTCCGTATTGGAAAGTCTATTATAACACAGGAAATGGCTTTAATACAAACGCTGTAAATTGGACATTACCTGCAGGCGGATATCTTAGCTCTGGTCATCTATATGGTTACAATATGTTAGCAAATACTGGTTCGTATGATGTAAATAGTAATGGCTGGTCAGTTATCGATATAAATGGTGATAATAAAAGTGATCTTGTTTTGTTTTCTCAAGGAACAGGTACTTACAGAGATTGCTTCGGTGTACCTAATAATCAATATTGGAAAGTTTTCCTGAATTCCTTTTCTCCTACTGCTTTGAACGAATCTTCTGTTCAATTTAATGGAATTTCTTTAGCGCCAAATCCTGCTTACTCTACTCTTAATATTACAGCTGATTATTCAATCATCAATCAAAAATATTCAGTGTTTTCTTCTACCGGCGTTAGAGTATTAGAGGGTGTTTTCTCAAATAATGAGGAGGCACTATATATTTCTTCTCTTTCTTCCGGCATCTATTTATTGCAAGTAGGAACAGTTTCTTCAAACACGATTAAATTCATTAAAGAATAAATTATTTTTTAGTTTCTCTAAAGGCTCCTACTTCAATAGGAGCCTTTTGTTTTTTAAATGATGTTGATCTTTCGTTCCTCGTCATTGCTAACCCTCAAGTGAATGATGATCGCTATGAAGTCGAACATCATTAAAAACAAAACCCCGAAATCAATTAGAATTCGGGGTTTTATTTTTGTAGTTTAATTTTATTTAATGTCAAATCGATCTAATTCCATTACTTTACTCCACGCTTTCGCAAAGTCGATCACAAATTTTTCTCGATTGTCATTCTGAGCATATACTTCTGCAATGGCTCTTAATTGTGAATTTGATCCGAATACTAAATCCACTCGCGATGCAGTCCATTTTTTGCTTCCCGTTTTTCGATCATGAGCTTCATAGCTTTCTTTCATTTCACTCGTCGGCACCCACTGGTTATTCATGTCGAGCAAATTCAAGAAGAAGTCGTTTGTTAATTGCCCAACTCGTTGTGTTAGTACTCCATGTTGTGAACCATTCGCATTAGATCCTAATACTCGCAACCCTCCAATTAATACCGTCATCTCAGGAGCACTTAGTTTTAATAATTGTGCTTTGTCAACTAAAAGTTCTTCTGCCGATACAGTGTAAATTTTCTTTTGATAGTTTCTAAATCCATCCGCTTGCGGTTCTAATACACCAAAACTTTCTACGTCTGTTTGTTCTTGCGTTGCATCTACTCTTCCAGGTGTGAATGATACTTTTATTGTATGTCCTGCGTCTTTTGCTGCTTTTTCAATTGCTGCATTTCCAGCTAATACAATTAAATCAGCAATCGATACTTTTCTCTCTTTGTTGGCATCGTTAAATTCTTTTTGAATAGCTTCAAGAGTACTCAATACTTTTGATAATTGTGGAGGATTATTTACCTCCCAGAATTTTTGTGGCGCTAAGCGGATACGCGCACCGTTAGCTCCTCCGCGTTTATCAGAACCTCTAAATGTTGATGCCGATGCCCAAGCAGTTTCTACTAAATGCGAAATGGATACTCCCGATGCAAGTACTTTTTCTTTTAGTAATGCAATGTCTTTGTCGTTTATTATTTCACCACTTCTCTGCGGTAACGGATCTTGCCATATTAATTCTTCCTGCGGAACTTCTGGCCCTAAGTACAAAGCCTTCGGACCCATATCTCTGTGCGTTAATTTAAACCACGCTCTCGCAAATGCATCTGCAAATGCTTGCGGATCTTGATGGAACTTTCTTGAAACTTTTTCAAAAGCAGGATCAAATCGCAATGATAAATCTGCGGTCGTCATCATCGGAGCATGTTTTTTATTTGGATCGTGTGCATCAGGAATCATATGTTCTGGCTTGCAATTCTTCGCTGTCCATTGATGTGCTCCTGCAGGACTTTTTGTTAATTCCCACTCGTATCCGAACAACATATCGAAGTATCCATTGTCCCATTTTGTCGGATTAGGTTTCCATGCTCCTTCAATTCCACTTGTTGTTGTGTGAACGCCTTTTCCACTTCCTAATGCATTTATCCAACCCAATCCTTGTGCTTCTATCGACGCTGCTTCAGGCTCCGGACCAACTAACTTCGGATCTCCGGCACCGTGAGCCTTACCAAAAGTATGACCGCCTGCAACAAGAGCTACTGTTTCTTCGTCGTTCATTGCCATGCGCGCAAAAGTTTCTCTTACATCACGTCCCGATGCTACAGGATCAGGATTTCCGTTCGGCCCTTCAGGATTTACATATATCAATCCCATCTGCACTGCTGCTAACGGATTTTCTAAATCACGTTCTCCACTGTAACGCTTATCTCCCAACCATTCTTTTTCTGCTCCCCAATAAATATCTTCTTCCGGTTGCCAAATATCAGCACGGCCGCCGGCAAAACCGAAGGTCTTAAATCCCATCGATTCTAATGCAACATTTCCGGCAAGTATCATAAGATCGGCCCACGATATTTTGTTACCGTATTTTTGTTTGATAGGCCACAACAATCTTCGTGCTTTATCGAGATTGCCATTGTCGGGCCAACTGTTTAACGGAGCAAAACGTTGATTGCCTGTTCCGCCGCCTCCACGTCCGTCAGAGGTGCGATAGGTTCCCGCACTATGCCATGCCATACGGATAAATAATCCTCCGTAATGTCCCCAGTCTGCAGGCCACCAGTCTTGCGAATTGGTCATGAGGTTCGTTAAGTCAGATTTAAGTGCACCGTAATCGAGCTTCTTAAATTCTTCCGCATAATCAAAAGCTGTTCCCAATGGATTCGATATCGGATGATGTTGGTGCAGTATGCTTAGATTAACTTGATTCGGCCACCAATCGCGGTTGCCTGTTCCTCTGCCTGCTACCGGTGCTTTCGCTCCATGATGAAAAGGACATTTTCCTTCTCCGCTGCTATTACCGCTGTGCGCGTGTGATTTATCTTCCATTTTAGTACGTGAGTTATGTTGATGCCCAAAAGTAGAGGCTGTTGATTTATAAACCAAATCGAATGTGTTTATCTAAACATAGATAAAATCTATTAGCCTAAAATCTCTTTTAGATCACTAATTTTGTTGCTCTATAAGGATTAACGCCTCCCCATTAATTTCAACAGGTCATGAGTTGTATTTATGTTGAAGGATGAATAGAGAAGTGAAGAAGTTTTTTGTGGAAGGAATAAAATGATACTTTAAAACTAAGAGTTGTATGACTGAACAAATAGATCCTTGGAAAGCACGATGGGACGAACGCTATAGTGATGATGATTATGCTTACGGCGAAAACCCGAACGAATTTTTAAAATCAAAACTTAAAAACTTTACTCCCGGCAAAGCACTTTTTCCCGCCGAAGGCGAAGGAAGAAATGCAGTGTATGCTGCGCAGTTGGGCTGGACGGTCTCTGCATTCGATATCAGCAGCGAAGGAATGAAAAAGGCAGAACTCTTAGCGAAGAAGAAGATGGTGGAGCTAGATTATAGAGTTGGTCCTTTGCAAACATTGAATTTTGAACCAGAATCGTTCGATTTAATCGCGTTGATTTATGCGCATTTCCCTGGACCAATTAAATCGGAAATTCATCATCAACTTGTAGAGCTATTGAAACCGGGAGGCATTGTGATTTTCGAAGCATTTAGCAAACGACATTTGGAATATGTTTCTCGTAACGAAAAAGTGGGCGGCCCTAAAGATCTTGATACCTTGTGTTCTGTTGAGGAGATAAAAAATGATTTCAAGAATTTCGAAATAATCGAATTGGAAGATACTGAAGTGACTCTCAACGAAGGCTCTTATCATAACGGAACCGGAGCTGTAATTCGTTTTGTAGGAAAAAAGAAATAATCATTTAATACCTTTATTGGGATGTCAAAAAAATCACTTTTAATTTTTATTCTATCGTCATTCGTTGTTATGTCTTCTTTTATGACTTCAGAAACGACTGAGGTTAGAAGTGATTTTAAAACGTACTATGATAAAAACGGCGTTACCGGTTCGTTTGTGTTGTTTAATTCAAAGGAGGCAAAATGGATTGTTTATAATCCTGATCAAGTGAACACGGAATTTACTCCCGCATCTACATTTAAAATTTTTAATTCGTTGGTAGGAGTTGAAACAGGTGTAATCCACGATGAACACTACGTGATTCCGTGGGATAGTGTTGTCAGAAAAAATCCTAATTGGAATAAAAATCACGACCTGCAATCTGCTTTTCAAAATTCTGTTGTATGGTACTATCAAGAGTTAGCACGTAACGTTGGCGGAAAGAGAATGAAATTTACACTCGATAATTGTGAATATGGTAATCGTGATACTAGCGGTGGAATCGATAAATTTTGGCTTACCGGCGGATTACGTATTACCCCAAAACAACAAATTGAATTCCTTCGTAATCTCCACGATAACGCATTGCCTTTCTCCCAACGAACTATGAATGTTGTGAAGAATATTATGGTGGTAAATGATTCAGTAGGATTTGTAATGCGAGCTAAAACTGGCTGGGGTGTGCAAAACAATCAGGATATTGGTTGGTATGTAGGATATATCGAAACCTCCGATAATGTGTACTATTTCGCAAATTGTATTCAATCATCTTCTCCCGATAACCATAAGTTTGCAGCTGCCCGTATCGAGATTGTATATTCTGTTTTGCATGACCTGAAAATTATTCAGCAATAGTAAACCTCCCACTTTATGCCAATCAGTAACCAAACTTTTTCCGGTTTTTGGTTGATTTGACGAGTTTTTTCAAGTTTTCTAATAACTTTTCAATCGCCGCAAGCCCCCTATTGGGCCAAGCCGATATAAATCCCCCTAAAATTTCATTTTGATCATCAATCACTTACGATTTTTTTTAAATCGAAGCCTTGTATTTTTCATTTTGTGATTATATTGCAACCACTGAGTTTGATTGTAATACAATCTTTACGGCTGTTGCGAAGGAGTTTTGTCGTAAAGGTTCCCGAGGGATAAGAATAGAGTAGGGACGATATGTATTGTCATTAAATTATTAGTTGGTTGACCCGGTTCCCCTCCTGCTGCTGTCTTGCGTACATCCCCGCAGACAAAGGCAATAGGAGGGGGATTAGAGGAAGAAAAAGTAAAGTAGATAGAACAGAGTACTTATCATATAACAGATTAATACGAACCCTTAAAAAACAAATACTATGGACATTGTAGATGTAATTATCCTTTCGTTTCGTTATGCACCGCTCGTATTAATGGGAATGGCTGCTACCTACTTGTTGTATCTTCAATTGAGAGAAGCTCGTTTCGAGAAATAATAATTCCTCGCTGATTGCGCCAACCCATCTCGACTCATCTCGACTTATTTCGACTCCGCTCAATAACGGCGCCAGCCCAAATCGCGTCAGCCCAAACGGCGTCAGCCCAAGTCGGCTTTGCCGAACTAAGAACTAAGAACTAAGAACTAAGAACTAAGAACTAAGAACTAAGAACTAAGAACTAAGAACTAAGAACTAAGAACTAAGAACTAAGAACCCCCTTCGCGAACCTCGAACCCCAATTGCTCCTCAACTCTCACTCCTGGTTTAGCTTTTACTACGGGACTTTCTCCGTAGAGAATTTGCTTTTAGAAGCGCAACGTTGCGGAGTGAAAAAATTGGCGCTCACCGATATCAATAATACTTCCGGTGTTCTCGATTTTATTCGCCTCGCACCAAAGTATGATGTTGAACCTGTTGTGGGTGTTGAATTTCGAAATGGTACTGTTCTAAAGTTTATCGCTATCGCAGCGAATAACGAAGGCTTCGAGGAAATTAATCGCTTCCTCTCTTCTTGTCTCGTATTCGCTTCTTCTGAAGGTGAGTCATCGGGAAATCGTGATGCAGTAGTCCCGGATCGTGCGCCCCATTTTAAAAATGTTTTTGTTGTTTATCCTTTTAATGCTCCTCTGTTTTCAAACGATCAGTTAACGTATTCCGCAGCTTCAAAACCCGGCTTGCGCCTGCAGAAAGGCACTACCATGAAGGTGGCAGGACGATCGTCGTCGAAAACGAAGAAGAAAACAATCCCTAACGTTCCTTTCGATCTTCAAGAGCATGAGTTTGTTGGCGTTAAAACGAAAGAGCTGAATCGACTCCCCTTTTCTATATGGAAAGATCACTTGAATAAATGTGTCGCCCTGTGGCCCGTTACCGTCCGACATAAAACCGATCATAACGTACATCGATTGCTCACCGCTATCGGACAAAATTCGTTGTTAAGTAAAGTACCGCAAGAAATATTTTGTGATACCGATGAACAAATGATGCCAATTGCGGATATCCATCAACGTTATGAACAGTTTCCTGAACTTATAGAAAATACAGAAAAGATTCTTAAAGAATCGCATATCGCTTTCGATTTTCATCAAAGCAAAAACAAAAAATTATTTACCGGCAGCGCAATCGTCGATAAAGAATTACTGCAACGTGAAACATGGAAAGGCGTTTATTATCGCTACGGCGAGAACCCTTCCGAAATTATTAAAGAGCGAATCCGAAAGGAATTGCAGATGATTGTCGACCTCGGCTTTTGCTCTTATTTTCTTATCAATTGGGATATCGTTCGCTATGCCCGACGCCAAGGATTTTTTTATGTAGGACGAGGAAGCGGCGCAAATAGTATGGTGGCTTATTGCTTGCGTATCACCGACGTCGATCCCAATGAACTCGATTTGTACTTCGAACGCTTTATTAATCCTTATCGCCAAAATCCCCCCGACTTCGATCTCGATTTCTCGTGGAAAGATAGAGATGAAATTACGCGATATATCTTTCGCCGCCACGGACAAGAGAATGTTGCCCTCCTCGGAACGTATACTACCTTTCAGTCGAATGCAGTAATTCGTGAACTCGGAAAAGTTTTTGGTTTGCCTAAAGCAGAAATTGATTCCCTGCAAGCAACAAAAGATATTTCATCAATAGGCGAAGGCCTCGGAAAAATTATTCATCGCTATAGTTTACTACTGCAAGATTTTCCTCATCATCTTAGCGTTCATGCCGGAGGAATTCTTATCAGCGAAAAACCTGTTGTTTGCTATACCGCACTCAATCACCCGCCGAAAGGCTTTCCTCTCACGCAGTTTAGTATGCTCGAAGCAGAAGATGTTGGCTTGTATAAATTTGATATACTCAGTCAACGGGGCCTCGGACATATTCGCGATGCCGTTGATATCGTGAAGGAAAACAGAGGAATTGATATCGACATTCATCAAGTAAAAAAATTTAAAGAAGATGAAAAGATTAAAGCCCTCATTCGCGATGGGAAATGCATGGGCTGCTTTTATGTAGAAAGTCCCGCAATGCGGATGCTGCTGAAAAAATTACGCGTCGATCAATATATTCAATTGGTGGCCGCCAGCTCTATTATTCGCCCCGGTGTAGCACGCAGCGGTATGATGCGCGAATATATCGTCCGTACCCATGATCCCGCAAAACGTATCTACGCACATCCTGTCATGAAAACATTGATGGAAGAAACGTATGGTATCATGGTGTATCAAGAAGATGTGATTAAAGTGGCACATCATTTCGCTGGACTCGATTTATCGGAAGCAGATGTGTTGCGAAGAGGGATGAGCGGAAAGTTTAGATCACGAGAAGAATTTCAGAAAATAAAAGATACGTTTTTTAATAATTGTAATGAACGAGGATATGATCCGAAAATTACGGATGAAGTATGGCGACAAATTGAAAGTTTTGCCGGCTATTCGTTTTCAAAAGGACACTCAGCAAGCTATGCCGTAGAAAGTTATCAAAGCTTGTATTTGAAAGCACATTACCCTCTCGAATTTATGGTGGGCGTAATCAATAATTTCGGTGGATTTTATCATACCGAATTTTATGTGCACGAAGCACGAATGACAGGAGCAACAATTCATCCGCCTAGCGTAAATAAAAGTGAGTATCTAACGATTATCGAAGGAGTAGATATCTATTTGGGATTTGTTCATATCGCCGGACTCGAATATAATGTGGCAACGCAAATTGCAGAAGAAAGAAATATAAATGGCGATTATATCGACTTGCCCGATTTTATGAAACGTATCGCCATTGAACTCGAACAATTGAGAATACTTATTCGCATCGGAGCCTTTCATTTTACAGAACGAAGTAAGAAACAATTGCTGTGGGATATTCACTTGCATATGGATGGAGGAAAAAAGACAGAAGTTAAAGCGGAGTTGTTTCAAGTGAAAACTCCTGAGTATAAAATGCCCGAATTGCATCATCATACCCTCGAAGATGCTTTCGACGAAATTGAAATATTAGGATTCGCACTGTGCTCACCATTTAATTTGCTGAAGCGAAATTTCCCCCATCTCAACAAACAAAAGGCTCCAGTACATTATACGTCATCGTTTGTCGCGGAGCCGACAACAGTAAAAAACATTCGAGTAAAAGAACTCGAAAAATATATCGGTAAAGAAGTTGAACTTACAGGTTACCTTGTTACTATAAAACCTACTCGTACCGTTAAAGGTGAATCAATGGCCTTTGGCTGCTTTATAGACGAAGAAGGATTCTTTTTCGATACTACTCACTTCCCTAAAATTGCTAAACAATTTCCTTTTAGAGGAAGAGGTATCTATACCGTACGCGGCCGCGTTGATGTCGAATTCGATTTCTGTAGTATAACGGTAACGTATATGGGAAAATTAGAAACAATAGGTGTGGAGGATTTAACTGTTTGAAAGCTCACATGCAATTGAAGCAAGAGATATTTAAGCAGATCAAGTTTGGGCCAATGGATAGATTAAAGGCTGAATAATTTGCAAAACAAGTAAAATTTATTATTCCTCTTTAGAAGAAACAAGTATTTCGACACGCCTATTCTTCGACTTGTTTTCAGGATTATCGTTCGGCGCAATAGGGAAACGACTTCCAAATCCTTTAAATTGTAAACGATCTCTTGATATGCCCAAAGAAGTAAGAATGTTATACACAGCCTCTGCTCTTTTTTTAGATAGTTTTTCATTTAAGATTGAATCTCCCGACGAATCAGTAAACCCTTTTATAAAAAGTTTTGTTGAATCAGAGAGGATAGAATGAGCAAATGAGCTGAGGAGAAAAATTGCGGAGTCGCTTAACTCAAAACTATTTATTTTAAATGCAACATCATTGGGAAGAACGAATTTATTTTCAATAGGAATTGTTGATTCAATAGGAATATTTTCATTAGCAACAATTGTATTCGTACTATCAAGACATATTATACTAAAATCGTCAATGAAAATATAATTGATGGGTGCATTTGGGTTTTCCTGATCGCTCGAAACAACAAAAAAATTCGCGTCATTTAAACAGGTAAATTCCGTTGAGAAAAAATTCCAATCGGAATGTTTACCTTTTAACTTGAATGGAAATGAACCATTAAAGAATTGGGGCTGTAGAGAAGGTGTATCTGAAAAGAATATACGTAATAATATTTCGCCTTTTAATTTAGCAAAGGACCGATATGAAAATGAAAGCTTATACTTATGTTCTTTTCGAATTGGAACAGATAAGCTACCTCCTAATTTCTCTGATTGTAATTTATTGCTAACGCTGAAGCCCGCAAAAATATTTCCACTTGAAGCTTTAAATGGAGGATTATAGGGAAAGGACATATAAAATCTGCCAATGTTTTTCTTTCCTCCATAAAAATCGACAGAAGGGCCACGCCAACCAGATAGAAATTCAATAGAACCATAATGAGCAATTAATGAATCAGAACTGTACTCTTCAAAACCTCCGTTAACTACTAAGTTAGGTTGTTGCCCGCGAGATTGGAAAGCAAAACAAAACTGCAGCAATAAAAGCGCTGTAAAAAGACAAATGTATTTATTGCCGCAGTTCATATGTTATTCAATAATTAATTCATCATTCGATTTAGCGCACATCTTAATTGTAATAACGAAAATTGACCAGCGGTAACAAAAACGTCCCCTTTACTTATGCCCTAAACTATCGTTAATTTTCTTCTTTGTTATTTAACTCATCAAATTTAGCTGTCATTGTAGGATTTCCTCTGGTCAGTTTTTTTATTGTTAAGTCTTCTGCCTTGTTGTTCGCTAGTCGCAAGTTGTTAACCGATGAAAGCAATGCATCTTTCGTTTTTTGTAAATGATCCATCGTTTTGTCAATCTCGTCAATAGCAGTTTTAAATTGCCTACTTGCAAGCTCATAGTTTTTGGCGAACTTTTCTTTGAACTCGTTAATGTTGTTCTCAAAGTTCGTAATATCGATATTCTGACTCTTTACGATGGCTAACTCTGCTTTCGCCTTCATTGAATTCATCGCAGCATTGCGAAGTAACGTAATCATCGGAATAAAAAACTGTGGCCTGATAACATACATCTTCTCATGTTTATGTGAAACATCTACAATTCCGGCATTGTATAATTCACTTTCTGCTTCTAAGAGTGATACTAAAACTGCATACTCACATTTTTTCTCTACTCGATCTTTATCGAGCTCTTTGAAGAAATCTTCGTTTCTTTTCTTCGTTGCAGTTTCATCTCCTTCATTCTTCATCTCAAACATTATCGAGATGATCTCAGTGCCTTGATCGTCGTGCTCACGGTAGATATAGTCTCCCTTACTTCCCGACCTTGAATCATTGTCTTTTTCAAAGTAGGCTTTTTGAAATGCTGTTGCGCGTAATCGGTTAAATTCAATTTCACAATGCTGCTCTAATGTCTCGCCAATCATCTTAGTTGAAAGCTTTAACTTCATGTCTTTTCGTAAAGCAATCTCCTCATCTTTCATTTTGATGATTTCGTCTTTCGTTTTTATTTCCGAAGCAAATTTTTCACTTAATGATTTTTCTAGTAATTGCTTCTCCGCTTCCTTTAATTTTACTTCGTTGGCATAATGATCCCGTTCTTTCTCAAATTGCTGAATGGCCGATGTAACCGATAACTTACGCTCCGTCTCAGCATTTTCAAGCTTGGCCTTTAATTCAGCCAATAAAGTATCCTTAAGCGAGATCTGTTCTGTCAATTTTCGCTCACTTAACGCTTTAGTTTGTACTAACTCGTTTTCTTTCTGCGCTAATTGTAATTGTAATGTATTCGTTATCGTCGCTTCTGCTAACTTTACAGCACTTACCTTTTCTTGCTCTGCCAGCGATAACCTGTTTTTTATCTCCTCTTCGAATTTCGAATCCCTCACTTGCTTTAAGATATCGGCATACCCCGCTTCATCAACCTTAAATGCTTTATTGCAATTCGGACAAATTATTTCATGCATAGTAACTAGTGTTTTTTGTTAAAAATAACTCCAACAATCTCCGCTTTATTACAGAAAACTATTGGCCTTAAAGAATCAACTTTGATTATTCAAAAATAGTATTTTATTTAATAGTCGAACAATCTCTTTTTTAAATTCCTCTTTTGTCAAGTGAAACTTTCCTCCCGTATCTTTAATCTCGCTACTCTAGAGCTAAAAAGTAATGTAAATGGGAAATTCGTTTTTTATTTCGAGTTGTTTTTAAAAGAAGACAGCAGATTAATAAAAGGAGTTTTACTATTCTACAACTATTATTTTCTCTTTAGCTATAGTTTTATTTCTTTCTGTTAGCATTAGAAAGTAAATTCCACATTCTAAATTGTCTCTGTAAAAAGTAAACGAATTTCCTGATAGATTTCGCAATTGTTTAACTTGTTGCCCAAAGGTATTGTAAACATGTATAACTGCGTCATTTAGATTTCTGCTCGCCTTCAATGTGGTTTCTAAAGACAAAGGATTGGGATAAATCGCTAACGTGGTTCCTCTATTATTTAAGTTTAATCCAGTAGAAGTTAGTGAGCAACCCTGTGCTGAAACATTAGCACTATAAAGTACCGAAACACTATCTTTCATGCAGATCAATTGCGAATAACAAAATCCTGATTAATTAATATGTTCTAGCAATCCGTTGTCAGACCCAAGGCCTTGTATTATATACCCAGACCCCTCGTTACAGGTGTTAAAATTCCATCTTCTTCTAAATTCGGAACCAACGATTACAGAATCAATAGAGGAAATTATAATATTACACCCACCGTTCATATAACCCTTTAGAGTATCCCCAATATTCAAGTTATAATCATAAAAGAGAGAGTCGTTTGAGAATCCGGGGAAAACAAAATATGTTTTGTTGTTTAATGAATCTTCTTTTAGTGCACCCATATACCCCGAATATGAGGCCCAAGGAAATAAGAGACACGGCGGACCTCCAATGCCGGTTAAAATAACAGAATCTCAAATGATTTGTTTATGCAGACTTCCATTTATTTAAGTGTCTCCTGCTAAGTGGTATTCGTAGTAATAATATTCATTGCAATTTGTTTGAGCATATTGACAATGCGTATCAACTCTCCAAAAGAATGCTTTCGAGAAGAAATGATATTTACCAGCTTGTCCGTTAACCAAGTTGGCTGACAGCATAAAAAGTATTATAACGGAAAGTCTATTTTTAATGAGATTCGAATATTGCTCCTTTTAATGAAACAGAACGCCCTTGTTCTCGATCTTATTTACACAAGCTCATTACCTCTTCAATCCGTAAAGGAATTTCTTTCTTCGGAATTGTACCGTTTTTAATGGCTATTTGTAATTCGTCATATTTCTTCCCATCAGGAATGACTTGAGATACCTTGTCACCATAAAAAACTACTCGCTGATTCCCATCTTTTGAAATAGCTCCATATTGCCATATCACTATGTGATTGCTGATGCTGTCGGAGTTAAAGTCGGCTCCCAAAGTGTCAATTTCTATAGGTGCTCCCACTAGTTTTATTACGTCACTTCGTATCATACCTTCTTTTACAAACTTACATGGTTGCGAGTGAACAGTCGTGTGTAACACGATAAAAGCGAGTACAAATAATATGCGTTTCATAGTTTTAAAGGGATATGTTTAATTGATATTTATGGTTCTTGAGACCTTTTCATTTATTCAAATATAGACATTTATTTAAAAGTGGCAAGTTTCAAGGCTAAAAGCTCATGATTAATGATGCAAGACACAAGATACAAGTAGATCTCGAAAGTTTAATATTTATCTCTATACTTTAAAAAATCATCCTGAATCATGCGTCCTGTATCCTTCGTCTTTTTAAAAGACTCAAGACTCAAGACTCAAGACTCAAGACTCAAGATACACGATACAAGTAAATCTCGAAAGTTTAAATTTATCTCAACACATTAAAAAATCATCCTTTATCCTGCGTCCTGTATCCTTCGTCTTTTTAAAAGACTCAAGACTCAAGACACAAGATACAAGTAGATCACGAAAGATTAAAATTTGTCTCTAGACTTTAAAAAATCATCCTGAATCTTGCTCCCTGCATCTTGTATCCCCCAACAAAAAACCCCCGCACATTGCTGTACAGGGGGTTCCTTATATGATTCGAAAATTAGTACTTAATCAATCTTAAGTTCTTTGATTCGTTTCCGCTTTTCAAGCTTACAATGTATGTTCCGGCAATTAATTCTTTGCCGATCACTACTGAATGCATATTTGAATTAATAATTTGTTGGCTAATTAATTTTCCTTCTACTGTGAAAATTTCTAAGCTAGCCTCGTTCTCATTAGGTAATCCGATTTCTATTTCAGTTGAACCAGTAAATGGATTTGGTGTAGCTGTTAGAATTAATTCATTGCTTTGTTCAATATTCGCTAAACGGCAGTTTACAACAACTTGTACTCCTGATGATGTTTTTGAACATCCAGTTGCAGTATTTGTAATGTTAACACGATAAGTACCCGCTGTTTTTGCCATATAATCTGCAAGTGTTGCTCCAGCTACATTCACATTGTTTTTTGTCCATTGGTATGTTAAACTTGCTCCTGTATTAGCCGATAATTTTACGCTGTCTCCGTTGCAGAACGATGTTGGTCCACCCGCAGTAATATTCGCTGTTGTTGTGTTTGCTGTTACTGATATCGCATTTGATGCTGATGTACATCCAAACGTGTTTGTAACATTTACTGAATAACTTCCGGTTGCTGATGCAAGGTATGATGCTGATGTGGCTCCAGAGATGTTTACATTGTTTTTACGCCATTGGTACGTTAATCCGGGATCTCCAACTGCTGTTAATGTAACACTTCCTCCTGTACAAAAACTAGTAGCTCCGTTGGCAGAAATACTTACTGCTGGCAATGGATTAATGGTAACTACTTTCGCAGCCGATGATGTCGATCCACATGAGTTCGTTACTTTTACTTTGTAACTTCCCGATGTGTATGCTGTGTACATCGAGTCCGTTGCTCCATTGATGTCAACATTGTTAACTTTCCATTGGTATGTTAATCCTGCGCCTGTATTTGCTTTTAGGGTTACTCCGTTACCGTTACATACCGTTAATGCTCCTTGTGCAGTTACTGTTGCTTTAGGGGTGTTAACTGTTACGGGAATGATGTTAGATGATTTCGTGCAACCAAATGCGTTGGCTACAACCGCAAAGTAGTTACCGGTAGTTTTCGCAGAGTAATTAGCTCCAGTTGCTCCTGCAATTAATACATAATTTCTTTTCCATGTGTATGTGTAACCGCTTCCTGCATTCGCTGTTAACACTACCGAATCTCCAGGACAAACTGTTGTGATTGGTCCTGATGTAAGTATAGCCGATGGTTTTGGATTAGAAGTTACTGTCACTGTTGCTGATGTTGCACTACATCCATAGCTGTTTGTTTCAACAACTCTGTAGTTTCCGGTTGCAGTTGCTGTATAATTAGCAGCTGTTGCAGCAGAAATATTGTTGTTGTTCTTTTGCCATTGGTATGTTAATCCTGATCCCGTATTTCCTTTTAAAAGAACATTGCTTCCACTGCAAAATGAAGTTGGTCCGTTAGCAGTTACCGTTGGTGCAGGAGGCGCGTTTACTGTAATAAAGCTGTTTGTAATGGTTGAGTCACTTCCCGATGCACTTGTTGTTACTAATGCTACAGGATATGTTCCTGGTGCTGCATAAGAAACTGTCGGGCTGCTAGCTGTTGATGTTAAAGGTGTACCTCCGTTGAAATACCATTTGGTTGTTAATGTAGTTCCCGGTGTTGTGTTGGTGAATGTTGTTGATTGTCCCGGACAAAGTGATGTTGATGTAGCTGAGAAGCTAGCTTGCGAATATCCGTAGCTTAATGTTAGGTTGTTAACCAATGGATCGTTGTAAAAACTACATCCGGCTCCCGCAGGACAAGGATCTGAAATGTAAAAATGTAAAGTAACTGATCCGCCTCCCGATTGAATGGCTGCGTTTAATGTAGCCATAGGAATCGAATACGAAAACGGAATTAATGAGCAATAACTTGCTTGAGATACCGATGTTAGTGTTTGGTAAGTACCATTTACGAAAATCGAAAAATACAATGTCGGATTCGACATCCCCGGGTCTTGACAACCCAGCCAGTTGCAACTTAATGTTCCATTTGTAGAACTTGCCGGTGTAGAGGTAAATGTCGCAGAGGTAGTTGAATACACGCTCGACATATTCGGCTTGGTTTGTGAGTAAGAGCCTGTTTGTGCGAACGTTGCATTGCTAACAAAGAGCGAAACCAACAGGATAAATCGTAGTAAATTGTTTTTCATGTGTTTTGGAATTTTCAGGCATGCAAGGTAGTGGATTTGCATTTATACTCCAAAGAAAAAGATAGGAATGTGAATTAGTAGTTATAGTGCTCATGAATCAACAATTATAAAAAGGAAAGGAGTTGCAAGCTGATTTTTTTCTAATTTCATTTTCTAAACTTTTACCAATGCAACAGGATATCAATAACCTCAAATCCATCGCCCAAGCTTTTTTAAAAGCTGTTTCTTCACAACAAGTTTCAGAGGGATATGATTTATATGTTTCAGATAAATTTGTTCATCATAATATTCATTTCAAAAGTGATGCTCAATCGCTGAAAGCAGGAATGATGCAAAGCGCAGAATTATTCCCCAATAAAATTTTGGAAGTGAAACAGAGTATTGCCGAAAACAATATGGTTATGACATACTCACATGTTCGTTTAACTCCTAACGATAACGGTTTCGCCTTAATGCATTTGTTTCGTTTCGAAAACAACAAAATTGTTGAACTGTGGGATATCGCGCAGCAAATTCCTGAAAACTTCGCGAATGAATTAGGTGCGTTTTGAAAAGCAATCGCTAAATTTATTTCTTCTTCTTTTTTAATTCATTGTACAGAATTGCTTGCTGTATCAATTCTCTAGTGCTGTCTTTAAATGCATCTTCAATGTTGTAAACATATAAATGCCGAATATAAGCTCGATCAAGGGCTTTGAAAACACCCGCTTCGTCATGCAAAAATGCTCCATTGCAAAATCCCATTTCAACATAATCTTTTCGAGGATTGAGAAAGAACAACAATCCGTTGAATGTGTAAAACGGTAGCTTGTATTTTATACTTTCTTGTATCTGCGGATGAGCATTTATAATCACTTCACGCAATGCATACATGATTGGTTGTATTCCCGTATCACAATCTGAAATATACTCCGCAACATTCATTTAGCGAAGATAAATATTTTAAGGAAAAACGATTATCGACTTTAGGCAATCGACGTAAGATGTTTACTTCAAGGTGGTTTCTTCAATTGAAATTAAATTCTTAATGCATTTCTGATTACGCTGGTCTCGTCTTACGTCACTCCATGGATTTATTGTAATCTCGTTTCGCTCCCCATTCATTCATTCACTCACTCATTCACTCACTCATTATTTTTAATTTCCCTTTCCAGCATCCGAAATCACATCCTTTATCCTGCATCTTGCATCATTTTACAATAAATCAGATTTCGTTTGGACCCTCATTCAATCATTCAATCATTCTCTCACTCAATCATTCTACCTTCACTCATTGTTTCCCTTCGCCCATTACAACTTCCTAAATCAAATCCTGTAACCTTCGTCTTGAATCCTTCATCCTTTTTAAAAGACGAACGATACATGACACAAGATACAAGTAGATCTCGGAAGTAAAAAAGTGTCTCCAGGCTTAAAAAAAATCATCTTGTATCCTGTATCCTGTATCCTGCATCTTTTTACAAAAATCAGATTTCGTTTGGACCCTCATTCAATCATTCAATCATTCAGTCATTCAATCATTCTCTCACTCATTCACTAAACAAAAAAGGGGCCGCGAACTTCGCGACCCCGGCGGCTTATACCGCGCTAACCAATCTTAACTAACGGAAAAACATTTTTAAACCAAAAAGGGATGTTTTCCTTTCTATCCGCCGAAGCCATTGAATGAACATGAAAAGTGGTTTTATGGATTCATCGTTTTGTTCATTCAATGCTTCAGTGTTCAATTTTTTAGTCTTTTAGAACAACTAAGTATTTCGACGATTTCCAAAATTTATCAGGATCTGTTATCTCTAAATACGATACTTCTTTTCCTGTGGTATTCTTTACTAATTTGTAGCTGTCAACCGGATGTGTAGTTACTACTTCTGCATCTTTACTGTTTATGGCAATTGTTGATGTTTGAGTAATATCTATTTTGTTGAATGCTTCTTCATTTGCTCCCGGTACTAATTCTTTTTCAGCTCCTATTCCTAATACGCCACCTTCTTTTTTTACTACTTGCTTGTCGCGAAGTTGTTTGTAGGTTCCTACTGCTACATAAGCAGTATGTAATTTTGTTGTTTGATCATTAATCACTGCAGCTTGTTGATCTTTTTCAGTTTGTAACCCCGTAACTTTTGTATTTAAATTCGCTACTTGTTCGTTCAAGGCTAATAACTGATTGTGTAAGTCGGCTAATTCAACATCTTTCTGCGCTAGTTGCTCGTTTAATGTGGCAAGCAATTTTTGTAGTTTCACATTTTCAGTGCGCGAACTTTTTAGTTTTTTATTGATGGATGCCATCTTCGATTTACTTTCATCCATCAGTCGGTTGATCTCAGCTATTTGTGCACTGATTCGTTCACGCGACGATTTAGCTTTTTCAGGATCATTGCTGATCGTTTCTTTAATGTTTCCTTGCTTTTCTGTAATTGCCGATAAATTATTCTCAATGTCCGAAACAGCATTTACAAATTCGCCGAGCTGCTCGTCTTTCTGCCCAACTACCGCAATTACACTGTCTTTCTCTTGCTTCAATTGTTCAATTTGTGCAGTGTAGTTTTCGCATCCGGTAAAGGCAAAGCCTGCGACGGCTAAAAGGATGATGAGCTTTTTCATGGGATATGTTTTTAGTTTTTATCAATTTGTTTCCTACCCCATTCGAATAATGATGCCGTATTTCCCCTTTTTCCATAAAAATCGATACAAATGATTGATTAACAAGTAATAATGCGATATAAAAACCGCAAAATGCAGCGTGCCAAACTTAAAATTGTGTCATTTTGAACAAACTATTGTATCATTTTGATACAATTTTCGACTAGTTTATTAGTTTTACTCTTTATTCAACCCGCATAATCCGGGAAATCATGGAGAAAGGTGCCCTTAAGTTGTTCGCTTTGGTGTTGCTTGCAGCTTTGCTTGTGGCCGGCTCCGTTTTTTTTAGTGCCCGAATCACCGATCGATTTATTGCTACCGCCGAAAAGGCTACCCAACCCGATAGCTTGAAAATTAATCTCGATCGTATGTTGTTTCGTTTGTCGCTTACCGAAAATAATATTCGTAGTTATGTGATTAGTGGCGATGAAAAATTTCAATTCACTTTTGAAGCGTATCTCGATTCTCTTACACGCGATACTGTTTTACTAAACAACTTTGCAACTGATCCAATCGCGCAAAATAAAATACACCTTATCAATAGTTTGTTGTTTAAGAAAACAAATCTTTATGCTGAGTTGATGTCGATGCGCTATACTCAAGTGCTCGAGGAAACTTTAACGAATATCGATTCTCTTCAAAAAACAGAAACCACAATTTCAACTCCAGCAGAGAGAAAAAGTTTTTTTAACCGATTGTTTAAAGCACACAAGGATCGAGAGAAATTATTAAGTGATTCGATTTCTTCTTCTAAAAATACCATCGCGCAGCTGAAGGATCAACTGAAATCGGTCTCTACTAAGAGCAATGAGAAGTTGCGTACTTATTCTGATCGCGAGCTATTCCTTCTCAAACAGGATGAAGAGATTTCTATCCTTCTCCAAAACGAAATCAATGATCTTCAACGATTATCCGTAATTCGTATAGCCGATAACGTTAGTAGAGTTAAACGCTCCGGAGATGAGCTTAAACAGCAGTTGCTAGTTTTGTCTTCGGCAGGAATTGCGTTTTTATTGCTTTTGATGATTGCCATTTATCGCGATATGCAAAAGTCGCGTAATGCTCGAATTGCACTCGACACAGCACGTATTAAAGCGGAGCAACTGACAAAAGCTAAAGAGGATTTTTTATCGGATATGAGTCATGAAATTCGTACTCCCCTTTCTGCCGTTAGCGGATTGTCGTCGATCTTGCTAAAAAAACCTACGCATGCTCAGCGTGATGAGTTTGTTAAAGCGATTCATCAGTCTTCTTCTCATTTGTTGTCGCTGCTGAATAATTTACTCGATGAGGCTTCGCTGCAATCTGGTGCTTTAAAATTATCTTCTCATCCTTTCTTTGCTCACAGTATTTTGGAGGAGGTTTATGCTATCCTTTCTCCGAAGGCGAATGAAAAACAGTTGCAGCTAATTGTTAAAAATACTATTTCCGATTCGGTGCAGTTGTCGGGCGATGCTTTGCGCCTTAAACAGATTTTGTTAAACCTCGCAGGTAATGCTATTAAGTATACCGATAAAGGTACTGTTTCAATGCAATGCGATTTCTTTCCTATTAATGATCATCAAGGAATTCTTGAGTTGAGAATTATTGATACCGGCATAGGTATGTCGATTAAACAACAAGAGAAGTTGTTTGGACGATTTGAGAATAAAGAATCACTTCAATCTGAAAGCACCGGACTAGGCTTGTTTATCACGAAGTCTTTAATTGATTTGTTAAAAGCAACTATTGATGTAAGTTCTATCCCAAATAAGGGCACAGATATCATAATAAAAATTCCATACCCTTATGAGCTGATTGTATCGCAACCTTCAGCAGAGAATAATTCAGTAACAAGTCTTCATAATGCAAATATTCTTGTTGTCGACGACGATGAGTGGAATCGCTATATCACGAAGGAGTTGCTCAAGGATGCCGGTGCGAAACCGGATGTTGCGATTGATGGAGTTCGTGCTCTTGAAAAAATTGCTAAAGAGAAGTATGATATTATTCTTCTCGATTTGTTAATGCCAAATATGTCGGGCCACGAGGTTATGCTCAAGATTAGAGAAAAGTATCCCGATGTAATTATTATTGCTCTTACTGCCGACTTACTCAAGGTTAATCGCACTCAACTTATTGCTTCAGGATTTACTGATGCATTGTTGAAACCACTCGAAATTGATCAACTAGCACAGCTTATTGTGCAATTGATTCCCGATAATAAATTAATGGAAACGCAAGATTTAGTATTTGATCTTTCTGCCTTAAAACAACTTACTAAAGATGATAGCGCTGCTCTGTCGCGCTTTGTGGAGTTGTTCTTGAAGAATTTAAAAGCCGGAATGGAGGCGATGCAGGACGCCCGACGCGATGACAATCCTGTCGAAATGGGAAATATTGCTCATCGTATGATTCCTAGTTGCAAACAGTTTAAAGCACTAACGGTTGTGGATATCCTAGAATTAATTAATACATGGAAATCGGAACCGCCTTTAGTGGAAAATATTGAACCGGTTTATTCGCAATTGATGAGTGCAGTTAATAACTTGATTTCTGCGCTCAATAATTATCAAAAAAGTTTAAATAAGTAATAATAAAATGAGCACTGCCACTTCTAACCCTTTTAAAGTTTTCGTTGTTGAAGACGATGAATGGTACAGCGAGTTTCTGAAATATTCTATTGAATTAATTCCTGAGTTCGAGGCCGAGGTTTTTCGTAGCGGAAAGGATGTTCTCGCTCATTTGCATGAACAACCTGCCGTTATTACACTCGATTTTAATTTGCCCGATACCGATGGTATGTCGTTGTTGAAAAAGATTAAGTCTTTCAATAAGGATATCCAGGTTTTGATGATTTCAAAACAGGAAAAAATTGAAACGGCACTCGAATTATTGCGCGAAGGTGCATATGATTATCTTACCAAATCAGATGACTTACGCGATAAGTTAATTAATACTTTGCAACATCTTTTTAGAGAGCGCTCTCTGCAAAATCGTATTTCCCACCTCGAACAGGAGGTTACGAATAAGTTCGATGCGCATAAAAATATTATCGGTAATAGCGATGTGATGAAGCGCATTTTTATGATGATCGATAAGGCTGCTCAGTCTAATATTATCGTTAGTATTACTGGCGAAACAGGAACAGGAAAGGAGGAGGTTGCTAAGGCCATTCATTATAATTCATCGTTTAGCAAAGGTCCTTTTGTTGCAGTAAATATGGCCGCGATTCCTAAGGAGTTAGCAGAAAGTGAATTATTCGGACACGAGAAGGGAGCATTTACCGGAGCTCTAAATAGTAGAACAGGAAGGTTTGAAGAGGCTATCGATGGGACTTTGTTTTTAGATGAAATTGGTGAACTCGATTTAAGCCTTCAAGCAAAATTATTACGCGTGCTTCAGGAAAGAGAGGTAACAAGAGTAGGAGGGAGTAAACCCAAGAAAATAAATTGTAGAATTCTTGTAGCTACACACCGAAATTTATTGGAGGAGGTGAAAACAAAAAATTTTAGAGAGGATTTATATTATCGTTTGTTAGGACTGCCAATTCAACTTCCTGCTTTGCGCGAACGTGGCTCTGATATTATCTTGCTCGCTCGACATTTTATTGCGAAATTCTGTAACGATAATAAATTTGATGTGAAGGAGTTGTCTAGAACTGCCGGCGAAAAGCTTATGTTTTATAATTACCCCGGAAATATTAGAGAATTAAAATCAGTTGTGGAACTGTCGGTTGTCATGAGTTCGGGGTCAACAATAGAGGCAGAAGATATCATCTTGAACTCCGCCGACCCTATTGCTGTGGAGGAGGAAGTGACGCTAGATGAGTACAATAGGAGAATAATTCAGTTCTATTTGAGCAAGTACGATAACAATATTTCAGTAGTCGCAGGTAAGCTTAATATTGGCCGATCTACGATCTACCGAATTTTAAAGCGTGAGCCCGAATAGTAGAATTTAATATTTTTGAGAAACAATAATTCAACCATTATAAACCATTAACAAAAAATACTGTGTCAACATTCCCTTCCGACTTAGAGATTGCGCAAAACGCACCTATTCGTCATATCAAAGAAATTGCAGCCAAGTTGGGCATCGACGCCGATGATCTTCATTATTATGGTAAGCATAAAGCTAAATTGCCATTGAATTTAATCGACGATGAAAAAATTAAAAAGAGTAAATTGATTTTGGTTTCTGCAATTAATCCTACTCCCGCAGGTGAAGGAAAAACTACAGTATCTATCGGTTTGAATGAAGGGTTAAATAAAATCGGTAAAAAATCGATTGTTGTTTTGCGTGAACCTTCCCTCGGACCAGTTTTCGGAATTAAAGGCGGTGCTGCGGGTGGAGGTTATTCGCAAGTTATTCCGATGGAAGATATCAACTTGCATTTTACTGGTGATTTTGCCGCTGTTGAAAAAGCGAATAATTTATTATCTGCACTTATCGATAATAATCTTCAAAGTAAAACACGTTCGTTAAATATCGATCCTCGTACCGTAGTTTGGAAACGTGTAATGGATATGAATGATCGCGCTCTTCGTCATATCGTAATTGGTATTGGCGGAACTGCTAACGGAATTCCTCGTGAAGATGGTTTCAATATCACCGCTGCTTCTGAGATTATGGCTATTCTTTGTATGTCGAAGAGTATCGATGATTTGAAAGAACATCTCGGAAATATTTTCATCGGATTTACTTTCGATAAAAAACCAATCTTCGCGCGCGACTTAAACGCTCAAGGTGGAATGGCGTTGTTGTTGAAAGATGCTATTAGACCTAATTTGGTTCAAACATTAGAGGGAAATCCTGCAATTATTCACGGTGGACCTTTTGCGAATATTGCTCAAGGAACAAATACAATTATCGCTACTAAAATGGGATTATCATTAGGCGATTATGTTGTTACGGAAGCCGGTTTCGGTGCCGATTTAGGCGCGGAGAAGTTTATGAATATTAAATGCGGTTACGCAGGATTAAAACCTGATACAATTGTATTGGTAGCTACTGTTCGTGCTTTGCGTCATCATGGTGGTGCTAAAAAAGATGAATATAATACAGCAGATCTCAATAAGGTGAAAAAAGGTTTTGAGAATCTTGAAAAGCATATCGAGAATTGCAAAAAATTTGGCATTACTCCAGTTGTTGCTATTAATCGCTTCGCGAACGATTCTGTTGAAGAGATGGATTATATCACTGCTGAATGTGCTAAACATGGCGTGCAAGCTGTCGTGTCTGAAGGATTCGCTAAAGGCGGAAATGGAACAACTAATTTGGCGGAAGCTGTTGTTGCAGTGATCGAAACCGGAAAGAATAATTTCAAACCTCTTTACGACTGGAATTTAAGTGTTGAAGAAAAAATTAATACCATCGCTAAAGAAATTTATGGTGCTGATGGAGTAGAGTTTTCTTCTACTGCTAAATCACAAATAAAAACGATTAACGAACTAGGCTTTAATAAACTTCCTGTTTGTATGGCGAAAACACAGAAGTCGTTTTCTGATGATGAAAAGAAAATCGGTCGCCCTCGTAACTTCACTATTACTGTTCGTGAATTTGAATATGCTGCCGGCGCTGGATTTATCATTCCTGTATTAGGAGAAATTATGCGCATGCCAGGATTACCTGCTATTCCTGCATCAGAAAATATGGATATCGATAATAATGGCGTAATTACCGGATTGTCGTAAGAGAAGGTTGTAGTTAGCATTAAAAATGAATCCCCGAAGAACTTTGTTTTTCGGGGATTTTATTTTTGGCGATCGATATCAGTCGATCGATATTTCGTTAGTGCGATTCATTCACTCTTTCACTCACTCACTCTTTCACTCACTCACTCATTCACTCATTCAATCATTCAATCACTCTCTCCTTGATCCCTACAGGTGCTTCACATTCCCGCCTCCCATTATACTCTTTTCTAAATGCGCTTGCCCTAAGTATGAAACATTTCCACTTCCCGCTATCATCACTGATAAATTTTCACTGCAATTCACCGATACATTTCCGCTACCATTTATTGATACAGCTGCCGACTTAAACTTTGTATCAAGTGCTTTAACATCTCCACTTCCATTTATTGCAATATTAGCTTCATTAAATGTACTGTTGTCTATTCTCACATCGCTGCTTCCATTAATCGCCATAATTAATTTATTTCCCGCTTCAAAGCCTTCTATCGTTATGTTGCCACTGCTGTAACTTTTTACAGCTTGAATTTCAGGAAGAGTAATGTAAACCGTAATATTCGATTTGTAGGATTTACAATCACTCTTTTTTGATTTAATGGATAACTTGTCTTTTTCAACCGATAGCTCGATGCGATCCAATTGTCCTTCTTCGCCCTTTATTTCAACTTTTTGCTTTTCACCGTATTGCACGTAAATGTTTGCTCCGCCATAGTTCGATATTTTTGTGAAGGCTTCTAGTTCCTTCTTTTCTGTTACGATTCTGTCTGTTGATTGTCCAAAAAGGAATATGCTTAATAATAGCAAAGAGGTTGTAAAGATGAAGTGTTTCATAGCGTAAATGATTAAACGAGGTCTTGTTTTTTGAATGGGACGATCATAGCTGCCCGGATGTTACAGCCTCCATCTAAAAAAGTCCACATTTGGCCATTAATTGACTTATAGGGTATATTTGAACCATGAAACAACTCCGAATATTGATTTTGGCGATATGCCTTGTAAGCTCGTCTAATGCCTTCTCGCAGGATACAGCCGCAATAAATAATTTGGTAAATGGATGGCACAAAGCTGCCGCCAAAGCCGATGAAGTTATTTTCTTTGGTTCGATGAGCGATGATGCTGTTTATTTAGGTACCGATGAATCGGAACGCTGGCTGAAACCGGATTTTATGGCTTGGTCGAAGAAATATTTCGATCGGGAATCAGCGTGGGACTTTAAACCTCTTTCTCGTAATGTTCAGTTTTCTGACGATAAAAAAACGGCTTGGTGGGACGAAAAATTGGATACTTGGATGGGCGTTTGTGCCGGCGCAGGCGTCGCTACATTAACAAAGGATGGATGGAAAATCAGACACTATCAATTGGCAATGATGATCCCCAACGAGAAGGTTAAATCAGTACTCGAGGTGTTGAAGAAGGAGAATTCTAAACCTGAACATAAGGAATAAAAAAAGGGAATCATTAAGATTCCCTTTTCTTTTATTCTTTAATTATTTTGATACTGCTCCTTGTTTGATCTATTCTTTCAATCGATAATAGATAAATTCCATTTGCTGCGTAGCTTATGTCTATGTTTTCGTTGGCGTCGCATGCAAATATCGTTCGCCCTTCGAGGTCTCTAACTGTTATTGTTTTTATCGGTGCATTTAATAATCCGTCAGCTATTCGGAATTGACCTGTTGTTGGATTCGGATATACATGAACGTTAGTAGACTCAGTATTTAACTCTTCAGCAATCCCTGTTACCGCACTTCCATATTTAATAGTCACCATGCGATATAGATAGTTGTTCATGAAGTCTAAAGCACTTTGTCCGGTAACAATGTAGCTGCCTTGACTGTCTCTTGTTAAACAATTTAAAATATCCGGATTGTTTGATGGCGATGAATAGCTGTTTACAAATAGCTGTGTTCCTGTTGAACTATATCCGTTTATTACATAGTTAAAGTTTGTGCTACCTGTTACTATTTCATATCCCGCAGTAACAACTCGTCCCGATGGATCAACTAAAAGTTGTTTGGGCTCTCGATCAGATGCCGCTTGATTATAAACTTTAACCCATTGTAAAGCACCGTTGGTTCCGTTGTACTGTGCAATATGATATTGCGAAACAAATCCGGTGTAACCTCTACAGATAATCGCAACATCTCCACTCGGTGTAAATGCTGTTTTTACTCCGTATTCCGATGGCACATTAGGATTGTAGATGCTCCTCCACAATTGACTTCCTGTGCTTCCTTCAAGTTTTAATATTGCTGTTGTTGCTCCCGATGCTCCGGTAATAGCGATGTTTCCGGCATTGTCAATTGCAATTCCTTTCGCATCATCACTAACATTTACAGAGTCGATTGTGCTCGCCCAAATAAGTTGTCCGGTTCCATTATATCGTTGAACTGCCATCGATGATGTGGTTCCGCTACCGGGTTGAATATATCCAGCGACAGCAATATCATCATTCGAAAATATTGCTAAACCGTTAATTGCTGATGGAACAAATTGAGTTGAATCGATGGTTAAGGCCCACTCAAAATTTAGCTGGTTGTCCCATTTCACAAGCAACCCTCTTCCGTCTCCCGATTTTCCTGATGCTACTATACTATTATCACTTCTAACTTTTAAATCGTTGGCAAATGCATTTCCGCTAACGGAAGAAAAATACCAAGCAGTGTCAATAAAATTTCCGTTGGCATCCATCTTTACAATCGACATTTTATATCCTGTTCCTACACCACTTGTATCAGAGGAAATACTTAGTATAGGGTCACCGTTAGTATCTAATACCATTCCTGTTAAGGTATCGTTTTTCCAGGCTTTAGTCGAATAATATGATTCCCATAAAAGTGTCCCGGCTGAATTGTATTTTACAACCGCAACATCCATCCCTCCTTGATATAATCTGTCGACTGTTGCAGCACAGTACACATTGTTTTGTGCATCCGTGCGAACAAATTGCCCTTGCGTGATTGCATCTCCAACTCCGTTGTATATCCATTCATGTTGAACCGTTCCTGTCGTATCGAGTATTACAGTAAATAAATTTTCATCGGTCGCTGCTGTGTCACATAAAAATCCTCCTCCATAAATTTTATCACCGCTGCAGGTAATGGCAAATCCCATCGCACTCGTAGCAGGCTTTTGCGCACGATAGGTCCATACCGAATCTCCCGATGCCGAGAGCTTTGATATCACCATATCATCTGTTCCTTGGTTGCCATAGTATGCGATTCCGGGATAAATTCCTCTTCCTATCGTATATACGTTACCGTTAGGATCTGTAGTGAGTTCAAAGGGTGTATCGTATGAATTGTTTACTGGACCTCTCCATCGTTTCCTCCAGCTAAAAACTCCCGAACTACTAACTTTACTCGTAATAAAACTGCCAAAATCGTAAGTTGATAATAGAATATTATTATTGGCATCTAATTTCATGTCTTGTAACATAATATCTGTCGATGCACTATCGGGTACTATCAATGTCCAATTGCGAACTCCACTCGAATTGTAACTGATAAGCAAAGGATCTTTATTAAAGTTAGTAGCATTATTCGTTTCTCCTGCAACTATTAAATCGCCGTTTGTTGCATATTTTAATTTCATCGCTTGATCGGCTCCAACAAAATTCGGATTGGTATATGTATCCTGCCATGCTATTGCTCCACTAGGCGTAAATTGTTTCACTTCAGCATTGATATAACCGCCGGCGACATTGTTGTACATGTATCCGCAAACGCTAATATTTCCATTTGGTGCTAATGCTAAATCGTATGCTTCGTCATCACCATTCAATGTACTATTAATGACATTCGTGAATTGCGGTACTCCATTACCGTTATATTTAATTACCAACCAATCTTTGCCCGCCGATGGAGGATCAAACCAACCTGCTACATAAACATTTCCTGAATTATCTACATCAATTGCGTTCCCTTGGCTATCGCCTCCTCCGGTGGGTGAATAACGCACTACCCATTGCTGTACTCCGGCAGAATTTAGTTTGATGGTAATCATTTCATCCCATCCCGTTGTTGCCGCTCTTGATTTCCCCGTTAAATAAACGTTTTCATTCGCATCAATGGCCATTGCATATGCGTAGTCATCGCTAAATGCAGTTCCGTCGTAACGATAGGTCCATAGGGTATCGCCAATGGCATTATATCGCATCGCATATGCATCGGGAAAACCTCTTCGTCCGGAAGAATAGCCAGAAACGATGACGTCGCCTGAAGTAGTTACTTTGATTTTTTGAATGCGATCTGCGCATTTTCCGCGTGCATTGAATGTTCTACTCCATTGCTGTGTTAATTGAGCAGATCCTTGAAAGCACAATAAAATTAAGAAGCTAAAAATAGCTGCCGAATGTTTGTATTGCATTGTTTTGTGTTTGTGTAGAACAAACCTATAAAAAATCTTTTTATCATCAGCCGATTTCGGATTTTATGACATTTTGTTTACTGATAATTGAATGGAAATAGGAATATTCTCGACGAGATGTATAAAAATAAAAAAGCTGCACCTTTTCAGATACAGCCTTTCTATAAACTTAAATCGTATTATTTTATCGTTGTCCTTTCATCGGTTTCGATGAAATCATTTTTAACATTCCAATTTCATTTTCATTAAGTACTCTCCATCTTCCGCGAGGTAAATCTCTTTTTGTTAATCCGGCAAACATTACTCTATCAAGTTTCATTACTTGATATCCTAAGTGTTCGAAAATACGTCGCACAATTCGATTTTTTCCTGAGTGAATTTGTATTCCGATCGATTTTTTATCGCTTCCGTCACCATCGTATGTTACTTCGTCGGCACGCATTGTTCCGTCTTCTAATTCAATACCTTCAAGTATTTGTTTTAAGTCGCCGGCTTTCACGTTTTTATCTAATTCTACGTGATAAATTTTACGAACCATCGAACTTGGATGCGTTAACACTTTCGCTAATTCACCATCGTTGGTAAACAATAATAATCCTGTCGTATTTCTATCTAATCGTCCTACTGGATAAACACGTTCTCTGCAAGCTCCCGAAATTAATTCCATAACTGTTTTACGAGCTGTCGGATCTTCCATCGTAGTGATGTAGTCTTTCGGTTTGTTTAATAAAACATATTTCAATTCTTCGTTACGTAAACGTTCTCCGTTGTAACGAATATCATCTCCTGCTGCTACTTTCGTTCCTAGTTCTGTTACTACTTCTCCGTTTACTGAAACTACTCCCGCTAAAATCATTTCATCTGCCTCACGACGAGAACAAATTCCTGCCATCGAGATGTATCTGTTTAAACGAATGGGTCCGTTTTCAGTGAATGTTCCTCGCTGCGATTTCTTAGATTTAAATTCTTCTTTCGCTCCTTTGTATGCTCGTTTTGATCGATCACTTTTATCAATGCGTCCTTCAGTTTTTCTTGCAGGACGATCGTCTCCTTCTTCTCGCTTGTAACTGCGTTTAGGTTTTTCTGTTTCGTCTCCGCCAAAAGGTTTTCTGTCGCGCGAGTACGGACGATCACTTTTTTCTTCTCTGTTGTAAGAACGTTTCGGTTTCTCATCGTCACCGAACGGTTTTCTGTCGCGTGAGTACGGACGATCGCTTTTTTCTTCTCTGTTGTAAGAACGCTTTGGTTTTTCATCGTCACCAAAAGGTTTTCTATCGCGTGAGTACGGCCGATCACTTTTCTCTTCTCTGTTGTAAGAACGCTGTGGTTTCTCATCGTCACCAAAAGGTTTTCTATCGCGTGAGTACGGACGATCACTTTTTTCTTCTCTGTTGTATGAACGCTTCGGTCTTTCATCATCGCCGAATGGTTTTCTATCACGTGAAAATGGACGATCACTTTTTTCTTCTCTGTTGTAAGAACGTTTCGGTCTTTCATCGTCGCCGAAAGGTTTTCTATCACGTGAAAACGGACGATCACTTTTCTCTTCTCTGTTGTATGAACGCTTCGGTCTTTCATCATCGCCGAAAGGTTTTCTATCT
>Ga0255346_1000483_pt1 | contig 65826 bp, 61 predicted proteins | sample wastewater_treat_FD_194410 | JGI IMG/M metagenome (GOLD analysis project Ga0255346, IMG submission 194410) | Wastewater microbial communities from Lulu Island WWTP, Vancouver, Canada - plant22 | ecosystem: Engineered > WWTP > Wastewater > Unclassified | place: Canada: Vancouver, British Columbia...
CGTAAATCCTACGTATTCGAGTTGAGCAATTAATCCACTTCGCGAAAAAGACATAATTTTTAAGTATTCGGCGGCTTTTTTTGCGGCTTGCTCATTCCAGTCAGCACCAGATTGATCTACCCCATATTCTGCTTGTTGTGTCGTAAATCCTACGTATTCGAGTTGAGCAATTAATCCACTTCGCGAAAAAGACATAATTTTTAAGTATTCGGCGGCTTTTTTTGCGGCTTGCTCATTCCAGTCAGCACCAGATTGATCTACCCCATACACAGCTTCCTGATGTGAAAAACCTTCATATTCGAGTTGTTTAATTAATCCATCTCGAGAAAAAGGCATATATTTTAAGTAAGTTAGTGCTTTAATTGCTGCATTCGTCTCACCAATTGATGCCGGCGTTGTCGCAGGAACGGTTGTGGTCGTCGGGGTAGTCGTTGTGGTCGTTGGAGCAATCGTTGTAGACGTCGGGGTAGTCGTTGTGGTCGTTGGAGCAATCGTTGTAGACGTCGGTGTGGCTGTCGGGGTGATGGCCGGGGCACTCAAGTTATTAAAAAGCCACACCACGTCGGCAAAATCCATCCGATTATTTTTATTGAAATCGAAATATTGCCAGTCATCGTCCCCCGCAATTCCGGCGAGGTGGTTGAAGAGCAGGACCACATCGGCAAAATCGGCTCGACCGTTGCCGTTCACATCCTCGTACAGACCGTCGCCATTCCTATCGGTCGGGTATGATGGGATAAAGGGAAGATATGGCTGGGGTGCGACGGTCACGCTGCCTCGAGACATGGTGACGGGGTAAATGTTCCCATTTCGGTCCTGGATGCCAACGTTGGCGAGAGTCGTAATCGCAATATCGGCTGTACCAACCCCCTTACCTTTCACCGTCAGGGATGCAAGTTGAACGTATGTCGCTTGAAGAGGAACCCCACGCCCTAAATCCATTGCTCCGAGGGTAGCCTTGCCAGCCGGAAGGGTCGGACTCTGCATTACTGTTGCCCAGGCGGGGAACGCAACGGCAGTAATCTCTGCGATTGAGGTATCGCTGAGGGTCACCGTGATCTTGTAACCTGATATCCCGTTTGGAGCCGTATCAAGGGTGATAGGGACCGTGATGGTATCCCCCACATTCAGAATCTGGAAGTTCCCAGTCCCCACTGTCGCAGCGGACGCCCCGCCGAAGAGAGAACATAATGCGGCGGCGATTAAAATGAGCAGGATAGGCCCTCCCGTCCGAGGATGATTGCATACCTTCATGAATCAATCAACCGGTTTCATTGAATATAGGTATTGCTAATTACTCGTATCAGGCTAAGTTGAGATAAAGCCCCCGAGTGGAGCGCTTCGGCGATGGCGCAGCCCTGCAACTGGACCGGGGCGGTGCATCAGGCTCTGAGGGCCGCGCGATCGCGCACCACCCGGTTCAAATGTGGTGCATGAGGCGATCGGATCGATGCATTCACGCACCCAAACAGGGTAGTTAGTCGCGGCCGGCCATCTTCCGCCGCCGGTACAGGGTCATTACCGGGATCTCGAGGGCCCGGGAGACCTCGGCTCCCCTGGATAAGCCTTCGGCAAAACAGATATCGACGCCTTTTATCTCTTGAAGTCCACTCTTTGTGTAGATGACCTTCTTCGGACCCGGAGAATTGAATATTGAGAATTTACAGCGCGCAAGGGACGTTGAAGGGTTAATAAAAGCATTGGGGTATACAAAAGATGCCGAAGTGCGCAGGGAAGCCGCTGACGCATTGTGGTCTATCCCCGATCCCCGGGCCGTTGATCCGCTGATCGCCGCGCTCAGGGATTCTGACAATTGGGTGCGATGGCACGTCGCCGAGGCTTTGGCGAGGACCGGCGATCCCCGGGTTGTTGGCACGCTGATCTTCGCTCTGACGGATTCCTTCGGGTTGGTGCGCAAGACTGCCGCCGGCGCATTGGGAAAGCTCGGCGATCCCCGGGCCGTTGACCCGCTAATCACCGCGCTCAGGGATTCTGAAATGGACGTGCGCAAGGAAGCCACCGGGTCACTGGGGAAGCTCAGCGATACCCGCGCCGTTGGTCCGCTGATCTTCGCCCTGACGGATTCCGTCGGAATGGTGCGCAAGGAAGCCGCCGGGTCACTGGGGAAGCTCGGCGATACCCGCGCCGTTGGTCCGCTGATCTTCGCTCTGACGGATTCCGTCAGAATGGTGCGCAAGGAAGCCGCCGGGTCACTGGGGAAGCTCGGCGATACCCGCGCCGTTGGTCCGCTGATCGCCGCGCTTAAGGATTCTGAGAAAGACGTCCGGAAAACTGCCGCCGAGGCATTGGCGAGTATTGGCGATCGTCAGGCAGTTGGCCCGCTGATCGTCGCGCTCAAGGATTCTGAGAAGGACATGCGTCAGAAAGCCGCCGAGGCATTGGGTCTGCTCGGCGATCCCAAGGCAGTAGACCCGCTGATCGCCGCGCTCACGGATTCTGAACGTACCGTGCGCAAGGCTGCCACTACGGCGCTAAGAAAAATAGGTTGAGTAGCAGGGCAGACGGTATTGGTGTGGGCTTATAAACGGCCGGCCAACTTTCGTCGCCGGTACAGGGTCATCGTCGGGATCCCGAGGGCCCGCCGGCCACCGGGGAAGAGCGGTGCCACCTCGTCGGAGAGCGCGCCAAAAAATAGGTTTATCTTATTCCCGCAGCCCATCGCGCCGCTGGGTACCACCTGACGAATGAACCGGTCGGCGGTGGAGTCACTCCGCGCGAGACGCTGCCGGGTTTCAGGGTCGGCCCGACAGTCGCGACGCGACGCGTACTCGTTCCTGTCGGGGCAGTGCCTGTCGCTGAGCGCGAGCCGAGGAATGTGCCAGGGTTCCCGACAGCGTACCGCTTGCCCCAGGTCCTCGCAGCACTTATGGTCGACACCGGTTGCACAACGGGCTGTGTTATCGGCGCAAGCGTGGTAACGACCGGCGGAACGGTTGTAATCGGCACCGGTGTTGGCGGGGCGGTCGGCGGGGGTGTCGGGATCGTTGTTGGCGGAAGTGTTGGCGAGGACGTCGGTGTTTGTATCGGTGGCGTGGCAGTTACTTGGATGACACCCGAAAGATCAACAGTCCAAGGCGACTCGGCTGTGACCTTCAACATGTAGTCACCTTCCTTTTTGATATTGACTGCAGTAGAACCGGGTCCCTCGTCGTACTGAGAAACGAGATTTTCGACTATTTCGCCGGTAATATCGACGAGGGTAACGACGAAGAGCCCGTTGTCAACCGTCCACCTGATGTCAAGCCGACCTGGAGTGCAGTGGAATGCATAAGTACCCCTATCATTCGTGTCTTCCCAATGGGAGTCCCATGTCATGTACATGGTGTTGGAAAGGGTGACCGTCCAGGGCGAATCCGCTGTGACCTTCAATAAATACTGACCTGTGCTCGGGACATGAACAAATGTAGAACCAGGGCCCTCGTCGTACTGAGACACGACACTTTCGACCGTTTCGCCGCTCGTGTCGATCAAGGTAACAACGAAGAGCCCGTCATCGACCGTCCATTGAATAATCATCAACCCTTTATCCCAAGTGAACGGCGGGGTCACTTGATCGTTAGTCCCGCGGAAGGGGAGTCGGGTCGGTTCTTGGTTTGTTATTGCGATAGCATCGTAAGACGGGTCTTGACCCATTGAGATGAGAGATGCGGATGCTGCACCACTGCTAACGAGCAGAAGGAGCAGGAAAGTTGCGAGGCAAGTGAGAATCCTCATATTAATGGATAGGTAGATGCCATAAAAGGTTTTTCTACTTGATTGATAATCCTGTCAGCAGATGATGACGACCTAACTTTTCGAGACTTCAGAGGAAGAGCGGCGTGACCTCGTCGGAGAGCGCGCCCATCACCAGATCGTACGCGAAGACCTGATCGGTCGTGGCGACGAATTCGCAGAGGTATTCCTGCCTGAACCACCAGTCACCCATACCGCGCCGCTCTTCCTCGAGGAACGCCGGTGTGATGCGCGGGCACGCGGTCGCCGGGATCTCGATCCGCTCCCACTCGGCACCGCCGTCCTGCCACGCCTCGTGGAAGTGACCGCGCTTTCCGAATGGGGTAGACATGAGTATGAGCCGGCCACCACTCACGGCGAGCATGGGCCGCACCGCGAAATAGAGCGCGTCATCGACCCGCGCCGCCTCGTCTTCGATGATCAGGGCCGCGCCACTGAAGCCGCGTATCGTGCCTTCGCTGCCGGGCAATGAGACAATCCGTGATCCGTTCTCGAGCGCGAGAGAGAGCCGGTTGGATTCGGTTAAACTCGGCTCGTGCTCGAGCGTGCGAAGGTGCGCCACCACCTTCTTGAAGAGCTCACTCGACTGCCGGAGCGACGGCGAGACGAGCAGGACGAGCGAACCGGGATAGTAGATCGCCCGATGGAGCGCGAGCGCCGCCGCCGTGGTCGACTTCCCGCTCTGCCGCGAGCAGTTCAGGAGCAGGCGCCGCCCGCCCGACTGCAGTACCCGGGCCTGCCATTCGTCGGGCACGAAGCCGAGCGCGTCGCGTGCGAACGCCGCCGGATCAAGCGCGTGCACCAGGTCGGCCGCGATCACCGCTCCACCTTCTCGAGCGCGCCGGCTACCGCGATCCGGGCATCCGGGTACGGAGCGAGCGCCTGCAGGACCACCGTTCGCACCTCGACCCATTCGGGCGCCAGGACCAGGTTGAACGTCGGCGCCGTCTGCAGCTCGCCGTGTACCTCGAGCAACAGCTTTGCCGTCTCCCGCGCCTCCCGGATCGCCGCGAGCTTCGTTCGCAGCTCGCCGGCGCGTTCGGCCTGGTCGATGGTCGCGATCGCCGACTGCAGGAGATCGCGCACGGTGGCGAGTAGGCGATCGGCTTCGGCCACCTCATCGGCCTCGTGCGCCTTCGCCACGGCCGTCGGGATGTGCGCCTTGTGTCGGTAGAGCGCGTCGCGCGATACCGCGAATCGTTGCGCGATGTCGCGTAACGTCTCGCCCGATACAAGCGCCTGATCGATCGTCTGTCGGTCGGGGTGGTAGCAGATGGAACACTTCGGTGGCATCTACATCCTCGGGATACCGTCGCGGGGATTCCATCCGCCCATCGTCGGGATGGTGGGCGGTTTTCGGATCGCAGAGAGCGGGACGGTGACGCCGCCGCCGAACCGGTCGGATGACCACACGGCGAGCCCGACGGCGAAGACGAGATCATCATGGATGGACTCGCGCCACGCGCCGTAACTGTCGTGCCCGGTGTCCGAGATCGTCACCTTGTAGTTCATCAGTTCACGGATCAGCGTCTCGGCTTCAGGCAACGCCCGCGCGATCTGCAACCGGCCCTGTTGCAGTGCGAGTTGAACGCCGGTGACGAGCTCGCGCTTCGGTATCCGCCAGTGCATGCCCTCGTGGCTCGCCGCGTCGCCACCCGTGACCGTGACCGCGATCGGCCTCAAGCCCGCCGCCGTGAGCAGGTCCACGACCGGACGGCCGACGCCGGTGGCGTCGACGGCGAGCTCGGGGTATTCGGGTAGACGGGACATGAGCCCTTCCACCGCGTCGACGATCGCCGGGTAGACGGTACCGAGCGCGAACCGCTGCAGGTGCCGGACCTTCAACGCGTCCGGCGTCCACTCGACAACCGCGATCGCCGTGTAGTCGCTCGCCTGTCCCAAGTCGAGCCCGACGTGATACGAGCTCATGCCGCCACCTCGTCGGCCTCATCGGCAGGCATCGCCGACTCGACGGTGTTGGCGTCGACTTCGACCACCACGGGGTTACCGGTCGCCGCGAGATCGAGCCAGCAACGCTTGCACAGGTAATGGTTGGTGGTGTCGGCGATGTCGACCATGAGCGCACCGCTCGCGCTCGCCGTGTAATGAGACGGCGCCGCGCCGCACTTCCCGCACGGGTTCGGGTTGGCCTGAATGTGAACGTACTTCTCCTGGTCGGATGGTGGCGGGCCGGCGTGTTCTGTAAGTGTCACCAGTGTCACTGATGTCACGGGGCCATCGGGATGGTCGCTCGCGTGTGACTCCTGTGACGGCCGTGACGTTTCCGGTACACAGTCACCCGCACGATCCCATACCTTAAACGGCTCGGGCGCCGCGCCGTCTTTCAACGGCCACCCCGATCCTCTGAGCGCGTCGGGGCACTCGGGCGCCGGCTTCCCGTCGGGGTCGAAGAAGTACCGGTTCGTGATCTCGAGCCACTTCGACGACGACGGGACCACGAGCTTTCGAACCTGTTTCTTTCGGCTCTCCAGTGGCGCGCCGCGCTCGTCGCGCTTCATCACCACCTCGATCCGCTCGCGCTCGATGACGAACCCGATCGACTTGAGCGCGTTGGTCACGGCCGTCGGCGTCGTCTTGAAGGCATCGGCCACCATGCGCGGGGTCACCACGTCGGCCGGGCCGTCGTCACCCTCGCCCTGTGCGCGGCTCAGCGCCTCGTTGAAGAAGCTGCCCTCCTTCGACTCGGCTCGGGTCCGCTTCAGCTCTTGCTGTCGCGCTTTCACGTAGACCCGATACCGATCTTCGCCGTCGGGGAAGTACTGGAGCACGCTGGATATTGGTTCGGACAACTGCCGCGTGCGCGGTTCGATGCCGTCGACAGTCACCACCCATTCAGGATCGAACTTCTGCCAGTGCGCGAGAACGAACCGCGCGATCTTTGCTCGCAGCCGTTCAACGGTGTGGTAATACTTCGCCGGCAGCTCGGCCGGGATGTCGGGCCTCGTCGTCTCCTGTGGCGAATAGCTCAGGCACCGCGATTCCGTCGCGTTGTCCTTGAAGTGGACCCGCATGGCGATCACCTTCGGCCCCCACGGCGAGAACGACTGTTGATTATTGGGGTCGTTCTTGTCGCTGAGCATGATCCACGCGCCCTTCTCGAACCCGGCATTGAGCCACTTGATCACCGGGTCGGCCGCGTCGCCTTTCAGGTCGGCCTCTTCGATGAACGTCGTGCCGCGCCACTTCTCGTGCATCCGCATGAGCGCCGACGGCGACGTTCCGCCGCTGAGCAGGATGGGAAGGAAACAGAGATCGGCGACGGCGCGCGCCGTGCGTGTCTTCCCGGTCCCGGTGTCGCCGATGTACCGGAGATACGGCGACGTTGAACGCTTGGGGTAGAACCACGTGAACAACGCATAGTAGATCCCGATCTCGCGCTCGATGTCCGGCATATCGACATACTCGTTGATATGGCGGTTCATTTCGTCGAATAGCACGCCCGCCTCGAGCAGTGGCGCCGTCCGCACCAGGTCCGCGCGCGGGATGCCGACCACGCGCATGAGCTCGCCCGAATCCTGATGGATACCGAGCCGCCTGGGTTCGATCACCGTGCCGTCGGCGAGCGTGATCCGGGCGTCGAAGTGTACCGTGCCGGCATCGTCGAGATGGAGAAACCCGAACGCGTCGTGCTCCGTCATGGCGACCACGTACAGCCGATCGTCTTCCTCGAAAAACGAGAGCGTGCGCTTCGGCGCCTCGTCCTCGTCCTCGTCGCCCTTCCGGTCCTTCTTGGGCTTGGGCTTCGGCTCTTTCGACGGTTCGATGATCTCCCTGAGCTCGCGCCACCGGTTCGGCCCGCCGGCGCCGCCGCACGAATCGTGGTGGCACCGCGCATAGATCCCGCCGTGGTCAAGCTGGCCGATGAACGCGCCGTCCGTATGTTCCTTCGACCACGGACACGGCTCGAGTGTGGCGAAGAACCGGTGCCCTGCCTTCGGTGTCTCGCGCACGGCGATCCCTATCTCTGTCAGCCGGCCGGCGCGTTTCTCGATCCACGCGCGAAGGTCGATCCCGTCGACGGTCTTCGCGGTGGCCGTCGTGGTCCCGGTCGGCGTCGCGGTCGCGGTGGCCGTCGCCGGCGCCACCTCGTCGGCGAGCGCATGCAGGAGCTCAACGGGCACGGGCTCGAGAACGTCGGGCACCTTCGCCAGCGCCGTCGACCGGTGGGGCCGGTCGGGCATGTTCGCGCCCTTCCGGTTGGGAGTCCCGTAGACCCGGACGATCCGCGCCGCGTTGGATACGGACACGTCTACCTTCACGGCCTCGTCGGAGAACCGCGCCGCGAGCGCTTCCAGGCACCGCCGTACCAGCGCCGTGGCGTCGGCGTCGTTCGGCAGGTCTACCCGATAGAGCAGGTGCGCGCCGTTGCCGGAGTCGGCCAGAACGGGCGCTGGCCACCCGTCTGTCTCGAGCGCGCCCGCGATCGCTTCGGCCCGCGCGAACGCCGCCGCCTTCTCGCCGTCGGTGGCACTGATGCCGCTTGGTCGCGTCGGATCGGCATCGACGAGCAGCCACCGCCGCCGGACGATTCCGGCATCGGTCGTGGTCTCCTTCGCCGGGCCGATGCCATTGTGCCGGCGCGCGAGCAGGTTGGGGTTGGCCGGGTTGACCGTCCAATAGATCCCGGTGATCGTTGGGTTGGCCGCGAGCGCGTCGACCTTCTCGGCGAGCACGTCAAGATCGTCGAAGTAGCCGGAGCGCGGTCGATCGGACTCGGGAAACGCCCGCACCTCGACCACCTGGCCGGGCTCGAAGAGCACTCCAGCCGCGCGCCGGATCTCGTCGGCCGTCACTCGTCCACCGCCTCGACGCCGCACGACACGCACAGGTCCATGAAGATCCGTGTCGTCAGATCCTTGCGCCACCGCTCGACGGCCGACGCCCGCTCGCCGACGGTCTCGGCGAACGCCTGCACCTGTTCGGCGATCTGGTCGCGTTCTGCCTGCAGCTCTTCATACTCCGAGCGGAACCGCTCCAGGTCGACGGTGCCGTGCAGCTCGGTGGCACCATCTCGCAGCCGGCGCCGGGCCTCACGCTCTGCCGCGCGATCGAGATCGCGGTGCGAGTGGCGCGAGAGCGCCCTGTCGAGCAGGTCGATTAGCGCCTCCTCGTCGAGCGCGTCGAGCTCGACGCACGCGCGCCCGCCGGACTCTTCAACGAAGCGATCGATCTGTGCCTGCTTGTACCCCTTCGTCGACGGGTCAAACGCCGGTGGCAGGCCATACCGGTCTACCTGATCCCGCGTCAGTGCCACCCGCTCGAAGACGTGATCGGGACGCGGATACATCTGGTTGATCCGCTCCATAAATGCCGGCGCCATGCTCCAGCCGCCACAGTCGAGATCGTTGATGTAGAGTAGGCAGATCGGCTTGTCTTCGGCCTTCGCCTGCTCCACCACATCGTGAACGCGGGTCACGCTGAATTGACCGCTAAAGACGAGCAGGGCGGCGCCGTGGTGCTGACACAGCGCCTCGAGCCGGTCGCGGCTCGTCGCCTTCTCAATGCCGACCACGATCCGCCGTGGTTGGTGTACGAAGGTCGGCACGGCCGCGACAACGGGCCGGAACCCGACGGCCTCGGTGAACTCGCGCCACGCCGGCATCTCGTCGACTGTCTGCAGGTCCGGTAGCGCGCCGATGTGCGGCAGGACCGGTTCAATCCATCCATCGAACTCCGAGCGGCCGGGCATGAAAACGGGCTCGTCGTTCTTTTCGTCGATGATGCTTGAGAACCGGATCATGCCTCGGATGCGAGCGTCGGTAATGAGCTCGGTAAGCCGATCGTAGTCGCCTTGTTTGTTCTCGTACCGGCGCCATGCCTTTCCCTTGCTCGGGATCATCCGCTCGTCGGGTGGAAGGCTCACGATCCAGTAATGGAGCCGCCGAACGCCGACGGTCTCGGCGCCCTTCTCAGACAGGTATCGGCGGTGCAGTTCAACGAAGACGTCGATCTGCCGCACCATCAGGACCACCAACCGACAGGCTTATTCCATTGGAAGTTAAGGTATTTCATAACCCCAAACACCTCTCCTTCTCAGTGGTCCCTCACCGACGCCGCCGGCCGTCGCGATCTGCAGGTGCACGCCGGGACGCCGGCCACGTTCTCGGCGTTGTCGGGATCGTGGTAGTCGCGGTCGCGACACGCGCCACCACAGTCGGCGCACGCCGCGTGCTCTCGGACGCGTCGGATCATGGCGTCGCCTCGTCATCGGGAACGAGAACCCACACCTTATCGGCGATCAGCTTCCGGGCAAACTCACGCTCGAGCGGCCCGAGACTGTCGAGAGTGCTTCGGTGAATCTCGAAGCCGGAGATGATCCGAGCGTTGGGATTAAGAGACGAGGCGTTCAACAAGTGTTTGCCTCCTCTGATCGGGGGTGGTGTCCTGGTCGCGGGCACTGGTTGCCGCCTGCGGCCCGCTCCAGGTCTTCGATTCTTGCAACAAGTGCCTGCTCGAGCGTCGCCGAGAAGGGGATACGGTAACGCAGAGCCTGTTGCTTCAGTTCTGAAGGGATCGACACAGAGACCGTAGATCGGACCACTGGGCCATCCAGGGAAATGAATCCCATACATACGCATCGGCGCACGAAACTATGAACAGTTGGTTTCGATCACTGTCAACTCAAATCATGACTCCGTAAAGGAAGAGAACATTCAACTGAGGACAGGATCGGATACCCCCCTCAAAAAAGAGAGTTTATTGTTTCAGCGCCTCGGACTGCGCCCGCCGCACCGCGTCTTCGAGTGCCTTGAACCGGGGATCGCTCCATATCTGTTCGGTGGCGCTCTTCCGCTCGTCTTCGAAGAGCAGCATCTCGCGCAGCCGCTGCTCGAGCACTTCGTTTCGCGCCTCCAGGTCGGCCACCTTCCGCACGAGGTCGCCGCCGCTGCCGTGGCCGATCGTGAGAATGTACGCGTGAGCCTCGTATGCCGCCGCAAGATCCTCCTCCGTCAGCCGGACGTACGCGCCCGTCAGGTATCCCTGGTGTCCCATCAGGACTTCCGCCACGTCCACGCCCGCTGCCGCGCCGAAGTAGGTTCGGAAGTACTTTCTGAGCCCGTGCGGGTGGATCGTGGATCGGCCTGTCTCCTCGCACCGCTCGTACAGGTCCGCCTTCTTGAGCGCGTTTCGCCAGTTCTTCAGAAACGCGGTCTCGGCGAACGGAAACAGACGGTCGCTCTTCACCCGCTCTTCACCGTACTTCGCAATGTGCAAACACCGGACGCGCGCCCGTGCCGTCTCGAGATAGTCATCCCGAACCTGCAGCCACAGCCGCACGGCGCCGACGGCCTCGGGCGTGAGGAACGAGAAGCGCGCCTTCTTCGTCTTGGTGGTCTCCCGCCGGAAGTTGACGCGCGCCGGCGTCGCGTCTAGGTCCACGTCCTGATCCCGAAGTTGCAGAACCTCATCGGCCCTGCCGCCGGTGGCGAGCATCACGTGTGCCACGGCCCGGTAGGGCGTCCGCATGTAGGGAAGGAACTTCTGTAGGATCTCCATCGTGATCGGCCGCTCTGTTGCCACGGTCGTGGCCTTCGGCAGTCGCTTGCGGACCACTCGTTCTTCGAGCCGCGAGAGCTCGATCCCGTTCTCCTCGAAGAACCCGGTTACGGCCGTGCGCGCGTTATGGACCGTCGACGGCGCGAACCCTTCCCGGTTCATCTGTCCGATGAAGCCGATGAGATCATCCGCTGCCGAGCGATCGCCGTTCCGAAGGAGCGTGAGGTATTCGAGCCCGAGCACATCCCAAGACGCGATCACCTCGTCGTCATTACGCGACCACTCGTCGCGCGGTCGCCGGATCGGCGCGTCGGGATATTCAAGAAACTGAAAAAACTTCTTCAACCCGCCTACGTAATTCTTTCGGGTATGCTCTGTTTTCAGGTTCCGAAGGTACTTCGAAACCGGTTCGATACCAACTCCGTTTCGGGTGGTTGCCGCCAACACCATGAGAGTCTATGGGACGCCCGAGAGTATATAAATTACGGTCATTGTCCGTCCGTAAACGAGGGGACATTTCTGTATGTTTGACCGGCGCCTCTCGCGCTCGACGCTTTTTTCGACCGCGCTCTTCTCGCTCGCGCTCGTCGGCGGGGCCCTGGCCGTGCGGCAGGACCCGGCGTTCGGCCAGCAGCTCGTGGAGAGCGTGCGCGACCAGGTGGGGGCCCAGATCCTCTCGAACACCTCCTGGATGCTCTTTCTCACGATCTTCCTGAACAACCTTGTCGCGTGCGTCACGCTCTTTCTCGGCGGCGCGACATTCGGGCTGCTGACGCTTCTCGTGCTCGCCTCGAACGGGATCGTAATCGGAGGCATCGTCGAGATCATTCGCGAGGAGCAGGGGACCGGGTTCATCCTGGCAGGGATACTACCGCACGGCGTCCTGGAGATCCCCGCCGTCCTGGTCTCGGCCGGGCTCGGTCTCCTTCTCGCCGAGGCCCTCGGCCACGAGCTCCTCGCCGGGGGTGATGACGCGGCAGGTGAGGCGCTCCGCTACGGCCGGATCTTCATCCGCTTCGTGGTCCCATTCGTGGCCGTGGCTGCGGCGGTCGAGGCGTTTATTACGCCGCATATCATACAAATGGTGACATAGAGGTTCGTTCCTGATGGATGACGATACGGGGGCCCTGCCGGCACGGGCCGACTTCTCCGAGTGGTACAACGAGGTCCTCTGGCGGGCCGAGATCATGGACGTCCGCTACCCGGTCAAGGGTATATACGTCTGGTACCCGTTCGGGTTCGGGGTCCGGAAGCGGACTTACGCACTCCTCCGTGAGCTCCTCGATCGCGACCACGAGGAGACGCTCTTCCCGCTTCTCATTCCCGAACAGGAGTTCATGAAGGAGGCCGAGCACATCAAGGGGTTCGAGGACGAGGTCTACTGGGTCACTCACGGAGGCCTCTCGCCGCTCGACGTGAAGCTCGCGCTCCGGCCCACCAGCGAGACGGCGATCTACCCGATGTACGCGCTCTGGGTCCGGTCGCACGCGGACCTGCCCCTGAAGCTCTACCAGGTCGTCAATACCTTCCGGTACGAGACCAAGCACACGCGCCCGCTGATCCGCCTGCGGGAGATCTCCTCGTTCAAGGAGGCCCACACGGTCCACGCGACCTGGGAGGAGGCGGCGTGCCAGGTCGAGGACGCGATCAGCCGGTACCGCGAGTTCTACGACCGGCTCGGGATCCCCGTCCTCGTCTCCCGCCGGCCCGACTGGGACAAGTTTCCCGGGGCCGACTACACGCTCGCGGTCGACTGCGTGATGCCCGACGGCAGGACCCTCCAGATCGGTACGGTCCACCACCTCGGCGACCACTTCTCGCGGACATTCTCGATCACGTACGAGGACCGGGACGGCGAGCAGCGGCTGGCCCACCAGACCTGCTACGGGATCTCGGAGCGGTGCATCGCGGCCCTGATCTCGATCCACGGCGACGACAGCGGCCTGGTGCTACCGCCCGAGGTCGCCCCCATTCAGGCTGTCGTGGTCCCGATCATCGTGGGAAAGCGCGGCGCAGAGGTGCGAGAGGCGGCCCGCCGCCTTACCGACGACCTCGAGGCCAGCGGCGTCCGTGTCCGTCTCGACGACCGCGATCTCCGGCCCGGCGCGAAGTTCTACCACTGGGAGATGCGAGGCGTGCCCGTCCGGCTCGAGCTCGGCCCCCGTGACTTCGACGCCGGTGTTGCAACGGTTGTCCTCCGGACGGGCGGGCCGAAGACCACCATCCCGCTCGTATCGGCCGTGGAAGAGGTGCGTGGGCTTCTCGCATCGGCCATGCAGGCGCTCGCGACGAGGGCCAGCGAGCGGCTCGCCGTCCAGGTTCATGAGGCCGGCACCATGAGCGAGCTCGCCGCGGCGCTCGAGGACGGGGTCGCGATCGTCAGCTGGTGCGGGGAGAAGAGCTGCGCCGACCGGGTCGAAGAGGAGACCGGCGGCGCGGTGCTCGGCGTTGAGGTCCGGTCGGACCTCGTCGTGCCTCGCGAGGGAACCTGCGTCGCCTGCGGGTGCGCGGGGTCCACCGCGCTGATCGGACGCAGCTACTGACGCCGCGATCCCCGGCCCTGGCCGAACCCGGACAACCATATAAGCGGACGGGGCAAACGTACTCCTGCGTGACAACGGCCATCCTCGGGGCCGGGCTGACCGGCTGTACCCTCGCCCGGCTTCTCGATGAATCGGGCGAGGACGTCGTGGTACTCGAGGCCGCCGATGCCTTCGGCGGGCTCTGCCGGTCGTTTTGCACGAACGGATTCACCTTCGACCTAGGTGGCTCCCATATCATCTTCTCGCGCGACGAGGAGGTGCTGGCCTGGATGCGGGCTGTTCTCGGACCGAACCGGGAGGAGCGGCACCGCGAGACCAAGTGCTTCTACCGGGGCCGGTACGTGCAGTACCCATTCGAGAACGGGCTCGCCGACCTTCCGCCGGACGACCGGTTCCGCTGCGTCGACGGCTTCGTCCGAGCCGTCATCGAGGCCAGGCTCGCCGCCGAGCGGGGAGGTCCGGTTCCGGCCTCGACCTTTCTCGAATGGATCCGCCGTACCTTCGGTGACGGTCTCGCCGACTGTTACCTGGTCCCGTACAACGAGAAGATCTGGAAGTACCCGCTCGACCGAATGTCGGCCCACTGGGTCGAGGGGCGCGTCCCGCGACCCCCGCTCGAGGACGTGCTCCGGTCCGCGTGTGGCCTGCCGACCGAGGGCTACGTGCACCAGGCCATCTTCTCGTACCCGGCCCGTGGTGGGATCGAGGCCCTGGTGAAAGCCATCGCTGAGCCGATCGAGGGCCGTATTCGTTGTGGTTTCTGTGTCCGCTCGATTCGGCGCGAGGACGGGCGGTTCCAGGTCTCGGACGGTACGAGCACAGTCGCGGCCGAACGCTGCATCTCGACGATCCCGCTCCAGGCCCTCGTCCCAGCCCTCCCCGGGGTCCCGGCCGGCGTGACCGACGCGGTCGACCGGCTCGTCTACAACAGCGTCGCCTGCGTCTTCATCGGCCTGCGTGGCCCCGTCCCGTCGTTCAGCTGGGTCTACCTCTCCGAGCAGGAGACGGGACACGCCAACCGGGTCTCGTTCCCGTCGAACTACAGCACCGGAACGGCACCGCCGGGATGCGGTTCGATCGTGGCCGAGTGCACGTATCGTCCCGGGGACCGGGTTGCCGGGATGGACGACGCGGACCTCGTCGCCCACGTCCTCGACCGACTCGAGGCGATGGGCGTCCTCTCCGCCGGGGACGTGGTGGTCACCGCCGTCGCCCGCCAGCCGTTCGCGTACGTGGTCTACGATCTCGCTTACCAGGAGTCGGTCCGGGTAGTCCGGGAGTTCGTAGCCGCGCATGGGATCGATCTCGTCGGTCGTTTCGCCGAGTTCGAGTACCTGAACATGGACGGCTGCATCCGCCACGCGCTCGACTACGTCAGGGGGCGCCCGCCGTGCGGGTGAGCTTCTACGTCGAGGACCAGTTCTTCTTCCGCTACATCGGGTGCGCGACGGCTGCCCGCACCGTGTACCGCGCCCTCGGCAGGCTCGACGGCCTCGACCTCTCGTGGAAGCGCGGTACGGCCGACGCGGATCTCGTGCACTACCACACCTTCGGCCCGCTCGCCCTCCACAACCGGCGTCGTTCGAACGGCGTCTCCGTGCTGACGGCCCACTCGACCCCGCGGCTCAACCAGGGTAACGTCGCGTTCGCCCGCCGGATCAACCGGCTCTACCCCTCGATCTACTCGCGCTTCGACCATATCATCACGGTCTCGGCACCCTGTCACCGGGAGGTGACGGCCATGATCCCAGAGATGCCGGCGACCCTCATCCCGAACGGCGTCGACCGGGAGATCTTTCGCCCCGATCGGGAACTCGGCGCCGGGTTTCGCGCGGAGCACGGGATCGGCGAGGACGAAAAAATTGTCCTCTCGGTCGGCCAGCTGACCCCGCGGAAAGGCGTGTACGATTTCTTCGAGCTCGCGAGACAGGCGCCCGAGACACGCTTCGTCTGGGTCGGCGGCCTTCCCTACAGCGTCCTCTCCAAGGACTACGCCCACATCAGGGCCCTGCGCGAGCATGCCGGGCCGAACGTCCTCTTCACCGGGTACGTGGACCGGATCGATGCCCCGTATGCCGCCGCCGATGCTTTCTTCATGGGTTCGTACGCCGAGACCTTCGGGCTCGTGATCCTCGAGGCCCTCGCCTCGGGCCTGCCCGTCGTCGCGCGGTCCATCCCCGAGTTCCGCGAGATCTTCGGCCCATCGGTCCTGTACTTCTCCACCGTCGATGAGGCGAGCCGACTGATCGGGGACGAGCAGCGATTGGCCGCGTGCCGCGCCGGCGCCCGGGAGTCGACGGTGCCGTTCGACATACGCGAGATCGCGGCGCGGCACGCGGCCCTCTATCGTTCGCTCGCCGGTTGATCCGCAGCGTTTTTCTCCGCCGATGCCGCACGCCTGATGATGCGGTGGTGGCGGTCCTCGGACCTGGTGCTGGCGGCCGCCCTCATCACCACTTCGGTGCTCATCTATCTCACGCAGATGGCGGTCTTCGCCGACCCGGAGACCACCGAGTTCTACCTCCTCCAGGACCTCGCCTTCCTTCCGATCTCGGTGCTGGTCGTGACCCTCGTACTCGAGCGGTTGCTCGAGCTCCGTGACTCCCACCAGCGGCTCGAGAAGCTCCGTATGCTGATCGGGACCTTCTTCTCCTGGATGGGCTACCAGCTGATCGCCAGGATGGCACGCCTCGACCGGAGTATGTCGTCCTATGCCCCGATGCTGGTCGCGATGCCGGAATGGACTGCCGCTGACTTCGTCCGCCTCAGGTCGTCATTCGCCGACAGGCACTTCGATATCCAGGTGACCGCCGAGGACCTTGCCGAGCTCCGGCCCCTTCTCCACGATCGCGCCGAGTTCATGATCCGACTCCTCGAGAACCCTATGGTCCTCGAACACGAGATGTTCACCGAGCTCCTGCGCGCCGTCTTCCACCTGATCGAGGAGCTCGAGTTCCGCGAGGAGTTCGGCACACTCCCGCCGAGCGATCTCGTCCATCTCACGACGGACTGCGACCGGGTCTACCGCCGGCTTGTGGTCGAGTGGATAGATCACCTCGACTACCTGCGGCAATACTACCCGTATCTCTACTCGCTCGCGGTCCGGATGAACCCGTTCAACCCGGCGGCGAACCCCGTCGTCCGGGCCCCGCTATAGCAAGGCTTATTCGGTACGCCGCTCCATTCGCAATAAACCGAAGGGATTACCATGCTGAAACCATCGATCGAAGCGGCACTGAACCGGCAGCTGAACCGGGAGCTCTATTCGTCCTACCTGTACCTCGCGATGTCGGCCTACTACGACGTCTGCCACCTGCCGGGATTCGGTTCCTGGCTCCGGGCCCAGGCGAAGGAGGAGCTCGAGCATGGCATGAAGATCTACGATTACATCGGCGACGCGGGCGGGCGGCCTTCGCTCGAAGCGATCGAGGCCCCGCCGAGGGAATGGAACGGTCCGAAGGCCGCGTTCGCCGAGGTGGTCGCTCACGAGCAGGCTGTCACGGCCATGATCAACGATCTCATGAACCTCGCGATCGCCGAGAAGGACCACGCAACGGCGGTATTTCTCCAGTGGTTCGTGACCGAACAGGTCGAGGAGGAGAAGAACTCGGGCGACATCCTCGCCCAGATAGAGAGCCTCGGCGACAATCTCGGGCCTCTCTACGGCCTCGATCACCACCTCGGACGGCGAGAATAATCACGCCTCTTCGAGGGCCCGGGATATGAACGGGCCCGCGGAGCTCGTTCAATTTTTCGGATTCTTCTTGAACGAGAGGACGTCGCCGAGCGTTGTCGAGAGGCGCTGCTGCTCGCGGCGCTCCTGCGTGATCGCCTCCTCGGGGGCATCGAGCAGCCTGATGCCGAGTTCCTTCTCGATCTTGGCGCGGACCTCGTCCTCGGGCACGAGTTCGCCCTTCTCGATCTTCTTGATGAGGAGCTCCCGTTCCTTGATCGCGAGGGCAAGTTCCTTCGTGGTCATACCTTTCGAGGTGCGGGCCGCCCGTATTCTCTCGCCGTAGTCGTCGACCAGTTCGCCCACGAGCTGGTCGAAGAGGTCCCGGCGGCGGCGTGTGGGCGCGCCGCCGGACCGCGCTGCTGGCGAGGCGGGGGCGTATCGACGCTGCCCCGTCCGCGGCTGCTGCACCTCGGTCCCGTAGCGTGCACAGGCTGTGCAGACCATGAGATCGGCCCCCTCGATCCGGACCTTTTTTCCGGGTCCAGGCATCGTCGCGCCGCATAACTCGCACTGCATCGTCAATCGCAAACATCTTTATAGTCATTACCCTATATACCTATGCGGCCCCCATGTCCGACAGCCTGAAGAATTTTCCTGAACCCCAAAAAGGCGAGGACCTCTACCGGTATCTTCTCGAGCGCGTGACGACGCTCGAAGACAGGAACACGGAGATCCGGGAACAGCTCAGACAACTCGAGGCCGACAAGCGGTACCTCGAGACACAGAAGGTCCGCTACGAACGCGAGGTGCGGAAGCTCAAGGCCGAGATCGACCAGATGAAGAGTCCGCCGCTGGTGATCGGCACGGTCACTGACGTGATCGACTCGACTCGCGTCATCGTGCGCTCCTCGGCGGGACCACGGTTCCTGGTCGGGCTCTCCCCGAATATCGAGATCGACCAGATAAAGCCCGGTTCCCGGTGCACCCTGAACCAGCAGTCCCTCGCGATCGTGGAGGTGTTGCCCACGGACTTCGACGCCCTGATCTATGGGATGGAGGTAGTGGATGCGCCGACCGAGCGGTACGACGATGTGGGCGGGCTCGATAAGCAGGTGCTCGAGATTCAGGAGTCGGTCGAGCTTCCCCTGAAGAAGCCGGAGCTCTTCAAGCGGGTCGGGATCGAGCCGCCGAAAGGCGTGCTCCTCTACGGTCCCCCCGGCACGGGCAAGACGCTCCTCGCAAAGGCCGTCGCGCACGAGACCGAGGCCCATTTCCTCCGCGTGGTGGGCTCGGAGCTCGTCCAGAAGTACATCGGCGAGGGAGCGCGCCTGGTCCGCGAGCTCTTCGAGATGGCCAAGAAGAAGAGTCCGTCGATCATCTTCATCGACGAGATCGACGCCATCGGCGCATCGAGGACAGAGACGAATACCTCGGGCGATCGCGAGGTTCACCGGACGCTCATGCAGCTCCTGGCGGAGATGGACGGGTTCGGCAACCGGGGCGATGTCCGGATCATCGGCGCGACGAACCGGATCGACATCCTGGACAAGGCCCTGCTCCGCCCTGGACGGTTTGACCGGATCATCGAGATACCGTTGCCCGACATCGAGGGACGGCTCTCGATCCTCAAGATCCACACGACGGGGATGAACCTGGACCCGTCCGTCGACCTGCGAGAGATCGCGGCCCGGACTGACGGGCGGAACGGGGCCGACCTCCGGGCGATCACCATGGAGGCCGGCATGTTCGCGATTCGCTCGGAAAACGAGCAGGTCACCCGCGAGGATCTCCTCAAGGCGATAGACAAGTTCTCGCTCGAGCTCGAGCGCAGCACCGGTGTGGCAGCATCCGGCGCGATGTACGCCTGAATCCTATTTTCTAGAGCAGCGGTGAGAATAGCCGCGAGATCGACTCCTTGAACCGGACGACCCGGCCACGAGACCGGTACCGCTCGAGAGTGATCTCGGTGCAGAACTCGAGGTCCCGCTCGAAGGCCCGGCAGATCTCTGCGCTGACGCCCGGGTCGTAGATGAAGGCGTTGGTCTCGAAGTTGAGCTTGAAGGAACGAACATCCCAGTTGGCGGTCCCCACCGTGCAGGCCTCCCCATCGATCACGCAGGTCTTTGCATGCAGAAAGCCCCTGTCGTAGGAGAAGGCACGCACGCCGGCATCGAGGAGCGAGCCGATGTAGCTGAGTGTCGTCCAGTAAACAAAGAGGTGATCCGGCTTCGACGGGATCATGATCCGGACCCGCACACCCGACGCGGCTGCGATTCGGAGAGCGTCCAGGACCGAGTCGTCGGGGATGAAATATGGAGTCGTGATCTCGATCGACTCCATCGCTGACGCGACCAGCTTCAGGAAGCCCTCCTTGATCGTCATCTTCGGCGTGTCGGGCCCGGACGAGGCGACCTGGCAGACCACCTGTCCCGCCGTTCTCGGTTCGGGGAAGAGATCGTCGTCGACCCGGAGGGTGTCCCGGGCCGCGTAGTTCCAGTCCATCAAAAAGCGTGCCTGGAGCGACCTGACGGCGTCCCCCTCGAGACGGAGGTGAGCGTCGCGCCAGGGGCCGAGCGGGCCCTCGCCCAGGTACTCGAGCCCGATATTGTACCCGCCAACGAACCCGGTGTCGCCGTCCACGACGAGGATCTTCCGGTGGTTTCGAAAGTTGATCCGGAAGTTGATACGGCCCAGAAACCCGGGGAAGAACGGGACAGCCCTGCCCCCGGCGTCGACGAGCGGGTCGAAGAAATGTCGCCCGACTTCGGCGCACCCGACCGCATCGTAAACGAGGCGGACCGCAACACCCTCTTGCGCCCTGTCGGCGAGTGCCTGGATGAAGCGACGTCCGAGGTCGTCGTCCCGTATGATGTAGTACTCTGCATGGATGTGGTGGCGGGCCGACCCTATCGCCTCGAACATGGACGCGAAGTGGGCCTCGCCACGGTCCTCGTACTCCACGTTCGTGCGCTTCCAGATCACGGCGCGATCCTCTTTCAGGAGGAGGCGCATGAGCGGCACGAACCGCTCGGTCGAGGGCTCGGCGAACTCGATACGGTCCTCGATGAGGGCCTGCTCCTGCCGCCGGACATGGAGACCAACGCGATCGTCGTCGCGCCCCTTCAGGCGGAACCGCCGCTCCGAGTAGATATGCCGACCGAACAGAAGGTACAGCACGATCCCGATATACGGAAAGAGGAGGAGCACGGCGACCCACGCAAGGGCGACGGTCGGGTTCCGGCGCTCGACGAAGATGATAGCGAAGACGATGGAGAGGTTGAAGATCAGGAGGGCCGCCTCGACGAGGTCGAGCGACAGGGAGAGCGTCTCGTTGAGCAGTTCGGGAAGGAGGACGGTCACGGCGGTCTCCACGTACCGTCAGTCACCGCTGCAGGATAGCGTTTCCGATTCCTACCGAACGGGATGATACGGCACGACCTCGCTGCAGGCGACGAGACGACCATCCTCCAGGACTGAGACCGCGCCGTGTCCGCCGGCTATGAGGCAGCGCCTGCCCAACGAGGCGAGCTGATCGTCGGTCTCCGCGGCGAGGTCGAGCAGGGCGTCGCGCTCGGCGTTCGCCCGCTCGCTGTCGACGTTGACCGACGTAACCAGGTAGACAGCGATGGACGCGTAACTCCTGCGTTCGTGGGTGAGGCTCTCGAAGTTGATCAGGGCATCGGCCGAAAAAAGGAGCCCGTGGTCGGGGTCATAGAGGTAGCACTGGCCATGCATGTGCCCCCCGTGCCCCTCGAGCACCTCGAACGAGAGGTCGCCGACACGGAGGTGATCGATGACGGGAAAACCGTGACGTTCGCCGAGGGGACTGGTCGAGAACGTGCGGACGCTTGTCGCCGGGGTATACTCTGAGAAGAGGTTGATCAGGGTCGTGTACACCGCCTCGAGCACGGACTCCTCCGACCGCGATCCGTATGCCCGCGACAGGTTGCGCCCGATCTCGGCCGTCGCCGGATGCATCAGCGACGGTGCGTCGTAGAGTCCTGCGCCGCCCGAGTGGTCGGCATCGGCGTGCGAGACGACAACCCGCGATAGGCGCGACAGGTCCGGGATACCGAATGCCTGGAACATGCGAACGCATTCGTCGTGGTAGCATCCGAACCCGGTGTCGACGATCACCAGGTCGTCACCGGCGTCGAGCAGGTAGGTGTTGCCGCCCGCCGGGAGCTGGAAGCACCAGAGGGTCACGCTATCCGAGACGCGGACATGCTGCACCGCGGCGAAGAAACCGTCGCCCTGGGTCTCGCGGAGCCGTCGGCCCGCCGCGAGACAGGTCTCGAAGGTCCGTGCCGGGTCGCGCCCGCGGTGCTGGAGCTCCTGGACGACGTGGTTGATGTCCTGGAGCAAACAGAGGAGGAACCGGTCGTCGGCATCCCCGATCAGTTCACGGATCTGCTCGGCGAGCCGTACGTAATAGATTGTGTCGTCGAGTCGCCGGGTGGTCGGATCATACTCGACGACCTCGAGCCGATACCGCGCCTTGAGCCGATCGAGTAGGGTCTCGAGGGCCGTCGATTCGCTCAGGTTCAGGGTCAGCTCCACGCGTTCGGGGTGGATGCCGCGGTCGTCGAAGTCGATGGCGACGATATTCGCTCCGGCATCGGTGATCTCCTGGAGGAACCCGAAGAGGCCGCCGGGGCGGTGCGGAAGCCAGACGTACAGGGTCAGAAGCCGGAGGGTCGGAAGGCGTGTCTGCAGGTACCCGATCTCCTCGAGCACGGCGATAACGCGGGCGTATTCGTCGGCGGGGCCGGTCACCTCGAAGAAGACCGTGTTGTGGTCGATACGATGGTCGTACTGGATCCGGTTGATGTTGATGGCATGCGCCCCTAAAAGTTCGGCCACCCGGTGCAGGGTCCCGGGTTCGTCGGGCACGTGGGCGATGAACGAGTGCCGGTCTGACACGTTGATCGAGATACGCGTGGGACCGGATCGGATATAGGATCCGCCGGTGGACCGTCATGGAGCGTTCGCGACGGCACCGGGGACCAGGTGGACAGAGGGGGATCTCGAAATTCAAGAAAACGTTGAAACGGCCTCATTCGGCCGGAATGGTCGCTACGTTAATATAGCATGAAGAGAAAAGGCGGAGCAGGTGAACCCAATGGCACAAATTATTGGTGGAGTCCAGGAGATGGCCAACGATACCATCGCGTGGTTGCCAAACCTGCTCGCTGCGATCATCATCCTGATCATCGGGTGGATCGTCGGAAGACTCCTCGGGAGAGGCGTTGCGGCCCTGCTCGATCGACTCGGCGTCGACGACGCACTGGCAAAGACATCGATCGGCAAGGCCATCGAACGCCAATATGGTGGAGCCGGAACCAGAGGAATCGTCGAATTCTTCGATATACTCGTCCGGTGGTTCATCTATCTGATCGCGATCCTGGCTGCGGCGAACGCGCTCAACCTCGCGTTCCTGACCGGACTTGTCGGGCAGATCGTCGCGTACCTGCCGAACATCGCGATCTTCGTGATCCTCCTGATCGTCGGCTTTATATTGATCGACTGGTTCGCAGACTTCCTCCGGCACATCGGCGCTGTCCAGCGAATCTCGATGATGGGACCGATCATCACCGCCATACAGGCGTTCCTGTACTTCGTGCTTGTCATCCTCGCGCTCCAGCAGCTGATGATCGACCTGACGATCATCTATATCTTCATCACACCGATCGCGTGGGGCGTCGGTCTCGGTCTCGGCGCTGCGATCGCGATCATCGTGGGATTCGGCCTGCGCGACCGCGCCCCGCAGATGATGGACGACCTGATGGGAACCGTCCAGGAGGAGACATCCAGAGCCACATCGCCGACGGACCCGTTGACCGGCAGACCCATGACAGACCTGCCGCCGCGCGACGAGCCCAGGATCCCGTGACCGGGGAGCCATACCTCTTCTCTTTTTTTCGTGTTCAGAACAGGACGTAACCGTATCCGGTCTCGCAGCGTGATCAGCACGAGCCCGTGGCCGTGGCAAGGAGCTGGCAGAGAAGCGATCGCGAAAAAGATTGAGTTCGAGGGGGGTGAGGGGAGTGCGGCGCCGTTACCACACGGACGGAACCGTCAATGAAGCGGCGGCGGGCTCGGGGACTGCCAGCGCATCTCGAATCCGTGTGACCCGACATACGTGATGCTGACCTGGCCCGTACCGTCCACGACCCCGTAGAAGTGCCCCTCGGTCCGCGTATGCCGCCGCATGCCGCCGACGTCATGCTCCATGTCGATCGAGAACCGGCCGATTCGGATCTCCTTCGACTCGATCTGAGCCAGTTCCAGAACGATCGTGCGAAGGTCGTGGACCTCGACACCGTATGCCCCGAGGAGATCCCGCTGCTGGGACTGGATCTCCGCCTCGCAGCCCACGGACGGCAGCAGCGCCATGGCCACGAGCTGTGTCTGCAGTACGACATCCGCTGTCCGGGTCATCGATGCTTCTTCCCTTCGCGGGACCATCATCGTCAACATTGTCTGCTCCCCCCGAACCGACAGGTTCATACGGACTGGATACAATTACTCGGTTAGCATTTCTGTAACCGCGCAACAAGATCTTCATCCGTTTGATGAATCATCGCTTCGCACACTTACATAGACATTGTAGTGATATATTTATCACGACCTTTCGAATTCGCCGCTTTCTTTCGAATTCATCTCTCCGGCTCGCGTTCATCGGAGCGATGAATGTTTATTACAATAATTAACGTTAACAGGTACCTTTCACATTACCCTCATGGACACAACTTGTAATGGGAAGGCCGTCTCTGGATTTCCGAATTCGGTCGTGTTTCTGCCGGATTTTCATGGATACGCGAAATCTATCGTCGATTTTCTAATTTTCTCGTCGCTCTTTGTCGGGATCTCGGGGATGGGGATGATCTACATCTCTTCCTTCCTTCAGGGGCTTGAACCGGCACCCGTTGCATTGGTCATCATGCTACTCGTGCCGTTCTCTGTCTACAACATGAACAGAAAGACAGACGAAGAAGAAGATAGTGTCAATCATCCCGGTCGGTATCTATTCACGAAGCGATATGAACAACCTCTTGCCCATTGCGCTCTCGTCGCGTATGTCCTCGCAGCCGTAATTGCAGCTTCGTTCGGATGGGGGGCTGTGATTGTCACACTCGTGCCACTGATCGCAGGGATTTTCTATAGCATGCCCGTACTTCCAAAGGCCTTTGGTTACCGCCGCCTGAAGGAGATTCCGATCATGAAAAATCTCGTTGTCGGCAGTTCGTGGTCGATCATCCTTGTCCTACTTCCCTGCATGATCGCAAGCGTTCCCATAACTCTCCAGACCTGCCTCTGCCTGCTCTTCTTCTTCACGTACGCCTTCATCGCTTCATCCCTGCCGGATATGCGCGACCGTGAAGGGGATGCTTTGGCAGGCGTCATCACAATTCCTGTGATGGTCGGCGTCGAACGGACGAAGAAGGTACTCGGTGCTCTGAATTGGATCACAGCCTGTGTGGTGATCATACTCGGAGTCAGCACGATGATCCCGACCATCGCCCTGCTTCTTTACGCAGGAGCGCATTGCTATACCCAGTATTGTATTACATCATTCGGGATGGCTGGTGGAAACGATTTCCTCTGTGATATCCTCTCCGACGGGCAGTTCCTCATCATCGGTTCCATAGTCTTCCTGTTACAGACCGTCATTCCATATTTAGTATAATCAATATATCGAGGGTTCATCGAACAAATGAATCTTCATCTTTTCGATTAACAATCCACAAGTCTCAAATAGACCCAGAGACCTTATTCTGTTGTAGTAATGGCCGGGACTGTGACGGCGATGACACCTCTGGAAGTCTTTGTTCGGTACGATAAGGCGATCCAATCCATATACGGATCGAGGCTGATGATTCAGATCCTCCTCTCGGTTGAAGAGGGGGGAACCCCACTATCCACGCTCCGCGAGATAACCGGTAGCACTTCACAGGCGTTGATCCCGAAGATCAGAAAGCTCGAAGATCTCTCTCTCGTAGAGTCAAGGGGACCTGGATACGGCCCAACGACTCTTGGTAGCCTAGTCGCGCATAAGATAGGAGACTTCTCGCTCACGATGGGGACGCTCTCAGCCCATCTCAATTTCTGGAAGGATCACGATCTCTCGACTATCCCCTGGCCGTTTCTCGAGCGGATTGGAAATCTGTTGAATGCCGAGATCGTGTCCGATACCGGCACGGACATCCTTCACGTTTACTATCACTACATCCAGATGCTCAGCGAGGCAAACGAGATCATCGGGATATCGGCCGCGATGAGCCCCGGCCTTGCGGAAGCACTGGGAGGAAGGATCGTGCAAGGCGTCCCCGTTGATCTGATGGTCAACGCATCGGCTCTCGCACTTCTTGACAAGGAACCGTATCACTCTCAGCTCAGTGCGCTTGGCGCGTACGACAACTTTCGGGTCTGGGTCATCGAGCAGCCAGTCGGATTCGGTTTGACCGTGACCGACGCAGCGCTCTCACTTGGATTCTACAAGCGTGGGGTGGATATGTACGACAGTTCTACCGATCTCTATTCGCGGGATCCAGACGCGATCGCTTGGGCCCATCAGCTGTTCGAGTACCTGCGCAAAGACGCGGTACCCATCCAGAAACTCTGATCGGGATGGAGAGGGGATCGCTGCTCAGACAAGGCTGCGATCAGATCCTGCCTCACGATACAGCTATACGAAGGATTCGTGCTATCTATCAAAAAGGTTCAGCGAAGGCCCGTAGCCCAGCGCAGGGCGGGGTACCATCGCACGAACATCCTGCTCGGAGGTTTCGTGCTGCTCTCGACATCGCTCGGGGAGAGACGCGACTCGTCGCGTCCCGGGACAGCGACACGGGAGAACGAGGGGTTACCGTTGCCACGCGTCGTGCCTGCCATGCCGCCGATCGTGTAACGCTTGGTCCCGAAGCGGTTGTTCGGGTTCGTCGTGATCGCCGTCGTAGGCTCAGGGGTCGCAGTCGTCGTGATCACGAGCGGCGTCGCGATCACGGTCGGCTCGGGCGTGGGAACCGGGGTCGGTACCGGGGTTATCACCGGCGTCGGCGTGGGAGTCGGTGTCGGCGCGCGAAGGTACGGTGTGATAGCGTCGTACCAGTTCTTCGCGATCTTCTTCTCGCCGGATTCGTCGGGATGCACATATCCCGGGGGCTGGTTATCCTCGACACCGTCGTACCCATAGAACTGATCGACGAGGATCACTGGCGACTCAGGGGTCGTCGTCCGGTCCGCGATGAAGAGGATCTCCTGGTTGAGGTCGATCAGCGGCTGGCGGTAGTACGTGGCCGGGGGTATCGTCGATAAAAAGATCATGGCCCTCGGGTTCTTCTGCCGCAGCACGGTGATGATCTTCTCGATATTGACGACCGTCTCGTTCGTCGGAACGCTCCGCAACACGTCGTTCGTGCCGACCATCAGGAGCACCATGTCGAAGTCGTAGCCCAGGATCCACTCTGCGAGGTAGCCTGGCTCCCACGTATCGTCGGGCAGGCCATGGAGGAGATAGTCGGTCGTGAACCCTCCATGTCCCTCGTTGTCCTGATCGAAGCTGACATCGGTGAAGTTCGGCTTGTTCCAGGAGCCCACGAAGTCGACATCGTAGCCGTTCTGGACGAGATCGTTCCAGAGCCAGTAGCGATAGGTCGGGTGCTCGGCCTCCTCAGGGGTCTGGGTGCTCCCCTTCGTAATCGAGTCGCCAAGCGGCAGGATCTTGACCGTACCGGATGCCGCGGTGACTCCCGAGGCGCAAGTGACCAGGAGCGCGATACAACACAGAATGCCCAGATGTGAATATCTCATATTACTCCCCGTAGGATCGTCAGATTGACGATATATACAATTTCTGCCAGCCCATTGTTAAGCATACCGCATTCTATCGCGGGCATTGGACGGTATTTATTAGGTACGCGGAAAGATGAAGGTGCATGCCCTGGGGATTCCGCGGCTGGCGCCGGATCGCCGATATCATGGTCAAGTATGGCTTTGGTATCCTGATCGACGAACTGGCCCCGGCGCGAGTCCGGGTCGGCATGCAACGGCGGACCAGGGTCCATGGCCCGGTCTACACACGGATCCGCCTCGCTCTCGAGGATCTGGGGCCGACGTATGTGAAGTTCGGCCAGGTCATGAGTGCACGCAGGGATCTGCTCCCGCCGGCACTGATCGAGGAGCTCAAACGCCTCCAGGATGACGTCACCCCCGTCCCATTCTCCCAGGTGTTGCCGTACGTCATCGAGCAGTGTCCCACCCTTTCGACCTGCCTGCAATCCATCGACCCCGAGCCCCTCGCAGCCGCCTCGATCGCGCAGGTGCACGGGGCTGTGCTCGCCGATGGATCGAGGGTTGTACTGAAGATCCAGCGACCGGGGATCGCAGCGACCATCGACGAAGACCTTATCATCCTGGAGCAACTCGCCCGCCAGGTCGAGAAACGGTTCCCTGACCTCGCCGTGTACAACCCGACGGGGCTGGTCCGCGAGTTCGCGGAGCAGCTCCGGCGCGAGCTCGACTTCGTCCGCGACGGCCAGAACGCGGACCGCCTCCGGGAGAACCTGCGCGACATCGAGGGGGTCCGTGTCCCGAGGGTCGACTGGCACTTCTCCGGGCCCCGCATCCTGGTCATGGAGCGGATCGATGGCGTCCGAGCCGACGACAGGGAGGCGATCCGTCGTATGGGCGTCGCCGGCCGGGAGGTGGCCGAGCATGGCCTCGCTGCCTATGTCCGACAGATCTTCGTGGACGGGTTCTTTCATGGCGATCCCCACCCGGGCAACCTGCGCGTCACGCCGGCCGGCGAGCTCGTCTTTCTCGACTTCGGGATCATGGGTGTCCTCCGACCGGAGAAACGACGCGCGTTCGTGGGGCTCCTGACCGGGTTCGTGGATCGGGACGTCGACGAGATCGTCTACTCGCTGCACGCGCTCGGGATCGAGATCCCGCCAGACCGCGCGGAGATCCTCAAGGACGAGCTCTACCTGCTCGTGACGGAGTACCGGGACCTCTCGGTGCGGCAGTTTGACCTGGGAAATCTGCTCGGCGACGGAACGGACCTGTTGCGATCAATGGGAATCCAGCTTCCCTCCTCCCTGATGCGCATGGTCGTGGTCCTGATGATGGTGATCGACCTCGGACGGACCCTCGACCCCGGTTTCCGGTTCACCGAGCGGGTCGAGCCGTACCTGAGGGACGCGGTTCGACGTGATCTCTTCTCCACCGAGCGAGCGGTCGCGGCGGCCCGCGACCTTCACGACGTCGCAGCGGAGTCGATCGCCCTGCCGGGGGCCATCGCGACCGTGGCGCGGCGTTTCGGCCAGGGCCCGGTCGAGATCGATCTGGTCAACGACGACTTCAGGCGAATCGAGGTGATGCTCGACCAGGTGGGGGACAAGATCCTTATCGGCATGGTGGTCGCCGCGATCGTGGTGGGATCGTCCCTCGTGCTCGATAGCGCACCGGTTCCCCTCCCCTTCATAACGCTCATCGCCGCGTTCGCGTACCTGGGCGCCGTGGTCGTGGGATTCGTGACCATCTACCACGTCCTCCACAGCCGGCCCTGATACGTCAGTTTGAATGGCTCGACGCACCATTCATATACGGATGCCGAACCTGAACGTGGCGGTCCTGGCGCCGGCCGGGTACGCGAAGGACATGGGAAAAGCGGGGACCGCGAGCGATATCACGCTGTATAATCTCAAGAAGGGCGAGGTCACGGTCACGTTCATCGAGCCTACGCGCTATCCCGAGCGGCTCGCCGCGCTCTTCTACGCCGTCTCCCCGGCCGACTCGGCCGTGCTGGTCGTCGAGGAGGTCACGGCCCAGTTCGGCGAGCAGGTGCTGATGCTCGATTGCATGGGGATCAGCGAGGGGTACCTCGTCCTGCGCAACTACCTGACGCCCGAGGAGATCGCACCGCTCATCCGCGGGACCGTGGTGGAGGGCTACGCCCTCCGCGAAGACGATCCCATCGCGCTGAGGGACGAACTCCTCCAGCGATCGGCAGCGCGCAGCGAGGAGACGGCAGCGACCACGGGCACGGTTCCAGTCGACCATGCCTTCCCGGTCAAGGGAATCGGGACAGTGGTACTCGGAGACGTCGTCCGCGGTGCCGTTCGCCGACACGATTCCCTCCGCCTCCTGCCCGGCGGAAGGACGATCCAGCTCAGGTCGATCCAGCGGCACGACGACGACGCGCCTGCCGCGTTCGCCGGAGACCGTGTCGGGCTCGCACTCAAAGGGATCGAGGCGGACGATATCGCCCGGGGCGACGTGCTCACGACCGACGCGGACCTCGTCGCGTCCGCGCACCTCTCGGGTCGGGCGGAGATCGTCAAGTACTGGCCCGCACCGCTCCGGGAGGGGATGGTCCTCCAGGTCGGTCACTGGATGCAGTTCCTGCCCGCCCGCCTGATCAGCATCGGAGTCGATGGGAACTGGCGCCGCCCCCAGCTCCGCCTCGAGCTCGAGCGCCCCCTGGTCTACCCGCCGGACGATCGCGTCCTGCTCTGCTGGCTCGATGGCGGCCGGCTCCGCGTGATCGGCACTCTCGTGCTCGATTGAAACGGTCAGAGTCCGTCGAGAAAGAGATGGTGAAGCCGGAGATCGTGCCCGAGCTCCGGGTGGAATGAGAGCGCGAGATGCCGCCCCTGCCGAACGGCGACGGCACCTCCGTCAAGTGTGGCGAGCGCGGTTGCTCCCCGCCCGACGCGCGTTGCGATGGGCGCGCGGATGAATACGGCGTGAAATGGAGTATCGAGTCTGGTCACCACAAGGTCACGCTCGAAGGACTCGCGCTGCCGGCCGAAGGCATTTCGGGTGACCGTCATCTCGACCAGGCCGAGTGGCTGGACTCGTGGGTCATCGACCTCGCTCGCCGCCAGCACCATGCCCGCGCAGGTCGCAAAGACGCCGCCGTCGAACTCGAGGAGAGGGCGGCGCATCCGGTTCTTCTCGATCAGCCGAGAGATGGTCGTCGACTCGCCGCCCGGCACGGCGAGGCCGTCGAGGCCCTCGAGGTGGACGCCGTGCCGTACGGAGACCACCGGCGCGTGGTTGCCCGGCTGCTCGTCGAGGGCCGCCTCAAAGGAGGAGACGTGCTCGCTCACATCGCCCTGGAGAGCGAGCACACCGATCCGGAGCCCGTGTTCACCGTCCACGGAACCGGAGCACCTCGCTCTCGGGCAGGGTGTGAACGTCGAGGCCGCGCATGGCGGAACCGAGCCCCTTCGAGATCTCGGCGAGCCGCGCGGGGTCGTCGTGGTGGTCGACGGCCTCGACGATCGCCCTCGCCATCCGCTCCGGCTGCTCGGAGAGGAAGATGCCCGAGCCGACGAAGACTCCGTCGGCGCCGAGCTGCATCATCAAAGCCGCGTCAGCGGGCGTCGCGATGCCCCCTGCCGAGAAGTTGACGACGGGGAGCCGGCCCATTCGCGCGCACTCGTCGACGAGCGCCGCCGGGGCCTCGATGACCCGCGCGCGCTCGGCGCGCTCCTGGACGTCCATTCCCGAGAGCTGTCGAATCTCGCCCATGATCGCCCGCATGTGCCGGACTGCCTCGACCACGTTGCCCGTGCCGGCCTCGCCCTTGGTGCGGACCATCGCGGCGCCCTCGTTGATCCGGCGGAGGGCCTCGCCGAGGTTCCGGGCACCGCAGACGAACGGCACGGTGAAGAGGGTCTTGTCGATGTGGTACTCCTCGTCGGCCGGTGTCAGCACCTCGGACTCGTCGATCATGTCCACGCCGAGCGCCTCGAGGATCTTCGCTTCGACGGTGTGACCGATCCGGACCTTTCCCATCACCGGGATCGAGACCGCGTCGATAATCTCGGCGACCCGCTGGGGGTCCGCCATCCGGGCCACGCCCCCGGCCTTCCGGATCTCGGCCGGTACCCGCTCGAGGGCCATGACAGCGACGGCGCCGGCCTCCTCGGCGATACGGGCCTGGTCGGCGTTGACCACGTCCATGATCACGCCACCCTTCTGCATCGAGGCGAAACCGCGCTTGACCAGCTCGGTCCCGAACCTCAGCTCCTCGAGTTTCATGTCCGCTACATATTGGCGAGAGCGGTCCATAAAAATAGTGCACCGAACACGAGAAGCGCCGTTCCAATCGAGGCGACCCGCACGGCCCGAATGATGGCCGGACCAGCCGCTGCAAGTGGGCGTTCCGCTGTGCCGATGGTGTAGACCCCGGGCTTCTCGAACGCGACGCCGACGCCCCCGGCGATCAGCGCCATCGGGATACCGCCGTTCCATCCCGGGCGCTTCTGGCGATCGCGCCGAAGACAGTCCCATGCCGCTCGGCCCCTGCCGATCAGGGTGAAATACACGAGCAGCACCACGCCGGTGATGCGCGCCGGGACGAACGTCAGAATATCGTCGGCCCGGGCCGACGCCCAGCCGATTCTCTCCCGCTCGTCGCGGTACCCCAGCATCGCATCCATGGTGTTCACGGCCCGGTACGCGGCGGCGCCCCCGAGGCCGAACGCGGCATAGAAGAGCAGCGGGGCCGTGACCGAGTCGACCAGGTTCTCGGCGACCGACTCGTATGCCGCCGAACGGACGTGATCCCCGTCGAGGGCGCCCGTGTCCCGGGAGACGAGCAGTCCCGCCGCCTGGCGACCCGAGACGAGGTCGCGGTCCAGGGCGCGTTCGACCGACTCCGCGTGCTGCTCGAGAGCCCGCCAGGCAAGGCAGGACTTGAGGAGGAACGGTCCCAGGACGAGCAGCGCGAGCGGGGGGGCGATGACTGCTACGGCGAGGTACGGGGCCGCGAAGAGCAACGCCGTTCCCGCGAGCCCTGCGATACCGACAGCCAGATGCCACGAGGGTGGCCAGCGGGAGGTCCGCCCCCAGAGACCGATCAGCCGCCCGAGCATCGAGACCGGGTGGTACGGCGACTGCGGATCGCCCACCACCCGGTCGACGACGAGCGCCAGGAGGAGGACGGCAGCGGTTACGACCGCTGGGTCAGCCATCCGATGAGGATCCCCGCGAGGAGCAGGAGGAACGCGGCGAAGTTCACCACGTCCAGTCGAGTGAGCCACCAGACCAGGTACAGGACGATGCCGGCGGCCGCGAAGAGGAGGACCGCCGGCGGATAGGTTCGCGGCGCTGGCGCGAGGGCCGGGTACCGCGGGCGGGGTGTCGGCTCGAGTGGTCGTGGCGGCTCGCAGAGCACCATCACCCGTAACGAGGCCCTGACCGTGCCGTACCCCGTGATCACGGTCAGGTCGAAGGTACCGGGGGACGCGTCATCACGGAGTGGGATATCGAAGACGGTCTCCTCGCGAACATAGACGTTCTGGTGATCGAAGTCGGTGAAGGGCCTGGCGTTCGTCGAGGAGAGCGTCAGGTGGATCGGCGCCCCGTGATTGATCAGCTTCAGGCGGAGAAGGGACCCGGGCTGCACCTCGACCGGGTCCGTGGGCATCTCGACGCTGTTGATACCTGCGCGGTTCAGGTGTATCTCGACCACGGCGCGATCACTCTCCGGCCTGGCCACCGTTGCCGGGCGGAAGGAGGTTGGGGATCCCGTCCTCGATGGGGTAGTCGATAGTGCAGGCCTCGCAGCACAACCTCCCTTCGAGCACGTCGCCGTCCTGGTCCTCAGCTGTCACCACCAGAACGAGATCGCCACGGCAGACCGGGCAGCAGAGGATCTCCTGCAGGTTTCGCCTCATGGCAGACCCGTCAGTCGCCGTACTCGGCGCGGAGGTCGATGATCTGTGAGAGCTCAGGCCCGGTCGAGATCAGGGTGACAGGGCGACCGATGTCATCCTCGGCACACCGGATGAAATCCCGGGCCTTGGGAGTCAGGCTGCTCCATTCTGTCACGCCAAAGCAATCATGGTCGACCTTATCGATCCCGGTTATCGCGGCCTGCGTACAGCCGTTGATCATGGCCGAGTACCGGGCCATCTTCCCATCCCAGCACCCGATGCGCCGCTCGCGGTGTGTGACCGTCCCGAACTCCTGGATGCCGAGTGCATTCGACTCGTCGTGGCTCATCTCGGTCGAGAAGGGGCCCTCGCCGACTCGTGTCGGGTAGGCCTTGAAGACCACGACGACATCGTCAATCGAGGTCGGACCGACCCCGACGTCCGAGGCGATCTGCGAGGCAGAGGTATCCTTGCTGGTCACGAACGGGTACGTCCCGTAGTAGAGGGAGATCCCGAAGCCCTGTGTCCCTTCGAGCAGGACTGACGAGCCCGCGTCGATCTCCGCATTCACGGCCTCGGGGACGTCGAGTAAATACCGTCCGAGCTCCGGAACATCCCGTGCGAGTCGGCCGGTCCGCATCACCCGGTCCGCGTTCGCGGGGCCACAACCGGTGCCGGTGGATCCGATCGTCTCGCGAAGGTGATCGGACTTACGGTCCCGCGCGATATGCTCCTCGTCGATGATGCCGCACCGGAGGTCGACGAAGCATCGGTCATGCGCGTCGAGCATGTCGAGCTCCCGGACCAGGACGCGCGGATCGACGAGCACCCCGGCGCCGATGCAGAGGCGCGCATCGGGGAAGACGAAGCCAGATGGTACCATCCGGACGCCGTACTCGCGGTCACCGACCTGGACGGTATGCCCCGCGTTCGGACCGACCCCGCCTCGCGCGATGATCGTTGGACGGTCCTGATGAGCGATATGCGCGACTATCTTCCCCTTTCCCTCGTCTCCAAAGAAACCGCCGACGATGATCGTACAGGTCATTATCCTATCATACACCATGGGGCGGTCGTGCTGATAAACGTATTTTCCAACGGAAAAAGTCCGCTGGGTCACGGTCTGGACTGGGGCGGCGGTGTATCGCGTGCTGGCGACACGAGGAAAGAGAGCCTGCCAGAAAAAAAAGGGTTTCAGGCCGAGGCTTCCCCTTCCGGGGAGGTGAACCGGGCCTTCTTGGCCTCGCGTGCGCGGGCGAGCCGGCTTTCGCGGGCCGTGGCGTCCTCCGCAACCTTCGCTGGCCGGAGGTAGAGCTTGCCGTAGATGGTCTCGCCCTTGCGCTTCCGGTGGCGCTCGCCGAGATCGCCGACGTAGAGCGACAGGACCATCATCTCGCCGTCGACCTCCACCTCTTCGTCCCGGACGTACCTGAAGCCGGGCATCATCACGTCGACCGTGCCTAGGAGGACGATCGTCCCCTCGACCATCTGGCCGCCGAGGCGGGATTTCGCGTTCCCCTTGATCACGATCCTCCCGCCTTCGGCATGGGTGCCGACATGGACGTCGGCATTCCCCTCGACGATGATCTCGCCGCCGTTCATGAAGTAGCCCGTGTCGGAACCGACGTTGCCCTTCACGCGGATCCGTCCGCCCTGCATCCCGCGCCAGTCGCCGCGGTAGGCCGAGCCGGTGTAGTTACCGGCGTTGCCCATGATGATGAGCTCGCCGCCCTTCATGCCCGTCCCGGCGAACGAGTCGACGTTGCCCTTCGCGGTGAGCGTGCCTCCCGTCATCCAGGCGCCGACATACATGTCGGCACTCCCTTCGAGCACGACCTCTCCCGCCGACATCTTCGTGCCGAGGTACTTGACTCGGGAGAGATCTCCCTTCACCACGACCCTGGTGTCGGCCGCAGTCGCGCCGGGGGCACCGGACACGTCGAAGAAGTCGCCGAGGGTAAACGTCTCGTTGCCCATGTAGACCGGGAGCGCCCGGATCTCGTCGGGGCTCTTGCCTGCCAGGGCGTCGGGGGTTACGGTCTCCGCCTCGAGGTAGAGGGTGGGGGCCTTCGTGAGTGTAAGTGTTACCGTCTCCATCCCTGCACCTCACTGGGTCACGTCGACCTCGATCGCGTACGGGTTCGGGATGTAGTGGTGGCCCTGGACCTCGTAGTTGTTCAGGCTGACGCTGTAGTACTTGAGGAACTTCTCCTCGACATCGCGCAGTACCTGGGGGTTCTCGTTGACCTTCGCGTCGACCCAGAGCGTGCGCTTGTTGCCGTTGTTGATGACCGTGCCGTTCTCCACGACCGGAACGCCCGTCTTGATGACAAGGGTCGCGGCGCTGAAGGCCTGCTCGATCTGGTCGGGCGTGAACGGTGCCTCAGGGTTGATATCGTAGATGACCACGTCCGCGTCCATGCCGGGCGCGAGCCCGCCGTAGACGTCCTTGAGGCCGAGTGCCTTCGCCGGCCCGGCGCGGGTCATCTGCGCGATCTCGTAGAACGTGAGCTCGCGGTCGATGCCGTGGAGATGCGTGGCAGAGATCACCTTGTCCGCGTGCTTGAAGGTAGTGAGCCGTTCCTCGCGGGCGTCCTTCGACATCAGCCACTTGATGATCCGTGGGTACCGCGTGAACGGGCCCGCGTTCGGGTGGTCAGTCGTGATGAAGCACCGCATCGGGTCAGTGGCGAGGAGCGCGAGCTCCAGGCCGATGGCCCACTGGATCGCGCAGACCTTGATATCGGGGCTGTAGACGTACGGGACGATCCCCGCCGCTGTCTCGAGCTCGACATCGACGTTCGCCCACTTCAGGTGGTTGAGTTCGGTCAGGTGGTGTTCGAAGGGACCGTCGGCCGTCATGGTCGTGGTCTCGTCGAGCGTGACATTGCCCGTGTCGATCGTGAGCGTCGGGTGCGCGTTCACATAGTCCATGATCGCGTCGGACTTCGACTCGAAGTTGCCCCAGTTATCGCCGCCGTACGAGTGGAACTGGACGTGCGTGTGGTGCATCGTCTGTTCGCGCCCGAAGCGGTTGTTCGCCGCGAAGCCCTCGTTGAGCCGGAACGTGTCGAGCGTGGTCGTGTAGTTTCCCGGGTTGCCGAGGTTGTTGGCGTGGATGTGCATCGAGTGGGGGAGCCCCAGGTACTCGTTCGCCTCGATCAGGCCCTTGACGATCTGCGCCGGGGTGATGTCGAAGTACGGGACCGGGTCGTTGACCGAGAGGCAGTTGAGCCCCCAGCCCCACGCCTCAGTGCCGCCGGGGTTCACGACCTTGACGCCGTAGCCCTTGGAGGCACGGAGGAGCCACGCGATGTACGCAGCCGTATTCTCGAGCTCGTTGTTCTTGAGATACTCGAGCACGAACCAGTTGTTACCGAAGACAGGGAGGGCTCCCTCGTCGATGATGGGCGTGTCGCGGATCTCCTCGTGGACATGGCGGGCGTACAGCGGGGGCATCGCGGCCTCCATGGCCACGGTGTAACCCATCTGTGCGTATGCGTAGCCGGTCTTGAACGTGGTCGGGATCGAGAAACCACCGGTCGTCCGGAGGCCGTTCGTCCCCGCCCTGGCGTTGAAGAGCTTGTCCTCGGGGCGGTAGTTGCGTCCCTCGTTGACCTTCGGGCCCGCCACGTGAGCGTGGATCTCGACCGCGCCGGCCATGACAGTCTTGCCCGACGCGTCATAGACCTTCGCAGACGAAGAGACCGAGTCGACGATCTTGCCGTCCTTGACCGCGATATCCTTCCTGTCGCCCTTTACACCGGTAACCGGGTCGAAGACGAAGCCGTTCCTGATGAGATATTCTGCCATCTCTCAGGCCCCCTGAGCCTGGGCGGCCGTCGGAACACCGATGCGTGCCTTACCCTTGATCTCGTTGATCCGATCCCGGACGCGGGAGAGGAACTCGAGGTCGGTCAGCATACCCTCGGGCGGCTCAACGACCTTCCGCGTCTCGATCGGGACGTTGTCCATTCGATAGCAGCACCCACCGGTCTCGATCGCGTTGATCGCGACCGGGACGTGGAGTTGCGAGATCTCGCTGGTGGGGTTGATATCGGGGACGATGGCGACGGATGGAAGTCTCGCGATCTCCTTGACCGAGGAGATCGGAAAGTGCGATCCCGGATCCGATGCCACGACGAGAACCGCGTCGAGTTCGCCTCGGCGGAGCAGGTCGTTCGAGGTGGTCTCGCCGGGGTTGTACCGGGCGAACCCGCGGGAGAGGTCCGTCGCAAACGGGAACCCGTACTGCCAGCCCAGGACCTGACCCGAGCCCGTGACGTTGTAGTGGCCGCGCATGGCGATGATGGCGAACTTCGTATACTCGTTCAGGTCCTTCGTCACCATGATGGCGTTGTCGATGTTGTGGTTCTTGCCGAGCGACTGGGTCACGCCCATGCCGAAGAAGATCACGCCGAACCGCCCGTTCTTCATGACCTCGGCGGTCTCGTAGATCCGCTCCTTCGGGATTCCGGCGACCGTGTCGGGCAGTTCCTCGCCGCGTATCGCGACTCGGAGAGCCGAAAGGAGCTCGTAGTCGCGACCCTGCTCGAGCTGAAGCCCGATGTCCGCCATCTTCATGGTGTCCGTGTTCCGCGGGTCGACCACGATCATCTTGCGGCCCTTGTGGCCCTTGCCCGTGAAGAATCCCCGCGGGAAGATCGAGTACTTCGAGAGGTGGCGCGGGTGGGCATGCGCGGGGTTGCAGCCCCAGAAGATGACCACGTCGGCACGGTTCTTGATCTCGCCGAGCGTGCAGCTCGGAATGCCGACGTCCTGGATCGCGATCAGCGAGGGGCCGTGGCAGACGGTCGCGGTGTTGTCCACGATCCCACCGACTATCTCAGCGATCTCGTGCCCGACCGACTGGGCTTCGCAGTTGGCGTTGGACCACCCGTACATCAGGGGTTTCTTGGCCTTCGCGAGCATCTGGGCAGTATACTCGACCGCCTCGTCGTAGGTGACCTCCTTGTAGGACCCGTCCTCCTGCCGCATTCGCGGGCGCGTGACGCGATCCGACGACGCCGAGTGGAGGAACTTCTGGGAACCGACCGCGCAGGCGTTGAAGACCTCGAGAACCTTCGTTCCGTCATCGGAGATCGTGACCTCGAGGTCGTCACAGAGCGCCCCGCAGAACGGGCAGGATACATCGGTAACTGTTTTCGCCATTGCTTACTCCTTGACGAGCTTCTGCACGAGCTGGATGGAGCCCAGCACAGGTTCGTTCGTAGCTTTACTAACTTGTATCGGCGTCCCCTTAAAGGTTGGCATGCCGACACCGTACGTGTTCGGGTTGATCACAGCGTTCGCCCACGGTCCCATGGGGATGTAGGCGACCCCGGGGTGCGGCCCCTGCGTCGCTTCCACCGCTTTGACCACGACCGAGCCGTAGTCTGACGTGACCCTGACGTTGGTGTTGCGGTAGGCGCCGAGCCGTTTGAAATCCACCGGGTCCATCTCGATGATCCCGCAGGCCTCGGTGTAGTCGGACTTATTCTTGCCCTTCTCCATCGCGACGCCCTGCTGGATCGACCGGCCCGTGATGAGGTTGAGTGTGATGGAGTCAGCCATCGCTCAACACCTAGACCAATTCCTTGAGCTCGCCGTACTCCCGGTTGAACGGGGATGGGCCGAGCTCCTGGGTCACGTTGACCACGTCCTCGATGACCTTTGCCCACTTCGCGCCCTCGGACGCGGAGACGAAGGTCATGCGCAGGCGGCGGTCGTCGAGGCCGATGTTCCGGAGCAGGCTCTTGACCAGGAACATCCTCTTCGCGGCCTTGAAGTTGCCCTCCAGGTAGTGGCAGTCGCCGAAGTGGCATCCCGAGATGAGGACCGAGTCCGCGCCGTCCGTGAACGCCTTCATGATGAAGAGCGGGTCGACACGGCCCGTGCACATGACGCGGATCGCGCGGACGTCGGGCGGGTACTGGATGCGGGCACCGCCGGCAAGATCGGCGCCGGCGTAGCTGCACCAGTTGCAGATGATGGCGAGAATCCGGGGCTGCCAGCCCTCGGGGTTCTCCGCCATTATTGCTCCCCTCCCAGCAGGAACGCATCGATCTGTGCGACGATCTGCGGGGTCGCGAAGTGGTTCATCCAGATCGCGCCGCCGGGGCAGAAGCCGCCGCAGGTGCCGCAGCCCTTGCACTTGGCCTCGGTGACCTGCATGACCGTCCGGCCGTCCTTCTCGACGAGCGAGAGGGCCTGATACGGACAGAGGTTGACGCACATGCCGCAGCCCGCGCACTTCTCCTCGATGCACATGGCGTAGTAGGGCTCGAGCTCAACTTCACCCCTGTGGATCGGGATCGACGCTGCCGATGCCGCGCCCTCGGCCTGGGCGACCGTGTCGGGGATGTCCTTCGGGCCCTGGCATACGCCCGCGACGAAAACGCCGGCGGTCGTGGTGCCGCAGGGGTTCAGCTTGGGGTGGGCTTCGAGGAGCCAGCCGTCGGTCGAGCACGAGACACCGAAGAGCTTGCGCGTCTTGTTGGTCATCTCCGTCGGCTGCACCGCCGCGGCGAGCACGACCATGTCGAGCTCGAGTTCCATCGGCCGGCCGAGGAGCGTGTCCTCGACGTAAACCTTCAGGTTCTTAGTGACGGGGTCCTCCTGGATGTTCGAGACGCGGCCGCGGATGAACTTCGCGCCCTCGTCCTGGATCCGGTAGTAGAACTCCTCGTAGGCCTTGCCGAAGGACCGGATGTCCATGTAGAAGATATACGGCACGGCGCCGGGGATCTTCTCGATGATCTGGTGGGCGTGCTTGAGCGAGTACATGCAGCAGAACCGGCTGCAGTACGGCTTGCCCACGCCGGTCGAGTCACGCGAGCCAGCGCAGAGCACGAACCCGATTCGCATCGGCGTCTCGCCATCGGAGGGGCGCACCAGGTGACCGCCGGTCGGGCCGGAGGCGCAGATCAGGCGCTCGAACTCGAGCGAGGTGATGACGTTGTCATAGCGCTTGTATCCCCATTCCTCTTTAGTTTCGATCGGGAAGACCTCAAACCCGGTGGCGAGGATGACCGTGCCGACCTTGACCTTGACGAGCTCGTCCTGCATCTCGAGGTCGATGGCCTTCTTCTCGCCGCAGGCCTCGACGCAGAGACCGCACTTGACGCACGAGTCCCAATCGATGGTATAGAGCAGCGGCACGACCTGCGGATGGTAGATGTAGATCGCCTTGCGGGGCGCCATCCCCATCTCGAACTCGTTCGGCTTGGTGACGGGGCAGACGGGAGCGCAGTCGCCGCAGCCCGTGCAGCCGCCGCCGACGATCCCCTTCGCCTCCGCTTCGGCCGGCGAGAGAACGCCCGTCGCCTTGCGGCGGATCGTGACGTCGAAGTTGCCGATGTATCCCTCGACCTCCTCGACCTCGGAGTTGACCATCAGGACGATGTTCTCCGCGCGGCCGACGTCGACCATCTTCGGCGTCAGGATGCACTGCGAGCAGTCCAGGGTCGGGAAGGTCTTGTCGAGCTGGGACATGCGCCCGCCGATGGTGGGCGACTTTTCGACCAGGTAGGTCTTGATCCCGGCGTTCGCGAGGTCCAGCGCGGCCTGCATGCCGGCGACGCCCGCGCCCACGACCATGGCCGCGTGCTCGACGGGAACGGACTTCGGGTAGAGGTCCTCCAGGAGCGATGCCTTCGCGACCGCGATCCGGATCGCGTCCTTCGCCTTCTGTGTCGCGCCCTCCTGGTCGTGCATATGCACCCACGAGTTCTGCTCGCGGATGTTGGCCATCTCGAACCGGAAGGGGTTGAGGCCTGCGTCCTTGGTAGCCGCACGGAACGTCGGCTCGTGCAGGCGCGGCGAACAGGCCGCGACCACGACACCGGTCAGGTCGTTCTCCTTGACCGCGTCCTGGATCGTGACCTGCCCAGGCATCGAGCACTGGTACTTGTAGTCGTTGACGTAACCGACATTCGGCAGGGTCTTCGCGTACTCTTTCACTGCCTCGATATCGATCGAGCCAGCGATGTTGGTGCCGCAGTGACAGACGAAGACTCCGATCCGCGGCGCCTTGGGCTTCTCAGATGTTGATGGTGAAACAGCTTCTGCCATGATTCTTACTCCCTCACAGCACCTTCTTCAGGAATGGTTCCGTGCTGATCGCATGGAGGTCGAGGCCCAGCTCCGACGGGCTCATGCCCTGGGCAAGTCCGAGCAGTTCTGCATAGTGGAAGACCGGCATGTCGTACTTGATGCCGAACTTCTCCTCGATCTCGATCTGGCCGCGGTCGAACTGGAGCTGGCAGAACGGGCAGAGGTCGACCACCGCATCGGCACCCGCCTCGACGATATTGATCAGCTTCTCGTTCGTGATGTCGAGCGAGTGGACGAGGTCGTATCCCCGCACGCCGCCGCCCGCACCGCAGCACTGCATCTTGTTCCGATACTCGACGGCCTCTGCACCGAGGGCCTCGACGAGCTCCTCAACCCACCGTGGGGCTTCGGTTGATCCAAGGTGGCGCTCCTTCTTCGGCTTCATCAGGTGACAGCCGTAGTGGGCAGCGACCTTGACACCCTTGAGCGGGACTTTGATCGACTCGCGGATCTTGTCAACGCCCACGATATCGGGATCGTACAGGAGCTCGCCGAGGTGCCAGACATCGATCGTGCCCTTGTACTCCATGTCGATCTCCTTGAGGACTTCGTTGACGCCGTCACGGAGTTCCTTGTTGTGCTTGAGCTTGTGGTTGACCTCGTAGATCGACTTGTAGCAGCCGTTGCAGATAAGGGCGATATCGAGGCCCATCTGCTCCGCGAGGACAACGTTCCGGGCTGCCATCGCGTACCAGACGTTCAGGTCGATCGAGCCGAACGCGCCCGGCGCGGGACAGCAGCTGGCGCCCTCGAGCGGGACCAGGTCGATTCCAAGCCGCTTGCTCGTCCGGATCGAAGCCGACTCGCTGCCGGGGTACCGGTTCGGGGCGATGCACCCAAGATAAAAAGCGTATTTGTGCTCGGTCATCCTTCTCTCTCCTTGACGATGCGGTCCGCGTTCTCCTTGAGTTTGTAATGGTCGATGATCTTCTGTATCCCCTTGACGTACTCGGGGTACATGTGCGTGGTCGGGGGGTCACGCGTCAGGCCGAGCTTCTCCCGGGCCATGCGGTTCGCATCATTATTGGGAACCCCGTGGCCGGATGAGTAGATGGCCTGGACGGTCTTGAGGAAGTTGACCGGGATGATGTCGCGCTGGAACGCGAGGTTCCGCATGGCCATGATAACGTCGGTCGGCGCGAGATCGCGGGGGCATCGGTCCGTGCAGGAGTAGCAGGTCGTGCAGAGCCAGAGGTCGGGGTCCGTCAGGGCCTCCTCCTCGAGCCCGAGCACGCCGCGGCGCATGAACTCGCGGATGCGGTAGGTCGATCGCGGCGCCGAGGGGCAACCGCCCGTGCAGGTCCCGCACTGGAAGCACATGTGGGCCATCGAGTCCGCAAGCTTCTCGACATCCTTGGTGAATTCAGGGTTTGACTGGTCGCGACGGTAGTACCGGTCGCGAAGTTTTTCGTTCAGTTTGGGGTCGGGGTAGTTCTTTGTCGCCATGATACACCCACTCTAGGCTGCTCCGGCCTCGCCGACGGTCTTCAGCTCGGTGTCGCCGGGCGTGGTCTCCTTGACCTTGCTCGTCCGCGGGGTGCAGAGTTTCTCCATAATCTTCTTGTAGAGATCCGTCTCCTTGCCCTTCATGTGGAACGCGGTCCGCTTCAGGACGATCGCGTCCTCGGACGGGCATGCGACCACGCAGGCGCCGCACTTGATGCAGAGGTCCTTGTTGATCGCGACGTTCGCCTCCTGCTCGCCGGCCAGCTCGAAGGCGGGCTTCGGCTCGGGCGCGTAGAGAGCGCGGGTGGGGCAGATCTCGATGCAGGTCGAACAGCCGCCGGGGCACTTATCGGGGTAGACCTCGATCTCGCCCTCGATCAGCTTGTCCATCGTGATCGCCTCCTCGGGGCAGGCGACCTCGCACCAGGTGCAGGTGATGCAGTTCTCGGGCATGATCTCGACCGTGCCCTCGAGCTTCTTGTCCTGGACCGTCCGCTCGACCGTGATCGCCTCCTCGGGGCAGAGGTCGACGCAGACCTTGCATGCATCGCAGTCCCGCTCCTCCAAGCGGATGACCTCGCCCTCGAGCTTGGTCGATGCGCCGCTGAGCGGCTCGCGCCTGATCTCGATGTCCTTACAGACGACGGCGCAGATTCCGCAGAGGTTGCACTTCTCGGTATCGACCGTGAAGGTCGTCGTGGCCTTCAGCGCCTCCTGGCGCTGGGTGCCCACCTCGGACTCACCCTCGTACTCGGTGACGTTCCGGTCGATTGCGTCCTCCGGGCAGACGTCCGAACAGATCGTGCACTTCGAACACTTCTCATCGTCGATCTTCGCGTTCCGGTCGTACTGGGGGAAGCCCTCCTGCTCGATGATCGGCAGGCGCTCCTCGCCGTCGACCCTGAGACTCAGGGCCGAGAACGGACAGAGACAGACGCAGACGCCACAGTACGAGCACTTCTCCTCGTCCACGTTGATAGCAGGCTCGTCGATCGCGCCACGCTTTGCCGCGCCCACGAGCCCGAACGTGATAGCCTCCTCCGGGCAGGCCTCGACGCAGATGCCGCATCCGGCGCATTCCTTGACATCGAGGACCAGGTTGTTCGTGGTCTGGAGCAACTTCTGCTCCATGATCACGTCGTCTCCTACCCTCTTCTTTGAGAACTTTGGAAACATCGTTGACATTGCCATAAAGGTACCCTCTCGCATCGAATGATTACTGCACACCGGCCTCGGCGGGTGGCGGGTTTACGTCAAGCCTGATCACGTCGTAGGGACAGGCCTCGACACAGACGCCGCAGCCGGCGCAGAGCTCCCCACGGAAGTCGAGGACCAGCGCCTTGCCGTCCTTGACCCGGTAGATCTTCTCATTCGTCACCGGATCCTCGGTGTAGAGCTCGAGCGCTCCGACCGGACACGCAACCACGCAGTTGTTGCATCCGGTGCAACGCTCCATGTTTATATGCACTGCAAATGCCATGGTTTTACACCAGCAATAATGATCGAAGGTCGTTCGATTATCAAGAGTTTGGTAAAAATACCCTAATAAATGTCTCTGTTCGTTTTTCGCTCGGTTTGCCCTCCTGACCTCAACAGGTCAATGAACCCGTGTAACATGAATCTAGGTGTTAACCATATTGAGGATTTAGATCACGGCATGCGTATGCGCTCTTTTCGGCAAAAGCAGAAAAGTTATTTGCTTTTGCCCGGTAACCGTGAAAAACGAGGACCATTCATGGAATATAACGGAGTCCCGATCGACGATACCTATGCAGAGGCATTTCCTGCCTGGATCTCGCGGGTGATCATCACGGGGGCGACGAAGGAGTTCGCCCTGGCGGCGGCCACCGAGGCGAGCGGATTTGCCACCTCGACCATCGGCTGCCCCTGCGAGGCGGGGATCGAGTGCTACCTGCCCGGGGAGGATACGCCCGATGGCCGGCCCGGGTACTCGCTCCTGATCTGCAACCCATCCAAGAAGAAGCTGAAGGAGCAGCTGATCGAGCGGATCAGCGAGTGCATCCTCACCGCCCCCACGACGGCAGCCTTCGACGGCATGCCCGAGGCCGATGAGAAGATCCCCGTCAAGCTCCACTTCTTCGGCGACAAGTTCGAGTACCAGGTCACCGTCGGCGGACGTGAGTGCTGGGCGATCCCGATCATGGAGGGGGACTTCATCGTCGAGGAAGAGTACGGCGCTGTGAAGGGCGTTGCCGGCGGCAACTTCTTCGTGATGGGCGAAAACCAGATGGCGGCGCTGATGGGCGCGAAGGCGGCAGTCGATGCGATTGCCGACGTTCCCGGCGCGATCACGCCGTTTCCCGGCGGCATCGTCGCCTCGGGCTCCAAGGTGGGCTCGAAGTACAAGTTCATGAACGCCTCGACGAACGAGGCCTACTGCCCGACGCTTCGCGACAAGGTTCCGGATACGAAGGTTCCCGCGAACGTCACGGCTCTGTACGAGATCGTCATCGACGGCGTGAACGAGGAGGCGGTTCGGAACGCGATGGCCGTCGGCGTCAAGGCGGCGGCGAAGATCCCTGGAGTGGTCTTCATCAGTGCCGGAAACTATGGCGGCACCCTGGGCCCCGTCCAGATACAGCTCAAGGACCTCTTCTAATCCCCTTTTCCACACTCTTTATCACGGTGCGCCGCCAACCAGATAGTTTGTTCGCATACCGGAGAACCATTCAATGCGGACGGGGTATTCTCATGACAATGGAGAAGTGGATCTGTCTCGAGTGTCACTACATCTACGACCCCGCCAAGGGCGACAGGACCCAGAACATCCCCCCGGGAACGCCGTTCGAGGTCCTGCCCAATACCTGGCGCTGTCCGGAATGCAAGATCCTGAAGGTGAAGAAGGGAGTCTTCAAGAAGTACGTCGAGGGCACCTAAACCCTCGCTCGTCCCCTCATTTGCAGGCGTTCATTTCCTTTCCAGCGCCTGACGCGCCTCGACCAGGACGTGAGAGTGACGATCGCACCGAACCCGCGCCACGACAATTTTTTAATAAGTCCTAATCAGCCCCGTCGACTCCCCGGCGCCGCCGTTCTGAACAATTCCTCCGTGGTTGCCGGGTGGGTAGAACCCCATCGCTCCGGGTGATTGTCGCGTTCAACGAGCACAGGAGGTGACTCGCTGGCAATCATCAATAACTTGACCATCAAAGAGACTGGTATGCAGGTTGAGAAGCGGTTCTCCGGCCGCGCGGCCGGGTTCACCGAGTCGGTAATCCGGGAGATGACCCGCAAGGCGAACAAGGCCGGGGCGATCAACCTGGCACAGGGGTTTCCCGATTTCGCCGCGCCCGACTCGCTGAAAGAGGCTGCCTGTCGTGCGATCCGCGACGATGTCAACCAGTACGCGATCACGTGGGGCTCCCAGAGGCTCCGTGAAGCGCTTGCCGCCAAGGTCGCTCGCTACAACGGCATGGACTTCGACCCCGGGTCCGAGATCACGGTCGGCTGCGGCTCCACCGAGGCGATGATCGCCTCCATGCTCGCACTCGTGGATCCGGGCGACGAGGTGGTCGTTGTCGAGCCATTCTACGAAAATTACGGCCCGGATACGGCAATTGCAGGTGCGACCCCCGTCTTCGTGCAGGGCGGAGCCGGGTTCGCGATCGACGAGGATGCGCTCAGTGCCGCCTTCGGCCCGAAGACCAGGGCGATCGTACTCAACACCCCCAACAACCCGACCGGCCGCGTGTACAGCGCCGGCGAGCTCCGGATCATCGCCGACCTCTGTATCGATCACGACGCCTACGCCTTCGTCGACGAGATCTACGAGCACATCCTGTACGACGGGCACGGTCACCTCTCGCTCGGTTCCCTCCCGGGCATGGAGGACAGGACGGTCACGATCGGATCGTTCTCCAAGACCTACTCCGTGACCGGCTGGCGGGTCGGGTATGCCCTCGCCGATCGGCGACTCAGTGACGCTATTCGAAAGGTTCACGATTTTCTTACCGTCGGCGCTCCGGCGCCCCTGCAGGAGGCGTGTGTGGCAGCACTCGAGCTCCCGGACGCATACTATGACGACCTCGCAGCCCTCTACGACCGAAAGCGCCGGATTCTCCAGGACGGGCTTGCCCGGGCGGGGCTGCCATGTGACACGCCCGAAGGGGCGTACTACCTCTTCTGCGACATCTCGGGGTTCGACCACGACGACCTGAGTTTCGCGGATCTTCTCATCGAGGAGGTCGGCGTCGCGGCAGTACCGGGAAGCAGTTTTTTCTCGCGAGGCGGGTCCGATCGGATCCGGTTCACCTTCTCGAAGCGGGACGAGACCCTGGTCGAGGCCTGTCGGCGGCTCGAACGCCTGAACGATGTGTAGACTGCCGGCAAAGCCGCAGCGGTAGCGTATCACGGGGAGATCGCCGATCTCGGCATCGCGTGAGCGGGATATCCATCTCTATGGAGTTCGCACCGGCTCGTAGGCTCCCGGGAGAGCCTTCCGAACGAGAAAAAAGGAACCGACGACCTTCCTCCCGGTTCGTTCAGGGAGTCGTTGGCTCGGCGTTATGCAGGCGAAGCCAGTTCGAGTACTCGCGCCTGAGGGTGAGCAGCTCCGTCTGGGTCAACTCCTTGCGCCCGGAGATATAGAGATAGTCCTCGAGCTGGTTGACCACCTCCTCCGCGTCGCGGTAGTCCCTGACGTCGAGGTAGTGTGGGACGGCCTTGACGTTTATCACCTCGCCGCAGACATGGCAGAGCTTCCAGCGCTCGAACCGGTCGGCGTAGGTGAAGGTCGCGCAGCCCGGACAGCGCAGTACATGGTACATACTGCATTCATACCGTTTTGCACCGTCGTTTATATACTTTGGTTTTTGTATTCAGCGAATGCTATGGTGGCTGGCGGAAAAAATGGAAAAGGGATGGGATCCAGCAATTTCAGGATATCGGGTGATCGTTCTGGTCCCCGCGACCGATCCCCTTGTATATCCACCCCGCCCGGATGAAGGGATCGGGATCGACGAGGTTACGGCCGTCGACGAGGACCGGGTGCTCCCGCCCGGTCGATCTGCGAACCGCCACGGGGTCGAGGCGACGGTACTCGTCATGCCCCGTGAAGAGCACGACCGCGTCCGCACCGTCGGTGACACCGCCGAGATCGGTGGAGAGCGGAACACCGGGGTACGAGAGGACATGGGGATCGTGCACCCTTACCTCGGCCCCGGCCTCGAGGAGCAGGTCGCGGTAGGGCTCTGCCGGGGGGTTCCGGGCGTCGTCCGAGTTCCCGATAAACGCCCATCCGAGCAGGGCGACTCGGGCACCCTCGAGGGAGCGCCCGTCGCGAGCGAGGCCCTCCCGGGTTAGCCGGGCCATGTGCGCGGGCATGAAGTCGTTGATCCGGCGAGCGACCACGTAGAGCGACATCAGGTCTCCGGGGAAGTCGAGGGTATCCGTTCCGAGCATCCGGGCGCCACGCTCCAGGTGGTACGTGTCCTTGGTCAGGCAGTGGCCCCCCACGCCCGCACCGGGCCAGAGAACGGCACGGGTGATCCCCTCTCCGCGGAGGCTGTCGACCCCGGCACGGACGTCGTAGACGTTGATCCCCATGGCCTCGCAGTAAAGGGCCAGCTGGTTGATGGCCGCGATCTGGAGGTCGCGGAAGGTGTTCTCGGCGGTCTTGGTCGCCTCGGCCGCCGTCGCGGTCATCGGAATGATCCGGCCGACGGTCAGGACGTGTTCGTACAGCTCGGCAGCCCGCGCCGTCGAGGGGTCGTCGATCCCGCCGACGATCCGATCATGCTCTCGTATGTTCCGGATGAGCCGCCCGACCATCACCCGCTCGGGCGCATGGGCGAGGGCGAAATCGACCCCGGCGCGCAGGCCCGACGCCTCCTCCAGGAGCTCGCGGGCGGGGCCGACCGTCGTGCCCGGCGTGATGGTGGACTCGAGCACGACCAGGGTACCCGGCACCAGGTGCTCGCCGACACGGCGGACGCCGTCGAAGAGCGGGCCGAAATCGGGGAGCAGATCCTTCGGGTCCTTGAACGGCGTCTGGATGGCCAGTGCGACCGCGTCGCACCCGGCGACCTGCGAGAAGTCGGAGGTGCAGGAGAAACGGCCGTTGCGAACGGCCTCCTCGAGGAGGGGCTCGAGCTCCGGCTCCTCTCCCTTCAGGGGACTCTCGCCCCGGTTCAACATCTCGATCTTGTACCCCGAGGACGGCGAGTCGCGCTGGAAACCGAGCACACGGTCGATCCCGGGCGCATGCGCGAAGAGGACTGCCGCCGGGATCCCGACGTAGCCCATCCCGACCACGCCGACAGAGCGGATCGGACCACGTTCCTCGAGCAGGGCGGCAAGGGGTGATGACATCTCAGAATGCATGGGCGGGGCGAGGCAAAAAATTGCGGGCCGCCGGTGTTTGGGGGTCCGATCACTTTCACACCGCGATCTGAAGATTGATTAGCGCCCTGCCGACAACATTCCTCCACGAACGATGGCAGGCGCACCGCTCGGCAGGGTCGCATCGCGGCTGAGGGAGACGATCGATCGGAACCGCGAGTACTCCGTCGTTGAGAATGATAACCTCTTCCGGGCGAGCTTCGTCGACCGGCATGTCTTCTCGAGCGAGCACGGTCGCGCCCGGGCCCTGCTGGCGAACCTGCTCGCCGAGTACGAAGGGGTGTCCGTCGAGGAGGCCGTCACCGGTGCGTGGAGATCCAGCCCTGGCGGAGAGTCCTGGGTGGTCTCGTCCACCGAGCCGGTGCCCGGCCCGTTCTCCCGCCCGGAGACGGCCCTCAGGCTCCTTCGCCGGGACCTCCGCCTCGTCCACGGGGTCGGGCCCGCCCTGGAGTCGCGCCTCTCCCGGCGCGGCTACGCGTCCATCGACGACCTCGTCTGGCACCGCCGCCTCGCACCAGCGGCGCGCTGGGCGCTCGATGCCCTCGACTCAGGCGATCCGTCACGCATCGCGAGGTTCTGCGCGGACCGTCGCGGGCGGTCCCACCCCGACTACTTTCTGGCGTCCGATCTCTGCGACGAGGCGGGACATGTCTACCTGGACCTCGAGACCCTCGGGCTCTTCTCGCGGCCGGTAATCCTCTTCGGCATCGCCCGTCGCCGGGGCGCGCAGGTCGAGGTCGAGCAGCACCTGGTCCGTGACCCCGCCCACGAGCGGGGGGCGCTCGCCAGCGCGCTCGAGGCCATCGAGGATGCCTCGCTGCTGGTCAGTTTCAACGGCCGTTCCTTCGACGCCCCGTACCTGGCCGAACGGGCTGCCTACTATGGCCTCGGTCTCGCGCTCCCTGACAACCACCTCGACCTCCTCCCACTCGCCAGACGGCTCTGGCGCGATCGGCTCGCCGACTGCCGGCTCTGCACGGTCGAGGCCGGTGTGCTCGGTCGCGAGCGGACCGACGACCTGCCCTCGGCCATGGTGCCCGAGTTCTACACCGCCTACCACCGGTCGGGCAACCCCGGGCCGCTCCTGCCGATCCTCGCCCACAACCGCGAGGACCTCGTCTCGATGGTCAGGCTGGTCACACACCTCCGCGAGGTCTGCTGTGCCGGCTGAAGAGACCGCACCGTCTCCGTCCATCGGCGGTCCCGGCCCCGCCTCCTGCATCGCCCACGTCGAGCGCCTGCCCGCGAAGGAAGCGAGGTACGCCGAACCGGTTCGCCCGTTGCCATCGCCGCTCGCGAGCTGGCTCGAACACGAGGGGGTGCGGCTGTACACGCACCAGGCCGCGGCGCTCGACGCCGTCCGCGATCGCCACGACCTCGTGCTGACCACGCCCACGGCCTCGGGTAAGACACTGGCCTTCACGCTCCCCGTGCTCGAGGCGCTCCTCCTCGACCCTGCCGCGACGGCCCTGTACCTCTACCCGACCAAGGCGCTCGCGAACGACCAGCTCCGCGTGCTCCTCGACGCTGAGACAGCTACCGGTATCGGCGTTCGTCCCGCCGTCTATGATGGCGACACGCCGGCATCGCGCCGACCCGGGATCCGGCAGCGGTCCCGGATCGTCCTCTCGAACCCGTACGAGCTCCACCAGGTGCTGCCCTGGCACGCCAAGTGGCACCGGTTCCTCTCGGGCCTCCAGGTCGTCGTCGTGGACGAGGCCCACCGGTACCGCGGTGTCTTCGGCGCGAATATCGCACTCCTCCTCCGCCGGCTTCAGCGGGTCTGCCGGCACCACGGCGCCGAGCCGGTCTTCGTTCTCTCGACCGCGACTCTCGCGAATCCGGGCGAGTTCGCCGAGACCCTGACCGGCAGGAGGGCCGTGCTGATCGACGAGAGTGGTGCCCCGCAGGGTCCCCGCGAGTTCGTGCTCTACAACCCGTCCGCGACCGACCCGGCGCGCTCGACGCTCACCGATGCCAAGCGCCTCTTTGTCGAGTGCGTCGAGCGCGAGCTCCAGACCCTCTGCTTCGCGTCATCGCGAAAAGCCGCCGAGATGATGGGCGCATGGGCCCGCGATGATCTCGCGGACCCGGACACGATCGCGACGTACCGGGCGGGCTACCTCGCCGACGAGCGGAGGGAGATCGAGCGCGGGCTCAAGGAAGGACGACTCCGGGGGGTGGTGACCACGAACGCGCTCGAACTCGGGATCGACGTCGGCGGTCTCGACGCGGTCGTGATCGCCGGGTATCCCGGCTCGGTCTCCGCGACGTGGCAGCAGGCGGGGCGCGCCGGACGCACGGGCGGCCCGGCGTATGCGGTCCTGGTGGCGAACGAGGGACCGCTCGACCAGTATTACATGCGTCACCCCGCCGAGTTCTTCGGCCGTCCCCACGAGCACGCCTGCCTCGATCCGTCCAACCCCCCGGTGCTCGCGGGCCATCTCCTCTGTGCGGCCGCGGAGCTTCCCCTCACCGGCGGGGACCGTCTCCTCTTCGGCGACGGCCTCGACGACCTCCTCGGCCCCCTCCGGGACCACCATCTCCTGCGCGAGACCCCGTACGGCCATGTCTACTGCGGTCCCGGCCGAGCCGTCGAAGCGGTCGACCTCGCGGGCACCGCGGACGACCGGTTCACCGTGGTCGCTGACGGCCGCCTCCTCGAGACCCTCGACCGGGACCATGCCTATCGCGAGGCACACCCGGGCGCGGTACTGCTTCACCAGGCGGAGTCGTATCGGGTCACGGCCATGGATCTCGAAGCTCGCGAGTGCACGGCCGAGCCCGTTGACGTGGACTACACGACCGCCCCCCTCTTCACGACCTCCATCGTTCCCGGCGCCCCTGACGGTGAGCATCGTCACGGGTCCCTCTCCGTGCGGGTCGGCGAGGTGACCGTGGAGCAGGAGTTCGGGGGATACCGGGTCAGGCGGTACGGCGAGACCGTCGCGGTCATTCCCCTCGAACTGCCCCCGCTCTCGTTCGAGACAACCGGCTGCTGGTGGACCCTCCCGCCCGGTCTTCCGGGCGCGCTCGCCGCTGCAAGCCTCGACCCTGCCGGCGCGCTCCACGGTGCCGAGCACGCCCTGATCGCGTGCCTCCCCATACATCTCCTCTGCGACCGCGCCGACCTCGGCGGCTTCTCGACCGTTCGCTTCTCGTCCCCCTTGACGGCCGGTGACGGCTGCCCAGCGATCTGCGTCTACGACGGCGCGACCGGCGGAGCCGGCCTCTCGCGCGCTGCCGCGGCGCTGCTGCCCGAGGTCGCGGCAACAGCCCGCGCCCTGGTTGCCGACTGCCCCTGCGAGGACGGATGCCCGTCCTGCATCTACTCGCCCAAGTGCGGCAACGACAACCAGCCCCTCGATAAGATCGGCACGGTGGCCGTGCTGGACGAGCTCCTCCGGCTGGCAACAACCCCATAAAGCCGGACCGCCTATGCTACGGGGATGACCGAGGTCTCCCCCGCGATGGCCGCGTACCTCGATGCCCTCCAGGTTCAGCTTGCCGAAGCGATGGCGGTCGCGGAGGAGGCGCGTCGCCGGGGCCTCGATCCGTCGACCAGGGTCGAGATCCCGGTCGCCAACGACCTCGCGGACCGGGTGGAGGCCCTCCTCGGGATAACCGGCGTCGCCGGACGCATACGCGAGCTCGAGGCCACCATGTCACGCGAGGAGGCGTCGCTCCGCATCGGGGACGACTTCGTCGCTCGCCGCTTCGGCGAGACCACGGTCGAGGAGGTGCTGGACCACGCCATACGAACGGCGATGGCGCTCCTGACCGAGGGTGTCGTGGCTGCCCCCACCGAGGGGATCGGCAAGGTCGGCCTGGGCCGGAACGACGACGGGAGCGAGTACCTCAAGATCTACTACGCCGGGCCGATCCGGTCGGCTGGTGGAACGGCACAGGCCCTCTCCGTCCTGGTGGGCGACTATGTCCGGCAGGCGCTCGGGATCGAACGCTACTTCCCGCGGTCCGACGAGGTCGAGCGGTACGTCGAGGAGATCCGGCAGTATAACTCGATCATGAGCCTCCAGTACCTGCCGAGCGACAGGGAGATCCGGATGATCGTCGAGAACTGCCCGGTCTGCATCGATGGCGAGGCGACCGAGCAGCAGGAGGTCTCGGGGTACCGGAACCTCGAGCGGGTCGAGACCAATACCGTGCGCGGGGGCATGGCGCTCGTCGTCGCCGAGGGGCTGGCCCTCAAGGCGCCGAAGGTACAGAAGAATGTCCGGAAGATGGGGATGGCCGGCTGGGAGTGGCTCGATACCCTGATCGGCGGCGCCGCGAAGGCCGCCGACGACGATGACGCCGGGGTCAAGCCGAAGGACAAGTACCTCCGCGACCTGATCGCCGGCAGGCCGGTCTTCTCGTACCCGATGCGGACGGGCGGTTTCCGGCTCCGATACGGCCGATCGCGGAACACGGGCTTCGCGGCGGCCGGGCTGAACCCGGCGACCATGCACCTGCTCGGCGAGTTCCTCGCCATCGGGACGCAGATGAAGGTGGAGCGGCCGGGGAAGGCGGCGGGGATCGTGCCCGTGGACACGATCGAGGGTCCGACCGTGGTGCTCCGGAACGGCGACGTGCTGAGGATAGACGACCTTGACGAGGCCCGACAGGTCCGGCCGGAGGTCGATCGGATCCTCGACATCGGCGAGATCCTGATCTCGTATGGGGAGTTCCTTGAGAACAACCATGTCCTGGTACCTGCCGGGTACTGCGACGAGTGGTGGCGGCTCGAACACGAGGCCCCTCCGCCTACCGACGAGGTGGAGGCGATCGGGTACGCGCTCTCGGGCGGGTTCCTCCACCCGGCGTTCCAGCCGTTCTTCGACGACCTGCCGCCGACCGCGATCGACGCCCTCGCCGGGTTCGTCGCCCGGGCGGGGCGGATCGAGAACGGCTCGCTCCGTCTGCCCAACGACTCGGATGCCAAGCGGTGGCTCGAGGAGGCGCTCGTCTCGCACCGCGTCCGTAACGACGAGATTGTCATCGACCAGCATCTCGTCCTGCTCGCTGCGCTCGGCCTCGACATCGGGCTGCGGCGCACGAGCGCGTGGAGCGATGCCCCCCGCACCAGCACCCTCGCCCTCGTCCAGCACCTCTCCGGAATGCGGATGCGGGGGAAGGCCGGGACCCGTATCGGCGGGCGGATGGGCCGACCGGGGAAGTCCAAGCCCCGCGAGATGAAGCCGCCGCCGCATGGGCTCTTTCCTGTCGGCGAGGCCGGCGGCTCGCGCCGCTCGTTGCAGGAGGCCGCATCCTTCTCCATCCGCCCGAACGCCGACGGTGGAATGGTCGCGACCGAGGTCGGCGAGCGGCGCTGCCCGGCCTGCGGCACGGTCACCTATCGTAACTGCTGCGACTGCGGCACCCACACCCAGCCGGTCTTCCGCTGCCCGCGCTGCAACCGCGCCACCGACGTGGAGGGCTGCCCGGCGTGCGATACCGGGACGGTCTGCTCGCAGAAGATCGAGGTCAACGTCCGCCAGGAACTTGCGGATGCCATGGACCGGGCAGGGGTCCGACCCGGCCAGGTCACGTTGATCAAGGGGGTCAAGGGGATGATCTCGCGAGAACGGGCGGTCGAGGACCTTGCCAAGGGCGTGCTCCGGGCAAAGGCCGGGATCTTCGTCTTCAAGGACGGTACGTCCCGGTACGATATGATCGACCTTCCGATAACCCATGTGCGCCCGGCGGAGATCGGAATCGGACCCACCAGGCTCGCCGCGCTCGGGTACGGGACCGACATCGATGGCCGGCCGCTCGAGGCGATGGACCAGGTGATAGAGCTCCGGCCCCAGGACATCCTCGTTTCCGAGAAGTGCGGCGAATGGCTCGTCCGCGTGGCGGGGTTCGTGGACGACGAGCTCGAGCGCCTTTACGGTCTCCCGCCGTACTACCGGGCGACGTGCCCGGCGGACCTGGTCGGCACGCTCCTGATGGGGCTTGCCCCGCATACGTCGGCCGGCGTCCTCTGCCGGCTCGTCGGCTACACGAAGGCGAACGTCGGGTACGCCCACCCCTTCTTCCACGCGGCAAAACGCCGCAACTGCTTTCACGGCGACACGGAGATCGAGGTCTGGGACTACCGGTCCGCCTGGCGTCGCGTGCCCGTCCGCGAGTTCGTGCTCGAGCAGTTCGACCTCTCCCGCGCCGATCTCGACCACGCGGGCACCTTCTGGTCCGATCCCGCGAGGCCGTTTGCGACCAGGGCAGTCGACGTCACCGGGCGCCCCCGTGTCCGGCGGATCACGGCCGTCTCGGTTCACCGCGCCCCGCCGTCGCTGCTCCGGATCGAGACCGTCCAGGGCCACGTCCTCGCGGTGACGCCGGACCATGCCATGCTCGTCCTCGAGGAGGATCGGGTCCGGCGGGTCCGCGCGGTCGAGCTCAGGGTGGGAGACCCGCTCCCGGCCGGGGTTGGACCAACGGTCCTCGCGGACCGGGTCGCGAGAATCGACAAGGTGCCCTGCCCCGACGACCGTGTATACTGCCTGACCGTTGCCGAGGACCACTCGGTCCTGGCAAACGGTGTCTTCACTGGCCAGTGCGACGGGGACGAGGACTGCGTGATGCTCGTCCTCGACGGCCTGCTGAACTTCTCGCGCCGCTTCCTTCCCGAGACGCGGGGCGGAAGCATGGATGCGCCGCTCGTGTTGACCACGCGGCTCGACCCCAAGGAGATCGACAAGGAGTCCCTCAACATCGATGTTGGCGAGGGGTATCCGCTGGAGTTCTACCTCGCGGCCCTCGAGTGCGCACACCCGCGGGACGTCGATGCACTCGTCGACCGGGTCGAGCACCGTCTCGGCACCCCGGGGCAGGTCGAGGGGTTCCGGTTCACGCACGACACCTCGGACATCTCCCTCGGGCCCCTCGAGTCGACGTACACCTCGCTCGAGACCATGGCTCAGAAACTCGAGGCCGAGCTGGAGCTTGCCGTGCGGATCCGGGCCGTGGACGCCGACGACGTGGCCGAGCGGGTGCTCAACACCCACTTCATCCGTGACCTGATGGGGAACCTCTCCGCCTTCTCAAAGCAGAAGTTCCGCTGCACGCGTTGCTCGGCCAAGTACCGGCGGATGCCCCTGGGCGGCAAGTGCTCGGGCTGCGGCCAGGCCGTGATTCCGACTGTCCACGAGTCCTCGGTCAAGAAGTACCTCGAGATGTCGCGGCGGATGTGCGCGGATTACGAGGTGACCGAGTACACGCGCCAGCGGATAGAGGTGCTCGACCTGGCGATCGAGTCGACCTTCGGTCGCCCGAAGGTCGAGCAGCTGGGGCTCGCCGACTTCCTCTGAGAGGATCGCCGGATTTTTACCGTTGCGGGCTCCACGCTGATCCGCGCGTGAGCGACTGGGCGGCGACCGTTTCGCAGGGTTGCGCAAGGATTAATGCGGTCGCTCGCCCTCCACCTACCGGGCAACCAGGAGCGAGTGTAACCAAGCGGCCAACGGTGACCGACTCAAGATCGGTTCTCGCAGGAGTTCGCAGGTTCGATTCCTGCCACTCGCATATAGACAGGGAGTTCAAATCCCTGACATTTTCCCCTTTTTGCCGATACGGCACGGGAATGGACTTGATTTCACCAATATTGAACTCAGGATCAGACACAAACCAGGCATAATCGGAAATTCTGCCTCAAAATCGCTCGAGAACGCGAGATATGGCGTTCTTTTTCGAGTGGCTTACCGGGGAACGGAACAGCGCGCGGATTTCGCCCCATTTTCCCCTTCTTAGCCGAAGTGGTGCCGCACCAAGGACGGACCGTCTGATAGAGGGGGTAGTGGTCACACAGGGACCATCACCCCCGACAGCTCATCACACTCCACCTCGAGTTCATTCACCAGCGGTTCAGGCTGGCCAGGGTCGCCCTCACGTCCCGGCCAGGCCATGAACCCCGCCGCCGCAGGACCCATACCACCAGGAACCCCACGGCAGAGCCGATACCGATCCCGAGAACGGGATCCATGATCACGCCAGCGCCGGCACGGCGTCAGCCCACGCTTCGACGGCCGTCAGAATGCTGTCGGCCTCGTACGACGAGATCGTCAGCCGGTTCCGCGTGAGGTTCAGCGTGTACGTCTCGCCGTTCGCGTCGTGGCAGCGCAGCCGCGCCGAGAACGAATCGGCGTCCGTCTCGTGGACGGCCGTGCCGCCCATGGCGGTGGCCAGCGCCGTGTTCGCGAGCACGGTGGCGACGTTCGCGGTGTACGCGGCAACGGTCGGACACTTGATCGAGACCTGGCCGACCGTCTCGGCCTCGTTGTCCTCGTAGATGACGCGGCCGGTGTAGGCCTCGCTAATCTTCTCGACGGGGTCGTGAGTCTCGGTGCCGACCTGGTAGCCCGTGCAGCCGAACGGGTTGCTCGTGAGCACGTCGTCGACGACTTCGGCGAATGCGGTCACGTCCGCGATGGGCGTGGCCAGGATACGCACGGCAGTCTTGACGACGCCGCTCTGGACAAAATTTGCCATCTCCTTACTCCTCGGGATACAATCCCTGCAAATAGGTATACAGTACAGCTATTTATTCTGCTCAAACGATGGGAGATGCCATACAGAACGATTCTTCCATCCACAGTCGTCCACCCCTCTGCCGGCTCGCTTCCGCTTCGCTGCTCGCCGGCACGGGGGAGGGGGCTCGCGCCGCCCCCTCCCGCCGCGCTGATGGCGCGGCACTCTCCCCCGCGGCCCCGATCACGATAGCCTGGAGGATTCCCGTCCTTCCTGGGCGGGCGGGTGGGATCGACAGTGAGCCGGCCGGAGGTCGGCGAGCGTCCCCGCACAGGAAGACACCGACCCGGCCGAGCATAAGTGAGGCCGGCGGCGCGGTCGCGCAGCGACGGCGCCGGACGAGGCGCGAGCGGTCCGCGGCAGCGGTCCGCGCGGCGCGAAACCGGGACCGTTGATCCACGGCCAGAGGGCAGGCGCGCGGTCGCGAACGAGCGCCGGCGTACGGTCGCGAGGAGCGACGCCGCGCCGTCTCCGCCTCTCGCGCGGGGACGGGGGCGGGTGGCGGGCGTCCGTCGCAGTGTGGCGAGCGCCTCGAGCATTCCACGTGACGGTGCCGGCGCTTCTCCATCGCGGACGGAGCGGCGGGTCGGCGATCTCCTGCCGCGCTCGCCGAGACCGTGGGGCGGGCGGTCCGCGCGCCAGGAAAAGAGGGGATCAGTCCTCGTCCGGCTCCATGATCGTGATGACCGGCTCGCCCTCGTCGCCGGGCCCGATCACGGCCTTGAGCGTAACCAGCCTCGAGAAACCGCCGATCGTGGCGTAGAGCTGGTACCGGACCAGCGAGCCGGCGCGCGGCCGGGTCTTGATCGCGTAGTGGAGCATCCAGAGCACGTCCCAGAGCCGGCCCTCGACCGACTGCCCCGGAGTCTCGTCGGGCTCGACCACGCCGACCCAGACGGCCCGGGTCACCGCGACCGGCACGCGGTAGCCCATCTCGCGCGCCGTCTCCGTGACGTCGACGAGCACGCCGTCCCGCAGGGCGTCAGCGCGCGTGTACGCGACGATGACCGGCCCGAAGAAGGGGTCCATCACCGCCGCCTCCGGTCGCACTCGGCGTCCGGCGCCGTCATCACCCGCGGGCAGTCGGGGTCGGTGCAGACGCCGTGGGCCTCCGGCGCGCGCTCCGACGGCGGCTGCCACCAGGAGCAGAAACGGCAGGTGTTCATGGCTCATCACACCTGCAGGGGAAGCAGTCGCACTCGCCGCACGGCCGGCACCGCTCCTCGAAGCGGCGCCAGAGATCGTCCAGGTCCTGATCGAGCCGGCACGCGAAGTCCTCGTCAACGGCGGCGCCGGCGTCGTCGAGGTAGTGAGCCAGCCGCCAGTAGAATTCCCGATAGGCGCTCTCGACCTCGGCGAAGGTGGGGTTGAGCGGGGTCGGCATCAGTCCCAGGCCTCCCGCATCGCCTCGAACCGCTCTTCCGCGGCCCGCTCGGCGGCCTCGTCGTCGCACTCGCACGGGTCCCGGCCGCAGTCCTCGCCGCAGTGGTCGCAGAGCCGGCAGATCTCCGGCTCGTCGTCGTTCGAGTCGTCCTCGGGAAAATAGGGGCGCATCAGGACCACGCCCCCGCCCGGGCCTCGGCAGCCTCGCAGAACTCGGCCGCCATCAGGGGCAGTTCACGCAGGATGCAGTACTCGTGGGGACATTCGCCGCAGAGCCGGTTGACCAGGGCGGCGCGAAGCGCGCTGAACTCGAGCGGCCCCATCACTCCCGCACCCCCCGCCAGGGTTCCGCGATCGCGCGGGCCGCCGTGACCGCCACCGCGGTCCGGGCCTCGAGGTCATCGATCCCGAGAGCGCGCGCCGAGGCGAGCGCGTCGCGGAGGGCCAGGACGCGGCGGTAGTCGGCCAGCCGCGTGCCGGTCATGTAGCCGTAAGGCGCGCCGAGCAGGATGTCGAGCAGCGCGCCCGAGATCGCGCGGTCGGCCTCCTCGGCGGCCGTCAGGACCCGCACCGGGGGCCGGTCCGCCTCGATGACGGCGCAGATCCGGCGCATGTACGCGCGGGTCTCCTCGCGCGTCCGCTGCTTCCAGGCCATTCACGCCACCGCCGACGCCGGCGCGGTCGCGGCGGAGGGGGCGGCGGCCCCCTCGATCTTGCGGACGATCTTCGATGTCTCGCCCAGGTCCCGCATGTAGTGGACCGTGAGCTGCCGGGTCGGGATCTGCAGGCAGTCGCGCCCGAGCCGGACCAGGACGGATCGGCCGGTCGAGGAGACCTCGGCCGAGGCCGCCGGGACCCGGACCGGCTCGACGTAATCACCGGTGAGCCGGAGATGGTAGAGTGGGACGGTCGCGCCGTCGAAGAGGCGTGCGACCTCGGCCGCGGCGATGTAGTAGGTGGCGAGTTCGCCGTTCTTCAGGCTCAGCCGGATCGCGTCGTGCTGCCGCACGGCGATCCCGATCGTTTCGTAGGTTTCTGACATTGCTTGGCCTCGCAGTGCTTCGCACTACAGTATTCTATAGGGGCTCTGAGTATTTATGGTTATCCATTGGTTAACCAAAGAAAAACCAATGAAAGTATTAAATTAAATAACGGTTGACCAATGGTGCATGCGTGAGATGGAAATTCGGATCTCAGGATACGCCGTTGTTGAAAAGACAGTGACGGCAGTTGGGAACACCGCTCACGTAACCGTCCCCAGGGCTTGGCTGGGGAAACGGGTCAAGGCAATACTACTGGACCCGGTCGATGGTGACGAGTAATCAGCGATCGGGACACAGACGACGGCCGCGATCTTGCGCAGAGCAGAGCGCTTATCACACAGCACATCGACCTGTACCCCGTCCTCATGAGGGCCGGGGGGCAACTACGATTGGCCTCGCAGTGCTCCCCCCGTTATCATTCCTTCGTTCTTCTCTGAGCCGTCTGCCGGGTCAGCGGACGCCCGCGCGCGGACACGCCCGCCCCGATGATCCGCCCGACGACACGACTTCGCCGGCCGGCGCCACCGCATGAACCGGAGAGGCTCGGCCCACGTCCACCGCGGATCACGGGACCGGGCGAGGCCCCGGCGAACGCCCGCCACCCGTCCCCCTCCCCGCGCGTAAGGCCGTGACGGTGCGCCGTCGCTCCTCGCGTCCGCAGCGGGGACGCTCGTTCGCGACCGCGCGCCTGCCTTTCGCCGTGGCCGGACGGTCCCGGTTTTGCGCTTCGCGGACCGCTGCCGCGGACCGCTTGCGCCCCGTTCGGCGCCGTCTCGCTTTCGCTCGACCGCGCCGCCGGCGTCCTCGCCTCGAGCTCATCCGCCGGGATTCCCGCCCACCCGCCCGGCCGCCGACCTCGCCGCACCTGTCGGCGCGGCTTCGCCCGGCGGCCTGGCTCTCTCATTCACCGTGGGCACGTTCATCGAACAGAGGCATCTCGTCATCGTCGCAGGGGAGGTGCCGCGCAGAGCGCGGCGGAGGGGGCGGCGCGAGCCCCCTCCCCGTGCCGGCGAGCAGCGGAGCGGGAGCGAGCCGGGAACCAACTGCGGTAACGGACGCCGCCCGTTGCCGGGAGGGGCAGCGCCGGCAAAGAGTGTGTGCCCTTTACAGCACTGGTCGATACCGCTCACGGAGCGGTCGCCGTGAAGATGACCCTGAGGCACCCGAGCCGGGTCTTTCCTATGAAAAATCTCTCCCGAACAATTCATGACGAAATCGATCATATGCAGAAAACAGTATCATCATGGCAGATGCCTCCGGGTTCCGAGATGCAATCCAGTCTGTTTTCCAGCAATCCGAGAACACCGGTCTAGAGTTCGTGGATATCCGGTCCGGCGACATCCATAGGCGGGTGGGGGGTTACCCGGGCTGCAACCACAAAATGCCGCTCTGCTGTTCCGTGATGAGATCGCTCATGGGAGGTAACGATCGGGTGATCCAGTCCCCGCCGAAGGGAAACGGGGCGAGCCTGGTTATCAGATATTTTTTGCCGAGGGGACAGGTATCCTCCTCAGGACCCTCCATCACGTCATCAAGATCCACCGCGTCCGGTTCGCAACGATACGCAAGCTCAAGGGGGAATTATCGATCCGAGGATCCCATCGACCTGGACAACCTGGGTAAATATGCACGGGAGGGTCCTGGATCCGCCAACAGGGAGACCGGGACGGTTCCGCCGGAATCAATGCGAAGCTCTGCTGCTATCGCCGAATTCGCCCGCCTCCTCGGCGAAATCCCAATAGATACTTGGAACCGCATCGTCGAGAACGAGCCCGAGTGGCAGGAGATGGAACGGTTCCTGCCGAAGTACGGTTTCGGGCCCTTTGCCGTCCTCATGACGGCCTGCGGCTTGAACGACTACCAGCTCAAGGGAAAGGCAGAGTACGCCTACTGGCCGCCGATCCGGGAGCTGCTCGAGACCGCTCCCGTGCCGAGGAGCCCGGTGGGCCTCGGCGCAACCCTCGCCGAGTTCTACGAGCACGAGCGACTCGCCACCGACAAGCTCGATCGCCTCGCCCGGTTCCTGAAAAGCCCGCTCGCGGCCGACCTCTGGACGTCCACGCCAGAGGACGTCAGCCGCAGGTTCGTCTCCATCTGGCAGGACCTTGCGAATGTCATGCGGCAATCGCCAGAGAAGAAGACCATCGTCTTCGCGATGAAGTGCCTCGCCGTCGCCCTCCTGATGGCCGGCGAGAGGACATTCCCGTTCGAGCGGATCCAGATCCCCGTCGACATCCGGATCAACGATTTGACCGCGCGGCTCGGCGGCCCGACTGGGTCCGACGCCGCCGTCCGGGCGTGCTGGGACGGCGTGCTCGCGGACATCCGGCAGCGAAACCCCGCGGTCACCATGGTTCACCTCGACAGCCTCGTTTGGCAGCTCGCGGGGGAGAGCGGCCATGGCCGGCGCCGGTATTTCGATTCGATCGGGGTTCCCGCCGCGATCGCCGATCGGTGTATCGACATCCTGGAAGGGAGACCGGCGGAGACGCGGGAAGAAAAGCCGGGAGGGAAGCAGGCGGAGAGACCGATGGCCCACAGGGCGGCGGGCAACCGGCGAGCGCTCGTCCTGATCCCGTGCAGCAGCGGCAAAACGCCGCCGCGGGCGCCCGCGGCGGGCGCGGAGCCGCTCGAGGGTCTATCAGGGATGCGCGAGGCGCTTCTCTCGAAGCTCGTGGCGAAGCCCGATTTCCTCGAGCTCCCCGCGAATCGAAAGGGGATCGGCGATCCGTCGTCCCCGGCGATCCCCGCGATCGACCTCTATTCGGGGAAGCTCCACACCGCGGCATCCAGGTCGCTCAGGGCCATGGCAGACGGCGCGTACCCGAACGTCGAGGTCCTGATCGTCTCCGCCCTCTACGGGCTCGTGCGCCTCACCGAGCCGATCAGGCAGTACGACCTCACGATGGCCGATCCCGTTGGCGACGGCCGGCGCGTCTATCAGTACTGGACCGACGCCGGTCTCTGGAAGGCGCTCGCGGCGTTCATCGCCGAGGAAGGGATCACGAACGTCTGGAGCCTGCTCCCCGACTCGGCTCCAAACCTCTCGCAACCGGGTTCCCCCTACCACCGCGTCTTCGAGCCCTTCTGGTCCCGCTCGAGGACCGGGATGCCGATGTGCATTCGCATCATGCCCTCCGGCGCGGCGAATGCGACCGGGATACGCCGGGCCCAGTGGTTCAAGCACGTCCTCGCCCGAATGCCCGATCACCTGACCGCCGAGGCTCCGGCGGCCCGGGAAGTTAGCGACCTGCTCGACTTCCCGATCGCCTACCGGAGATGCTGATCAGAATCGATGATACTTCAGGTGATTTCCCATGAGTGACAAGTCTGAATACGCCCCCACGGGCTCGACCCTCTTTCTCTCGATCTGTTCCGGAACCAAGAACGCATCGGGAAAGGGCAATGTACCGTACAACGAAAGCGACTCGATCAAACCGAAGCTCTCGACATCAGGATGGGCTGCACTTATCCAAGCCCGGCAGACGGCGCTCTCTGTCCTGAATCGCGAATACTACAACGGGACCCCGCTCAAGGACTACCGGTATAACCGCGGCTTGATACCCGGCCCCGACTTCGGCAAACCGATGGTGGCCGGGGATGACCGATACTTGCCTGCCGCATCCCTGTATTCCGGTCGCTTCTATCTCACGCTCGGAAAAGAGGGCATGGACGCGCTCAACGCATCGCCGCATCACATGCTGATCGTCTCGGGTCTCTTCGGGCTCGTGACTCCGGCGGAGCCGATCCAGTTATACGAATGCCCGCTCGAGGATCTCCCGGCCTTCTCCGACGTCTGGCAGAAGGACAATCGGCTGACCAATGTCCTGCTCGATTACGTTCGAACCAATAACATCACAACGATCGTCGATCTGACCGCGCAGCAAGAGTACCGGTCCCTTATCAATTGGAAACTTCTGAACCTGCGCGAAGGACTCCGATGCCTCCATGCCCACAACCAGGATCATGTCGCGGACGAGGGCCTTCCCCATCTCGGTGCTTTCACCCGTGCCGTACTCATTCCGATGACCGATGATCAGCTCCACGCCATCGATGCGCCGAGGATGTTCGAGACGAACTGCCTCAGTCCCGACATACTCCCCCCGGAAGGGTGGCCTCTCGAGGAGTCCCGAAGGGTGGAGCGAATGATTCGCGACTCGGAGAACCGCAGGGTCGAGTATAAAGCAACGCTCATCGGCAACGCGAAGATCGATCTGCCCCGGGATCTGGGTTATTCATTGGAGATGTACCGGAATATGAAAGCGGTTGCCAGTTTCATGAACACCGAGGGAGGGGATCTGCTCATTGGAGTCAACGATAACAATGCTGTCGTGGGTATCGGCAGCGATCTCAATCGGCTCCGAGATCAGCGAAATCCGAGAGACTATTATCTTCAGGTTCTCGACCAGATGGTTGTCGAATATCTCGGCAAGAACCTGACCAGATACGTAACGCCGGAGTTCCGTTCCATCAACCAGAAATGGATACTTCGGATCAGAGTTGAACCTAGCGAATGTCCCGCAGTATTGCGCTTGGATCAGGACGGGATGAGAACTCGCCAATACTGGATCCGTGCGAATGCCTCCTGCCGTGAATTGCGAAACAATCGCGAGCAGGCATCGTGGATGCAGACCCACAGTCAAAGACCGTGTTAGTTCATCAGGCTCGATGGACGTCACGGCAAGGGCGAGAGCCACAGGGCCTGACAGCTGTCAATTCAATTCGGATCCTTTTTCCCCGGACGCGATCACCATCATCATATGCAGCTCAACCCCCGGCAGTTCGAAGCCGTCGAAACCGCCGGCGTTCAGCTGATCCTCGCCGGCCCGGGGTCGGGCAAGACCCGGGTGATCACCGAGAAGGTCATCCACCTCCTCGAGCGCGGCGTCAACCCGGCCGCCATCCTCGCCCTGACCTTCTCCGAGAAGGGTGCGCAGGAGATGGCCGACCGGATCGCGAACCGGACGGCGGGCGTGGAGGTGGCGGTCAGCACCTTCCACGCCTTCTGCCTCCAGGTCCTTCACGACCACGTGCTCGAGTCGGGCATCGCCATGCACGCCGGCCGGATCTCCGAGACCAACCAGCTGGTCTGGGGGATCCGGAACATCGACGCCTTTGGTCTGACGACGGTCGAGGTCGGGAACAACGCCGCCGGGGTGGTCGGCGACATGCTCGACGCGATCAGCTCCTTCCGCGACGAGGCGATCACCCCGGGCGAGCTCGGCGCGTATATCGAGGGGAGGGAGACGGCCGCGGAGGAGGCCGACAGCATCGAACTCGGCCGGCTCCGCGACCTCCTCTCGGTCTACCGGGCATACGAGCGGTACAAGCGGGCCGAACACCTGATCGACTACGACGACATGGTCCACGAGGCCGTCCGTCTCCTCGAGCGCCGACCGGACGTGCGGGACGAGTACCGCCGGCAGTACACCCATGTCCTCGTCGACGAGTTCCAGGACACGAACTACGTCCAGCTCCAGCTCCTCAAGCTCCTGGGCGGCGACCATCTCTGCGTCGTCGGCGACGACGACCAGACCATCTACCGGTTCCGCGGCGCATACCTCACAAACTTCGACGACTTCCGCCGGACGTGGGACTCTTGCTGCGAGACCCTGCTCGACCGGAACTACCGTTCGACCTCGAGGATCCTCGCCCTCGCTCTCGAACTCATGGCGTCGGCACCGAACCGGCAGCCCAAGGAGATCCGGACCGAGAACCCCGAGGGCGAACCCGTCGTGGTCGCGCAGTGCGCGAACGAGGCGGCCGAGGTCGCGTTCATCCGCGACGAGATCG